>Ga0233425_10000793_pt1 | contig 77569 bp, 84 predicted proteins | sample Watercolumn_Towu_2_FD_181712 | JGI IMG/M metagenome (GOLD analysis project Ga0233425, IMG submission 181712) | Freshwater microbial communities from Lake Towuti, South Sulawesi, Indonesia - Watercolumn_Towuti2014_140_MG | ecosystem: Environmental > Aquatic > Freshwater > Lake | place...
CCGCGACGAAACGTGCCACGTTATCCTTGCCTTCCACACCAGCTCCCCATCGGTAGGTGAAGGGCAACTCGCCTCCCTTGATCTTGGCCTGGATTACGGCCTTCTCCCCTACCTTCAGGGTCGGCTTGTCGGGCTCGATGACTACTTCCAGTTTGGCCAGCTCGACCTTAACGGACATATCCGCAGTGGCTTTTTTGCCCGCCGCATCTGTCACCTCTACGGTGATATTCTGCGGGCCTGATTTTTTTGGCGAGAAGCGGACCGTCTCGCCTTTACCTTCGACGCCTTCACCCCAGCGGTACGTGTAAGGCGCTTTTCCCCCCTGAACGGCGGCCTTTATGACGGCGGTTTCTCCTGTCTTCAGAGCGGTCTTGTCGGCGGTTAGGATCACCAGGGGGCCCTTGGCTTTGTTCAGGTCGTCCTGGGAGACGGTGATACTCACAGGGGTGGTTGCCGTACCGAGGACAATATCCTGACTGTCCCGCACGGTCGCCTTGACCGTATAGGTTCCTCTACGGGCGCTCGTCGAAATGAAACCTGGGTCAAACGCTTGTCCGATAAACCTTCGATCCCCGCGTCATCATACCGGTCAACGTATCGCCGAAACGTTCGCTCGCTTACACCCAAAACCAGGGCCGCCGTCGCCTGCGTCAATCGCCTCTCGTTCCACCCCAAATACACCTCCTCAAATCGCATCTTCCGGTTCTCCTCTAACCACTCTGTCCGCCTCATCCGTCACCTCCAAAGGTGACATTAACAAACCGGACAGATTACGTGTTAAAAACCGGACATATCATTTGTTAGTGACAGCAAAATAACTGTGCTGAAACGAGAGGCCGAACATCCCATATGCCGCCAGAGAGGGTGTTCGATTGGAAGATTATCCGGTGATCTTCAAGGGAAGCCGTGACGCATAAGTAGGTGAATGACGAAAGCGCCCGCGGGTCAGAGCATTTCCGCAAAAAGGTCGTAATCATCGGCGCCGATGATCCGGCAGGCGATCAGCGCGCCTGCCTCGGTCCTCCCTCCCCGGATATGGGTCACTCCGTCGATCTCGGGGGCTTGGCGCCGACATCTCCCCACGTAGGGGTATCCGGCAATATCACCCGCACACTCGACGAGGACCTCCTGCCGTGTACCGATCAGGGTGTTGTTGATCTCGCTGGAGATGCCGGCCTGCGCCTCCATCAGAATGTCCCGCCGCCGCTGCTTTTCCTTTTCAGAAATACGCGACGGGAAGGAGGCGGCCTCGGTTCCTTCTTCCCGGGAGTAAGGAAAGACCCCCAGATGGTCAAAGCGAATTTCTCGGATGAATGCGAGAAGGTTTTCAAATCTCCGGAGGGTCTCTCCCGGGAAGCCCGTGATGAGCGAGGTTCTGAGGGCAATGTCCGGGATGATCGTCCTCGCTTGTTTAATCACATCCCGGATCAGCGCGCTGTTTCCCCGCCGGTGCATCGCTCTGAGGACGGTATCGTCGCTGTGCTGGATGGGGATGTCCAGATAATGACAGATCTTCGCCTCGGCCGCCATGGTCCGGAGCAGCTCTTCCGTGATGTGGGCCGGATAGGTATACAGGACGCGGATCCAGGCAATACCGCCAATCCCGGCCAAATTTCGGAGGAGGCGGCTCAGGGTCGGTTTCCCTTTCCGGTCCATACCATAGGCCGTCGTATCCTGGGCGGTGAGGATCAGTTCGCGCACACCCTGTGCTGCGAGCTGATTTGCCTCCTCCACGATATCGTCTACGGTGCGGCTCCGTCTCTTTCCGCGGATCGAAGGGATAGCGCAATAGGAACAGCGGTTGGTGCAACCGTCGGCGATTTTTAGGTAGGCGCTATGCGCCGGTGCGGAGAGCAGGCGTCTGTGGTTGGCGTTCATGAGGAAATCGGCCTTGCCGATAACGGAGCATTGCCGGCGCGGTGCCGGTTCAAACAGGCGATCCAGATGACCGGCGATGTTGGGGATCTCGGCGATGCCGAGAAACAGATCTACCTCGGGTAATGCCTTTTTCAGACTATGCCCATAGCGCTGGGGGAGACATCCGGTCACGACCAGGTGGGTGCAGGGGGCTGTACCACCGCGCTTCCAGGCCGCAGCGCGGAGTATTTCCTCGATCGATTCCTCCTTGGCAGGGAGGATAAAGGCGCAGGTGTTGATCAGGATCACCGACGCCTCCTCCAGTCGGTCCGTGAGAAGATAGCCGCCCGAGGCGAGGGCGGCGGCCATCACTTCCGAATCGATAAGATTCTTCGGACAGCCGAGGCTGACGATGTGAACTTTTTTAGGAGGCATGTTCAACGATCTCATGGAAAGTCGTAGAAGGTTTGAATACGGGACGGCTTAGTAAAAAGGCCCCCGGCGAAAGCCGGGGAAGGAGGAAGCGCAACGCCGCATCCGGCCTTTTTCGAGGCCGTTCAACGCGGCAGTTTTCGGGCTATGACCTTTCTGGGTTTGGCGCCGTCCGACGGTCCGACAATCCCTTCCGCTTCCATCCGTTCGATGATCCTGGCGGCTCGGTTGTATCCGATCTTCATGTACCTTTGCACCAGCGATATCGACGCCTGTCCCAGGTCCGTGACCAGCTCTACGGCTTGATCGTACTTCTCGTCGAACTCCTCGTCCGGCTTGTCTTCGGTCAAATCGGGTTCGAACTCCGCGATCGAATCGTCGTAGGTCGGCTGTCCCTGTTTTTTTACGAAATCGACGATCCTTTCGATCTCGGTGTCCGAGACATAGGCGCCGTGAATCCTCACCAGTCGCGAGATGCCGGGGGGAACAAAGAGCATATCCCCGGCTCCAAGGAGTTTTTCCGCCCCCATTTGATCCAGGATTGTCCTCGAGTCTATTTTGGAGGAAACCTGGAAGGAAATCCGGGTGGGGAAGTTGGCCTTGATGATCCCGGTGATGACATCGACGGAAGGGCGCTGGGTGGCCAAAATCAAATGGATCCCCGCGGCTCTTGCCATCTGGGCCAAGCGAGTCAAGGATTCCTCAACATTCCTTTGGGCGACCATCATCAGGTCGGCAAGCTCGTCGATGATGATGACAATATAGGGAAGCCTGTCGGGAAGAGGTTCGGCTTTGATCATAGGGTCGGCAGACCGTTTTGTCTGAACGTCGGCATCCGGAACGGGTTCCGCTCCTGCTTTCCGAGGTTCTCTCTCGCCCGCCTTGCCTTCGGCAGGCGGCTGCGTCTCCTGTTCGGGCGGACACCCCTTGCGGAGCTGATTGTAGGCCTCAATGCTCTTCACTCCCACTTCGCCGATGATCCTATAACGGCGCTCCATCTCCTCTACCGCCCAGCGCAGGACCAGCGCGGCCTTCTTCGGATTGACGACGACCGGGTGGAGGAGATGGGGAATCCCCTCGTAGCCGGACAGTTCGAGACGCTTGGGGTCGATCATGAGGAATTTGACCTCATCCGGAGGCGCCTTGAAGAGGATGCTGCAGATCATGGCGTTGAGCGAGACGCTTTTCCCCGAGCCGGTCGTTCCTGCTATCAGAAGATGGGGCATGCGGATCAGATCGGCGATCACGGGAGCTCCCACGATGTCTACCCCGAGCGCGATAGGGAGCCGGCAGGGGGAATCCTTGAACGCGGTATGATCGAGGACGTCTCTCAGACGAACGGGCTCTCGCTCCTGGTTGGGGATCTCGATTCCGATCGCCCCTTTGCCCGGGATGGGGGCAATGATTCGGATGCTCGGGGCGCGCAGAGCGAGCGCCAGGTCATCGGAGAGATTGGTGATCTTGTTGATTTTAACGCCGGGAGCGGGTTCGAGCTCATACATGGTGATGACCGGACCCGGCTTCACCTCCGTCACTTTGCCTTCGACGCCGAAATCGGCAAGCTTCTTCTCGAGGGTTCGGGAATTGGCGATCAGGTTTTCCCGCTTGATTCGCATGTCTCTCTTCTCAACACGGTCGAGCAGGGTCAGGGGCGGCAGTTTGAATTTGATGTTCGAACGGCGGATAAACTCAAATTGGGTCTGCTCGGCCTTGTGCAGCTTTTCCTTGAGGGTTTCCTGTAGCGTTTCAGCGATAAGCGGGGCTGAGACCTTTGGTTTGTCCGGCATATGCACGTCAGCGTTTTCCGGCTTTTCCTCGCGTTCGCGACCCTGTTCGATGAGCGTCCTTCCTTTTGTCAGGATCCCTCGCAAGAGGGCGAGCGTTTTTTTAATGATGTTCACGACTGAGAAATCGAACAGGATCATCAGCGTAATGATGAGGATCAGGGCAAGGACTATCAAGGACCCGGCCAGGCGAAGGGTGGCGTTGAGCAGGTCCGCCGTGACCTTTCCCAGCAGACCTCCCGCATAAAGGGAAACACCGTAGATATCGAGGTTTCCAACGAGCAGGGCAACCATGCCGGATGTGGTGAACACAAGGCCGATCAACCCAACAGCAGTGGTTCCCCCGATTCGGAATTGGGGTTCACGGAGGTACCGCAAAGCGGTGACGATAAGCATGACCGGAAGCCAGAGGATACCGATGCCCGTCAGTTTGATCAGGGTATCCGCGGTATGCGATCCGACGGAGCCGGTCAGATTGTGGATGGAAGTGCCCGGATCGTAATGGGTGAACGAGGGGTCGAGCGGGTGGTAGGAAAAAAAGGCGATCAGGAGGAAAACGGCGAGCGCCAAACAGCACACACCGGTGATTTCCGCGGCCCGTTTCTGAAAAGGATGTCTCTCGTTCATTTGTTCCGTAGGACCGGTATCACCGGTTTTTCTTTATGATTGCTGGAAGCATCGCTTGGGGATATTGCGATGCTCTCAAAATTTCTGACGATGGTGTTGCGAATCTTCTCGATCAGTTCACCACGGGTATCCAGCGTGTACCCGCTCACCTCCACCGGCCGGTCGATGACCATAATGATCCTGCCCGGCCTCACCTTGAGGGTTCGCTTCGGCATGATCTCGCTGGCGCCGACGATCGAGATGGGTACGATAGGCACACCCGAGCGAATAGCCAGATGGAACATCCCCTGTTTGAACGGTTTGATCTTTCCGTCCCGGCTGCGTGTCCCTTCGGGGAAGGTGACGACCGATTTGCCCTCCCGGATTTTCTGTGCCGCCTCGTCCAGACTCTTCAAAGCCTTCTCGTGATTCTGCCGGTCGATTTCGATGTACCCGGCGTTTTTCATTGCCTTGCCGAAGATGGGGATCTTGAAGAGTTCCTTCTTGGCGATCCAGCGGAACTGGCCGGGGATATGGGCCAGGACAATAAGGATGTCGAAATCGCTCTGGTGATTGGCCATGAAGATCTGCGGCCTGTTCATCAGGACATTCTTTCTGCCGATCACCTCCACCCGGGTGTTGGTGAGCCAGAGCAGCATCCGCGCCCAAAGATTGGCGATTTTATGCACCTTATTCTCGCCCGGCGAAAGGATGGGAAACAGAAAGGCACAGGTCGACATGAAGGCGGTAACGATGACGGCGATCACGACCAGGAGTGCGGAACGAATCATTGTCATGCCCTAAGTCAAACAGTCATGGTGCGGCGTTGAACCCGAATCGATACCCGACGATACCTACTTGATTATGTCCATGAAGTCAATAAGTAATGTTTCATAAGTCATGTTTTTACAGTCGGTTCGGTGTTTTGGGAAAAGGTCAGTTCTGAGAAAAGGATTGACAAACCAGGGCTATACGAATAGCATAAAAGGCTATGACCGGGATGCGTCGACAAAAGAACATTTCCTTGCCGGGAAGCTGCGCCATGAGCGCGGAGGATTTCGATTTCGGCCTCTTCTCCCCGGTTGCTTTGGTGGGGTGTCCATGCAGCGGATCATGAGTAAAAAGAGGGCCTTTTCGATCATTGATAACTTTACCCGTTCCGGCGTCTTGGTCGTCGGGGATATCATGGCGGACCATTTCATCTGGGGCCGGGTCTCCCGGATCTCTCCCGAAGCCCCCGTTCCCGTTGTGGAGGTCAGCAGGGACAACTTTATGCTGGGCGGCTGTGCAAATGTGTTGAACAATGTCTTTGCGATGGGAGGCCGGGTCTATCTGGCCGGGGTGATTGGCGACGATGAAACCGGCATGCGGCTGATCTCCGAATTTCGAAGTCGGAGAATGGATACGGGGGGCATCGTCGTGGAGAAGGATCGTCCCACGACGCTCAAGACGCGGATTGTGGCGCATGGTCAGCAGATGGTCCGGTTCGACCGGGAGGATCGACGACCGATACAGGCAAAAAGTATCCGGAAAATTGTGGCTTATATACAATCGATAAGGAATGAACTTGGCGCCCTGGTGATCTCCGATTATAGCAAAGGGGCGGTGACCCAGTCGCTTTTAAACGGAATCCGCGAGGCGATCGCCGATCGTCCGATCTTCACCTGTGTGGATCCAAAAGCGAAGGATTTCTCGCTCTATGAAGGATTCGATCTCATCACCCCCAACCACCATGAGGCCGGTTATGCCGCCGGTGAGGCGATTCAAAACCTTCAGGATCATCTCCGGGTCGGTATGAAATTGATGCAAAAATATTCCTTTAAGGCCATTCTGATCACCCGTGGAGAATCGGGAATGAGTCTGTTCGAGAAGAATGGCCTTGTGAGGCATACGGAATTTCCAGCCCTGGCGAGGGAGGTTTTTGATGTCACCGGCGCCGGCGACACGGTCATCGGTATCCTCGCCCTCTGCATGGCGGCGGGGGCATCCGTTCGAGAGGCGGCCTATCTCGCCAACCATGCAGCCGGAATTGTGGTGGGAAAGGTGGGTACCGCGACCGTGACCCCGGAAGAGCTGAAAAGGGTCCTATGAGCGATCCGCAACCGGCCGAGGCCGTCAAGCTGGTTGTCAGTCTCTTTTCCGGGGAGAGCCGCTTGCTCGGCGATGCGATACGGGCCTTGTCGGAAAAATACGGAAAAGTAGACTTCATCAGCGCTTCGGCACCTTTCGCCTATACCGATTATTATACAAAGGAATTCGGCGCTTCGCTGATCCGCCGTCTTGTTGCCTTTGAGCGGCTGATCCGACCCGATTCGCTGCCGGATGTCAAATTATGGACGAACGCTCTGGAGCGCAGGCTCTCGGCGGGAGGACAGCGGAGGGTGAATATCGACCCCGGGTACATTGCCAGGGCCCACCTGCTCCTGGCTACAGGCAAGGGTTACGGTCATCGGCCCTATTTGAGAGAAGGCATCTATGCCGATCTGACCCTGATATACCGGAATCGAGCGTTTCAATCGCTGCCGTGGACCTATCCGGATTATGCCGGCGGAGAGATGATTGGGATCTTGACCAGGATTCGAGACCGGTATGGTCTTCAACTCAAAGGGAAAACCGAGGGGGCCTTTCCGGCCGTCGGGGAGCTACCGGTTTCGGGAGAACAGGTATGGAATGAGGATGTGATATAATGATCAGGAGCATGACCGGTTATGGCAGGGCCGAGGCCATCCTGGCGGGCAGAAAATTTGCGGTCGAGATGAAATCGGTGAATCATCGTTATCTGGAGATCTCGCTGCGTTTGCCCGGGATGCTGCTTCCTTTTGATACCGAGATTAAAAAAAGGATCGGGGAACGGTTTTCTCGGGGTAGGATCGAGGCGACCGTTCGGGTCGACAGCGACGGGAATGCGGAGGAGAACGGTCGCTTGGTCCTGAATCTGCCGCTGGCCCGCAATTATCATGAGCTCCTGTGCCAACTGAAGAAGGAATTACAGCTTGGGGATGAGATTTCGCTGGCGATGCTCACCGGTTTGCGAGATCTTTTTGTCCCGGCCGAGTCGATTCAGGATCCGGCGGGTCTCTGGGAGGGTCTGTCCGGAGCCCTCGATGAGGCGATGGGGACGTTGATGGAGATGAGGGAAAAAGAGGGAGAGAGTCTGCAACGGGACCTGACGGGGCGTCTCTCGCTGATCGACGGCGTTCTTGAGGCGATTGCCGGAAGGGCGCCGCAGGTTGTTTGTGAATATCAGAAACGCCTTGGCGAGCGGATCCGGGAACTGACAGGGGGTGTCAGTTTCGACGAGTCCCGTCTTTTTCAGGAGGTGGCGATTGTCGCCGAAAAGAGCGATATAACGGAAGAGATCGTCCGGTTCCGGAGCCATATAGGTCAGTTCACCGACCTGCTGACGGTTGGGGACGGCGCCGGGAGAAAGATCGACTTTCTGATCCAGGAAATGGGCCGTGAGATCAATACGATCGGCGCAAAGAGCGGTGATGCCGGGATATCGCGCAATGTCATCGAAATCAAAAGCCAACTGGCAAAATTGAGGGAGCAGGTGCAAAATATTGAGTGACGTTTCCGTCGACAGGCCCCCAGGTTTACTAATGATTATGTCTGCTCCCTCGGGAGCGGGGAAGACATCGATCAGCAGGGAGATCCTCCGGATGTTTCCCGATATCCGGTTTTCCGTCTCCAGCACCACCCGCCCGCCCCGTCCCGGTGAGGTGAACGGCAGAGATTATCACTTCCTCTCGGAGGAGGCATTCAGGCAACAGATCGCCCGGGGGGAATTTGTCGAGTGGGTCGAGAATTACGGTCGGCTGTACGGGACGTCAAAAGAGACGATGGCCGCATACCTGGAAAAGGGACAGGACCTGATCCTGGACATCGAACCCCGCGGAGCAAAGGCGATCCGGGCACTCTATCCGCGGGGGGTTTTCGTTTTTATCCTCCCGCCGTCGCTTTCCGAATTAAAGGCCAGACTGGCCAAAAGAGGGGAAGAGGCGGCGGTTGCACAGCGCCGGCTTCGGGAGTCTCTGGCTGAAATTCGCGAGGCGCTTTGGTATGATTACATCATTTTCAATGAAAGGTTGGATGAGGCGGTGGATCGGTTCCGGGCGATCTATATTGCGGAGAAATCCCGTCGGGATCGTTTTCATGATCAGATATCCGCGTTTTTAAAGTAACTACAGGAGGTTTATAGAAAAATGGCCAGGATCACCATAGAAGATTCTTTGGCGAGGGCAAAGAATCGTTTTGCCCTCGTTCTGTTGACCACGCAGCGGACACGGCAGCTCCTCAAAGGGGCGCAACCCCTGACGGAGGCGCGAAACAATCGGGAGATAGTCACAGCCCTGCGGGAGATTGCTGCAGGTAAGGTCGAATATGCGCATCCTGAAATTTTGAAAAGAGTCAAGGCGGAATTCAAATCGATACCCGATGATACGGAATTTATCGGTGACGATGAATACATTGAATAGACCAACCTGGGAAAGGGTCATTTTTGCCCTCGACGTCGGTGACGGGATCGAGGAAGCCCTCTCCTGGGTCGATCGCCTGAAAGGGCATGTCGGTCTGTTCAAGGTGGGAAAGGAGTCCTTTGTCCGCTATGGTCCGGAGATTGTCCGTCTGATCCATGTCCGCGGGGGGAAGGTCTTCCTCGATTTGAAATTTCATGACATACCCAACACCGTGGCTCGGGCTGGGGAGGCCGCTTTTGCGCTCGGCGTGGCCATGTTCAACCTGCACGCCCTCGGCGGAGGGCAGATGATGCAGGAGACGGTCAAGGGGGTGCAGCGGTTGGCCGAGCAATCGGGAAAACCGGAGCCGATCATTCTGGCGGTCACCGTGCTGACCAGCCTCGACGACGAGGATCTCAGAAGGATGGGATTCAGCCGGGGGGCGCGCGAAACGGCGCTCACTCTGGCGCGCATTGCCCAGGATGCAGGGGTAGCGGGGGTTGTGGCTTCCGCCGAGGACGCAGCCGCTATCCGTCTGGCCTGCGGCAGCGAATTTCTGATTGTCACCCCCGGTATCCGCGGGGGGAAAGCGGTGGCGGGCGATGATCAGAAGCGGATCGTGGGACCCTGCGATGCCGTGCAGTACGGCTCGGATTTCCTGGTGGTGGGAAGACCGATCCGGCAGGCGGCGGATCCGGCCGGCGAGGCGGATCAAATTGCCGGGGAAATTGCACGGGGGCTGTCGCTCAGGGGCTGAGAGCGCCGAAACGGTTAAGCGAGATCTTTGATCATCGGATCCCGGAAGTGCTCTCCCTGTCTGGCGCGCAGAGGGATCGCGATTTTCAAAGGTCTCAAAGCCATATCTGGCTGAGGGGCGTCATGCAGGTGATCTTCGGCATCAATCCTCTTCTTGAAATGTTCCGTGCCCATCCGACGATGCTGGAAAAAATCGTCATTGCCGAGGGACGAGGAGGCGAAGCGGTGCAGAAGATCCTAAAACTCGCCTCGGACCACGGGATACCCGTAGAATGCACCGGGCGGGAGAGGGTGGAGAAACTGGCGCCTCGCCGAGTCCACCAGGGGGTTGTCGGTTTCTGCCGGAAGTATGCTTATGCCACCGTGGATGCCGTGCTTGCGAACCGCCACAAGCAATCGCGATACGATCTGGTTGTCATCCTCGACAGCATCAACGATCCTCAAAACCTCGGCGCCATCATCCGGACCGCGCACTGCTGCGGGGCCAATGGGGTCATCATTCCGGGCAACCGGGCAGCCTCCGTGACGGCCTCGGTAGCCAAGGCGTCCGCGGGGGCGGTTTACCGGATACCGACGGCGATGACGGTCAATCTGGTCCGGACCATCGAATATCTCAAAGAGAAAGGCTTCTGGATCTATGGCGCCGATGCGGTGTCCGCGGTCGCTTACGATACCCCGGATTTCGAAGGACATATCGGTCTTGTCCTGGGGAACGAGGGGCTGGGCATCCGGCCGCTGATACGAAAGAAGTGCGATTTTTTGATCTCGATCCCCCTCCGGGGCGAGGTGGCTTCGCTTAATGTTTCAACCGCGGCAGGAGTTATCCTTTATGAGATACTCAGTAAGTGGGAGAAAGGATCTTGAGTATGCCGACATTCATCTGGAAAGCAGAAACGAAAAAGGGGGACACAAAAAGAGGCGAGATGGAAGCGGCCGACGAAGCGGCGGTCAGGGGACAACTCCGTCGGCAGGGATACGCGTCCATAAATGTGAAGAGGAAACCTAAAGATCTCCTCGAATATATCCCTTTTCTTAGGAGGAAGGTTTCCGAGAAGAATGTCGTCGTCTTCTGCCGGATCTTTGCCACGATGATCAATGCCGGGCTTCCCCTGATCCAGTGCCTCGACCTCCTCGGAAAGCAAGAGCAGAACAAGGCTTTCGCCAAGGTGATCGGCTCGATCAGAGAAGACATAGAAGGGGGGTCCACGCTTACCGATGCCCTGAAAAAGTTTCCTAAGATTTTCGATGATCTGTTCGTCAATCTTGTAGCCGCGGGGGAGAGTGGGGGTATCCTGGACGTGATTCTCCAGCGCCTGTCGGGCTATATGGAAAAGGCGATGAAATTGAAAAGCAAGGTCAAGGGGGCGATGACCTATCCGATCAGCGTTTTGGTCGTTTCGATCGGTGTTGTCGCCGTCCTGCTTTTGAAAGTGATCCCGGTTTTCAAGACGATGTTCGAGGGAATGGGTTCCGCCCTGCCGGGACCGACCCAGTTCGTCGTGGACGTCAGCCTGTTCGCACAGGCCTATTTTCTATACATGGTGATCGTTCTGGCTGCCGTTATTTATGCATTCAAGCGGTATTACGCGACCGAGCAAGGGAGGCTCGTCATCGACGGCCTTATTCTGAAGTCGCCGGTCTTCGGCCCCCTTATGAAAAAAGTGGCCGTGGCGAAGTTTACCAGGACGCTCGCCACAATGATGGCAAGCGGTGTTCCGATTCTGGAGGGACTCAGTATCGTCAGCAGAACCGCGGGCAATAAAATCATTGAAATTGCCCTTATGAAGACAAGGAAAAGCATCAGCGAGGGAAAGACGATCGCCGAACCGTTGATCGAAACGGAAATCTTCCCGCCGATGGTGGGACAGATGATTGCCGTCGGTGAGGCCACAGGCGCATTGGATACGATGCTTGCCAAGATCGCCGATTTCTACGACGACGAAGTGGATACGGCTGTCGACGCGATGACCTCCCTGCTGGAACCCTTTATGATGGTCTTCCTGGGAGGATTGGTAGGCGGGATCATCATCGCCATGTACTTGCCCATCTTCCAGATGGCGGCGGCCGCGGGATAGGGCCGAATGAGTTGGATAATAAAATGGTCGGGATGGCGCGATTTGAACGCGCGACTCCTGCGTCCCGAACGCAGTGCCCTACCAAGCTGGGCCACATCCCGACGGGCAACTCATTAACCAATTCGGCGATAAATGTCCATCATTATTTTTTTACAGTAGGGGAAGGGGAGCGCTTTGGGGAGAAATCGCAAGGCCCCGATGGCGTTCACTTTGACACGGTCCCGGAAGAAATCGGATGCAGGTTGTTTTTTATCGATCCCTATGATAATAAACACAAGATACTGGTACACTGGAGAACATCCGTGATCATATACGATCTGCGATGCAAGGACGACCACAAGTTCGAAGGATGGTTCAAGGATCGGGATGCTTTTGAAGAACAGAGGGCAAAGGCGCTTATTTTGTGCCCTGTCTGCGGAAGCTCCGATGCCACGGTGGTTCCTACTTCTCTGGCGATTATGGGAAGGGACAGCCGTTCTTCCGGCGAGGCGCCGAAGAATGAAGTGTCGCACCTGAAGATCCTTCGGGAGGTGCGGGACTATATCCATAAAAACTTTGATGATGTGGGTGACAAGTTCGCCGAGGTTGCCCTGCGAATTCACCACGGGGAAGAAGATAGACGAAACATTCACGGGAAGACAACCAAAAGCGAAGAGGAAACGTTGCGGGACGAGGGTGTCCCGTTCATCAAGCTTCCCTTTCCGGAGTTCGATGCATAGGGTCTGCGGTATTGCTTGCCCGGATCGTCCTGCCAAAAACAAAAAATAATAAAAAATTTCTTGACAAATCCGCACATAAAAATTAGGCTATTCTGTTCGCGGAATATGTGAATGCCCCGACGGGGGTGCGGCAGCGGGGGCTTTTTCTTTTAATAAGCTATTAAAATTGATCGGTTAGGATTGCTGGCGTAGCTCAATCGGTAGAGCAGCTGATTTGTAATCAGCAGGTTGCGGGTTCAAGTCCCATCGCCAGCTCCAGCAAGATGTCTGGACATCTGGAGGGGTTCCCGAGCGGTCAAAGGGAGCAGACTGTAAATCTGCCGGCGAAGCCTACGGAGGTTCGAACCCTCCCCCCTCCACCATCACATTGCTGCGATGGGCGATTGCCCTCCGGGATAGCGGATGCAGGTCTTTGATCATAAGCGGGAGTAGCTCAGTGGCTAGAGCGTCAGCCTTCCAAGCTGAGGGTCGCGGGTTCGAATCCCGTTTCCCGCTCCAGTTTGATTGTCAGGAGCGGCATGGTTTCCCGTAAATGCGCCGGTGTTTTGGTAGCATGCATCGATCGGTCGTGATAGGGATTGTCTTTGTGGGGGAATGCGGCGCTTTTAGAGGTAACCGGCCCACGTAGCTCAGTCGGTAGAGCACATCCTTGGTAAGGATGAGGTCACCAGTTCGATCCTGGTCGTGGGCTCCACTAATGTAAGGCGGTTTATTATGCGAAATATCATTACCTTGGCCTGTACGGACTGTAAACAGCGGAATTATACGACAACGAAAAACAAACGGACTATGCAGAACCGATTGGAGATGAAAAAATATTGCAAGTTCTGCCGGTCCCATAAGTTACACCGGGAAACGAAATAAGCCTCCAGTAAGCGAAATGCGGCTGAGATTGAACGGACAGGCCAGTAGCTCTAATGGATAGAGCGCCGGACTCCAAATCCGGATGCTGGGGGTTCAAGTCCCTCCTGGCCTGCCAGTTTTATCAATCGGAACCGGATGGTGAAAATCGGGGGAAACCGGATGGACAAGATAAGGCGTGTGATTGAGAAGGCAAGGCAGTTTTTGGCGGGTTCGAAAGTTGAACTGAAAAAGGTCACATGGCCGACGCCGAAGCAGACGCTTGCTTCGACATCGATAGTCATCATTGTGGTGATTATTGTATCTACCTTTTTGGGTATTGTCGATTTTGGCCTGACGAAGATCGTCAGGCTCATATTGGGATAATCCGATGGCTTTTAAATGGTACGTTGTACATACCTATTCCGGGTTTGAAAACCGGGTGAAAATCGCTCTGCAGGAGCGGATCGAAACTGCGGGGAAACAGGATTTTTTCTCGGATATTCTAATTCCGGAAGAGGACATTGTCGAGCTCGTATCGGGTGAAAAGAAGACGTCCAAGCGCAAGTTCTTCCCCGGTTATGTCCTTGTGCGTATGGAGCTCAACGACGATACGTGGCACATCGTGAAAGACACTCCGAAGGTAACGGGATTTATTGGAAGCAAGGATAAACCTTCCCCCATCCCCGACAAGGATGTCGAGACACTCAGAACCAGGATTGATGAGGGGACGCTGAAACCCAAACCAAAATTCAAATTTGATGTGGGTGATCATGTAAGGATCATCGATGGACCCTTTACCAATTTTGACGGGATCATCGATGAGGTGAAGCCGGAGAAGGGTAAACTCAGGGTCATTGTGAGCATCTTCGGCCGTTCGACACCGGTGGAACTGGATTTTATCCAGGTGATGCAGAGTTGAAACAGGGATAGGGTCCTAGTGTATTGTTAGACATTAATCGTGAGACAGGGTGAGCTAAATGGCAAAAAAGATTATCGCGAATATAAAGCTTCAGATCAAGGCAGGCAAGGCGACGCCTTCGCCGCCGATCGGCCCGGCCTTGGGTCAGCACGGGGTGAATATCATGGAGTTCTGCAAGGCTTACAATGCCCTGACTCAGAACCAGGAGGGGATGGTCATTCCGGTCGTCATCACGGTCTACGCGGATCGATCCTTTACCTTCGTGACCAAGACACCGCCGGCTTCTGTGCTTCTGAAGCAGGCGGCAAAAATCGCCAAAGGTTCGGGTGATCCCAAACGCGATAAGGTAGGGGCGGTTACGGCCAAGCAGGTAAGGGAAATCGCCGAGTTGAAGTACAATGACCTCAATGCCGTGAATATCGAAGGCGCGATGCGAATCGTTGAGGGAACGGCGAGATCCATGGGGATCGACATTATTATTTGAGGGTGTGTCATGGCGAAAAGAGGGAAAAAATATGTAGAGGCGGCAAAAAAAATCGAAACGGGAAAGCGCTACCCCGTGAGTGAGGCGACCGAACTGGTTGTTGCTTCGGCGAGGGCAAAGTTTGATGAAACGGTAGCCGCCGCCATCCGCCTCGGAGTGAATCCGGCCCATGCCGAACAGATGGTTCGCGGTTCGGTAGTCCTCCCCAACGGCTTGGGGAAATCCGTCCGAGTGCTGGTATTTGCCAAGGGGGAGAAGGAAAAAGAGGCTCTTGACGCCGGTGCCGACGTCGTCGGATCGGATGACGTGGTGGAAAAAATCAGGGGCGGATGGCTCGAATTCGATCGGGTCATCGCCACACCGGATATGATGGGGAGCGTGGGCAAACTGGGAAAGATACTCGGTCCTCGCGGCTTGATGCCGAATCCGAAAGTGGGAACCGTAACGTTTGATGTGGGCAGGACCGTTAAGGAGCTGAAGGCAGGGAAGGTTGAATTCCGCGTGGAAAAGGCCGGTATTGTTCATTGCCCGATCGGCAAGGCGTCGTTTGGTGCGGAGAAACTGAAGGAAAACTTTCTTGCCCTTGTGGAAATGATCATCAAGCTGAAGCCCGCATCGAGCAAGGGTATTTATATTAGAAGCATCTCGCTCTCAACGGTCATGGGTCCCGGGGTGAAGGTGGATCCGCTTGCCGTCCGGAGTGTATAGCGCCATGGCAGGCGGGGAGGCGTGGGGGATTAAGGGTCTGAGACAGCAGGTACAGGAAGTTTAAACGCGATCGGTCGGCCTGCCGAGACTGAAGTGACTGTTTGGGTCATAGGTAATCGTCCTGTATACTGCACTGTTCTCTGACGTTCAAAGGGGCTTTCTTTCGAAAGCGCAAGGAAAATTTTCAGTGGGAAAGGGGGGTAAGGATTGGATCGGAGAACGAAGGAGCAGGTTGCTGGTGAACTTCATGAGAAGCTGAAAGATTTCAAATTGGCCGTTCTGACCGGTTACAGCGGGATGGATGTGGCGAAGATGACGGCCCTAAGGGTTGCGCTTCGTAAATCGAACGCAGAGCTCAGGGTTGTGAAGAACTCGCTGCTTTCCATCGCATCGCGTGACACCGGATTCAGCGCGCTGGAAGGGAATTTCAAGGGGCCATTGGCGCTGGCGATCACTTACGGTGATGTGATCGAGACCACCAAGGCGCTTGTTGATTTTGCAAAGAAGAATGCCAACCTTGAGATCAAAGCGGCCATGATGAATGGCAAAATTCTGAGTAGGGATCAGCTTACCATTCTTGCCGAGTTGCCGGGTCGCGAAGTGCTGATCGGGAAACTGCTTTCGCTGATGGTTGGGGTACAGACCTCTCTCGTCAATGTATTGAGCGGGGTTCCGAGGAATTTTGTGCAGGTTCTGGACGCCTATCGGGTGAAGAAGGCTTCAGAGAACTAATCATTACATACAGGAAGGATAGAAAAATGACGAAAGAGATAACCAAGGAAGATGTAGTAAAATTCATCGAAGGGATGACGGTTCTTGAACTTTCGGAACTGGTGAAGGAATTGGAAGCGAAATTTGGCGTGTCCGCCGCCGCGCCAGTTGCCATGGTCGCGGCAGGAGGGCCGGCACAGGCCGCACAAGCCGAGGAAAAGACGGAGTTTGATGCAATCCTCACCGGGTTTGGCGATCAGAAGATCCAGGTGATCAAGGTTGTGAGGGCGATCACGGGCCTGGGACTCAAGGAGGCCAAGGATCTGGTGGACGGGGTTCCCAAACCGATCAAAGAGGCAGTTTCTAAGGACGAGGCGGCCGATATCAAAAAGAAGATAGAAGAGGTCGGCGGTACAGTTGAGATTAAGTAAGCATCCGTAAGCAAGATTTCCTGTGTATAAGACATCAAGATCGGGACTGACATGAAATGCTGAGTGCTTGGGCCTGGCCCGGCACTCGGCACTCTTTACCCAGCACTGATCGCGCCGCCGGATCAAGCCGAAAGGAAGTTATGGGCGAATTTAGAAAGAACTTTGGCCGTATCAGGAGAATATTGGATATCCCCAACCTGATCGATATCCAGACCGATTCCTACAAGAAATTTCTTCAGGAGGGGATCGATCCGGATAAAAGGGGTAACTATGGTCTGCAGGGCGCCTTTCAGAGCGTCTTTCCCATTTCGGATTTCAGCGGAAAATGTTCGCTGGAGTTTGTCAGTTACAGGATAGGCACTGTCCGGTATGATCAGCAGGAGTGCGTCCAGAAAGGAATGACATACGCGGCGCCGCTGAAGATTGTGGTCCGACTGGTCGTTTTCGATACGGAACGAAATATTGAACCTAAGCCCATCCGGGATATCAAAGAGCAGGAAATCTACTTCGGCGAAATTCCGCTGATGACCGAAAACGGTACCTTTATCGTCAATGGGACGGAGAGGGTCATTGTCAGCCAGTTGCACCGTTCGCCCGGGATCTTTTTCGACCACGACAAGGGGAAAACCCTGGCCAGCGGAAAACTCATCTACTCGGCGCGGGTCATACCGATTCGCGGCTCATGGCTTGACCTGGAGTTCGACTCCAAGGATCTCCTCTATGTCAGAATCGATCGTCGGCGGAAGATGCCGGTGACTATCCTGCTCAAGGCGATGGGAAGTTCCACGCAGTTCATCCTGAATTACTTCTATAACATCGAAACGGTATTGGTTGAAAAAGGCAAGCTTTACATGGCCGTCAACGATTCGCTCATCGGGGAAAAGACCCCGGAAGACATCAAGACGAAGGCGGGCGAGGTGATTGCCAAGAAGGGGAGGAAGATCTCTAAACCTCTTGTGAAGAAGATGATCGACTCCGGGATCACCCGGATTCCTGTCGGCGATGAAGATATCATCGGCCGGATCTCCTCTTCCGATGTTCTCGATCCGGCGTCGGGCGAGATACTGCTGAAGTGCAACGAAGAATTGACCGCCGAGGCGCTGATGCTCTTCCGGGAAAAGAAGATTGCAACCTTCCAGTTTATCCACATCGATGACGATCGCGAGAATGCCTCCATACGGGACACCCTTCTAATGGACCGGATCGATACGGCGGAAGACGCGATTATTGAGATCTACCGAAGGCTTCGGCCAAGCAATCCGCCCACACCCGAGACGGCTCACAAATTCTTTACCAGCCTCTTTTTCGAGTCCGAGAGTTACGATCTTTCCGATGTGGGACGCGCCAAGATGAATTACAAGCTCCATCTTGATGTTCCCACCAGTGTAACGGTCCTGCGCAACGAGGATATCCTGGCGGCGGTCAAGTATCTGATCGAACTGAAAAACGGATCCCCCGATTGCAGCGTCGACGATATCGACCATTTGGGGAACCGCCGTGTCCGCTCGGTGGGAGAGCTGATAGAAAATCAGTACAGGATCGGTCTGGTCAGGATGGAGCGCGCGATCAAAGAGAAGATGAGCCTTCAGGATATCGAGACCATGATGCCTCACGATCTGATCAATGCCAAACCCGTTTCCGCCGTTGTGAACGAGTTTTTCGGAAGCAGCCAGCTCTCCCAGTTCATGGATCAGACCAATCCATTATCAGAGATCACCCATAAACGGAGACTGTCGGCGCTGGGACCGGGGGGCCTGACGCGGGAGCGGGCCGGATTTGAGGTTCGGGATGTCCATCCCACCCATTACGGGCGCATCTGTCCGGTCGAAACCCCCGAGGGTCCCAACATCGGTCTGATCGTATCGTTGAGCACCTTTGCCCGAGTCAACGCCTTCGGGTTTATCGAGACCCCTTACCGGGTGGTGAATCGGGGAAAGGTGCTGGAAGAGGTCCGTTATCTGACCGCAATCGAAGAAGAAAACCAGATCATTGCTCAGGCCGACAGACCTCTCGATAAGGACGGCAGATTCATGGGGGCGTTGATTTCCGCGCGAAAGGGCGGCGACTTCCTTTCCGTCGTACCGACGGATGTCAACATGATGGATGTTTCCCCCAATCAGCTGGTGAGTGTCGCAGCCACCCTGATTCCTTTCCTTGAACATGACGATGCCAACCGTGCATTGATGGGATCGAACATGCAGCGGCAGGCAGTGCCTCTGATGAAGCCGGAAGCGCCTCTGGTGGGCACCGGGATGGAATCTATCGTGGCAAGGGACTCCGGAGCCGTGGTGGTGGCCAGGAGGTCCGGTGTGGTGGAGAGCGTGGATGCGGCGCGGATCGTTGTGAAATGCGATGCCCCAGAGAAGGAGGGGCTGGATACCGGGGTGGATATCTATAACCTGATCAAGTATCAGCGATCGAACCAGGATACCTGCTTCAATCAGAAACCCATTGTCGCCAAAGGGCAGAAGATCAAAAAAGGGGAGATCATTGCGGACGGTCCCGCTACCGACAGCGGGGAACTGGCCCTGGGAAGGAACGTCATGGTGGCCTTCATGTCCTGGGGGGGCTACAACTACGAGGATTCCATTCTGATCAGCGAACGAATCGTCAAGGATGACATCTACACGTCCATCCACATCGAGGAGTTCGAAACCATGGCCCGGGATACAAAGCTCGGGAAGGAGGAGATCACCAGGGATATTCCCAACCTCGGCGAAGAGGCGCTGCGGAATCTTGATGACAGCGGTATCGTCCAAATGGGTGTGGCAGTGAAACCCGGCGATATCCTGGTCGGGAAGATTACCCCCAAGGGCGAAACGCAGCTTTCGTCCGAGGAGAAGCTGCTCAGGGCGATCTTCGGAGAAAAAGCCAGCGATGTTCGTGATACCTCCCTGCGTGTTCCCCCGGGTGTGGAAGGCACGGTGATCGACGCGAAGATCTTTGCCCGGAAAGGGACCGAACGCGACAGCCGCTCCCAGTTTATCGAGGAAGAGACCACCGCGCTCCTCTATAAGGACAGGGATGATGAAATCCGGATTATCACCAAAGGGGTTCGGGCGCAGATTGCCGGAATGCTAATCGGAAAGGTAGCGGCGAGCAAGGTGTCCGATCCCAAGAAAAAGCGGATTCTCCTCAAGAAGGGGGATGTCATCACCGGTGAGGTTCTTGATCGGATTCCTTTTGACCTCTGGCGGGAGATATCTCTGGAGGAGGGGGAAGAGGTGGAGACCCGCATCGGCGTCCTCTATGAGAATCTTTCCCGTAAAAAGGAAGTCGTGGAGGCCTATTTCGCAGAAAAGATTGAAAAGCTACAGGCCGGCGACGAACTGCCTCCGGGAGTGATCAAGCTGGTCAAAGTCTATATTGCGATTAAGCGGAAATTGTCCGTCGGTGACAAGATGGCGGGTCGTCACGGCAATAAGGGCGTTCTCTCGCGGATACTCCCCGATGAGGATATGCCCTATTTCAAGGACGGCACCCCGGTGGACATCGTTCTAAACCCACTGGGTGTTCCTTCCCGAATGAATGTGGGGCAGATCCTGGAGACCCATTTAGGCTGGGCGGCGAGAGGCATGGCGGAGAAAATCAATGCCCTCATGGAAAAGCATTCCGGGCTGGAAGCCATCAAGAAGGAGCTCAGGGGTATTTACTCCTCGCCCGAATTCGATAGGTTCATTAAAGGCGCGTCCGAAGAGGAGATCCGTCGCTTCGTGAGAAAGCTCAAAAAGGGGATTCTTGTTTCAACACCCGTTTTCGACGGCGCCGATGAAAAAGAAATAAAAAATTTGCTCAAGGCCGGCGGTCTTCCCGAGACCGGTCAGACCGTCCTTTATGACGGCAGGACCGGTGAGCCTTTTGATCATGAAATCACCGTAGGCATGATCTATATGCTGAAACTTCATCATCTTGTCGACAACAAGATCCACGCCCGGTCCATTGGTCCCTATTCCTTGGTGACCCAGCAGCCGCTTGGCGGAAAGGCCCAGTTCGGCGGGCAGCGATTGGGCGAGATGGAAGTATGGGCCATGGAGGCCTATGGTGCCGCATACTCGCTTCAGGAGTTTCTCACGGTCAAGTCCGATGATGTGGCCGGCAGGACCAGAATATATGAAGCCATCGTCAAAGGAGAGCATACCTCGGAACCGGGTCTGCCGGAGTCGTTCAATGTGCTGGTGAAGGAGCTGCAAAGTCTCTGCCTGGATGTCGAACTGATCGAAGAGGAATAGAAAACGGCGTTATGGATCATGGCCCGTTAGGGGGCGAGCGGTGGCCGCTATGCCCTATGACCTGTGACCCATTTTTTGTCAATAAGAGGAGATATCATCCGTGGAAGATTTTTTCAGTTATTTTGAAAAACCGAAAGATCCCATAAGATTTAATGCCATCAAGATGTCTATCGCCTCTCCGGAGAAGATCCTTTCCTGGTCGCAGGGAGAGGTTAAGAAGCCCGAGACGATCAATTACAGAACCTTCAAACCGGAGCGCGACGGACTTTTCTGTGCAAAAATCTTTGGTCCGGTAAAGGATTATGAATGCCTGTGCGGTCGTTACAAGCGGATGAAACACAGGGGCGTCGTCTGCGAGAAATGCGGTGTGGAGGTAATCCAGTCCAAGGTCCGTAGGGAAAGGATGGGGCACATCACCCTGGCGACGCCGGTTGCCCATATCTGGTTTCTCAAGAGCCTTCCCAGCCGGATCGGGAATATCCTCGATCTGACGCTGAAAGAGTTAGAGAAGGTACTCTATTTCGAGTCATGGATCGTCCTCGATCCGAAGAAAACGCCTTTAAAGAAGAAAGATCTCCTGACCGATGAGGAATACAGCGATCTGAAGGATCAGTACGGCGCAGATGCCTTCGAGGCGGGTATCGGTGCCGAGGCCGTTCGTGTGCTCCTGGAGGAGGTGAACCTCAACAAACTGGACGAGGAACTCCGTTTGGAACTGAAGATATCCGTTTCGGAAACGAAACGGAAAAAATACGTCAAGCGGTTGAAAGTCGTCGAAGCCCTGAAGAAGTCGGGCAACAAACCAGAGTGGATGGTTTTGACGGTTCTCCCGGTGATACCGCCCGATCTGCGTCCCTTGGTCCCGCTCGACGGCGGGCGATTTGCAACCTCCGATCTGAACGATCTCTATCGGAGGGTCATCAACCGGAACAACCGGCTCAAGCGGTTGCAGGAGCTCAACGCCCCGGAAATCATCATTCGCAACGAGAAACGAATGCTCCAGGAGGCAGTCGATGTTCTCTTTGATAATGGCCGTCGTGGAAGAGCCATCACCGGCACCAACAAGCGTCCGCTACGCTCCCTTTCCGACATGCTCAAAGGGAAGCAGGGCCGTTTCCGGCAGAACCTTCTCGGCAAGCGGGTCGATTATTCGGGGCGTTCCGTCATTACGGTCGGTCCGGACCTCCGTCTCCATCAGTGCGGCCTTCCCAAAAAGATGGCCCTGGAGCTCTTCAAACCCTTCATCTACCGGCGGCTCCAGGAGAAGGGCTATGTGACGACGGTCAAAAGCGCGAAGAAAATGGTAGAAAAGGAGACGGCCGAGGTATGGGATGCCCTCGACGAGGTAGTCCGCGAATACCCTGTCATGTTGAACCGGGCGCCGACGTTGCACCGGTTGGGCCTGCAGGCCTTTGAACCCATTCTGATCGAAGGAAAGGCGATCCAGCTTCATCCTTTGGTCTGTACGGCGTTCAACGCCGATTTCGACGGCGATCAGATGGCTGTGCATGTGCCGCTGTCCATCGAGGCGCAAACCGAAGCCAGGGTCCTGATGATGTCGACCAATAATATCCTGTCGCCGGCCAACGGCATGCCGATCATCATCCCCAGCCAGGATATCGTTCTGGGGATCTATTATCTGACCCGGTCGCAAAGCGGTGTCAAAGGCGAAGGGATGACCTTTTCCGATCCCTCCGAGGTCCGCTCCGCGCTGAACTCACAATCGGTCGATCTGCATGCGAAGATCAAGGTCCGCATCGACGGGGAAATGACCGATACCACCGTGGGGCGGATCGTTCTTTTCGAAGTCATTCCGGAACCCATTGCCTTTAGTGCGATCAACAAGGTGATGAATAAGAAGGAACTGGCAACCCTGATCAACGACTGCTACCGATCCTGCGGAGACAAGACCACGGTGCTTTTGGCCGACCGCCTGAAGGATATCGGTTTCAAGTATGCCACCCAGGCCGGCGTGTCCATAGCGATTCACAACATGGTCATCCCGGAAAGCAAAAAAGAGATCGTCGTCAAGGCGGATAAGGATGTGCTTGGGATCCAGAAGCAGTACATGGAAGGGCTGATTACTTACGGCGAGCGGTATAACAAGGTGATCGATATCTGGGCTCAGGCGACGGAAAAGATCGCCACCGAGATGCTCGGCGGGATCGGCATGGAAGAAAAGGTCGGGCCCGATGGGAGCAGGAGAAAAGGGGAAAGTTTCAACCCCATCTATATGATGGCGGATTCAGGTGCGAGGGGCAGCGCGGTTCAGATCAGACAGCTTGCCGGGATGAGAGGGCTGATGGCCAAACCTTCCGGCGAGATCATCGAGACCCCGATCCGGGCAAACTTCCGGGAAGGACTGACGGTACTCGAGTACTTCATCTCCACCCACGGGGCGCGAAAGGGCCTTGCCGACACGGCATTGAAGACCGCTAACTCCGGGTATCTCACCCGCAGGCTTGTCGATGTGGCCCAGGATTGCATCATCACCGAAGATGACTGCGGGACAATCGATGGGATCTTTGTTTCTGCTTTGATGGAGGGCGGTGAAATCATCGAAACGGCGGGCGAACGCGTTCTGGGAAGGGTCGCCCTGGAAGAGATCCGAGATTCTTTCACCGGGGAGTTCCTGGTCGATGCCAACCAATTGATCGACGAAGCGCTCGCGAAAAAAATCGATGATGCCGGGATTGAAAAAGTCAATATCCGCTCGGTTCTCACTTGCCGTTCCAAACACGGCGTCTGCGCGATGTGTTACGGCCGCGACCTCTCCCGGGGGATCCTGGTGAACATCGGCGAGGCCGTCGGAATCATCGCTGCCCAGTCTATCGGTGAACCGGGGACCCAGCTGACGATGCGGACCTTCCATATCGGTGGAACGGCAAAGTTCGAAGAGCATTCTACTCTGGAAGCGAGACACGATGGGACCATCAGGTTTGTAAACCTTCATACGGTGAGAAGCCGGAGCGGTGGGCTTGTGGTCATGAACCGCAACGGTGAGGTGCACGTCATCGATGAGCAGGGGCGGAGTCGGGGGAAATATCCCATTCCCTATGGAGCGCATATCAGAGTCGAGCCCGACAGCCGCGTCCAGGGGCCGAAGGACCAAAAGCGAGGCGATATGCTTGCAGAATGGGATCCCTTCTCCATTCCGATTCTTGCCGAGGTCAACGGAACGGTCAAGTTCGGGGATATCATCGAAGGGAAAACCATGCAGGAGCAAGTGGACGAAGTAACCGGCCTGTCGCGGAAGGTCATTGTCGAGTTCAGGGGAACCGATATGCGCCCGCGTGTTTCCATCAAGGATAAAAAAGGCAGGACGGCCAAGGTCCCAGGGTCCAACGCGGTGGCGAGACACCTCCTATCGGTTGGCGCCAATATTGTCGTGTCCGAAGGTGATACGGTCAATGCCGGCGATATTCTTGCGAAAATTCCAAGGGAGACGACAAAGACGAAGGATATCACCGGGGGGCTTCCCCGTGTCGCCGAGTTGTTCGAAGCGCGCAAACCAAAGGATTTTGCGGTGATCAGCGAAATCGACGGGGTGGTGTCTTACGGGAAAGACTCCAAGGGGAAGCGAAAGGTCATCATTACCCCCGATGCCGAGGACGAGAAGGAATATCTAATTCCCAAGGGCAAGCATGTCAGTGTCCAGGAGGGCGACCGGGTTATGGCCGGCGAACCGCTGATGGACGGGGTGAACAACCCGCATGACCTTCTTATGATCAAGGGGGAAAAAGTGCTGGCCCGCTATCTGGTGGATGAGGTGCAGGATGTCTATCGACTGCAGGGGGTAAAAATCAACGACAAGCACATGGAAGTGATCGTCCGACAGATGCTCAGAAGGGTAGTGATCAAAGACCCGGGCGACACGACCTTCATCGCCGATGAACAGGTGGAACGGTTCCGCTTCCAGGAGGAGAACGACAGGGTGGTCGCGAAGGGAGGAACCCCCGCTCAGGGCGAACCGATTCTGATGGGGATCACAAAGGCATCGCTGTCCACACAGAGCTTCATTTCCGCAGCCTCCTTCCAGGAAACGACGCGTGTTTTGACCGAGGCGTCGCTGGCCGGTAAAACCGACTACCTGCGAGGTCTGAAGGAGAATGTGATTATGGGCAGGCTGATTCCCGCCGGGACGGGGCTCCCGATGTACAAGAAACTGGGGATCAAAGCAGAAACGGAAGCACTTTCTTTGTTAGAGGACCAACCGGCGGAGAGTCTCCCGGACGAAAGAATTAGCGAGAAATTGCTTGACATAGACACGGTGAATTGATAGTTAATCAAGCTTTTTGTTGCACAGGAAGAGCCAATAACCGAAGAAAAGGCCAGGAGGGGGAATGCCTACGATAAATCAATTGGTTCGGAAGGGGAGGGTCAAGATCGGCGGGAAGGCGGCGACGCCCGCGCTCGCCGCTTCGCCTCAGCGGCGTGGTGTGTGCGTGAGAGTATACACATCGACACCCAAAAAACCGAATTCGGCATTGAGGAAAGTAGCCAGGGTTCGGTTGACCAGCGGTTATGAGGTGACTTCCTACATACCGGGCGTGGGACATAACCTTCAAGAGCATTCGGTTGTTCTGGTGCGGGGAGGTCGGGTTAAGGATCTGCCCGGTGTGCGTTATCATATCATCAGGGGGACGCTCGACGCCGTCGGTGTGCAGGATAGAAAACAGGGAAGGTCAAAATACGGGGCTAAAAGGCCAAGTTAAACGGGGATAGGGTGATGCCGAGGAGAAGAGAGGTTACCAAAAGGGAGATTTTACCGGATCCGAAATACAGCAACAGGCTGGTGGCAAGGTTCATCAATAACCTCCTGAAGCGGGGGAAGAAGAGCGTTGCGGAATCTATCCTGTATGGGGCATTCGATATCATTCAGGAGCGTATCAAGGAACCGCCGGTCGATGTTTTTGAAAAGGCGATAACAAACGTGAAACCGGTCATCGAGGTTAAGTCGAGGCGCGTCGGCGGTTCGACATACCAGGTACCGACGGAAGTCATCCCTTCACGAAGGATAGCTTTGGGTATCCGCTGGTTGATTACCCATGCGCGGGAGCGCTCCGAAAAGACCATGTGCGAGAAACTGGCGGCGGAACTGATCGATGCGGCCAACAATCGCGGCGGCGCCGTCAAGAAGAGGGAAGCCGTTCATAAGATGGCCGAGGCCAATAAAGCATTTGCCCATTACCGATTTTAACGAACCATTCAACGTGTAAGGAGGTTAGAAATGGCTAAGAAAAAATTTGAGAGGACGAAGCCGCATCTGAATATCGGCACGATCGGTCACGTCGATCATGGGAAGACCACATTGACTGCTGCGATCACAAAACACTTGGCCACGAAGGGATTGGCTGAATTCAGACCCTTTGATTCCATCGATAATGCACCGGAAGAAAAGGAGAGAGGTGTGACCATCAACATCTCTCACGTGGAATATCAGACGGACAAACGTCATTATGCCCATGTCGATTGTCCGGGGCATGCTGACTACATCAAGAACATGATTTCCGGAGCCGCGCATATGGATGGCACCATCCTCGTCGTGGCAGCCTCCGATGGTCCGATGCCTCAAACGAGAGAACATATTCTCCTGGCACGGCAGGTTCAGGTTCCCTATGTCGTCGTCTATATGAACAAAATTGATCTCGTGGATGACCCGGAGCTTCTGGATCTCGTTGAGCTTGAACTGAGAGAACTCTTGACGACCTATGAATTCCCGGGGGATGACCTTCCCATCATCAGGGGGTCGGCGCTGAAGGCGCTCGAGGCCGATGACCCGAATTCTCCCGATGCAAAATCGATTTGGGAGCTTATGGCTGCCGTCGATAGCTATATTCCGGAACCGGTGCGCGATCTGGACAAACCGTTCCTCATGCCGGTCGGGGATGTCTTTACCATCTCCGGTCGCGGCACGGTGGTCACGGGCCGTGTCGATCGCGGGATCGTCCGGACCGGCGACGAAGTCGAGATCATCGGGATTCGTCCGACCTTCAAGACCGTCTGTACCGGGGTCGAAATGTTCCGCAAGACCCTCGACGAGGGGCGGGCCGGTGACGATGTTGGGGTTCTCCTCCGCGGTACGAAACGCGAGGACGTGGAAAGAGGGCAGGTGGTTGCAAAGCCGGGCTCCATTACGCCGCACACCAAATTCAAGGCCCAGGTCTATGTCCTGACCAAGGAAGAGGGCGGCAGGCATACGCCCTTTTTCAACGGCTATCGCCCGCAGTTCTACTTCCGTACCACGGATGTGACGGGAGTGGCCAACCTGCCGGAAGGCGTGGAGATGGTCATGCCCGGTGACAACGTGGAGCTGGAAGTTGCCTTGATTACGCCGATCGCCATGGAAGAACAGCTCCGCTTCGCCATTCGTGAGGGAGGCAGGACGGTCGGCGCCGGTGTGGTCAGCAAGATTATTGAATAGAACGCGATAGGAACGGGCTAAAGGAAACCATGAAAGATCAGAAAATAAGGATTCGTCTGAAGGCGTATGACTACAAGCTGCTCGACCGTTCGGTGGAGGATATCGTAGAGACCGCAAAGCGAACCGGCGCCCGCGTCGCCGGTCCGATCCCCTTGCCGACCGAAATCAACAAGTACTGTGTGAATCGGTCCCCGCACGTGGACAAGAAGTCGAGGGAGCAGTTCGAGATTCGAACGCATAAAAGGCTGATCGACATTGTTGAACCGACCCAGGCGACGGTGGATGCCCTTATGAAACTCGATCTTTCGGCGGGCGTGGATGTAGAGATCAAACTCTAAAAGAGAAAGACGATGACAAAAGGACTGATCGGTAAAAAATTGGGGATGACCCAGATGTTTTCTGACGAAGGTATTTCCGTTCCGGTGACGGTTATCGAGGTGGAGCCTTCCGTCGTCATTCAAAAGAAGACCAAAGAAACGGACGGCTATGAGGCCCTCCAACTGGGTTACGGGCGCGTCAAGCAGAAAAGCGTCACCAAGGCTCTTCAGGGACACTTCCGGAGGGCGGATAAGGGCCTGTTTCGTATTCTTAGAGAATTCAAAATGGATCTCGAAGGCTGCGAACCGGGTCAAGAACTGAATGCCGAAGTCTTTGAGCCGGGGGATTATGTCGACATTGTCGGGACCACCAAAGGCAAGGGATTTGCCGGTGTTGTGAAACGACACGGATTTCGGGGCGGCAGGGCAACCCACGGATCGATGTTTCATAGGGCTCCCGGTTCCATCGGTGCGAGCGCCGATCCCTCAAGGGTTTTCAAGGGGACCAAACTCCCCGGTCGTATGGGGAGCGAGCGAAAGACCGTGCAGAATCTCCAGGTCTGGGCCGTTAGGCCGGAACTAAATGTCATCGTGGTTAAAGGCGCTGTTCCGGGCGCCCGGAACGGATTTCTTCTGATCAAACAGGCAATAAAAAAGATTTAACGCGAGTTCGATTGTAGGGTGGGAAAATGCCAGTAGCAGGTGTGTACGATATTGAAAATCACCGTATCTCCGAGGTGGATCTGAACGACACCGTTTTTGGGGCGGAGGTGAATCAGGACGCCATATACGAAGTGATCCGGATGCAGATGGCTTCACGCCGGATGGGCACCGCTTCCACCAAGGGCAGGAGCGATGTCAGGGGCGGCGGGAAAAAACCCTGGCGCCAGAAGGGAACGGGCCGCGCCCGAGCGGGTCATTCCCGATCTCCGCTCTGGAGGGGCGGAGGAATCATCTTTGGTCCTACCCCGCGTAGTTATTCTTACAAACCGCCCAAGAAGGTAAGGCGGGTGGCACTGATATCCGCCCTGAGCATGAAGCTCAGGGAAGAGAAGATGATCATCCTGAAGGATTTTCCGATGGACGAGATCAAGACGAAAAGATTCCGGGAGGTCATCGAACGCTTTGGATTTGGCAAGGCCCTTTTCGTCATCGACGGTTCACAGCCGGTCCTGGAGAAATCATCGCGCAACATTAAAGAGATCAAGATGGTCAGATCCGAGGGGATCAATGTCTACGACCTGCTGAAATATGACCATGTTGTCCTTCTGGAACCCGCGATTAAGAAAATTGAAGAGGCGCTGATATCATAATGGAACTGCATCAGATCATCAAAAAGGCATTGATAACCGAGAAGAGCACGATTGCGCGGGATGCCCAGAACCAATACAACTTCGAGGTTCACCTCTCGGCAAACAGGATAGAGGTCGGTCGTGCCGTGGAGAAACTCTTCAAGGTCAAAGTGCTGAATGTACGGGTCATGAATGTCCCCGGGAAAAAGAAACGGACGGGAAAGATTATCGGCCAAAGGCGCTCCTGGAAGAAGGCGATTGTCACCCTTGCTCCGGGCAACCGTATCGAGGCAATGGACGGCGTATGAGGGATGCGTGCTTCCGGGACATGATTTCCAGGTTGCGCAAAGGTCTCCAAAACGAAAACCGTATAGTAAGGATGAGGGTATAAAGGGGATGGGAATCAAAAAATATAAACCGACGTCGCCGGGAAGAAGGTTTCAGACCTGCTCGGACTTTAAAGAATTGACCGGCGATGGACCTGAGAAAAGCCTTCTTGCCCCTGTGAGGAGAACGGGGGGGCGCAACAGTTATGGAAGACTGACGAGCCGTCACATCGGCGGCGGGCACAAACGTCGCTACCGGCGGATCGATTTTCGGAGAGATAAGGAGGATATCCAGGCGCGGGTTGCCTCGATCGAATACGATCCCAACCGTTCATCGCGGATTGCTCTTCTGAACTATGTTGATGGCGAAAAGAGATATATTATCGCCCCCTCGAAGATCGGGGTCGGGGATGCTGTGGTCAGCGGGGAGAAGGCGGATATCAAACCCGGCAACACCATACCTCTGAAGAATATCCCCCTGGGAACCCTGATTCATAATTTGGAGCTCAAGGTGGGCAAGGGGGGGCAGCTCATCCGTTCCGCGGGCGCTTATGGTCAGCTGATGGCCAAGGAGGAGGGGTATGCACAGGTTCGCCTTCCCTCCGGCGAAGTCAGGAAGGTTTTCATGGAGTGCAAGGCGACGATCGGCCAGGTGGGAAATATCGATCATGAGAATCTGAGCATAGGCAAGGCGGGAAGATCGCGCTGGCTGGGACGCCGACCCAAGGTCCGGGGGGTGGTGATGAACCCGGTGGATCATCCGATGGGCGGCGGGGAAGGAAAATCATCCGGTGGACGCCATCCCTGCACCCCCTGGGGCGTGCCGACAAAAGGGCATAAGACGCGAACCAACAAGAGCACTGATAAATATATAGTGAAAAGAAGGGGTTAAAAAAGTGGCGCGATCAATAAAGAAAAACGCGTATATCGAGGAACGGCTGCTCGAGAAGGTCAGAAGGCAGGATGCCACGGGAAGCAAGACCGTCATCAAGACCTGGTCACGCCGTTCTACGGTCACTCCCGAATTGATCGGACAGACTTTTGCGGTGCACAACGGGAAAAAGTTCATTCCGGTATTTGTGACCGAGAACATGGTGGGTCACAAATTGGGTGAATTTTCACCGACCAGGACGTTTTACAGCCATGCCGGAGACCGCAAGACGAAGCTGCGCAAGTAAGCGCCGTATAGAGGGGGAATAGGTAGCCATTCCAACGGCAGTTTGGAGTCAGTTATGGAAGTAAGGGCAGTCGCTAAGTATCTCCGGATGTCACCGCAGAAGGTACGGCTGGTGGTGGATCTGGTCAGGGGGAAAAAGATCGAGGAGGCGAAGCAGATCCTCCTTTTTACGCGTAAATATGCGGCCGGTCATGTAAGCAAGGTCCTGAATTCTGCAGTTGCCAATGCGAAGCAGAATCCGAACATTGATGAGAATATCCTTTACGTCAAGGAAATCTTTGTCGATCATGGTCCCTCCCTGAAGCGTTGGCGGGCGAGAGCCCAGGGGAGAGCCGCATCGATAAAAAAGCGGATGAGTCATATTACCGTGGTCCTGAGCGAAGAGTGATTGTTAAGGAGGTGTCAGTTGGGGCAGAAGGTGAACCCGATCGGGTTGAGGTTGGGTGGAATCAAGACATGGTATTCGCAGTGGTTTTCAGAAAGGAATTACTCTGAACTGCTCCATGAGGACGTGAAGATCAGAAAATACCTCAAGGGGAAGCTTTATCACGCCGGTGTTTCCAAGATAGAAATCGAACGGGCGGCGAATAAAGCCAAGGTCAATATCCATGCAGCGCGCCCCGGGATCATCATAGGGAAAAAGGGATCGGAGATAGAAAAGCTCAAAAAGGATCTCGAGGGGATTACGACCTGCGAGGTGATCATCAATATCCTCGAAGTTCGCAAACCGGAGATCGATGCACAGCTTGTTGCTGAAAACGTGGCACAGCAGTTGGAAAGACGCGTCGCTTTCCGCAGGGCGATGAAAAAATGTGTAACAGCGGCGATGAAATTCGGCGCCAAAGGCATCCGGGTGAACTGCGGCGGACGGTTGGGCGGCGCCGAAATGGCGAGAGCGGAATGGTATCGGGAGGGAAGGGTGCCGCTTCATACCCTTAGGGCGGATATCGATTGCGGCTTTACGGAAGCCCGCACGGCCTACGGTTTGATTGGAGTCAAGGTCTTGATCTTCCATGGCGAGGTGTTGCCCGGCAAGAAGGAAGCAGCATAATGATTTGAAGGAACAGGCAGCGGGGCTCGTGGTACTGAGCAAGCCAAACAGGGGTTTTAAGCGATGTTGATGCCTAAAAGAGTAAAGTATAGGAAGGTGCAGAGGGGTCGTATGAGCGGAAAAGCCACGCGGGGAAATACCGTGGCTTTTGGCGAGTATGCCCTGCAGGCAACGCAGTGTGGTTGGATTACCGCAAGACAGATCGAAGCGGCGCGCGTGGCTATGACACGTCATGTCAAACGCGGCGGTAAAATCTGGATTCGGATTTTCCCACATAAGTCCGTGACAAAAAAGCCCGCGGAAACCCGTATGGGAAAAGGGAAGGGTGCTCCTGAAGAATGGGTGGCGGTGATCAAACCGGGGGTCGTTCTTTACGAGATAGAAGGGGTTACCCGCGAAACGGCGAAAGAGGCCTTCACTCTGGCCGCACATAAGCTGCCGATTGGTACCACGTTTCTTTCAAGGGACATATCTGATGAAAATTAAAGAGATCAGAGATTTGAGCATCGATGAGTTACGGCAGAAGAACCGGGAGCTCGTCGAGGAGTTTTTCAAGCTCCGTCTACGGCAAGCCTCGGGGCAACTGGAATCTCCCGCCATGCTGGGCCACGTTCGCAAGGATATCGCGCGTATCAAAACGGTCCTGATCGAAAAGGAGGATGGTCGTGGAACAGCGAAGTAACAAGATCCTTATCAAGGGTGTGGTGGTCAGTTGTAAAATGGATAAAACAATCGTGGTCCGGGCCGAGAGGCTTGTGAAGCATGCCGTTTTTCATAAATACATAACGCGTTACGTCAAATATAAGGCCCATGACCAGCAGAACAGCTGCAAGGTGGGCGATAAGGTTCTTATCATCGAATCGCGTCCGCTTAGTCGGGAAAAACGCTGGCGGATGTTGGAAATTCTGGATAAAGCGAAATAGAGTGGATCGGGCGCTGAATCGACGGCGATGATAATTATTCAGGTGCTTTTCTGGTTGCTTGTCTCAAACCTTCAGTGCAATAGGGTGTGATTATGATTCAGATGCAAACCATGTTAAACGTGGCGGATAATTCGGGCGCCAAGAAGGTCGCCTGCATCAAGGTCCTTGGGGGATCAAGGAGACGGTATGCAAGCCTTGGCGATGTCATTGTCATTGCGGTCAAGGAAGCCATCCCCAATTCAAAGGTAAAAAAGGGAGATGTGATGAAAGCCGTTGTAGTGAGGACGGTGAAGGAGGTGAGAAGGTCCGACGGTTCTTACCTGAAATTCGATGATAATTCGGCGGTCCTCATTTCTAATCAGATGGAACCGATCGGAACGCGGATTTTTGGGCCGGTGGCCCGCGAACTTCGGGCGAAACAGTTCATGAAGATCATATCGCTTGCACCTGAGGTTTTATAGAAGAGGCAAGACTCATAAGCGACTGAGGAATAGGCAATGCTGGAAAAGCGATTGAAAAAAGGGGATACCGTAAAGGTCATCGCCGGTAAAGAGAAGGGGAAAACGGGGAAAATCCTGAACACGATCGTTGCCAGACAGCGGGTCGTCGTCGAGAAGATCAATTTGATCAAGCGACACAAAAAAGCGGATGCCAAGGGCAAGGGCGGAATTGTTGAGAAGGAAGGATCGATACACATATCCAATGTGATGTATCTCTGCAATAAGTGCGGTACCGGTGTCCGGATTGGTTACAAGATGATGGACGAAGGGAAAAAGACGCGTGTCTGCGCGAAGTGTCACGAAACATTGGACGCATAGGCTGGGGAAAGATGTCAAGACTAAAAGAGCACTATAAGAAGAAGGTCGTTCCCGCATTAATCAAGGCGTTTGATTATAAGAACCCTATGGAAGTTCCCAGGCTCGTAAAGATTGTGGTCAATATGGGTCTCGGGGAGGCGGTTCAGAATGTCAAGATCCTTGATCGGGCGGTGGAAGAAATGACCATGATCGTGGGTCAGAAACCGGTGGTCACCAAAGCGCGGAAGTCGATAGCGACCTTCAAACTTCGTCAGGGGATGTCCATCGGCTGTTGTGTGACCCTCAGACGCGAGCGGATGTTCGAATTTTTCGATAGGCTGGTCAATGTAGCTCTCCCGCGTGTCCGGGATTTCCGGGGAATTTCCGCAAAGTCCTTTGATGGGAGGGGTAATTTTGCCCTTGGGTTGAAGGAGCAGATTATTTTCCCGGAGATCGAGTATGACAAGGTCGAGAAGATCAGAGGTATGAACATCGCCATTGTCACCACGGCCAAAACGGATGACGAAGCAAGGCAGCTTCTGAAGCTGATGGGTATGCCGTTTAGAAACTGAAAATAGCATCGCCTGGAGCGCATCCCTTTAGCCCCGTCTAGACGGGGTTGGGACGAAAGGAACACTTCTTACCGGGAAGTCCCGCCCTATGGGCGGGGAGCTTCACAAATGATCTATCGCTGGAGGGTTGAGAGTGGCTAAGACGTCTTTGATTGTAAAGTCCAACAGAAAACCAAAATTTTCGGTGCGGATATACAACCGGTGTCCGATATGCGGAAGACCGAGAGGCTATTATCGAAAATTTGATATGTGCAGAATATGTCTTAGAAACCTTGCTTTGAAGGGTGAAATCCCCGGGGTGATCAAATCGAGCTGGTAGATGAACTTTAAGGAGTAATCGTATGGGAATGACCGATCCTATCGCAGATATGCTGACCCGAATCAGAAACGGCAGCCGTGTCCATTTCAAGAGTGTGGATGTGTTGAGCTCGCGGATAAATCTGAACATGGCCAAGGTTTTGAAGAAATCGGGTTACATCAGCGGTTATGACATCAAAAAGGATCCCCAGGGTCACGAGGTTTTAAAACTCTATATGAAGTATCCCGATGCTAAGCGATCCGTGATTACAGGCATTGAGCGGGTTAGCAAACCGGGTCGAAGGGTTTATGTGAGGAGCGAGAAGATCCCCAAGGTGTTAAACGGTTATGGGATCTCCATCCTTTCCACGTCCAAGGGGATTATGACGGACAAGGAAGCCCGAGAATTGAGCTTGGGGGGGGAACTGCTCTGTAACGTGTGGTAAGTTACGTTGCGGTAGCGTAGCATCGCGGATCAGGAGATTGCTTCATGTCAAGAATTGGTAAAATGCCCGTAGAAATTCCGGCCGGCGTCAAGATCAGCCGTGATCGCGAGACCATAAGGGTTGAAGGCCCTAAGGGCAGACTTTCCCTGGAGGTACCCAAGGGCATCGATGTGATTTTGGGCGAGCGGACAGTGGAGGTCAAACGGCCGTCCGAGGGAAGAAAAGAGCGATCCTATCACGGGCTGGTACGGACCTTGATTGCCAACATGATCAAGGGGGTCAGCAGCGGATTTGAGAAGAACCTTGAGATCGCGGGCGTCGGATATCGGGCGGAAGTCGCCGGCAAGAATTTAAGGTTGATCGTTGGTTTTTCCGCACCGCTCGAGTATGCGATACCCGATGGGATCCAAATCAAGGTTGATAAGCTGGTCAATATCGCGGTATCCGGTATCGACAAGCAGGTAGTAGGCCGTGTAGCCGCGGAGATCCGAAACCTGAAGAAACCGGAACCGTACAAGGGAAAAGGCATTAAATATACGGGCGAATATGTCCGGCGAAAAGTCGGAAAATCTGTGGGGGCTTAGTAATAAAAAACCGGGTACCGGGTAGAGCCATTCGGCACTCGGTGAAGGGGTAGGGCGTTGGCAACGAAGAAGATCGAAAAGATCAGGTTGAAAAGGAAGAAGCGGGTCCGGGGGAAGGTGTTCGGGACCGAGGTGAAACCACGTCTTTGCGTATTTAGGTCAGCATCGCATATTTACGTACAGGCCATTGTCGACGGCGTGGGGAAGACCCTGGTAGAGGCATCGACACTGAGCAAAGAGCTGGTGATATCTCCTGGACGTTCGAAAAAGATTGACGCCGCCAAAGAGGTGGGAACGCTTCTGGCGAAGCGCCTCCAGGAGATCGGTATCCGCGAGGCTGTATTCGACCGCGGCAGGTTTCTTTATCATGGGAGAGTGAAGGCTTTGGCCGACGGCGCGAGAGAAGCGGGACTGATTTTTTAGCCTGGGGTGAGGGATTCACTGCAGGGCGAAACGATTGTGGGAAATGAAAACATGGAAGAATTGGAACTTCTCGACAGGGTGATTGCGATAAACAGGACGGCCAAGGTCGTTAAAGGCGGCCGCCGTTTCCGGTTCAGCGCCGTGATAGTGGTCGGCGACGGGAAGGGATCCGTTGGCGCCGGATTGGGGAAGGCCCATGAAGTCCCGGAAGCGATCCGAAAAGGCATGGAACAGGCCAAGAAGGCCATGGTCAGGGTCGCGGTCGAAAACAGGACGATCCCTTACAGCGTCATCGGACATTTTGGTGCGGGGAAGGTCTTGCTTAAGCCGGCGTCCGAAGGGACCGGACTTATTGCCGGGGGGGCGGTCCGGGCGGTTCTGGAAGTGGCCGGTGTTCACAATATCCTGACAAAATGCCTCGGTTCGCATAATCCTCACAACCTGGTAAAGGCGACCATCGAGGGATTGAGGCAACTGAGGGCGCCAGCGGAAATCACCGCGAGCCGGGGTAAGGGCGTTCGGGAAAATTAGCGCTAAAGGGGTAGGTTGTGGGAAAAGAGCTGAAGATCACATTGGTGAAGAGTTATATCGGCAGGCCCGAGGCTCAGCGCAGGGTCCTCCGGGGGTTGGGGTTGGGCAAGGTCAACAAGACCGTCTTGCTGAACGATACACCCGAAATACGCGGTATGATCCGTAAGGTCATTCACCTGGTGGCTGCCGTAGAGGCTCAGGAGAGCGGGAAATGAATCTGGCATCATTGAAACCGCCGGCAGGTTCGCGGAAAAAGAGAAAAAGGGTCGGTCGCGGCAATGGTTCGGGACATGGCGGCACTGCGGGAAAAGGAGCGAAGGGACAGAATGCCCGTTCGGGGCATAGCGTCCGTCCCAATTTCGAAGGAGGGCAGATGCCCCTCTCGCGAAGGTTGCCAAAGGTAGGATTTAAAAATCCTATGCGCCGGATCATCGCGACCGTCAATATCGACCAGTTAAAGAGGTTTCCGAAGGGATCGGTCGTTGATAGAGAAATCCTGTTCACCGTCGGTCTCGTGAAACGCAAGTCGGACGGAATCAAGGTGCTGGGCAACGGGGCGATCGACTACCCGCTTTCGCTGAAGGTGGATATGGTCAGTCGCGCGGCGCGGCAGAAGATCGAAGCCGCGGGTGGCACCGTTTTGGAGGTCGCTTGATTTGTTAGAAGGCCTAAAAAATGTCTCCAAGATACCGGAGCTCCAGAAGAGGATTCTCTTTACATTTCTTTTGCTGGTGGTTTACCGTATTGGCGCTCATGTTCCCACCCCCGGGATCGATACGGCGGCGCTGGCGGCTTTTTTCGAACAGGCGAAAGGATCGCTGCTGGGTCTATTTGACATGTTTGCCGGAGGCGCGCTGAGCAATCTTTCGGTGTTTGCCCTGGGGATCATGCCTTATATCAGCGCCTCGATCATTCTCCAGCTCCTCACTGTGGCCGTCCCTTATCTCGAAAAGCTTTCCAAGGAAGGGGAGGCGGGCCGGAGAAAGATTACCCAGTACACACGCTACGGAACCGTGGTTCTTAGCCTCATTCAAGGTTTCGGCATTGCCATCGGGCTGGAAAACATGGCGGGGCCCACGGGGTCCTCTATCGTTATCACAACAGGCTGGGGATTTAGGCTGATGACAGTGATCACCCTCACGGCGGGGACCGCGTTCATCATGTGGCTGGGAGAGCAGATCACCGAAAAAGGGATCGGCAACGGCATTTCGCTGATCATTTTTGCCGGAATCGTGGTCCGCGGGCCGGAGGCGATCATCAACACCTTCCGTCTTCTCTTTTCGGGGGAAATGGGGATTTTTTTCATCATCATCCTGATCCTGTTGATGGTGCTGGTCGTCGGTGTCATCGTCTTTGTCGAGACAGGGCAGCGAAGGATTCCCGTGCAGTACGCGAAAAGGGTCGTGGGGAGGAAGATGTACGGAGGTCAATCGACCCATCTGCCCTTGAAGGTGAATTCTGCAGGCGTTATCCCGCCCATATTCGCCTCATCGATTATCATGTTTCCGGCAACGATCGCGAATTTTATCCCCCATCCCTGGATGAAGACGATCGCTGGGGAGTTGATTCCGGGGAGGGTCGGTTACGAGTTGCTTTATGTGGCTTTCATCGTCTTCTTCTGTTTTTTCTACACGGCGGTGACCTTCAATCCGGTGGATGTTGCCGATAACATGCGAAAGTATGGAGGCTATGTTCCCGGAATCAGGCCGGGGAAGAAAACGGCCGAATACATAGACGATGTTCTGACAAAGCTGACGTTCGGCGGCGCCATCTATGTTTCCGCGGTTTGTGTGCTTCCCAGTATACTGATCAGTTCTTTCAATGTGCCTTTCTACTTTGGGGGGACCGCACTGCTGATTGTTGTGGGTGTTGCCTTGGATACGGCGGGGCAGATTGAGACCCATCTGCTGACGAGGCAATATGAAGGTTTCATGAAGAAGGGGCGGATCGCCAGAAGGCGTTAAAGCGCGTAATTCTCCCGGCGCAGGATCATTGACATGGTTATCCTGAAGCTGCCTGACGAGATTGAGAAGCTGCGAACAAGCAATTCAATCGTTGCGGAGATCTTGAGTGAACTTCGGGAGCGGGTCAGACCGGGTGTGACCACGGGCGAATTGAACAGTTACTGTGAGGAGCTCTCTAGAAAAAAGCGTGTCAAACCGGCATTCAAGGGATACAAAGGGTATCCTTTTGCTCTCTGCACATCGGTAAATGGCGAGGTGGTTCACGGAATGCCCTCGGATAGGCCGCTTGTTTCAGGGGATATACTGAGCCTCGATTTTGGTGTGAATTATAAGGGGTATTACGGTGATGCGGCAATTACCGTTCCGGTTGGAGCTGTCTCGGAGGAAGCTAAGAGACTTTTGAAGATCACCGAAGCGGGATTGAATGACGCCATACAGCAGGCCAGGACAGGTAATCGCTTGGGGGATATCTCCTCAGCCGTTCAGGAGCGGGTCGAATCCGCCGGGTTTTCGATCGTTAGAGATTTTGTCGGGCATGGTATAGGCAGGAGCCTCCATGAAGATCCGCAGATACCCAATTACGGCATCCGGGGACGGGGGATAGAACTCAAACCGGGGATGGTCCTGGCAATCGAGCCGATGGTCAATGAAGGGGGTTATGAAGTGCAGGTCCTGCCCGATGGTTGGACGGTCGTCACCAAGGACGGGAAACTTTCCGCCCATTTTGAGCATACCGTCGCGGTGACGGAAAACGGCCCAGATGTCCTCAGCCGGATTCGGTAAATCTCTCTGGGGGGGGCTGCGACAATGAGGGAGATCTTGAGAGAACGAAAATTATGGCGAAAGAGGAAGCAATCGAGGTAGAGGGCAAGGTGATTGAACCCCTGCCGAATGCCATGTTTCGTGTGGAGTTGGAAAACGGACACCGCGTTCTGGCCCATATTTCCGGTAAGATGAGGATGCATTTTATCAAGATCCTGCCGGGCGACAGAGTGACGGTCGAACTGTCTCCCTACGATCTGATGAGAGGAAGAATCGTTTACAGGACGAAATAGTGAAGGCGGGTGCTCGGCAAGAGGTATACTCTGTGCCCTTGGCGGATGTAAGGAGTGATCAACGTGAAAGTACGCTCTTCGGTCAAGAAGATTTGCGAAAAATGCAAGATTGTCAAGAGACGCGGTGTGTTGCGTGTGATTTGTGAGAACCCGAAGCATAAACAGCGTCAAGGGTAGGGATTCATTTTTCAGGAGGTTGACAGGTGGCGAGAATTGCGGGTGTGGACTTACCTAAGAACAAGAGGATGGAGATCGCTTTAACCTATATCTATGGCATAGGGAAGACAAAATCGAAAGAGATCCTTCTGGAAGCCGGCGTCGATCCCGACATCAAGACCGATCAACTTGCCGATGCGGAGATAACCTCGATCAGAAATATTATCGATAAGGACCATAAAGTGGAGGGGGATTTACGGCGGGAAGTTTCCATGTCGGTGAAAAGGTTGATGGATGTGGGGACTTACCGCGGCCTCAGACACAGAAAAGGGCTTCCTGTCCGGGGGCAGAGAACGAGCACCAATGCCAGGACAAGAAAAGGACCGAGAAGGTCGATCGCCGGCAAAAAGAAATAAAGGAGTAAAGGATTAAAGGATCCGGAGGACCAATGGCCAAGCCAGTCAGGAAAACAGGGAAGAAGAAGGAAAAGAAAAATATCTCAGAGGGGATAGCCCATATCCAATCGACATTCAACAACACAATCGTGACCATCACCGATCTGAGCGGGAATGTCATTGCCTGGGCATCGGCCGGGATGCAGGGATTTAAGGGTTCGAGGAAAAGCACCCCCTTTGCAGCGCAGATGGCGGCGGAGGATGCGGTAAAGAAGGCGAGAGAACATGGTTTGCGGGCGGTTCAGGTCTATGTGAAAGGACCGGGCTCGGGTCGGGAGTCGGCATTGCGATCTCTGCAGGTGGCGGGGCTCAAGATCAGTCTCATTAGGGATGTGACGCCTATCCCTCATAATGGGTGCCGTCCGCCCAAGCGAAGAAGGGTTTAGTCAACTGTGAACGATCGATGCTGGGTAAAAATGCCCTTGATTATCGGTCACTGCGAATGGATAAGGGTTAATCGATTATTGATCACCGATCAGGGAGGCTTTTTTGGCAAGGTATAGAGAATCCACATGCAGGTTATGCCGGAGAGAAGGTCTGAAACTGTTTCTCAAAGGGGACAGGTGTTACAGCGAGAAGTGCGCTTTTGAAAGGCGGGGTTATGCCCCCGGGGACCACGGCCAACTTCGAAAGAAATTTTCCGATTACGGCGTCCAGTTGAGAGAGAAACAGAAGCTCAAAAGGATGTACGGTCTACTGGAAAAGCAATTCCGGGGATATTTCGAAAAAGCCGACAAGCAAAAGGGGATTACAGGAACGAACCTCCTCCTTTTCCTGGAGAGAAGACTGGATAACATGGTCTTCCGCATGGGCTTCGCCAATTCGCGAACCGAAGCAAGGCAACTGGTAAGGCATAACCATTTCCTGGTTGGTGGAAGGCCGGTTAATATCCCTTCTTATCTGATCAAAGCCGGGGACGAAGTACAGGTGAGAGAAGCAAGCCGAAAGGTTGAGCGGATACTTGAGGCAATGGGAACCATTTCCCGGCGGGGTGTGCCTCAATGGCTGGAAATCGACAAGGCCAACTTCAAGGGCATTGTGAAGACCCTTCCAGTCCGCGAAGAATTGACAATGCCGGTACGGGAACAGCTGGTCGTTGAGCTTTATTCCAAATAGAACAATAACCAGACATCCGAAGGGCAGGGAAAGGAACTATGCAGAGAAACTGGCGCAATTTGATTCAACCGAAAAAAATCGATACAAATGAGGCGACCCTTACCCGTTTTTATGGGGAATTCGTCTGTCAGCCGTTGGAGCGTGGCTTCGGCATTACCCTGGGAAATGCCCTCCGGAGGATATTGCTCTCTTCCATTCGGGGAGCAGCCATCGTTTCCGTTAAATTTGACGGTGTACTTCATGAGTTTTCAACCATCCCCGGGGTCAGGGAAGATGTAACCGATATCATTCTGAACATAAAGGGTGTGCGTTTGAAGCTTCATCAGGACGGACCGCGAACCATTCATATCGACACTTCGCGGGAAGGGGTGGTCACCGCGGCAGACATCGTGACCGACGGAACGGTCGAGATTCTCAATCCTGAGCACTACATCGCTACACTGATCGGGGAAGCTTCCCTTAAAGCGGAGATGGTGGTTAAAATGGGTAAGGGCTATATCCCCGCGCAGAGAGAAAGGGATCCCGAGCAACCCGAAGGAACGATCAATATTGATGCCATCTTTTCGCCGATCAAAAAAGTCAATTATACCGTTACCTATGCCCGCGTCGGGCAGGTGGCGGATTACGACCGGCTGATCTTGGAGATATGGACCGACGGGAGTGTCCTTCCGGATGACGCGCTGGCTTATGCCGCGAAGATCCTCAAGGAGCAATTGGATGTCTTCATCAATTTCCCCGAGGTGGAGGGGGGAGAGACACCGGACGAAGGTGATGCTCATCCGGAAGATCCGAACGCTCTCCTGCTGCGGCATGTCGACGATCTGGAACTCTCTGTCCGTTCGGCAAATTGCCTGAAGAATGCCGGTATCAACCTGATCGGGGAGCTCGTTTCCAAGACTGAGGCGGAGATGCTTAAAACCAAAAACTTCGGAAGGAAATCGCTGAACGAAATAAAAGAGATTCTATTCGAGTCGGGTCTGAACTTCGGCATGAAGATGGACTTCCCTCCTTGGAACAAAGCCGAAAAGAAGGGTGATGATTCCCGGGCAGAGGAAGAGTAGAAAGGATAATATTCGATGGGCCAGGGCAAATTTGGAAGCAAGCTGGGGAGAACGACCAGCCATCGGAAAGCGATGCTCAGGACAATGGTCACTTCTCTGTTGAAATACGAAAAGATAAAGACCACCGATATCAAAGCGAAAGAGCTCAAGAAGGTGGCGGAGAAGATGATTACACTCGGTAAGCGGGGGGATCTCCATGCCAGACGACAGGCCGCGGCCTTTGTCCGGGAACGTGACGTCGTGGGAAAGCTGTTCGGGGAGCTGTCGGGCCGGTATAAGGACCGGTCCGGCGGTTATACCAGAATTGTCAAGATGGGCAACCGTATCGGCGATAACGCACCTATGGCGATGATTGAGTTTATCCATGATACCCAGGCGGGCCAAATAAAGAGCGTAAAGAAAAGGACACCATCCCCTCAAAAGCAGCCTCCTGAAAAGTAGCTTCCTAAGGAGGGCGGATCGCAGACCCGCCCTCCTTCATTTCCGCCAATTTATCCCCTTGTGTTTTTTAATAAAAAAAGCGATAAAGCCATAGACAATGCATGCAGCGGGCGGGATATCGAGCCTGCTGATCCCCGTCGATACGTCGGGGATTGCGGGATGCGCCCCCGGTCCAATGCATGCTCTGGGACATGGATTCCAGGATGTTTTAAGGTTTCTCACAATCACTGGGAAGGAGGAGCGGTCATGGCTGAAAAGAGAATCGGCGAGGTGATGAAATATTTTGCCAAACCGAGCGTCGCTGCCGTCAAGGTCACGGACGGAGAGATTGCTGTCGGGGATACCATCAAGTTTATGGGACACACCACGGATCTGACCATGGCGCTTGATTCCATGGAGGTCAATAATCAGAAAGTGCTGCGGGCCATTGCCGGCGACTATGTCGGCATAAAGGTGGCGGACCGGGTTCGGCCCGGCGATGAGGTATACAAAGTGACCGCCTCGTAAAGCAGTCGATGACGTATCGAGATACGCTTGCATATCTCTCCAGCCTGAACAAAATGGGTATTCGTTTCGGGCTCGATCCCATCCGTTTCCTGCTGGAGCGGCTTCACAATCCCCAGAACGGGTATCCCGCTGTCCTGATCGCAGGGACAAATGGAAAAGGTTCGGTCGCAGCTATGACGGCGGCGATACTCTCCTCCGGCGGACTCAAGACGGGGCTATACACTTCCCCGGATCTGATCGATTTCAAGGAAAGGATCCGGATTAACGATCGGATGATCAATCGCGACGAAGTGTCATATTGCGCCCAAGCGGTAAAAGAACAGGTAACGGAAGAAATCAGCTATTTTGAATTCCTGACAGCGCTGGCGTTCCTCCATTTCCAACGGCAACAGGTGGATATCGCCGTTCTTGAGATCGGGATGGGAGGAAGACTTGACGCCACGAATGTGGTACATCCTCTCCTGTCGGTGATCACCAATGTTTCCCTTGAACATCGCGAGTACCTCGGCAACACACTGGAGAAGATCGCTCGTGAAAAGGGGGGAATCATCAAGGAAAGGGGGATCTGTCTTACCGCAGCCACACAGCGATCCGTGATCGAGACCATCAAGAACCTCTGTCGGGAAAGAGGGGCAACGCTTTACCGGTTAGGGAAGGAGATCCGCACCAGAAGACACAGGGATGGGACGTTTTCATACCTCGGCATCGGAGCGCGCTATAAACGGCTTGTCTGCCCTCTCGCAGGGAGGCATCAGCTCGCCAACGCTGCATTGGCCCTGGGCGCTGTGGAACTGCTCGCGGATAGAGGCTTCAGGGTGGATGAATGTGCCGTTGTCGAAGGTTTGCGAAAGACTCGCTGGGAGGGCCGGCTGGAGCTCCTCCAGCGCAATCCGATGTTGCTCGTGGATGGCGCACATAATCCGGCTGGCGCAGCAACCTTGCGCCGGGCGCTGGAAAGCGATTTTTCGTACCAGCGCCTCTGTCTGATTTTCGGTGTACTCGGGGACAAGGATTACCCGGCAATGGTAAGGAGGCTTTTTCCCATAGCCAATAGAGTTATTCTTACCCGCCCGGACAGCGATAGGGCACTTCCCCTGAATATCCTGTTGCCGACGGCCAGGGCATTCCGTAAGAATGTCGAGGTCAGCGAAGACCCCGGTCACGCCCTGCGGCAGGCCCTTTCCTGGGCCGGAGAAAAGGATCTCATTTGCGTCGCCGGGTCGCTCTATCTTGTGGGGGAAATTAAAAAACTTCATCGGGCCGGTCGGCGGTCAGATGCGGTCACCGAGGAACGTGTGCAATGAGAGGTTCCGGGCAATGCTGAATTGGAAAAATCTTTACCGTATAGGTCTCGCCCTGTTTCTCTTTTTAGCTGCCTCTTCCGCCTTTGCGGCATCGCGGAAGGATATCGCCGAAGGGCCGGTTAGCATCGAAGCCGACAGTATCACCTACGACGAGGATGAGGGCATGCTTCATGCAGCCGGGAAGGTCGTCATCACCTTTCCTCGGGGATTCCTGAAAGCCGATACCGTGGTGTTCAACCGCGGCACGAACATGGCGCTTGCCGAGGGACAGGTTCTGATCCATAGCGATCAAGATGTGCTTGAGGGCGAGAAGGTGTTATTCGACGTCGTGTCCAAGACCGGAACGGCAACCGACGGGAAGATATACATTGCCCTGAGCCATCTGCACGTTAAGGCGGAGAAGGTCGAAAAGAAGGGGGAAGCGATCTATCGGTGCGAAAATGCAACGGTAACTACCTGTGACGGCAAGAACCCCGATTGGCGAATCGCGGGAAGTGAACTCGATGTGACCGTTGACGGTTACGGGGTCTTGAAACATGGACGGTTCCTCACCGGCAATGTCCCTATCCTCTATGTTCCTTACTTCGTTTTCCCCGCCAAAACGACGCGCCAGTCGGGATTTCTCCCTCCCCTGTTCACCTTCTCCCCGGACAGGGATGGCACAGATGTGGAACTGCCCTTCTATTGGGCTATCTCGGAGTGGGTAGACGCGACCTTCTATCAGCGTTATATGGAAAAGAGGGGCTACAAGCAGGGGGCGGAGATTCGTTATTTTCTCAGCCCTGAAACCTTTGGAACGCTTTATGCCGATTTTATTAACGACCGTCGCTGGGTAACGAAACCCGATGAGTGGACAAGTCGTGACTGGCAGGGGGATCGGCATCGATGGTCCTTGTATCTGAATCACGAAACGAACTTCGGTTCAGGAATCTCCCTCCGGAGCGATATCCGTCATGTGTCTGACCATTGGTATTTTAAAGACTTTTCTTCATACAACTATTACCTGAGCAACTACTCCGAATCCGGCGGGACAAGGTTTCGACGCGTCTCATTTTTGGGCAATGAGTCTCTCGGGTCCTTGAACTCCACGGTCCGTCTTAAAAAAGATTGGTCCCTGTACAATCTGACCGCCCTGGTCAGCCACACCGATGACTTTACCTCCCCCAATAATAAGGCGACGCTCCAGGCGTATCCGGCGATCACCCTGGCCGGGTTCCGTCAGCCGCTCTTTAAAAGCCCCCTTCAGTTGGAATTTAACGCCGCGTATGTCTACTTCTATCGTCAAGAGGGTCAGAAAGGGCATCTCTGGGAGCTGAATCCGACTCTCCATCTACCCGTCAGTATCGGACCCTATGCCCAGGCAACAGCTCTGGCGGGTTTCCGGGGGAGCTATTGGGAACGCACCGACTCGGATATAGATACGGATTGGGCGGATAAATACGGCAGTCGCCAGGTATATCCCTTAGGCGCTTCTCTATCTACTGAATTCAACAGAGTATTTGTTGTCGGAAGTCCCGAGAAGGCCGGGATTGAAAAGATCAAGCATGCGATCAGGCCGGAGATCTATTACAACTACAACTACGTCCCCAAGAACGAATCTCAGGAACGCGGTCCCGATTTCCTGACCCGCTATGGGTTCCAGAACAGCCTCACCTATTCGCTCACCAACACGCTTATCTCACGGTCGCGAAGTGCGGACGGGAAGGTGAGTTATCGACAGATGATGCGCCTCATGTTGGCTCAGACTTACGACATCCTGGAGACAAAGCGGGAAGTTACAGGTGTCGGCGGCGACATCCGTCGTCCTTTTAGCGATGTGACTGTGGAATTCGATCTCACACCCATACCGAATTTCACGTTTTCGGCGCGTAATGTCTATAGCGTCAATTTCGGCGACTGGAAAACAAGCAATTATGATCTGACCGTATTTGATAACAGAGGGGATCACCTTTCCTTGGGGTACCGCAATACACGGTCACTCGGATATGAATTTAAGAAGACGGATTTGGAGGAGCTTAATCTCTTTGTGAAGGCGTCCGTGACGAAATCGCTGGATGCGATCTATCTTCTGAAGAAAAATCTGCTGGACCGAAAGACCATCGAATCCACGTATGGGATCAAATACAGTAAGCAGTGTTGGAGCTTTGAAGTCCGTGTGTCCACTATGGAGAACTACATGCTCGTCATGGCCTATGTCTCACTGTTGGGTTTGGGGGGGAGTCCCTTACCCCTTCCGGGGTCGGGGTTGTTTTCTTTTTGATTTTTTATGCAGGTTTTTCCTTGACAAATGTATCAAATTTTCATATCTATCCAGTTTAAATTTAAGATCGCTTGGTGAAAAGATGAAGACGACCTACGCAAAGCAGGAAGACGTGACCCGTGACTGGTATCTTGTGGATGCCGAGAACAAGATTTTAGGAAGGCTCGCGTGCGGGATTGCCGACAGGCTGCGCGGTAAGCACAAGGCCATATTCGCGCCCTATATGGATGCAGGGGATTTTGTGATTGTGGTGAATGCAGAAAAGATCGCCCTTACCGGTAAGAAACTGACCGACAAGATCTACTACCGCCATTCGGGTTATCCGGGCGGGATCAAGGCCGTGACGGCGGGTAAACTGCTCAAGGAGAAACCGGAAGAGGTGCTGCGGATGGCGGTCAAGGGGATGCTCCCGAAGAACACGCTGGGCAGGGCCATGCTGAAAAAACTCAAGATATATGCGGGTGGAGACCATCCGCATGAAGCCCAATCCCCGCGCCTTCTGGAGTTATGATTTTCCCCATTTCGAAGGTGGATATCGGATCGGGTCTGAGAACATGATGTGGAGAGAGAAATGACGGAAAAACGTTTTTATGCGACGGGGAAGAGAAAAAGCGCCACTGCCAGGATCTATATGAAAGAAGGGACGGGTATCCTGCAGGTGAACAAGCGGAATTTTGACGACTACTTCACGCGGGAAAGCCTGAAGATGCTTATCCAGCAGCCGCTGGAGATGACGGGGAAGAAAGGCCGGTTCGATTTCTACATCAATGTGGAGGGGGGCGGCATCGCCGGTCAGGCGGGGGCGATCAAACACGGGATCTCCAAGGTTCTTGTAGAATACGACGGGGAATTGCGATCAGCCCTGAAAAAGGCAGGGTTCTTGACACGTGATTCGCGGATCAAGGAAAGAAAGAAATACGGACAGCCAGGGGCCAGAAAACGGTTCCAGTTCTCAAAGAGGTAAATTCATGAGGGAGGCTGAGGCCTCCCTTTTTTGTTATGAGCGTGGAGGTGCAGTGGTGATCAGGGTCGGCATATACGGGGGGAGCGGATATACCGGGGAGGAGCTGCTGAGGTTGCTCGTCAGCCATCCTGGCGCGAAGGTTGTAGCTGCCACCTCGCGGCGGTTTGCCGGGGTTCCGGTCGCCGAGGTCTATCCTGCTTTTTCCGGATTGACCGATCTCGTTTACAGGGATTCCACTCCCCAAGCGATCGCCGATACAACCGATCTCGTCTTCATGGCGCTTCCCCATGGGGTTTCCATGGAATTCGTTCCGCAATTTTTAAAAGCCGGCCTGAAGGTCATCGATCTGAGCGCGGATTACCGCATCCACTCGGCGGCGACCTATGAGGCCTGGTACGGCCGGCATAAGTTTCCCGAGGTTCTTGAGGCGGCGGTTTACGGCCTGCCCGAGCTCCATCGGGAACGTATCCGCAGCTCGAAGCTGGTTGCCAATCCCGGCTGTTATCCCACCAGCATCATTTTAGGGCTGGCCCCCGTGCTCAGGTCGGGCTGGATCGACACCGACTCCGTGGTCGTCGATGCAAAATCGGGTGTCAGCGGGGCTGGGCGGGATCCCCAGATCGCCACACTCTACTGCGAGGTGTCGGGAGGGTTTAAGGCTTACAAGGTCGGAGGGCATCGACATACCCCGGAGATCGAGCAGGAGTTGAGCGCTCTGTCGGGGAAGGAGATGAAGATTACTTTTACACCCCATCTGCTCCCCGTGAAGCGGGGTATCCTGAGCACCGTCTATGCGAAGCTGAGTAGAGATGTGACCCCGGAGGAGGCGACAGCGCTCTATCGGGACTTTTATCGGGAGGAATCCTTTGTCCGGATTTGCCAATCCGGCCAATTTCCGAATCTCTCCTCGGTAGTCGGTTCCAACTATTGCGATATCGGGGTCGCCATTGACAGGCGGACTGGAAGGATCATTATCGTCTCGGCGATCGACAACCTTATCAAAGGGGCTTCCGGTCAGGCTATCCAAAACATGAATGTGATGTGCGGTTTCAAGGAACAAACGGGTTTGCCCGCTATCGCCCTTTTCCCCTGATCCGCCGGAGGATCGATGTCTCTGCGAATATTCAACACCCAAACGAAGAAGAAAGAGGAGTTCCTTCCCCTTCGAGAAGGGAAGGTTGGAATCTACGTGTGCGGCATCACTGCCTACGATGCGTGCCACGTGGGGCACGCCCGATCGGCCGTGGTGTTTGACGTCATCACCCGCTACCTCCGGTACCGCGGGTACGATGTGACCTATGTGAAGAACTTCACCGATATCGACGACAAGATCATCGACAGGGCACGTAGAGAACAGAAAGAGATAGCCGAGATTTCCGAGCGGTATATCCGGGAGCACAACGAGGACATGGGGGCGCTTGGTGTCGCAGTACCGACGGTAACCCCGCGGGCTACGGAGCATATCGATGGTATGATCCGTCTGGTGGCCGCATTGATCGAAAAAGGGCTGGCCTATGGCGTCGATGGAGACATTTATTATGCGGTGGAAAAATTTCCAGGATACGGCAAACTCTCCGGTCGGTGCCTCGAGGAAATGCTCGCCGGCGCCCGCATTGATGTGAACGACAAAAAACGGAATCCCTATGATTTCTCGCTTTGGAAGGCGAGCAAGGAAGGAGAGCCCTGGTGGGAGAGCCCCTGGGGGCGCGGCAGACCTGGCTGGCATTTGGAATGCTCGGTGATGAGCCAGCGGTATCTGGGGGACACTTTCGATATCCATGGGGGCGGGGAGGACCTGGTCTTCCCCCACCACGAGAACGAAATCGCCCAGTCGGAGGGCGTGAGCGGCAGACCCCTGGCACGGTACTGGATCCATAACGGTTTTGTTCGGGTGAACAGCGAGAAAATGTCCAAATCCCTCGGCAACTTCTTTACCATTCGGGATATCCTTGGGCAGTATCACCCCGAGGTCCTCCGGCTCTTTATGATGCAGAGCCATTACCGGAGCCCCGTCGATTTTTCCGATGCCGCCTTGAACGAAGCAAGGCAGGGGATGGATCGGTTCTATTCGACGCTCAAAACCATCCGGGATCGCCTGGCCGCAGGGGTGGCAAAAGCAGATTCACCGGAAGAACCCGGGGAGAACGACCAGGGGGTCCTGGGCCAGCTTCACCATTTGCGGGAGCGGTTCATCGAAGCGATGGACGATGATTTCAATACGGCCCGGGCGATCGGCGGGCTGTTCGATACAATCCGTTTCCTCAATGCCTCTATTGCCGGGAAGGAGGCAGCACTGTCGACTGCCGTACTCGAGCAGACGGAAAGTACCCTCCACGAGATTGGCGCCGTCCTGGGCCTGTTCCTTGCGGAACCCAACGACTACCTGCGTCTCGACCGGGACCGTGAAGCGGCGAAGCGCGGTCTGGCGGTTGCGGAGATCGAGGCCTTGATTGCACATCGGTGGTCGGCGAGAGAGAAAAAGGAGTGGCAGAGGGCCGATGAAATCCGGAAAGGCTTGGCCGCTCAAGGGGTGGTTATCAAAGACACACCGACAGCCACGACCTGGACAATCGCATAATGCTGTCTAAAAAGATCAATGTTCCCTCGGAAGCGACCTGTAGGCGGATCATGTCCGACATGGGCATGCTGGAAAACATTATTGCCCATTCCCTGAAGGTCTACCGGGTTGCGCTGTTTTTGACCGACCGTCTCGGGCGCCCCGGGCTCAACCGGGAGTTGATCGGGGCCGCGGCGCTTCTTCACGACATCACCAAGACGCGGAGTTTCCGTACCCTGGAGGATCATGCCGAAACGGGGGCACGCCTGCTTACGGATTTAGGTTATCCGGAAGTGGCACGTATCGTCGGCCAGCATGTCCGTCTAAACCGCTATGCACGGACCTCACCCACCCTTACGAACGCCGAGATCGTCAACTATTCGGACAAGCGGGTTCTCCACGACAGGATCGTTTCTTTACGCGAACGCATTGGATATAGCCTCGAAAAATACGGCAGCGGCCCCGAGCAGAAGCAGAAAATCCTGATACTCATGGAAAAGACGGAGACACTTGAAAAACGGCTTTTTTCCGGTCTGCCCTTTTCCCCCGGCGACCTCGGCAGGCTGCTTCCTACAGCGAGTGCGCTTCGGGGCTGTCAGGGCTTCCCCCACGGCGCATGGCCTCATAACCGGCCTTCTGCAGCTTCAGGACATGGCTGATACAGGGGATCAATTCCTCCTGATGGTGCGTGATATAGATCAGACCGGTCGATCCTCCGCTGCCGATACTCTGCATGAGTGTAAGGATCATTTCCCGATTTGACCGGTCCAGCCCCTGACAGGGCTCGTCGAGAATGAGGAGCTCGGGTGACTTGACCATCGCCCGTGCTATAAGCATCAGCCGCTTCTCCCCGTAGGAGAGGCGATTGAAAGGTCGCTGCGCCCTATCCTGCATACCGAGGAATTCCAGCCATTGATCGGCGAGATCCCCCTGCGCTTTTGTGGCCGTCCGATAGAGTCCGATCGAATCAAAGAAACCGGAGAGGATAACCTCCCGCGCGGGGATAGGATATCGATACTGAAGCTGCAGTTCGGGAGAGACCACGCCGAGTCTCCGTCGGATATCCCAGATGCTTTCTCCTTCGCCTCGCTTTTTCCCGAATAGATAGATCTCGTTGGCGTAGGCCTGCAGGTTGTCTCCTGTAATCATACCCAGGAGCGTGGTCTTTCCCGAGCCGTTCGGCCCGACGACCGCCCAGTTCTCGCCCCGCCGGACGGTCCAGTCAAGGTGTTCAAAGACGACGAGATCGCCGTATGCCACGGCGACGTGCTTCATCTCGACCAGCAGATCGGTGGTCGTGTCCGTTGCGGTCCGTTCTGCCGGTAGTGGTGGAGCCTGGAGGCGCGTTTCCAACGAGGGGTTCCCGTCGCTTCGGAACGATGTCATCCGCTCCGGCGTTATGACGGCGCTTCGACGCCCCGTCTGGGCAACCCGGCCGTCCTGGATGAGAAGCACATGGGAAATACCCGCAATGACCTCCTCGATGCGCTGGGTGACGAGGATCATCTGTGTCCCATGATTCATCAGATCGGTGACCGTTTGTTCGAGGAACTCACGGCTGCCGACATCCAGGCCGGCGAAGGGATCGTCAAGAATCAGAAGCTTCGGAGAGCGGAGAAGGGCGCGGGCGATCAGGATCTTCCTGAACTCGCCGTTGGAGAGCGTCCTCAGCCCGTGCTCGAGAAGGGGATGAAGACCGAGGAGTTTCACAAGACGGTCAAAAACAGCCCGGTTCCCATCATCCCGACGCAGCATTTCTCCGGCAGTAAGCGCATGTCCTTTGTTGCCTCCAAAGAAACGTGCCTCTTCCTGGCGGTCCTCGCGCAGGAGGATCTCCTCTTGGAGCTCGAAGGCGACGTAACCGATTCGCGTCCCGGTGGCCTCGGGATCATGGCGGATAAGCTTTCCTCTGACATGAGGGACGTCCCCTTTGATGGCCCTGGCCAACGCCGATTTACCCGATCCATTGGATCCCAGGATCACCCAGTTTTCTCCCTCCCTTATCACCCATGAGGTTCCGGGGAGGAGCAGTGTACTCCCCATGCGTAGCGAAACGCCATCCAATGTGATGAGAGGTTTTCCTTTTTCCTCCATTCTTTGTTCCAACAGGTTGTCATCCTCCAAAATTTCTGATAAAATACAATCTCATGCATTCCATCCTACGGTTGCCTATGGATAGCAGAAAACGAAAAAAAAACCACCTTTTTCCTCGGGCAGCCTTTAAATGGATTTACTGAATGAACGATGTTGCAGAGCGGGGGGGATATCAGGGTTGCGGTCTTCTTACCAAGCCGTCCCATGATCGACAGTATGCAGGAAAGAGAAACTTGGGGGGAGTTGAATGATGATGAGAGAACGGGTGGTCTATCTCGATGGGGAGTATCGCCCCTGGGACGAGGCGAACGTCCATATCATGAGTCACAGTTTCGGCAGGGGATCGGCGATCTTTGAGGTGATCGGATTTCACAAAACCGAAACCGGACCGGCTGTATTCCGCCTGGATGAGCATGTGTTGCGTTTTCGGAAGTCGGCGCTGCTGCTTGAGATGGAGTCACCTCTCACGGATGGAGAGCTTCACGAGGCAGTCCTACAGACGGTGAAACGAAGCGGTCTCGAGTGCGGTTTTATCAAGCTGTTCGGCTTCTACCCCGAGATCTCTTTCAGGATACTTCCCTGCGAGAGAAGATTTCATGTGGCCGTCTTTGTGTTCTCTCCCGAGGAGACCCTCGGTGAAGGGCAGGCATCCGTGAAGTCGAGCGTGACCGCGTGCGTTTCTCGATGGCGCAGGCTCGATCCCGAAACGATACCGGTAGAAGCCAAAGTGGCGGCTAATTATGTCAATGGGATGGTGGCCAGGATGGAGTCGCGGAAGCGGGGTTTCGATTATGCCGTTCAAATGGATACGCAGGGCTTTATTGCCGAGGGGGGGACCGAATCTCTTTTTCTCGTGCGGGACGGCTGCCTGATGACACCCTCGCTTGGGACGGTTCTCCAGAGCATCACCCGCAAATCGCTTCTGGAAGTTGCGGAGGCGATGGGGATCAAAACCATGACGGGACGACTGAGCCGGCGGCTTCTCGATGAAGCGGATGAAATTTTCTTCTCCAGTACCTCCAACAAGCTCCTTCCGGTCCGTCAGGTCGAGACCAGGGTCCTGACCGCGGTGCCCGGGCCGGTGACGCGGGGACTCTATGCACGGATGGAGGCTGTTACTTCCGCACGCGATGAGCGGTTTAAAGGGTGGCTCTTTCATCTCCCGCAGCTATGATGGGCGGATGAAATTTTCTTGACATGCGGGGGCACTTCTCATAGTGTTAAACGTCACTTGAGCGAATCAGTGTCAGAAAGGGCCGATTGTTCAATGCCGCAGATATGGCCTATCGGTGGAGGAAAAGGCGGGACGGGCAAGAGCTTTGTAACAGGCTCGCTCGGCAGCTTGCTTGCCAGAGAAGGTTACCGAACCCTGCTGGTCGACCTGGACCTGGGAGCGGCAAACCTCCATACGATGATTGGCGCCCCCAGCGGAGACAAGAGCCTTTCCGACTTCATCAATAAAAAAGTCAAGTTCCTCAACGAAACGATTGTCAGCACCCCGACGCCGAACCTCTCTCTGATCAGCGGCGCGATGAACAATCTGGACATCGCCAACCTGGCCCATGAACAAAAAATGAAGATTCTGCGGGACATTGCAAAACTTCCCTTTGATTTCATATTACTTGATCTGGGAGCGGGCACCTCGTTCAACACTATCGATTTCTTCTTGATTTCAAATACGGGCATCTTCGTGACGATGCCCGAACCCACCGCCACGGAAAATATCTACCGGCTGATCCGCTCCGTCTATTTCCGAAAGATACGGCAGGTTCTCAACGTTCACCATTTCAAAGCCCTTGCGAAGGAGGCGGAGGAACGAAACAGTAAGGCCACCGTGACCAACCCCGATCTCCTGCTCCACATCATCAAAGAGTTGGATCCGGAGAAGGGCGAGATGCTGGAGGAGACGCTAAACGCTATGGAGTTCAGTCTGCTCATGAATCAGCAACGCAAGCAGGATAATTCCAATATTGGCGAATTCATCTGCAGAATCATCGAGAACCACCTTTCGCTGAAGATGCACTTTCTCGGGAACGTCACATTCGATGATCGGGTCCATCATGCCATATGCGAAAAACGCCCTTTTCTTGATTTGTCTCCTCATTCCAAAACAGCCCTCGATCTGAAGAATTGTTTCAAGAAGATGCTGTCTTTCAACGATATATCCGGTACGCCGTCGGTCACATTAGTCTGAAGGTAGTTTGGTCTGACGATGAAGAGAAAACCGAATCAAACCCATTATGATCTTCTCCGTGTTCCCATGGATGCATCGCTATCTGAAATACGTCACGCCTATCTGGATGTCCTGGAAGTCTACCAGGATCAAAGCATGGCGGCCAACGCCTTTTTTTCGGAGTCCGAAAGGAAGGCAATCCTGTCCAGGCTGGAAGAGGCCTATCTTATCTTGAGCAATACCAAATCCAGATCTGCTTATGATCGTTCATTAATAGAAGCGGGGATCATGAAAGAGGTCAAGCAATCTCCGGATAAATCAAGACAGGCGATCTCTTTCTATTATGCCCGGAGGAAGCGGCCCCTGTCTCAGTGGCTGCCCAAGCATCCGGGGGTGGATAAATCGACTGTCTCCGAAAACGCGCTCATCAAAGACATCTTGAAACAAGACCTTCTGACCGGTCATGATCTGAAAGTAATCAGAATGACACTGGGAATTCCCTTGGAACAGATTGTTTTACAGACAAGAATCGCCACCGGCACATTGGAGGCCATCGAAGAAGATGAGTTCAGCCGCCTACCGCCGGTCGTTTACCTGAAGAGTTTTTTGAAGTTATATGCCCAATGTCTCCAACTCGATACCAATGCCATCATTAAAGGCTACATGAAGCATTATAAAACTGGATAATACGGCATAGCAAAATGGAAACGATGGACAGCCGACCAGGGGATGAAGGGAAAAGCAGTGACGATCGCCGCCTCGTAGAAGAACTGGAATCGCTCTATCACGAAGTCGCTCGGTTGGATCATCCGGATACACACTTGGAACCAGGCATCGGGTATCTTAACCCAGTGCAAAAAGGTGAGGGGCTGCGCGCCGCTGACGCCATATCGGGTCTTGATCCGGCTGCCGAAACCGCCCGCCGATACAGAGATCATAACCCGCGAAGCAGGGAAGAATTGCTGGAAAGATTGAATCGGATCAGGGGCGCCTATGAAATGATATTGACGTATTGGCCGCATGCACCGGTGGATTTACCCGTGGTGGGTATCAAACAAACCTGAGAGGTTCTTCTTTCGTCTCGACACAAAGACGCCCCGTAAGCCATGCTCATGGGGCGTCTTTGTGTCTGTTTGCATCGCACGAAATGGTGGGCAGGTTACTTTCCCGCCACTTTCCTTAGCGCCTGAACCATGTCGGTCTTCTCCCAGGGGTAGTTGTCCAAAAATAGCGTCCGCGGGATCCGGCGGTAGAGATCGCTGTTGAGAAGATCGAATCGCTGGATCATTCCAGATGGGGTCAGGTCGAACAGTTTTTCGACGATTTTCTCGAGTTTTTTATCGGTGATTTTCCCCGTACCGAAGGTGTTCACATAGATCGAAAAGGGTTTGGCGATACCGATCGCGTAAGCGAGCTGCACCGAGCATCTCTTTGCCAAACCCGCGGCGACGATATTTTTTGCCACATACCGAGAACCGAAGGCGGCCGAACAGTCCACCTTCTCGGGCGACTTGTTGACCACGGCCCCGCCGCCGAGCTGAGCGCCGGGATAGCCACCGTAAAACTGGACGACCAACTTTCGCCCAGTGACACCGGAATCGGCGGCGCTGCAGGAGTTGACCGCTTTCCATTCGCCTGTCGGGTTGAACAGGAATTCGGTCTTCTTGTCCACCCAATCCTTAAGACAGGCGAAGGCGATCTTTCTTGCCTTTGCCTCGATCGCGCAGGAGTCTTTCCCCTTTGCATAGCGGTAATCGATAGCGTTGGACATCAGGACCTTGGCAAGCCGAATCGGTGCCCCCGTTTCATCGTCGTAATCCACCGAGACCTGACCCTTGCCGTCGGGCGCGAAAATGGGATCGCCGCAGTTCTCAAAGGCCCGCATCAAGCGGGTCACAAGAACATAGGTGAGCGGGAGGAGCTCCGGGGTCTCGTCGCAGGCATAACCGTACATAATCCCCTGGTCTCCTGCGCCGATCTCTTTGTATTTACCGGCATCCGCCCGGGTACCGATGTTGATATCGGGGGACTGGGGGATGATGGCGTTAAGAACACCGAGAGAGTTACCGTTCAGACCGACCGCCGAATCGTTGTAACCGAGACCGAGCACTGTCTCCCGAACGCATTTGTCCAAGTCGATCCAGGCCCGCGTGCTCACCTCTCCCCCGACAACGCAGAGCCCTTTGCCGAGAAATACTTCCACACCGCAGTGCGGCATGGTATTGATATCCATTCCTTTTTTATGTTCCCGGTCTAGGATGGTTGCGATAATATTGGCTGCGATCATGTCTGCGACGATGTCCGGATGTCCTACCTTGATGCTTTCCGATGAAATCTGCATGCGTTTTCTCCTTTGACTCCTTTAGTGAATTTGGATAAAAAAACCCGCGCAAAGCGCGGGTCATTCGTTTTTCTCCGGCACTTTAGCACATTTGTATAGCGGAGCAATTGACCTGTAAATTCCCGCTGCGGCTTCTCATACGGCATGGGCGACTAAAAGTCAAGAATGTTTTCGTTATTTCTTTGCGTAAGACTGGCCGGCGAAGATTGCCCGCACCTCAGCGGCTGAGTTGGCCTTCTGGAGTCGTCCCATACGCTCGGCTTCCTGTTTCTGTAGAAGCTGCACGTTGGTTAAAACCGCTTCGAGCTTATCCGCTGGAAATTTGACCGCACCATCTTCATCCATGTGGATGATCTCGCCCGGCGAAACGTCCATCCCCCCTACCGAGACCGGAACGTTAACCGAATAGACCGCCATATTGCCGTGTCCAGGGGTTACTCCGGTCAGCATGTACTGGAATTTCATCGGGCGGATCTCGTCCATGTCGCGCGAGGGCCCATTGGAGATGACCCCGAGACAACCCACTGCCTTCATCGCCGAGGTCATGTTGCCGCCCGACAGGCCCACCTTACCTGCGATAGCGGGAGGGAATTTCTGCTGCAATACCAGAATTGTCGGCTTCGGTGAGGAGTCGAGGGCGTCGATAACATCCATAAAGGTAAGCCGATTGAAACCCGGATCCGGTAAACCGTAAACACAGGTGACCGCATAACCTACGGTGCGCCCGAGTTCGGGATACATGCAACGGATCGTCTGGTCGGTATACCAGTTCTCGGTCCAGGGGTTGTAAAGGCCCAGGCAGAGTGGATTCGAAGGATAGGTGGCGAGCACGTTTGTGATCGACGGGGTATCATAATTTTTTAGTTCCCGTATTATCTGCAGTTGAGTCATTTTTTTCATGCCGAGATCTCCTTAGGGGGTGTAAGAATAACGGTAAATTCCATTGTCAGACATATTATGCGACGTCGCAAAATTGTGCAACAGAAAATATTCATTCTAATATCAATAGTATAGCTTATCTGATAAAAAATTAAAAAAAGATTGAAAAAAAAGCTTGACAAATATTTTTTTTTATTTATCCTGTAGCCGTATCGGAAATATCTGGAAATATCGGGATGAGTATCAAAATTATGGGAGGTTTATTTAAAAGTTGATGAATAACTGGGCAATCTTCATCGCCCGGCGCGAGGGTACGGTAATCGCAAGTATCGAAGTTACAGGTAAATCAGGAATCGTTATTTATGGTTTCATCAATGCCTTGGAGAAAAAGCACGATACTGCATACGAATAACGAATGTATGCTTAAATATACCAATAAATAGCGATGGTTGTATAAAGAACTTAAGTAAAACGAGGCTGCGTTTTTTTCAAGAGAAAATAGGGCCATACAGGAATTATCAGGAAATATAAGGAAGGTTTCCTATATGAAGGAAAATAGACTGAAGAGCCGGCGCATTGCAGAGGGACTTACGATAACTGACCTGAGTCGTCTTTCCAAAATAAGCACCAAAGTGATTAGCCAAACCGAGAGGTTTTTGATCGATCCGACGGAGGTCACCAAAAGAAAGATAGTGAATGGATTGAATGCGGTAAAGAGGTCGGGGGAAAAACCATATGAGTTCGAATATATTTTCCCGCGAACCGACAGAGATTGATTGGTCGGTCGATGAAGCTGGGGAATGCATGGTCATCTGATCTAATGAACGATTTAGATGCGAGGACAGAAGCAATGAGATTAATTGTTAAAAATCATCTCCCGAAGCCATATTGTTATGGGGTGCTGTTGATGCTGGCGTCAATGGTTTTTTCACTATCCTGTGCGCATTCTCCGAACAATTCCTCCAAGTTCGACGCCAGCATTCAAACCGCCGAAGACATCGCGCGGTTAAAAGCTCTGGAGACGCAGCTGACGGTGACCCCGGAGAAGGCAGCATTGCACACGGATTATCAGGTGATTGAAAATATCGCGATTCCTTTTGTTCCGGAATACAAGATGGGGCCCGGAGACGTCCTGGAAATCGTTTATCACCTCAAATATGAGATCACTCCGGAGGATTATCGCCTGGAAGTCCAGGATAAGGTCAGTATCAATTTCCCCTTTCAACCGCAGTTCAGTTCATCGGTCATGGTCCGACCCGATGGAAAGATCACAATGCCGATCATTGGCGACGTTGCCGTCGAATCAAAGACCGCAATGGAGGTCGCGGCGGTATTGAATCGGGAATATAAGAAATATTTCTTAGAACCGAATATTACCGTTGCGCTTGAGGCGTTCAACGTAAAAATTGACGAGTTGAAAAAAGCGATAACCACCGCAGCCAGAGGCCAGAGCAAGATCGCTCCGATCTCCCCGGACGGCCGCATTTCCTTTCCGCTGATCGGTGCCATGCAAGCGCAGGGATTCACGGTGGCCCAGCTGGAAAAAATTATCAATGAACGCTACGCCAAACAGGTTCGAAACCTCAATACCAACCTCATTCTTTTGGAAATCCATCATCCCAAACTCTATGTTTTAGGCGAGGTTGAAAAGCCGGGGGCTTACGACATCGGCTCTGTTCCCACCGTGCTTAACGCCCTCTCGCTTTCAGGAAGCTTCAAGAAGAGCGGTCAGATCGAAGAAATCGCTATATTCCGCAACGAGGGTCTGGAAAGGCCCATCGCCTTTAAAGTGGATATCTCAAGGGCTTTAAGAGAAGGTGTTTCCTTGGCCAATATCAAGTTAAAACCGGGAGACATCGTATATGTTCCCAAAACGCGGCTTGACGAGATCAATGACGCCCTCGAGAAGATCTTTACAAAGGGCATTTACGCAGTGCTTCCCTTTACGGCCAGCGTAGGGGCGAGTTACCCCATTAGCAGATAACAGGGCACCCATTTACCCGTGAGGATGATTCCGTCATGCAAAACATGTTTAGAGAGTTCATTTTTATCATGTTCTATCGGTCGCGGCTGGTCACTACGGTGTTCCTGGCGGTTTTTATCGTTTCGATCGCCTTAGCCGTAACGCTTCCATCCATCTACCGCTCCAGCGCAAAATTTTCTCTGACCGTTCCGCAGAATTTCGATCCCCTGCAGCAGGAAAGTTCCTATGACTACCGCAACAGGGTACGTCGATTTCTTCAAGACCAGAAGGAACTCGTGATGTCCAATCGCGTCCTGACAAAGGTCATTAAGGAGCTGTCTCCCGGTACCAGCGAGACGTTTGATATCAACAAGCAAATTGATAAACTCCGGGAGGATTTGGATGTGGTCCCGCCGGGCGGGGAGACCTTTGAAGGGTCCAACGTATTTAATGTGGATTATGTGCACAAAAATCCTGAGTGGGCCGCGAGAGTTGCACTATCCGTCACCGAAAGCTACCTCGAGGCCTATCGAGAGATGACGCAGGCCAAAACCAATTACTCGCACACTTTTTTTACGGAGCAGGTGGAAAAGCTCTCAAAAGACTTGAAGGAAAGGGATGATAAAATCCGTGATTTCGAAGCTCGGCAGGCATTGGCTCTGCTCGAAATTCTGAACCTGGGCGAGAAATCAAATACCGCAGTCGGCCCCAACCTGCTGTTAACCCAGTTTTTGGGAAATTATCACGCCCTTCAACACGAATTGGCAGGGCTTCAGGTTTCTATTGCGGCGCTTGACAAAGAGACTGGCCAGGGTGATATCCCGGTGGTCTTGCAGGAGATGGAGGTCCCCGGACGGTCCATATCGGTTTTTAAGAACAAAGTAGCCAGTTTGCAGATCCAGCTCAACGAAATGAAACCCCAGTTCACTGAGAATTTCGAGCCGATGAAGCAGGTCGAACAGGAGATGAAACTGAGCGTGGAATCACTCAAAAAAGAGCTTAAAAGATCCGTTAGTGCACAAAAAATAAACGCGCAAAGCATCAAGGCGAGGATCGGGCAACTTGAGAAAACGATTAAGGAACTGCAAGATCGGATTCAGTCAATAGCCCAGGAGAAGGCAACGTATGATGCCCTCAAACAGGATCGAGATGTTGCTAAAGATAAGTACACGCGCGCCCAGGCCCAATTGGAACAGGCAAGGCTTGCCCATTCTTTGAGCGGGGACAAGCAGTTTTTAACCTTGATCGACAGACCCGCCGTTCCGGTGAAACCCTTTAAACCCAACCGACTGCTGATCATACTTGTCGGTCTGATCTCAGGGATCATTCTGAGTATCGCTGCCGGACTGACCGTCGATCATTTCGATCACCGGATGAAAACCTCTTATGAAATTGAAAGGGTACTCAGCGTTCCCGTGATGGGATCAATACGGCACCTGTAATCGTATCATACGAAGGCGGCTTTGATGTACGCACCGCACCCGACAATCGATCAGAAAATAGAGCAGCCAAATCTGCCGGTGGTCCTTGCGGCAATATGGATTGTTTCGGCCGCTGTGTTTGGCGCGAATTTTTATGCGCTTCGATTTGCCGGATTTTTGGATATCACCATTGAGCGTCTTATCTTTTTGCCCATCATTTTACTGCTTCTGAGTGGGATGTTCAGTGGAAAGGTCGATCTTCAAAAGAACAATACAATAGAGATTTTCATGGGGATGTTCGTGTTGGTCTGTCTTATTTCGATGACCATAACGGGGTTTCTGCCGTCGGCGCCGCAGTTTCCTTCTCCGTGGTTTGTGTTTATTTCCGGCTATCTTTTCCCCTTCATGATCTTCATCTTTGCAAAGAGTTACATCGTCAATGAGCGGCATGTCCTCTTTATTCTGCATACGTTGTTCTTTTTTGGGATATATCTCTGCCTCACATCGTTTTTAGAGTTTGCGGACCTGCGGCAGTTCGTCTTCCCGCGTTACATCGCGGATCTGTCGATCGGTATTCATATTGAGCGGGCTCGAGGCCCCTTCCTCAACGCCCCTTTCAATGGGGTGGCGATTCTGGCCGGTTTTATCTGTGGTCTCCATCTACTTCAGAAAAAAGAGGGGTTTAAAAGGTTTTTCTATCAAGCGGCGCTTCTTCTTTTTTTCCCGGCGGTCTTTTTCACGTTGACCCGCGCCATATATCTGGCGATGCTCGCTACGGTAATCATTTTTCTGGGATGGTACAAGACACCGTTCCCGAAATGGAAGATGATTGCGTTGCCTCTGGCGATTGTCTTGGTTGTCGGTCTGGCAAACGCGCCCCGATTGCTCTCTACGGACAGGCGGGCGGGGGGTGTTTACCAGGTTGTAGAGGTGGATATCCGCGCGGCCTTGCTGGAAAGGTCCGCTTTGCTGTTCTCCGAAAAGCCGTTTGTGGGGGTGGGACTGGCCCAGTTTATCCCTGCGTCCTCTCAAACGTATAGGGGGAAGACGCCGTACGTTATTGAAACCGCAGGTACCCAGTTTCAGCACAACCATCTGCTGGGGATAGCGACAGAGATGGGAATTCCGGGGATTCTTCTCTATTTGGCCATTGTTATCCATATCCTCCGGAGATTCAAGCAGTTGGCGGGAAAGTTACCGGAAGCGGGGATCATGGGGAATAATCTTCTTGTTGTTATCGTTTCGATATGGTGTGTTTACCTGATCAACAACCTGTTTGTGGAGCCTTCAAACAACCTCTTTGTGAACGTCATTCCCTTTTTATTCGCCGGACTGGCTGATGGCCTGTATGTTCGTTCCCTTCAGCCGGATGTAACGTCGCAGGTATTCATGTCTCGATCACCTATGAGGATAATGAGAAGCCATGTATAAGAATTTCTATCATTTAACAGCAGAACCCTTCAGTCCGCATCCTGCAACCGAGACCTTTTTCATCTCATCTACCCATAAGGAAGCCTGGTACTATCTACTCTTTGGGATTGAAACACAGGAACCTTTCCTGGTTTTGACGGGCGAATACGGGATGGGTAAGACGCTTCTGTGTCTTCAGTTGCTTAAGATGATGAAGGAAAAAGGGCTGCATCGTATTGAGTATATCCCTACAACAAATGAAGGTTATGGCGGGATCTTGCGCAGAATGGCCACGAATATGGGGATCTCTCCGCTACCCGAAAACGAAGAGATACTCCAGGACATGATATATGATCGTTTCAGGGCCGAGAAGGATCAGTCTCGGTTTTATTTGGTTATCGACGATGCCCACGAATTGGACATGACAACCCTTAGCAAACTTAAATATTTATCTACCTTCAGCTATGACGAATTTTTCCCGGTGGTCATGGTTTTTGTTGCGCACCCTTCATTTCTGCAGGACCTAAAAACATCTGCGCTCAGTTCACTCAATCAGCGAATTAAACGACGATACCATTTATCCCGGTTTAATTTAGAGGATACGAAAAATTATATCTATTATCGTTTGCTGAAATCGGGCGCTACGGGCATCCCTTCCTTTCCGGATGAAACGATTCGGAGGATCTATGAATACAGCGGAGGCGTGCCGCGCCTCATCAACAATATATCCGATACCTGTTTGCTCATAGGCGCCTCGAATCACATGGCTTCAATCCCTCCTACGATCGTCGAGGACGCAAGAAAGCTCGTTGAGGGCAGCCTGACAGATACCGAAGCGAAGGCCGTAACAGATGCGGATTCCGTATATGAACCGGAAAATACATCAGCTTTTTCAGAAGATCTTCCCACAGGCTTCGGGGACAGACAGGAGAATGTCTTTTCGAACAGGGCGGTTGTCGATGAGTACGAGCCGGATATCACGCCCCCTGAGGTGTCCGCTCCTAAAAAAGGTTTTAAAAAAGTGGTGATGATACTTTTGGTGGCTGTTCTGCTCATTGCCGCGGTTGCCCTGTTATCAAGGCTCTTTATACAGGATAAGGATATATTCCCGGATTTTTCTTCGAAAAAAGTGACAACGACACAGCCACCCCCCGTGCAGATTAAAAAAGATGATGCAAAAGCGCCCGTGTTGCGTGATGAATTGCCGGGGACGCCGGCGGGTCAGATACAGACTCCCTCTGACCGAACCGAGACGATGACCCCTGCGCGAAACGATGCACCGCTGAAGAAATAGGGTGACGCTATGAAGTCCTGTCTGTCCATAAAAACCCGAATGAGAAACATAAGTCACAACATGAAGGAGTAAGTCATGAACTTATGGGAAGACGTCTATTCCAAGCATAAAGAGGGGGGAAGGGGTCCAATCAATCCCGAAGTTAAACCGAATCATGGGTTATCCAATTCGTTGGACGAGCAAATGAAGTATTCCGCTTCCAGGTCCTTTGAGGAGATGTATTACGGGAACAGCAGGAAGCCGCAGGCGGCCAGCCGGCGTGTTCAGGACCAGGAGCAAAAGCCGAGAGCAACTGCCAACGCCAACCAGCGCGTTCAGAACCAAGAGCAGGAACCGAAAGCACCGACCACCAACCAGCGAGTGCAAGACCAGGAACAACCGCCGAGAGCTCAGAAAAAAGAGGTGAGAGCGAAATACATACCGCGGAGGCATTCGGGCACTCTTTCCGCTCCCTATCCGGCGATACTTTCCAAAATGAACTTTGGTCTCTCTGATACATGGTCCAATATCCTTATCGGGAGCGAACAGGATATCAGGACGCTGCTTGTGTGCGGGTCAACCAGAAAAGAAGGAAACACGCTTATTTCTTATCATTTGGCGATGTTTTTATCCAAAGAATACAGTATGAAGGTTCTGTATGTCGATACCAATCTCAACCATGAACCTGTTCCTAAAATTAAGAACCTTCCCGGGCTATACTCCTTCGTTTCCGAAGGGAAGGAACTCGCATCGCTTGTTGTACAAACCGATTACCCGGGGCTTTATTTGCTGCCTTCAGGAGCCGGGACAATCGGGAAAAATCTGGGCAGCAATATGCTGACGCGCGAACCTATCGAATACCTCATTCAATTCTGCCAGGATCACTTCGATATCGCGGTCATAGACGGCCAACCTTTGACCCTCAGCCCCGTCATGTTTGAATTTGCGAAAAAAGTTGACATGACGCTCTTGGTATGTCGGTTTGGTGTCTCCAGACAAGAAGTCAGCAAGCTTGCGGTAGAAAAACTCATAAGCTGTAAAGCAAAATCGCTCGGGGTGATTTTAAATGATCGCCAGTTTATCGTACCGCAGAAGCTTTACAAGCTCCTGGGATAACGTTAAAGCGCTGTCAAAACAACTGTATACGACTGGCGTATTGCGAATATAGCCGATTGTGGGTGATGATGATCGAAATAGCCGTAACAGGTTTCCGAGGCGTTCCGGCAACATGGGGAGGCATCGAGCATCATTGTGAAAACCTCTATTCACGCTTAACCCAAAAAGGATATCGGATTACCGTTTATGCCCGAAACTACTATGTCTCCAAGGGCATATCCGAGTATAAAGGGCTGAAGATCAAGCGGTTGCCCACCCTGAACTTCAAATATACAGATGCATTATTACACACGTTTTTCTCCTTGGTTCATATCCTATTCAAGAATCCGAACATTGTTCATATCCACGGGATCGGCCCCTGCTTTTTTAGCTGGCTTCCTCGCGTTTTCAGGCCACGGATGAAGGTTTTTTTTACCTGCCACGGACTCGACTGGCAGCGAAAGAAATGGCCCTGGTGGGCAGCCAGACTGATTTATTTGGGAGAACTCAGCGCGATCTACTTTGCTCAATATCGGATTGTGGTTTCTCAGGAACTTCAAAAATATTTTGATTCCCTGCATGGGATCAAAACGAACTATATTCCCAACGGGATCACTCCGATTCCATCAAGGGAGCCGAACGTGATAAGGCAATGGGGCCTCACGACCCGGAGGTATTTTCTTTGTGTCGGCCGTATGGTTCCGGAAAAGCGGATGGAGGACATCATTGAAGCCTATTTATTAAAACCACGAAGTTGCCGTTTGGTGGTTGTAGGCGATAATGCGGCCGCTGGTCAGTATATGAAGGATTTGATAAAAAGATCTGGAGAAACGCCTTCAGTTCTTTTCACGGGATATCAGTTTGGACCCGTTCTGGAGGAGCTGTTTTCCAATGCCCGCGCCTATATCACGGCATCGGAACTCGAAGGGCTTCCGATTACCCTTCTTGAGGCTTTGTCTTATGGTGTCATGTGTGTTACAAGCAATATCGGACCCCATCGGGAATTGATGGAAACCCTGCCCGGGCTGTCATTTCCGGTAGGGGATGTAGCGGCCCTATCCAAATGTATGGATAATGTTGAAACCATGACGGAAACTCAGCTCGATCATTTTAAACAAAAGGCGAGTTCTGTCATTACGGAGAGGTTTAGTTGGGAGGGTGCTTGCGGCGAGCATGACCGTCTGTACCGAGAAAGCCTGAGAAAATGAAGACAGGTGTGGTCATATGAGAAATGGTCGGGGAATGGTGCGGCGAATCGAGCTTTTTTCGGACACGTTTCTGACGGTCCTGGTGTTTCTGGGTGTATTTGCTGTCAAACAAAGCGAGGTACTTGGTCCTTATGCCGGATTGATCGGGACCGCCGATTATTTGTCATTATTTTTGATGATCGTTGTCATCTGGTATGCCACCCTGAATTTTACCAATATCAGATATAGATACACTCCCGGCAGGGCAGGTGTCATGGCCCTGGAAGTATTTAAAGGGGTCACGGCCAGCACGGTTATTTTGGTGCTTGGCATGTATATTTTCAGAATCGCCGATGTCAGTCGTATCCTCATTTTTCTGTTTTACATCATTGATGTGGCCGTTCTTATTGCTGCCCGCTTGCTCATACAGAAATTTGTCTTTTCAAAACGACGTGAATATTTCAATCGCAATATACTCATTTTGGGGAGTCGTTCCACGGCAAAAGAACTCATTCAACTGATTTACCGCCAAGTCGAGACGGATATTAAAATCATCGGTTGTATAGAAATCAACCGAGAGGATGTCGGAAAAACCGTGGGCAGCGGGGTTCAGGTGATTGGGACGATGGAAGATCTTCGGGATATTCTGCTACACCGGGTCGTTGATGAAATCCTCATCACTATGCCATTGAACGAAATAGACAATTCCGAATGGTATCTGTCGTTTATCAATACCTTCGGGATCATCGTTCGAATCATTCCCCACTGGTATATTCGTAAATTCATGTCAAAGCATGCCTCGCACGGTTTCGAGGTGGAGAACTTTATATCCGAGCCGGCGCTCACCATCAGCAGGGGTCCGGAAAAAAGGGACGCCCTGTTGATCAAATCCATCATGGATTATGTTTTGGCCATTATAGCACTGATCGTCACGTTTCCGATCGTCGTAATCGCACCTTTCTTTATTAAATGGTTTTCTCCCGGCCCCGTTTTTTACAAGCAGGTCCGTTGCGGTCTCTATGGCAGAAAATTTCCCCTTTTTAAGTTTCGTACAATGGTCCCGAATGCTGAAGAGTTGCAGGACAGTCTTTCAGTGTTTAATGAGGCCACCGGGCCGGCATTCAAAATCAAAAAGGATCCGCGCATCATCCCCTATATCGGGACTTTTTTAAGAAAAATCAGCCTGGATGAGATTCCCCAGTTTATCAACGTGATCCGAGGCGAGATGAGCTTGGTGGGACCCAGGCCCCCGATCCCCTCTGAAGTCGAAAAGTATGAACTTTGGCAGCGCCGGCGACTGAGCATGAAACCGGGAATTACCTGCCTCTGGCAGATCCAGCCGAGACGAAACGATATTTCATTCGAACAATGGATGGATATGGATATGAATTATATCGACCATTGGTCATTATGGCTCGATGTTATCATTATCCTGAAAACGATTCCGGCCATCGTGTTCGGGCGAGGCAGGTAGCAATGACCGGGAGCGCAATCCTTTGAGCCCCCCTTATAGGCGGGGAGCTTTACAACCATCAGTCCAGTTGAAACTCCTGTTTCCATTCCCGGGTTTCCTCCCATTTGGGCTGCCTTGCTTTTTCAAACAGGCAATTGTTAATGACCAGCCAGTCCATGTCGGTTCGCATAAAGCACTGATATGCGTCCTGCGGAGAACAGACGATGGGTTCTCCCCGCACATTGAAACTTGTATTTACCAAAAGACCGCAGCCCGTCAGTGTTTTAAAAGCCTGGATCAACTGCCAGTAACGTGGATTGGTTTCTTTGTGAACGGTTTGAATCCGCGCAGAATAATCGATGTGCGTCACCGCCGGAATGTCCGATCGCAACTGATAGAGCCTGTCAAGGAGGTTCTCGGGATCGTTCACCGCGGCTGACTTTCTATGCCGGGGGGTTACGGGGGCCACCAGAAGCATGTAGGGGGATGCGGTTTCGATATCAAAGTATTCCTCGACATCTTCCGAGAGAACCGATGGGGCAAAGGGGCGAAAGCTTTCCCGAAACTTGATTTTAAGGTTAAGACGTTTCTGCATTTCAGGGTTTCTTGGATCGGCCACGATGCTGCGGTTTCCCAAAGCCCGGGGTCCCCATTCCATCCTCCCCTGAAACCACCCAATGACGTTTCCCTCAACGATCAACTGCGCTACATCCGCGCACAGTAGCTCGAATTCTTCGTACCGGCGCCATGTCGCACGAAATTTATTTTTCAGGCGATTGACATCTCTATCTTCATATCGGGGGCCTAAATATGCACCGTGCATGGTGTCCGAAGCTGTGTCAGGACGGGTTCTCTTCTCTCCCTTCCAGATATGATAAGCGGCAAGCGCAGCTCCCAGCGCCCCCCCTGCGTCACCGGCGGCAGGCTGAATCCATATCGCGTCAAATATCCTCGCATCTTGTATTTTAGAATTGGCGACACAGTTGAGGGTAACTCCTCCTGCCAGGACCAGGGATCTGTTTCCGGTCAACCGCTTTGCCGTCCGGGCAAGCCGGACAACTATGTCTTCAGTTACCTCCTGAATAGCGAGGGCCATGTCCATATAGGGCTGAGTCAGCAGACTTTCCGGTTCCCGACGAGGGATTCCAAAAAGGGATTCCCATCGATGGTCCCGGCACATTCGCAACCCCGTAGCATAATCGAAATAGTCCATATTTAACAGGATAGATCCATCTTCCCGGATGTCAACGAGTTCAGAGAGGATAGCTTCCTTATACCGCATGAATTGGGCGGTATCTCGAATCCCATAAGGTGCGAGACCCATCAGTTTATATTCGCCGCTATTGACCTTGAAGCCGCAGTAATAGGTAAAAGCAGAATAGAGCAAACCGATGGAATGGGGAAAGGTGAGTTCACTCAGGATTTCTATGGTATTTTGGCGACCCAAACCGATCATTGTCGTTGCCCATTCACCCACCCCGTCTATGGTTAAAATGGCGGCTTCATCGAAGGGAGATGGGAAAAAAGCACTCGCCGCGTGGGAAAGATGGTGCTCCGGAAAAAGCAGCGGGGGTTTGTATTCGAAAGTTCTGGAGTGAATTTTTTTCAGTTCGTCCCATACAAGTTTCCGCATGAACAGTTTTTCTTTTATCCATATCGGCATGGCTGCAAGGAAACTTTGGAATCCTTTGGGGGCAAACGCATGATATGTTTCCAGGAGACGCTCAAATTTTAAAAACGGTTTGTCATAAAACGCTATGCCTGCAAGATCCTCTAAATCCAGGCCGGCTTCATTCAGAACATAACGAACCGCGTTTGCCGGAAAGGATTGATCATGTTTCAGGCGTGTAAACCGCTCCTCATGGGCAGCGGCGATGATATTTCCCCCGTCGATCAAAGCCGCAGCGCTGTCATGGTAAAAAGCAGATATTCCAAGATAGCAATTCGACATAGGCGTTTTTAATGTTTTCATATTTTTTTTCGAGCGGGAGAGGGAAGGTAGCTATGTTTAAGTAAGTATTGATGCAAGGATCGGGCATAGACTTCGGTGACCATATCTCCCGGATGTCTGTCTGCCGGATTTGCCCATAGTTTGCTATTGGGTAGATGATGAAACCGGTTATAGATTTCAGGATATAAATTGAGATAGGGGATCCCTGCATCGTCTAACAGACCAATGATTTGCTCAAAGCGCTTGTTCAATGAAGGATGGTGGTTTTCAGGGGTCATTACAAAAAGTATGCGAATGTGACGGGAGGAGCAATATTCCGACATCTCCTTCAACAGCCCCTTGTACTGCTGAAGATTTTCCGGGGAATATACCTTATCCAGCCAGTTGGCATATCCGTAGCCAAAGTACTTGTCAAAAAATCCGTTGGCGAGATCGACCAAAAGGGATAATGCATTGGGAAAAAGATATTTGCTCAGAGGTTGAATAATCAGTCTGTCGATGATTCCACCCACATATATGAAGCTTATATGCATGCTCCCGTCCATAACCGGGTCGTTGACTACAAAACCCACGAGAAGAAGATCAAAATCATAGCGAATGCCCTCGGATTTGAGAAACTGGAATTCATCCAGCGTGGACCAGCCCGGTTTTCCCCAATTAAGCACTTCTGCCTTCATTCCGGTTTGGTTAAGCAAGCGCTTCAGTTTATTCGTCCAGATCACATTGTCTTCAACGCCAACGCCCCAGATAAAAGAATCTCCTAAAACGGCTACGCGGATAACGTCTGGGTCTTTACGAAAGGGATGTTCCTTATCATTAAATCCATAGGGATTCAATCTTGATCTGATTTGATGGTGTTGATTGATTTGGGCATTAATCATTTTTTGTTTATAGGGGATCCATGTCGGCGCTTCTTCTTCCAGGTTAGAATCAATATATTTTAAGCCGATTTCCACCATCCCGAATGAAAAAAAAATCGAACACAATACCAGCAGTAAATTCTGTAGGGCGGTAATTTTATAACGGAGCAATAAATATCCGAGCAACACCAGCATAAGCTCAACCAGTGCGAGAAAAATCCGCTTTTCCAATTCGGCAAATTTTACCTGACCCTGGGACAGGAACTGAATCACCCATTCGTTTAAAACCAGACCGGCAACAATCAATAAAATGCCCACAATTTGACACAATCGATTCGTGATATAACCGGTCTTACGAGGGGCAATATTGGGAGGGTGTTTCATGGTGTTAGAACATGGTGTAAATAAAAGGCGCCAACGCGGATCCGCTGGAAAAGACAATTAATCCGCCGAGCAACAACATAATCAGGATGATCGGGAGCAGCCAATATTTCTTGCGCACCCGCATAAATCCCCAGAGATCTTTTAGAATATCCATATTTGCCTGAACAAGGACATTAATAGGGTAATTTTAAATCATCCGGCGTCATATATTGATTACGTGTAGTAAAAACAGAACATAATCCATTTTTCCACGCTTTTTGCTTCATCGGATCAAATCCCAGAGATCTTCTAATAATGCCTATTGGGGTTAACACCACCCAAAATATAACGGTAAGAATAATCCGGTTGGTGATGCTTCCCAAGGTAATGGAGAAATAATACCAGACCACCGCCAGAGGTTTGAAAATTATTGGGACGGTCATTACCCCCACCAGTATCCCAATAGCAAAGGGGATGAGAAATAAATTCTCCATCCAGTAAGCAGTCAACAACAAGACGAGGACGATAACAAGACCGGTATCTTTTGAATAGGCTTGGGTTGGTTGAAATCCTAATTTCATTGGCTCCGTTATCCCGATATTACGACAAAAAATTGTCTTTCAAAGACTGTATAAACAAACAGGTTCAAGTATAAATACGTACCCGTCCATATGTCGGTTTACGAGTTAAAAATAGCATGATAGGTTTTGGTATGCAAGATTTTTTCACGTTACTTTTTAATGTCCTTGACAACGTATAGGACAGGTGCTACGCAGAAAAAATTTAAAAACGATTAGAAAAGTCATTATTTGCTCGCTCCCGTTTGTGCACATACTACAAGGAGAGAAAATGACCACCATTAGCCGAATAATTAATAAAACCGCAAGATACATCAAGCGAATTGGTGATTATCGAAACGGGCAACTGTCCTATGACACACTTTTTTTCAATGTCACGAGCCGTTGTAATTCTGACTGTGTATTTTGCGATGCCAGGTCGCTGGATCACTCTCGTGATATGTCGTATGAACGAAAAATGCTGCTTATCAGTGAAGCCCATGACATGGGAATCGCGAAAATCTATTTTTCCGGAGGCGAGCCGTTTGTGATGGAAGAGATATGGCTGCTGATCGATCATGCACTGAAAATTGGCATGGAAGTATCGGTTGTTTCAAACGGGCTTCTTATTCCATCATTCAACGGGGAGCAGTTTGACCTGCTAAAAAAAACCGCTTCGATAGACATTTCCCTGGAATCACATGTTCCAAATGTGCACAACAGGCTGCGTGGCGGAGATGATTTTTTTGAAAAAACAGTACAGGGAATTCGACTGCTTAGACAACAGGGCATCCTGGTTAATATAAATACCGTAATAAGCACGGCCAATTATAGAGAACTTGCAGACTTTATAGAGTGGGTGCGCGAGCTTGACGCTGATATGGTTAATTTCCAGCCCATACACATTTGGTCAAATTACTATGATGGTCGGCCTCTGTCTAAACCCGAATACGCCCTGGATCTTGCGAGTCTTGCCGATTTTGACAAGAGTATTGATCAGGCGTTGGCCAAGGAAAAAAGCACGGGCCAAAAAACAAACCTCAAAAGGATTCGCCCATGGATAAAATCTTATTTTCTGGCGCAGATAAAAAATGACCGGCGTATATGGATGAAGGACATTGTCCCCGATTTTAAATGCGTTGAAATCTTTACTAAACTTTTTTTGCATTCGGACGGCAGTGTGTTGCCGTGCGCAATGCTCTCCCCCTTGGAAAATATCGGCAATAAAACGCTGGCAGAGGCCGTTACATCTCTTGATAAAACAAAAGACATGATACGGCGGGGACTGTTTCCAGAGGAATGTTACAAATGTAGCTGCCAGATGATGCTTAACTACAACTTCAGCATCATGAGCAATCCGCTGGCCAATTTCAAGAACGCCCTGACATTGGCCCTGGAATATCTGAGATAGATACGGCTACGCCAGGAATGTATGGGCAAGTGTTGTAGCTTTCTCGCGGAATCAATCGGAATCGGGTGGCGGCTTGCGCCGGATCGCGGAGGTGACATCAATAACTGCAGGCGATAAAAGGGGATTATAGAAGTAATTTTTATCCCCTAACAAATCATAACTGCCGCCAAAATAAAGATTGAAAACCAGTCTAAAGGTATTTACTGGCGTTATTGATTCATAAAGCATTTTATTGCCGTTATTGGGTAAATAGTAAGCATTGAATATTGAATAACACTCTCTCAAATCTGTTCTATCCAGATTTGACCAATCCGCCATTAATCGGGGGCCATGATCGGCTTGCAAGATAATAACCGAAAATGTATCTTTTATTGAGAGAATGTGGTTGATGAGCGTTATTAACCTTTTGTTTATATACTGAATCTGTTCCCTATACCCGTTTATGTACTCATCTTGTGTTCCTCCCTCGGTGAAAAAATCTTTCGCGTCATCCACACTGTACTTTCTATTTGGTTGGATATTCTCTCCATTTGGGCCGAACACAAAGGGAGGGTGGGGAGAAAAAATGTGGGCATATACAAAAACAGGTGAGTTCCATTGAGTCGTATCGGTAACTTTATCGAAGGTAAAATGGATTCCATCTCTGTGTCGGCGGTAGGAGCCTAAAGATAATTGTAGTCTTCTCAATAATTCCGGAATAGGAGTAAAATGAATCAGTTTATACTCAAAATCGCCCACCCAGCCAATTCTTAAATTAAAATCGGCGTTACTCATCCTCACATCCCAACCCAGCGAAGAAGCGAATACAGTTGTATAGCCAAGTTGTTTCATCATCGAAAAAACCCTGCTATTGGAATATTTCTTCGCTTGGAAACCATCGGCAGGGTCAAGATATGATATATTCAAAGATGATGATAAAGATGCAAAAGTAGACTGATAATTGGACGTACTTTTGTCGGCGATATAGAATCCTTTTTGTCTTAAATAATTGATAAACTCTCCATTATCATAACTGTAGACATCTCTGAGAATATCCGCCCTGCCGTATCCGTCTAAAATGATGTAGTATATATTGGGAAGTTTTGTAGTCTTTCCTAAAACCATTTCGTTCGTTCTTGCCCTTGTCCCGCTTCGACCATCGATACCCACTCTCCGATTTGCATACATATCTATACAAATGGAAAAAGAAGGAATGAGGATCAAGCATGAAGCCATAACATTCATTATTTTCGTTAGATTATGCAAACTGTTACGCGTCTTGATAATAAAACGGGCTCCAACACAAAAGAGAATGCCGCCCACTATCAAGAAAGCCTTATGAGGGCCGATGACAAAGTTGCCTGCAGATAAGCGAAAATCTTGTATAATATGCGAAAAGGGACCGTAGGAAAAAAATAGGACTAATAAGAAGGACAACAGGATTGCCGTTTTTAGGGCATCCTTTAAAATAAGCTTGGCTAAAACAAACACAACTGACGTGAAAATAAGTACAATTGTTATTGGAATAATAACCACGGAAATTTGTAGTTCTCGCATGTTACGGGCAAACAGAAATAATACTGGAAATGCTGCAAATAGGAATGGGTGGATAGTAAGGGGTGGCTTGATATTCAAATTCGCCTCTTTTCCATTAAATATAAGATTCTTTGGGAGTTTTTTATAGGGATGTAGTCTCGTATGATAAATAATTTTCCGAAATCATGTTCAAACTTTTGCCGAGTATAATCGGGGAAAATGTCTTTCCTGCTGGATAGAATCTTCTGTGTCTGCGAATCCTCTTTTGGAACAAATTCGATGATAAGCGTATTGCATATTCTGCCGAAAAAATCGGCAATATCGTTAAGCGGCAGGTTGTTCGAGATGGCCAGATGATGAATAAGCGCAAGAGCAAAGACCATATCCGCCGGACCCCTCTCTATCAAAGACAATCTTTCTTCATTATTCCAACCTATGCCCGGGCTCGGATTCGTCAAATCAATCAATAAGGGAAGGATATTGTGATCACCCGCCGAGATACATTGTCTGTAGTTCATCTCAACCGCGGCGGGATCGGCATCAATCGAGATTGTTTGTATTCCTTGATCGCTGGGGATTCGACTAATAACTCCTATGTTAGCACCGAGGTCCCAGATGATTTGAGGCTTTAGTCCGGCTAAAAAAGCCGTGATTATCTGTAACTTATGCCGAAATCCTTCGGGCGAATAATTCATATTATCATGGTAATCACCCCATTGGGTACCCCGGGCGTTCCACCTCAGTTTCCTAATAGCGGTCGCCAGACTGTCAATCAGCCCCAAAAAAGAAAAATGCGATATCCGGCGCTTTGTTCTCTTTGAAGTTTTGTGAGAAAAATGCTCCTGCGCCTTAGCGTGAAGGTGAATATGCACAAGCAACGAAAACGTAAAACGAGTAATCAATGGAAGAAGCGAGCTGGCAAAATCTAATGGGATGCCGTCTATATATACCTTTAGAAGTTGATTTAGCCTGATATCTTTGTGGCTCATTAGAGCCAGAGGAGCGAGAAAATGTTGGCAAAATTGTCTATAGGCAATCCATGGCTGCCCCTCGTTGTATTTTTCAAAAGAAAGCGTGTCAATAAATATTGGCTTCCCATTCTTGAATTGGATATTGAAGGCGCTGCAATCTTTCAACGTCATCCCAAAGTTAAGGGCCCTTTTCTGTATTTCCAGTGTCGTCAGGGCCGCATCTTTCAGCTGTGAAAAACACCATTCGTATGGATATGATACAAATGGTATTTTCTCTGGTTTAATCACCTTGTAAAGCGTATCGGGTGCCGGACCGGTCATGTCGGTTTCTTCATGTGGAATTAATAAATGGCTACCGGCAAGATCATTGTAGAGACCAGACGCAATCAATAAGTCATACTCTTCTTTATAAACAAGGTTTATCTGTCTGAAAATCGATTCATCTCGATAAAAAAGGAATCCGCTTGGATCACGGAATGATCCAGAAACATGATGATGATCTGAAGATCCATTCATTTGATTACTTTTTTCGGAATACATTCCTAATGAAAAAAAAGATTCTTTTCCAGAATAGCTTCACTGCATATAATCCGCCGATTATAAAAGCGATAAATAGCTGAAAAATATAACTTCCTGTTCCAAGATCCAGGTATGCGGAAGCCTCTCGTGTAATGATGATGACCCCAATAAAAGTGATTCCTATCATAAGAAACAGCTTACATCTCATTATCCCCTCACTATCCTTATCCATGTAATTGCAGCATTCCATCCTCAGCTTGTTAGAGAGGACTGTCATTCCAGGGTTACTACCCTCCAGTCTGTAACGGGGTTAACCATACTATTTTATCGCAGACCCCACCCACATATGAAGCAACAAGGGTTTTCCCCATCGGATCATTCCTTTTATTTTCCACCTGTAACCGGGCACCAATGAAAGGACGTAATCCTTCATAGTATTCCAGTCATTGGATGCATGATAGACGGTGAGGGCCAGCTTTGGCCTGTCTCTTCTGATGACCTCTCGAGCACCTTTGAGGAGATCCATTTCAAAACCTTCAATGTCCGCTTTAATAAAACTGATAGATTCGTCTTTAAAAAGACTGTCAAGGCAACGCAAGACTACGGTGCCTTTCTCATTATACTTTATTACCCCGTTAAGATCCGCAGGGTTTGCACGTATGATATTACAGTATCCGTCTAAACTGCCTATGGCATACTCGAAGATGACGGCTTTTCCCGCTTTGACATACCGAGTAAAATTTCTCTCGAGGGCGTGCACAAACTCCTTCTGTGGTTCTATCAAGTAGATTTTTTTAACTTTTTCAATGATTGAAAGAGCCCAGAGCCCATCGGAAGAACCGCAATCGACGACGACATCGCCTTCAAGAATTGGAGTATATACAGCATCAAAATGGTGCCAATGGTTCTTGTCAAAAGACTCTCTCAGCAAATAACGGAGAGCCACATCGTCTAAGTTACGCGGCACATATATCTTTCCATACGGGGTATGCATTGATGCCAGTTCGGTGTCGTAAACTTGATAGGTTTTCAGAGCCTTGGTGAATGTTTTTTTATAGTTATGGTATCCTTGCCGCAATGTATAATAAAAGAGCTCTATCCATGAAATATGAGAAAATTCCTTCGGTCTGGCCATCTTAAACCAACACTTGCTTAAGAATGACATGAAATAATACTTCAGCATCATTTTCGCTTTTGATCCAGAATGTATTTTGATAGAATTCCGGAAACCTTCCGAGCCCCGCTTTCATTGAAATGTACGTCATCGTAAAAAACGGTTGTATCTTTTTCTAACACCGGTTCTAAGTCGATACATTCCACCTGTCGTTCCTGGCAGATCCTGAGCAGGGTATCATTGTATTTTTTCATTCCTCTTTCCAATGCCTCTGAGGAATAATAGGTATTGCCGCTTTCTTTCTGAAAATTACCTATTCCGCCAAGCCATAAAAGGGCGTTTAGTTCTGGGGGCAAATCGGGCTTCCACATTGTGGGTTGAGTCAAAAAAATCAAACGAATGGACTTCTCTTGTGCAATGTCAATCAACTTGTTGATATTTCTGTCATACTCTTTGATGGCTGACGATAAGTCCGGCAATTCATTTTTTATTTCTGCTGCTTGCTGCCGATGTCTTCGCCAGGTCACATAGATTTCCCCGGCTTGATCCTGAACGTTGTCCTGCGTGTCTTTCCGTAAAATAGCCCGCTTAACCCTCCTTAGTAACTGCCATATCGCTGTTCTTTTTAGGAATGGATCGTCCGGGTTTGGATGGCTTCCCGTGAAGGTCTCATTCATGAGTTTCCTGAGGGTTTCGGGCTTGGCTAAATAATTCGGATCGTAGTGCTCGTCCTGGGACAGCCGTATAGAAAAATCGTTAATGCCTATAAGGAAAATGATGAGATCAATCCGCATTTCCTTCAATGGCAAGTATTGCATTGCCATGATGTGGTGCCTTGTGGTTCTCGCACTCATTCCGGCGTTGCCAACCCAGATGTTATAATGCGAGGTGTTTTGGTTTAGAGCTTGCTGTAATTGATATGGCCATGTCTCGAATTGGTCCAGGTATAAGCATTCCGTTGTGCTCCCGCCGATAGCCAGGATTCGATATGTTTGAGAGGTTGTAAGC
>Ga0233425_10000794_pt1 | contig 77400 bp, 87 predicted proteins | sample Watercolumn_Towu_2_FD_181712 | JGI IMG/M metagenome (GOLD analysis project Ga0233425, IMG submission 181712) | Freshwater microbial communities from Lake Towuti, South Sulawesi, Indonesia - Watercolumn_Towuti2014_140_MG | ecosystem: Environmental > Aquatic > Freshwater > Lake | place...
TCGGCCGCCTCAAGGACTGGCGGCGCGTTGCTACCCGCTACGATCGCTGCCCCACGGCGTTCTTCTCTGCCGTCGCTCTCGCAGCCACAGTCATCTTCTGGCTATGACCAATGAGTCCTGACCCTAGACCTCGTCAACGATGCCGGTGGCGCCTTTACCACGGTGGAGGAGATGCTGCCGGCGATCGCCGCTGTCACGGCGGGCGTCGATCGCTGGCTGGATGAGGCCGCCCCGGCCTTTTCGACGCTTTTCGCGATGCTCCGCTACGTGATCGACCAGACCCCGTCGTCCGTCGCCGCCTCGGCCACCGGGTGCTCCGAGAAAAGCCGTCGGTGGTGCTGCCCAGGCAGACGATCCAGAAAGCGCCGGAGAGCCAGCCGTTGTCCACGACGACAATTTGCAACATGATAGACGCGGACACTTCGGCAGAGGAGACTTCGGCAGAGGAGGACGTGCATGCTCAGAAAGATCGCATTGCTTGGCGCGCTCCGGGGCGCCGCGCCCGCACTTGCGCAGCTTGCCCCCGGCGTTCGGATGCCGCCGGAGATCGGCGCGGCTTACGGAAGACTTGGAAAAGCCATGATGGCTCATGACGCAGCAGGCGTCAGAACCGTTTGGGCCGAGGATTTCGTTGTCAACTCGCCAAACAACACGGTTATCGGACGCGAGGATGTGGTTGGCGTCATGGAGCGAGACTTTCTGGATTATCGGGACTTCCACAAGCACATCACATTCGTGGGTGAGAAACCGGAGGTGACGGTCGTGATGGGGTATGACACGATGTCCCGATCAAGGGGCCCGGCGCTGGCAAGCAGGTCATGCGGCCATTCACGGACATCTGGGCAAAGCGAAGCGCGGGTTGGCAATTGATCGCCCGTCGGGCAATAATCGCCGTCGCGGAACAGAAGTGAGATCGTCTGCAATCTCGGCAGCAGTCGACCAGCGTTAATCGTTCAGTTGCGCTCCGTTGAATGTTCGGCCCTGATCACAGCGCACAGGAAGTCGACACTCCGAGCGAGAGGGTTCGCCGTTGGTGACCCCATCAACGAACGAACCTGCCCGCGACATCTGCGCGAAGACTCGACGACCTGATTGCACCGGTAACGTTCCCGGGCCGATACGAAGGCTCCTTGTCAGGCTACCTGCCTCACCGGCGTGTTATGGGCGCGGTAAGCAGTCCGAGGTTCGCGCTCTGATCGGGTCGTTACATCACAAGGCGCGAGACGATCGCCGACCAGCTCGAACGTGTCTCCATCGACCATGACCTGTGGGCTCACCGGCCGGGAATTGTAGCTCGAAGCCATCGCCGCTCCGTACGCACCGGTTGCATGGAAGACAGCCAGATCCCCACGGCCGACGTGGTCGATTGGCCGATCGACCCCGAACATGTCACCGGTTTCGCAGACTGGTCCGGCGATATTCGCGACCATCGTTCGTCCATCCGGACGGACGGCAGAGAAATGGTGGTACGCGTCGTACAGTGCGGGACGCGCCAGATCGTTCATCGCCGCATCCACGATCACGAACGGGTGTGTGGCGCCCGGTTTCACCCAGATCACCCGGGTCAACAGCACGCCGGCCAGGCCGGTGATCACGCGACCCGGCTCGAACGTGAGGCTGACGTTCCAGTCACGTGTGACCCGCGATACCATGGCCGCGTAATCAGAGAGCGATGGCATTTTGTCTTCGGGCCGATACGCGACCCCCAGACCGCCTCCGAGGTCGACACGGGTGATGGTGTGCCCGCGCGCGCGCAGTTCGAAAACCAGAGCGCCGATCCGGCGGTAGGCGGCTTCCAGCGGTGTCAGGTCACTGATCTGACTGCCGATGTGAAGGGCGATACCCTGCAGATCTAGGCCGTCGAGTTGTACGAGCCGAGCATATATGTCCGGCGCATCAGCGATATCGACGCCGAATTTGCTGGCCCGCTTGCCGGTCGTGATCTTGGCGTGCGTTCCACCGTCGACATCGGGGTTTACGCGCAACACCGCCGGTGCGTGCATCTGGCGCACGCGTGCGAGCTGCGCGAGGACGCGGCCCTCCTCCTCCAGCTCGAGATTGAACTGGCCGATGCCGGCCTCCAACCCGTCGATCAGCTCCCGATCGGTTTTTCCGACGCCGGAAAAGACGATATCCGACGCCGCGATACCCGCATCCAGGGCCCGGCGCAGCTCGCCACCCGATACGATGTCGGCGCCATAGCCGCACCTTGCCAGGAGCCGGAGAACGGCACTGTTGGGGTTGGCCTTGACCGCGAACGCGAACCGGGCGGAGGGCAGATCGCGCAAGGCGGAGGTGAAGGCGTTGGCGGCATGCCGAAGCGCGCCCGCGGAATATATATGGACGGGCGTACCGACCGCATCGGCGATAGCCGGCAATGCGACGCCCTCGGCATGCAGGATGCCGTCACGATGCTCGAAGAAGCTCATGGGAAAAGACCTTGCTTATCAGTGCCCGAAACCGTCGTCGGCCTGTCCGCGCCGACGAACGCGGGCGGCATGGACAACGTCGACGGTATGGCTGTGCCCGCGCCGCTCGGCCCGCAGCAGCTGCCCGACCCGCTTGCCATGGATCATCAAGGGCAAGCCAAGCAGGGCCAGCGGAAAGAAGAGGACCGCCACCGGAGAACCGTCGAGCGTGAGGCACATGGCACATGAGGACGCCAGCAACGCGAAGCCGCCGGCCTTCCACTGCAGATCACGCCGGGTCATGCCGTCTGTGCCTGACAGATCGTCTGTGCCTGACAGATCGAGAGATCACGATCGCCGATGACCAAGTCACCCGCTTTCGCGAGGCTCGCCTGCAAGCCCTGACGATCATCGCCCGCACGGCCACCGCGCCAAAGGACGATGTCTGCCGGGAAATCGGCCTCGCTCGACAGCGCCTCGATCATGTCCGTCATCTCGAACGTAAGGCCGATCGCCGGTTCGTGCAGACGGGCAGCTGCTGCACGAGCACGTCCGATCATCGCCGGTGAGCCATCGATGCCGCGGCCTTCGATCGCGGTATAGCCGAGCGCTCTGGCGTGACGCACGGCTTCGATCAGCAACGTGCCACAGCCGCAGTCGGCGTCGACGATGCGTATGGAATGGCGCCCTCGCTCGCGCAGGGCGGCAAGCGTGGCGCAGATGTCAGTCCAGCGCGCGTCCTTGTGAGCGGCACGGCTGCCCAGGATCGTGGACGGGGTAACCGCCAGTATGGAGGACGGACGATCAGCCGTGACGAGCGGCTTCAGCTTCGATGTCATGGGAATGTCCTCAGGCGGCGCGGCGCAGCGCGCGATCGGCCGGGCTCGCCGGGTCGAAGGAAATGAGCGGAACCAGCGGTGCCGAGGTGATCTCAAGGCTCGCATGATACATCTGCCGTTCGGCTTCGGCGTAGCTGAGAGCTGCGCCTCGCGACACGAAACGGCCTTCCATCCTTCTGCCGCTATCCTGCACGAGCCAGTGGCCCGCCTTGTCCTGGCCGACGTAGATGATCGTCCCGCGTTCGTCGGGCTCCGGGTTGGGTTCAGACGACATATCGCCCTGGAAACCTTCTATGATCGAGCGTCCTGCGCTCGCTCATCGGAGGTACGGACGTTGCCATACTGTTTCGAGATCGAATTCGGGAAACTGCATAGCGCGCACGTTAGCGTGACAACGCCCCGTCGCATTCCGGTCAGCGATCTACAACCATCGCGCCTTACGGAAGCGCCAGTAGAGCGCCGAACAGATGGTAAGGATCACGGCGATCGTGACGGGGTAGCCATAGGGACTGCGAAGCTCCGGCATGTGCTCGAAGTTCATCCCGTAGATGCCGGCAATGGCGGTCGGCACGGCCAGAATTGCAGCCCAGGCCGCAAGCTGGCGCGTGATGGCGCCGGTGCGCTGCTGCTCGATTAGATTGCTGAACTCGAACACCGATGACAGCAGATCGCGCAAGCCGCTCGCCATGGCCTCGACCCTGCGGACATGATCCAGGACATCGCGGAAATACAGACGTGCCTCGGCATCGATACACGGCAGCCCGTTCTTGGATAGCTTGCGAGCCACCTCCTCCATCGGCACCAGGATGCGATCGAAGCGCATCAGGTCGCGCCGCAACGCGAAGATGCGGGCGATCTCCGCGCGATCGAGGAAGGTATCGAGCATCCGCTGTTCCATCGCCGCGACCTCTTCCTCAAGAGCTGTCATCAGCGGCAGATAGCCGTCGACGATGAAGTCCAGGATGGCATGGAGAACATAATCCCCGCCCTTGCCCAGCAGGTCAGGTGCGGCCTCCAGGTGCTCACGCAGCGGGCGGTAGGACCTCGTCGAACCTTGCCGAACGGTGATGATATGGCTGTGGCCGAGAAAGGCCGCCGTCTGCCCGTAGACGATGTGACCATCGCACAAATGTGCAGTCCGGCCGATGACGAACAGCTGGTCGCCATAGACGTCGACCTTCGGCAACTGGCCGTCCTTCAGCGCATCCTCGACCGCAAGCGGGTGAAGATTGTAGAGGTGCTGCAGCGTTTCGATCTCTTCCGCACACGGATCGGTCAGCCCGATCCAGACGAACTCTGACCGGTCAGAGGGGCAATCGACCCGTTCATCGATCGCGATCTCGCGAACGCGTCGACCATGACGATAGAGATAGGCGGCGATGACAGGCATGATGTCCCTGATCAACGGCGCGGAGAGATTGTCCAGTCGGACGAAGTCCGCTCGAGCTTTCCGCGACTGGACATGTTCGCCGATCGGTCACGTCGCGACAGGGCGATCCGGTGCCGGGCCTGCATCATCGATGCGCCGTGACGCGTATCGAAAGCGCGTCCCTGTGGCGTGATCGGTTCTTCCAGGCGCGTTCGAAACACGGTCTGCGCAGGTAAATCCCCGCCGCCCGCATCCTCGGAAGCCGGCTTGAACAGCCTGGCGCCATGAATCAGGAGTAGAATGCCGGCGCTGGCAAGGATGAATGTCAGCAGTGCAAGGCCGAACTCGGCAAACTGCGCGGGACCGTGCCGCGCCGCCTCATAGATGCTTCGATGCACCAGCGTCGATGCGCCGGAACACGCAAGCAGCCCAATCCCGAGAACTCTCGGTGGGAATTTACCCATGAGCTGGGCTGCCTTTCGCCGTCTTGTCGCAGACGAGGCTAAGCTGCCCCTCGATCCGTCGTGTGATCCCGGCCGAGGTTGCGACCGAGATTGATGTCCGTCCACGCCGCTCCGCTTCAGCGAAACGCCGTGCCGCCTGTGCCGATGAGAAGCGGCCCAGAAGCATCCCGGCACTTTCGCGGACAGTCCAGCCGCCATCGATGTCACGGCCGACCACGAGCATGGCTGGTTCCGGAATATCCATTTCGCTGTTACCTTTTGACGGAATTAAGACGTTCAGGTGGGGTTTCCCCCGCCAGCGGCGCTCACCTCGACCTCGTCAAAGAGATGATCGCCCAGAAGGGTCAGTGCGGTGCCAGCACTCGCGGCCATGAAGCCGATCGCGGCAATCCCATACAAGGAAACCAGCCGTCCGTGGCCGGACCTGCATCGCAGTGAGCCGCGAAATCGCGATGTCGCTTATTCCGCACATAAGAAGTCCCGTGGCGCGCAGAACAATGTCGGCGAGCCGAGCGATGCCACGCTGCCATGTCACAATCCTTGATGTGGCACCGCAGGTATCGCCCTCGGCATAGCATTTCGAGATCAATTCCAGCCAATGGCATAGCGCACGCGTAGTGCTGCGATTTAGGCGGAGCCGGTCACACCGGATGTGACTAGGGTCGGAACCCATTGCTGTGAGCGCCGATTGGCGACGCGTCGCCGCCCGCTACCATCGTTGCCTTGCCGCCTTCTTCTCCGCCGTCGCCCTCGGTGCCACCATCATCTTCTGGCTGTGATCAACGAATCCCGACCCTAGTTAATGCGGCCGTCAACGTCGCGCTGGACCGCATGGGACTTCACGCCTGAACGATCATCGGAACCATCAAACGCGATCTGCGCCGCGGCGATGCGGGGCAGGTGCTCGAAGGCCCAGTCACCCAGCAATTTGACCGGGCCGGCCAGCGAATGGCCGATATCGGTCAGCTCATAATCGACCCGGGGCGGGATGGATGGCGTCACCGTCCGCGTGACGAGCCCGTCGCGTTCCATATTGCGCAAGGTCAGTGTCAGCATCCGTTGTGAAATGCCGTCGATGCCGCGTTTCAGTTCGTTGAAGCGATAGCTGCGCTCGCGCAGCAAAATGATGATCAGCACCGTCCACTTGTCGCCGATGCGGGCGAGCACCTTCGTCACCTTGAGGCAGGAGCCGGTATCGCGCCGCGTTTCCGCGATTTCTACGGGGGTGTCGGTCACATCCATGTGCCTTCGGTATCAATCCTGTGCGTTCTTGCGGGCCGTTGCCGGGTAGGCACATAGCATAACTGACGCAACAATCGGAACCTGGCAGATGAAAATCCTTCACATCGACAGCAGCATCACTGGCGCCCAATCGGTGTCGCGCGACCTGTCCGCGCGCATCGTCGAGCGGCTCGGCGGCAGTAGCGAGCATCGGATCGTCTATCGTGACCTTGCCGCGACGCCGCTCGCGCACTTTTCGGCGGCGAGTGCGCCATCGGCGCATCCCCTTTCGCAAGCCATGCCAGTGTTGAACGCCCAGCAGCAAATGCAGCGCGCCGAGAGCGACGCCGTCCTTGCCGAGTTCCTGGACGCCGACATCGTCGTCATCGGCGTGCCGATGTACAACTTCACGGTCCCGTCGGAGCTGAAGGCCTGGGTTGACCGGCTGATCGTGCCTGGAACGACCTTCCGCCGCGGCGAGGCCGGTCCGGAAGGGCTGGCGCACGGCAAGCGCGTGATCCTGGGCGTGGCCCGCGGCGGCATCTACGCCGCCGGTTCTCCGTTCGCCGCCGCCGAACATGCCGAATCGCTCCTGCGGTCGCTGCTTGGCTTCATCGGTGTCACCAACATCGAGAGCGTCGTTGCCGAAGGGCTCAACTTCCCCGACAGCCGGCAGGCGGCGATCGAAGCGGCGCATGACGCGGTGCAGCGGCTGGCGGCATGATCGTATCCGCCGTGGTCGGAGATTCTCTCCTCGACATCCGGCTATCGATCCTTCTCCGCGCCCAACACCGCGGACAGGATAAGAAGTTAAACTTTACAGATAGCCTTAAAATGATTTATCCCACCCAATGATGTTTGGACTCTCCACTACCCGTGGCTGACTCGGGCGTCTCGCTCGCGCAGGCGTTGAGGCAAGTTGTCAGCAGGCTGAGGCGGCGTCTGAGAGAGCAGGCTGACGTCAGCGATCTTACGCCGTCGCAGATCTCCGTCCTGCTGCGACTCGAGCAGGAAGGCCCCTTGACCACATCGGCGTTGGCCCGGGTGGAGGTCATGCGTCCGCAATCGATGGGTACCATCGTTACCGCCTTGCAGGATCTCGGCTTCGTTGCGGGTTCTTCGGATCCTTCCGACGGTCGGCAGACGCTTCTTTCGCTCACCGAACGGTGCCGCGTGTGGATCGCCGAGGGGCGCGCGGCGCGGCAGGACTGGCTGGCGCGGACGATCGCGTCCCGGCTGTCACCCGACGAACAGCGACAACTGGCCGCGGCCCTCCCGTTGCTCGACCGCCTGGCCGAGGGGTGACTGAGGCGAATCTACCTTCAAGAATGGGATAAGTCCTTGCCCCTGACCATCATTGACCCGAACACCGCGCTGCTGGTCGTCGATCTCCAGAAGGGGATCGTCGACGCGCCCTTCGTCCATTCGATCGACGAGGTGGTGACCAGGGCGGTAGAGCTGATCCGAGCTTTCCGGACCCACCGGCTGCCCATCGTGCTTGTCAATGTCGCTGGATCGGCGCCGGGACGCACCGAGCAGCCGCCTCGCGCGCCGGCTGCGCTGCCGGCCGGTTTCACCGATTTCCTGCCCGACCTTGATCGGCAACCCGGCGACCTCGTCGTGACCAAGCACAGCTGGGGCGCCTTCGCCGGTACTGGCCTCGAGGCCAGACTTAAGGGCATCGGCGTCACTCAGGTGGTGGTGGTCGGGGTGGCGACCGGCACCGGCGTCGAGGCCACCGCACGCCAGGCGTATGAGGCGGGGTTCAACGTGACGCTGGCGATCGATGCGATGACCGACCGGCGCGCTGAGGCACACGCCTACAGCATCGCCAGCGTATTCCCACGCCTCGGCGAGACCGGAACCACGCAGGAGATTATCGACCTGCTGGCGCAGAGGAGTGCCTGACCTGACCTGGCTACACCTTGCGGCCTGGTTTTTCGGCGGGCTGTTTCTGATGAACGCGCTGCCGCATCTCGTCAGCGGCGCGACCGGCCGGCCTTTCCAGACTCCGTTCGCCCGGCCGCCGGGCGAGGGGCTATCCTCGGCTACGATCAACATGTTGTGGGGGTTGTTCAACCTCGTCGTCGCCTATGCGCTGATCGCCAAGGTCGGCGCCTTCGATCTGCGTGCGCTGCCGGATGTGGCTGCGACGGGGCTGGGCATGGCGCTCATCGGCCTGTTCTCCGCGCGCCACTTCGGGCGGTTCCACGGCGGCAACCTGCCGCAACGCCAGTGATGGCCACGGGGGCGTTTCGTTCGCTGCGCGGTGTCAATTACCGGATCTGGGCCGCGGGCGCGTTCGTGTCCAACGTCGGCACCTGGGTTCAGCGCACCGCGCAGGACTGGCTGGTGCTGACGGTCCTTACCCGTCACAGCGCGGCGAGCGTCGGCCTCGTCATGGGACTACAGTTCGGGCCGCAGCTGCTATTCTTGCCCTGGACGGGCCTTGCTGCTGACCGATTTGACCAGCGCAAGCTGTTGATCGTCACCCAGGCGGCGATGGCGGTGCTGGCGCTGGCGCTTGGCGTACTCACCGTCACTGGCGTCGTGCGGCTGTGGCACGTCTATTTCTTCGCTTTCCTGTTCGGGACCGCCGCCGCCTTCGATGCCCCGGTGCGCCAGACCTTCGTCGCCGCGCTGGTCGGCGATGCCGACCTTTCCAATGCGGTCGCACTGAACTCGACATCGTTCAACGCGGCGCGCATGATCGGACCAGCGGTCTCCGGCATACTCATCGCCGCCGTGGGCACCGGCTGGGCGTTTCTCGCCAACGGCGTGTCCTTCGTTGCGATGCTGCTCTCGCTGCTGCTGCTCCGCACCGGCGACCTGCATGTCACACCGCGCGCGGCGCGCGCACGCGGCGGGCTGATCGAAGGCTTTCGCTATGTAGGGAACCGGCCGGACTTGCTGACGATGCTGGTCATGCTGTTCCTCGTAGGCACGTTCGGACTCAACTTTCCGATCTTCATCTCGACCATGGCGGTCAGCGTGTTTCATGCCGACGCGCGAGGCTACGGGCTTCTATCGTCGATCATGGCGATCGGGACGGTCGGCGGTGCGCTGTTCAACGCGCGGAGCGCCGCGCCGCGGTTCACGGCGCTGGCCGGCAGCGCCGCCGTGTTCGGGGTTGGCTGTACGCTGGCGGCGGTGGCGCCCAGCTATTGGCTGTTCGGCGCGGCGCTGGTCGCGATCGGCGTCGCGGCGCTGATCCTCACCAATACCAGCAACAGCCTGATGCAGCTGTCGACCGAGCCGGCCATGCGCGGGCGTGTCATGGCGCTGCGCATCGGCATCGCGCTTGGCGGCACCCCGATCGGGGCACCGATCGTCGGCTGGGTGGCCGACCATCTGGGGCCCCGCTGGGCACTCGGCCTGGGAGCCGCGTCCGGTTATGCTGCGGCGATCGTGGCGGCCTTCGCGATGACACACGGCCTGCATGAGCGCGGGCCAGACCAATAGCGTCGTCCTGCAAGCGCGCGCCCGGATAGCAGGGCGATGCAGGACCGCCGATGGCCCGGTCACGAGCAGCCGGAGCCTCGAGCGACCTTTGCGGCCGCGCCGGCAATGACGGCGTCGTGGGCGACCTGCTGAAGCCGGACCGCGACGGATGGACTGATGCCCAACCTTGTCGCCACGCCTTCACCGGCGCCCAGACTTCTCGGATCGACGCCGGTGATCTGCTGGAACAGGACGAGCCCGCTGAGATAGGCGCCATAAACGCTCGGATGCAGATAATCGGGTTTGGAGATGGCAGGATCGTTGCGGGCGTTCATGCCGTACCAGAGCAACGGTAGCGGTGAGGTGCTGGAATACGGGTTGTCGTTCGCGACGTTGGCCGCCCAGGCCGCGGCCCATGCGTCACCGACAGGGGCGACACCGGCGATCCTGCCGTCCTTCTGTGCCGCGCCAAAATAGGAGGCATGATAAGCCGCACGGATCGCTTCCAGCTTGGCCGCGTATCGCGCGGGGAAGTCGCTGGCGGTGGTGCTGCCGCTCAGCTGTTGCGCGGTCGCGCCGCTCGGCCAGGTTTCGTAGAGGTAGACGTCGGCCGTCGGTGCCACTGCGTGGATACCGGCCTCGATCGTCTGGACGGAGGAGCAGAACGTCGCAGGGCGTCCGGACGCATTCCCGGTCAGGCTGGCGGGGAGGGGGCGGGCACTGATCTCCTGAAGGACGACCGCGTTCCACTTGGGTTGATCGATGATGGTTGACGCCGCCTCGTAGTTCTTCGCAAGGCTCGTCTTCGAGATTGCCTCGATGTGCACATCGTATGTCAGTCCAGCCTCGCTCGCGAGCTGGGCGAAGATGCCCGGAATGCCGCCCCACGGACCGGGTTCCCGTTCGGCGCGATTGCCCGTCTGGCCGTAGTTCTCGTCCGTGACGTAAGCCGATCCGGTGGTGTCGGATTCCGATCCTCCCGAATTAAAGGAACGCACCGGCGTGTAGCGCCCGTGTGTAAGGCTGTCGCCGACGAACAGGATGTGGTGAACGGAGCTCGCGGTGAACGTTGGCGTCGGCGAGGTGGAAGGCGGTGCGGCGCTTGTCACGCCGCCACCGCCGCGCGAAGCCAGCGCGGCGCAGGCGGCCAGCAGCAAACCCATCATCAATCGATTCATCATCCTGGGGGTCTCCCAAGTTTAGTCGGATGCGGCAGTTATTGGCGCCTGCCGGCATCGCCGTGCCGGAGCTGCGTCGCGGTGGCATTGGCGTCCCATGCATTCAGCGCCTGCGTGATGGCCGCGTCTATGGCTTCGGAGGATATCCCATCGCGCGCCTGAACCGAAATGCCCATGAGGAGGGCGTCTACGAGCGTGGAAAGGCCGGTTACATCGGTGGACGCACGCAAATCCCCGTCATCGACCGCCTGCTGGACGCAATCCCGGATTGCCTGGCGGTTACCGGACCGCTCGTCGGCGGTGATGGCTTGCACGGGCGCACCATCCGCCGAGGAAACCAAGGCAGACAAGGTGACCATGCAGCCGGACGGATGGGGCCCCGCGGTCTGCATGACGGCGGACAGGCGGAGCGCCTTCTCGATCCGGTCTCTCGGACGCAGCGCACCCTCCCGAAGCGATGAGACGACCCGGCCATGCGTCCGCAGGTAGAATTCCACCGTCTTGCGAAAGAGCCGCTCCTTGGAGCCGAACGTCGCGTAGAAGCTCGCCGATGAGATGCCACCCATGGCTTTCCTGAGATCTCCCAGCGACGTGCCTTCGTAGCCGTGGGTCCAGAACAAATGCATCGCGCTGACGACTGCCTGGTCGTGGTCGAAGCTCCGCGGGCGTCCGGTGCGTGGCATGATCTTCGACTCTCCTGCCATCTGGACTAAATGATCCAGAAGTCATTGACAAGCGTCCGCGTCCCGATCAATTGTGGATTGATTGATCCACATATGCGGGGTGAATGATCGCGATGAATTCCCATTCGAGCGATGAGGCGGATAGCCTCCCTATCCCCGCGCTGCTCGCAAGCGGTCACTGGCTGCCAGAGGAATGCGTGATGCCCGTGAACCGGGCGGTGGTCGCCTTTCTCGCCGACAAGCCGATCCAGTGATCCCGCCGGGGCTGCCGACTCGGACCGACCGGATGGTACGTGGGCAGATTTTCGATCGCGAGAGCCTGCGCTGCACACGTCAGATCGGTGCGGAGTTGCTTGCCAGCAGCCGATCGGTCGGCTGGCAATCGCTTTTGATCGACCATCACCGCATTCGCCCGCACGACGGCGAGTTCGTCACTCACCGGACATCGGACCAGACGATCGTCGTCATGCTCGCGGGAGAACAAAGGCTCGAGACCTATTCCGCCGGGGTGTGGCGGCCGGCGACGTACCAGGCGGGAACGGTGGGCCTGACGCCGGGCAACAAAGTGGAACGGCTGCGCCGTCGACCCGGCCAACGTTTCGACCTCTTCGAAAAGGCGAATCTCTATATTCCGACGGCCGTCCTGGCGGAGGTTGCTGAAGAGCATCGTCGCGCCGGACAGCCGTTATGCGACGTCGAGCTCAACGCGCTCGCCTTCTCGGATCCCTTGTTGGCACAGACTGCGATTGCTCTTCTTCATGGGATCGAGACAGGGGCGACCAATCTCTACGCGGAGGCGGCGTCGATCTGGGTCGCGACTCATCTCCTCGCCATCCATGCGCGCCGGATCGATCCCGGGCACTACACGCCGCGTCCGATCAGTGATCGGCGGATTGCGCGTGTGCTCGAAATGATGAGTGCGCGCCTTGCCGAGCCGCTGACCCTTGACGAACTGGCGGCGGAGGCGGGGATCAGCAAGTTCCACTTCGCACGCCAATTCAAGCTGAGTGTTGGAATGCCCCCGCATGCGCTGCTGGCTACACTAAGATTCGACGCAGCCCGCACATTGCTGTCGGGGACCGACCTGGCTGTCGGCGTCATCGCGAGCCGTTGCGGCTATGCGCGAGCTTCTCAGCTCAACGCGGTGTTCGCCCAGCGGCTGGGGATGGCGCCGCTCGCATGGCGTCGGCGGCAACGTGGTTGAGTGCGATTTTCGGCGACGTTGCGAAAGAGTTCCGATGGGTTGCTGTCTGCGGAACGTCCCGTCCCGTCGCAGGTAGAACCGCCATGTCAAAGGTCATCGAGCATCCCTTCTGGGCCGATACGCCCGTTCGAGCCGTTCGCCGCGGTCACCTGTGGATCCCGGGCGACCGCATCGTGATCGACGGCCTCACCTATCAACGAGGTCCGCTGTTCGCCGAGTGGGAGGCACCGGAAGTCGTCACCCGTCCCTGGCCGGTCGTGCTCGTGCATGGCGGCGGATACCAGGGCACGGAGTGGCTCGACACACCCGACGGCCGGCCGGGATGGGCGCAGAGGCTCGTCGAGGCGGGTTATGCGGTGGTAATCGTCGACCGACCGGGGCAGGGACGCTCCCCTTTCCACATCGATACATTCGGACCGATGGGCCCGCCCTTCTCCTACGAGAACGGGAGGAAGATATACTTCCCGACGGATGCCGCAGAAGCGCATATGCAGTGGCCGTTCGCGGCCGACAACGAACAGGCGATGGACGAGTTCATCGCCGGCTACGGACCTCTGCCCGCCGACCTTGCGCTGTCCGAGGATGTGGAGGCCGACCGGCTCGCCAGGCTGCTCGACCGTATCGGTCCGGCCGTGCTCCTCACCCATTCGGCTTCCGGGCCGGTCGGTTGGCTCGTCGCCGATCGGCGGCCGGGGCAGGTCAAGGCGATCGTGGCGATCGAGCCGATGGGGCCGCCCTTCGCCGACATCCCGAACATCGGCTCGCTCAACTGGGGACTGACAGCCGCGCCCCTCGGTTTCGACCCCCCTGTCAGCACACCGAAGGAGGTGCGTGACTCCGCGCCCGGCGCCCTGCTGCTCCCGGCGCTGGCCGGGCTGCCGATCGTGGCGGTGACTGCCGAGGCTTCGGCCTTTGCCGCGGCAAGCGCCCCGACGATCGAGCGGCTGCGCGCTGCCGGGGCTGCGGCCGAGTTGCTACACCTTCCCGACCATGGCGTTCATGGCAACGGGCACGGCCTCATTTACGAAAAGAACTCGGACGAGGCGCTGCAGCCGGTGCTGCGGTGGCTGGAACGACACGCCGGGATCGACGGTGGGAAAGAAGGAAGCTGACATGGAAGTGGGATTCATCGGCCTCGGGGCGATGGGCAGCGCGATGGCGTCGAACCTCTTGCGGGCCGGTCATGCGGTGCGTGGCTGGAACCGTTCGGGAAGCGCGGGGATCGATGGCATCTTGATGGTCCCCGATCCCGCGGATGCGTTCCAGGCGGAGGTCGTGTTCACGATGCTGTCGGACGACGCTGCGGTCCGCGAGGTGCTGATCGAGCCGGGGGTCCTGGCGAAGGCGCGGCCGAATGCGGTCCATGTCGTCACGGCCACCATTTCCGTCGAACTGGTCCGTGAACTGATCGCCGCGCATGAGGAGGCGAAGCTCGGCTACGTCTCGGCACCGGTGCTCGGCCGCCCGGACGCGGCAGCCTCGGCCCAGCTCAACATCCTGACGGGCGGCAAGGCGCCGGCGGTGGAGAAAGCGCGGCCGTTGCTGGAAGTGCTGGGCAGGAAGCTCTGGCACATGGGCGACGACCCCGTGCAAGCCAACGCCGCCAAGATCGCCGTCAACATGATGATCACGATGGCGATCGAGGCCATGGCGGAGGCGGTCGTGCTGACCGAGAGCACTGGTCTCGACCGTGGCACATTCTTCGACCTGATCCTGAACACGCTGTTCGGCAGCAGATCCTACGAAAGCTACAGCGCGCACATTGCCGCCGGGGAATACGAGCCGGGCTTCAAGGCCCGCCTCGGCCTGAAGGACCTGCGCCTAGCTGCCGCGCTCGCAGGGGAAACGGATCGATCCCTGCCCATGCTCGATGCGGTCCGCGCCCGCATGGCCGAGACGGTCGATGCCGGCATGGGTGAGAGCGACTGGTCCGCCATGGCCGATTTCACCATCAACCGTTCGGAGAAGCCGTCATGATCTTGATGTACGTTACCTACCAGGGCGATGCCGATACACGCTTCGACCGGGACTATTACGTCAGCCGGCACATCCCGATCGTCATGGCTGCGTGGCAGCAATATGGCTTGACCTCGTGTGACGCCTTCTTCCCGGCCGATGCGAACGCCGGGACGATCGCGATTGCCGAGTGCCGCTTCACGGACGAGGCGGCGTTACGGGCCGCGCTGGCTTCACCCGAGACGGAAGGGGTGATGGCCGATGTCGCGCATTTCACCGATGCGCCCCCGGCGCAGCATATTCCGGGTCCGGTCAAGGAAGTAAGCCCGTCATGAGCAAGATATGGCGCATCACAGGGTGCTCGAGCTGTGTCAGCGCGATCCCTTCGTCACGCCTCGCTAACTCCGGCATGAACACACGGCGTCTCATTCTCCCAACTTGATATTTCACATCGCGTGACGTATGTAATCGCGTCAGGAGACGCGCGATGGGCAATGTCATACCGTTGCATATTCAGGATCCGCGGCCGGGCCAGCTTCAGACCTTTGCCGAGGAAGATGATCGTGCAAGGCTGACGGGACCGGCGGTCAAGGCCGTGTTGCGTGCTGCGGACGCATGGCGTGCCAGTAACGCCGAGGGCGCGGCCCTGCTGGGTGTGTCCCAGAGCACCTGGGATCGTATGAAGGCGGGCAAGTGGGACGGCGTGTTGAGTCAGGACCAGTTGACGCGTGCGTCGGCGCTCATCGGCCTGTTTAAGGGACTGCGCCTGCTGTTCGCCGACGGCATGGCCGATCGCTGGCCCAACCTTCCCAATCGGGGCCCGATCTTCGACCGGCGAACGCCGATCCAGGCCATGATCGTCGGCGGCATTCCGCGCATGCTGGAAACCCGCCTCTATATCGACGCGCTGCGTGGCGGGCTTTGACGAGGGCACGCTCGACGGGGTTCCGCTCGTTCGCGAGGCTTTCCCGCGAACGATCCGGCTGGTGTCGAGTGCGCGCCTGCGTGCCGCGGTGATGGCGCCACTGGCGGACGGCGAAGACGACCTCGCTGCGCTCGCCGAAATCGAAGGCGCTACCAGTGGACGCCTGATCGCGGAGGAGCGGGGCGCCGGCGCGCTGCCCGCGGAGGAGCTGGTTCACGGCGTGCGACACGCGAAGTTCATCAACGCGAGCTTCGCCTATGCCAAACCGCGCCAGCCCAATCGCTTCAACCCGGCGCAGCGGGGCGCCTGGTACGCTGCGATGGCGGTCGAAACCTGCATCGCCGAAGTCGGCTACCACCTGACCCGGGCGTTGGCGGACGCGGGGGACTTCACCGCCGCCGTCGACTATGGGGAGATGCTCTCGAGCGTGTCGGGCGTGTTCGTCGATCTTCGCCAGTCGCCTGATCATCCCAGCCTGAACGCGGATCCGGGCATCGGCTACCCCAGCGGCAATGGCATCGCGGCCACCGCGCGTGCCGCGGGCCTTAACGGCATCATCTATCCGTCGGTTCGTCATCCCGGTGGCGTGTGCATCGCCGCTTTATGGCCCAACGTCGTCCAATCCGTCGTTCAAGGCGCGCTCTACCGGCTGACCTGGTCAGGCCGGCCTGACTTTCGCTGGGAGGCTGTCCCGGCATAAACGCCGTCCTCAACCGGCCATGGGCCCGGGCTGTGGCTGGGCGTTAGTCGGCCCCACTCGGCTTGCTGTTTCGATGATGACGCCACGCGGCGCGACTGCGCCCACGAGCGCAGCCGGTCGAACCAAAGGTCGCTCGTGGCGCCTCGTCGACGCAGATCGAGCGGTCAGCCTGGGCGGCTTACGGGATCAATAATGGATGCTCAGCGTGCCCAGCACGCTGCGCGGCGCGCCAAAATAGCCCTGATCGAAATTCAGCGACGTCAGATATTTGGCATTGGTGATATTACGCAGATTGATGCCGACGCCGACCCGGTCGGTCAGATCGTAGCGCGCCATCAGATCGACCAGCGCATAGCCGCCTTGCCCCAGTCGGATCGTCGGTGACGGATCATAATAGATGCTGCTCTGATACTGGACCGACGTGCCGACCTTCAGCGCGGGCAGCGCTGCCGGGGTGTAGGTGAGGTTCAGGCGCCCGGTGTTGCGGGGCACGAAGGTGCGCTCGGGCTGGCCCTCCGGGTTGCGCAGCGTCATGATGCTGAAACCACCGGTCGCCTGCAGGCCGGGGGCAAGCTCGCCGCCGATCTCCACCTCGATCCCGCGCGACATGGCCTGGGTGGGGGTATAGGTGGTCCGGCCCAGGGCGGGATTGAAGACGCCGAACGCGGTGTTGCGCTGCCGCGCGCGGAACACCGCCGCACTGGCATAGAGGCGGCCGCCGCCCCAGGCGCCCTTGATCCCGGCCTCCAGATTGTCGCCCTGGATCGGTGGGAGGATCTCGTTCTGCGCGGTCAGCTCGTTCTGCGGGCGGAAGATCTTGGCGAAACTGCCGTAAAGGCTCAGCGACGAAGTGAGATCGAAGGTCGCCCCGGCAAAGGGCGCGAAATTGGATCGATCGTATTCAGTTGCCGTACCGTAGGAATAGCCGTTGCTCGTGGCATGGGTATAATTGCCGCCCACCATCACCTTGAGCGGATCGGCGAGGTTAGCGCGGACCAGGCCGTAGATCGTCTCGCGCCGCGTATTGGTATCGAGGCTGAGATCATAGGTCGCCGGGAAATCGGGGTAGGGGAACGTCCCCTGATACAGGGTCGCCAGCGGTAGCGAGACGCCGATCGCATTCTGATCGTACCCGGAATATTGCAGATAGCGTTCCGCGCCGCGCTGCACGCCCAGCATCACATCATGCTCGCGCCCGCCGAGCGCGACCTTGCCGCTGACATAGGCATCGATCGTCAGGTTGCGCGTCGTGCCGCGGAACGCGCCGGGGTAGCTGAACACGCCCAGCCCGGTGCTGCGATCGGGATTGCCATAGACGTAGAACAGCGTGTGATCCTCGTCATTGGCGCGACGCAGGACGCTGATCTTCCCGGTCCAGCCGTTGCCGAAGTCATGCGTCAGGTCGCCGAAGATCTGGCGGTCGATCACCCCCCAGCCCGACCAGTCGGGCGCGTAATTGGCGCTGCGCGGCAGGTCGATGCGCGAACCGTCGGTATAATAGATCGGGTTCGCGCCCCACATCGCACCGCGGCTCTGATGGTCCTGATGGCCGTAGCCGGCGCTGACGACGGTGTTCGGCCCCAGATCCGCCTCGACGATGCCATAGCCGGTCCAGCGGCGCAGATGGTAGCGGTCCAGATAGCTGTCGCTGTCGCTCAGCACGCCCACCGCGCGCGCGCACGCTGCCGTCGCGGGTCAGCGGGACGCTGACATCGCCGTCGAGCCGCAGTGCGTCGAACGAGCCATATTGCGCATTCGCGCTGACCTTCAGCTCGCGATACGGGCGCTTGCGCACGAAATTGATCAGCGCGGAGGGGTTGCCGGTCGGCGACAGCAAACCAGGCGCGCCACGCACCACCTCGACACGGTCGTAGATCGCGGTGTCGATCGATCCGACCTGGATCCCGAACGAAAAAGGCAGGCCGATACCGTCGATCTGGAACGTCTGGATGTCGAAGCCGCGCGCGCTGTAGTAGATGCGATCGGTCTCCGCCGCCTGCACCACCACGCCCGGCACGGTCGCCAGCAGCGCATTGACATCGTTAAGGCGGAAGTCGTCGATCTGCGCGCGGGTGACGACGCTGACCGATTGCGGCGTCTCGCGCTGGCTCAGCGGCAGACGCGTCGCGGTGCGCTGGTTGCGAACGCCGTAATCATCGCTTCCCTCGGTCCGCTCGCCGTTGACGATGATATCCTCGCTGCGCTGCGCATCGGTGGTGTCGGCCGCGGCCGGCGTGGCGGCGGGCATGAGCGGCGTGGCGGCGGCGGCCAGTAGCATGGCGCAAACGGACATTGATGGAACTCCCTGATATCGCGCCTCCATATCGCGATGATCCGCTATTGCAAGTCATTGTCGTTTGCACTTTTGGGTAAGGTTCCCCGCTCGGTGTTTGCCGTCGCATTGCCGGAAAGGGCGCCGCGTTGTTCCCGCCATGGCGATGGCGGGGAACAAGATCGTCGGCATCGGCTTTTTCCCGACTGTCTGTATCGCGCGCCGCTGTCCCCACAGGGCGTCCACCGGCGCGGGATCGTCCAACCAACGTGAGGAACTATCACGAAAAATGGGCCCATCCGGGTTGAAACCACGGCCGTGCTCGTGCTTACTCCAGGTTAGAAAGTCATTGTGAACGCCGTCATTCCTCCACCGCTGCGCGACTATTTCGAGCGGTCGCACATCGCCCTGTCGCTGGCCGCGGCGGGGGAGGACAATCCGTTGCTGCTGGTCAACCGCGTGTTTCTCGATCTGACCGGCTATGATGAGGGCGAGATGGTCGGGCACAATTGCCGGCTGTTGCAGCGCGACGTCGACAATGCCGAGGCGCGTCAGCGCCTTCGCGAGTTTCTTGCCAGTGAGCGACAGGCCAGCGTGCGCACCCCGATCGTCAACTTTCGCAAGGACGGGCGTCCGTTCGTCAATCTGCTCTATATGTCGAAGCTGCGTCGTGCCGACGGCTCGGTCGAATATATCTTCGCCTCGCAATTCGACGTCAGCCGCTCGCAACCCGATTTGCTGTCCGCCTATGATGTGGATCTGGGCCAGGCGATCCACCGGCTCAGCCCCGCGCTGGCGGAGGCGGGAATGGTATTGGAGGGCTCGCTGACCACGATCGCCAACACCGCCGCGACGGTGGCGCAGGCGAAGCTGACGCTGTCGCAGCTCGACAGCGTGTCCTTCCCATGATCTCGGCGCCGGTTCCCCCGCCGCTATGACGCTGTGATGAGCGAAGCCGCTCGGCTCCCGATCGTCGGTATCGGCGCGTCCGCGGGCGGGCTAGAGGCGCTGCGCGACATGCTCGCGTCCGCCCGGTCGCCCACCGGCATGGCCTTTGTCGTCGTCCAGCATCTCGATCCGAATCACGAAAGCATGCTGGCGCAGCTGCTGGATCGTCATACCAGCCTGCAGGTGTTGCAATGCGAGGGTGGCGAGCGGCTGGAGGCGGACCGCGTCTATATCATCCCGCCGGGCCATGGGCTGGCGATCAGCGACGGCGTGCTGGAGTTGACCGAATTTGCGCAGCCGCGCGGATTGCGTCGGCCGATCGACGATTTCTTCGTGTCGCTGGCGGGCGATCAGCAGGCGCTGGCGGCCTGTGTGATCCTGTCGGGTACCGGTGCGGACGGCACCACCGGATTGCGCGCCATCAAGGAAAATGGCGGCATCTGTGTCGTCCAGCAGCCGGAGACCGCGCGCTACGACGGCATGCCGCTCTCGGCGGTGGGCACCGGGCTGGTCGATTTCGTGCGGCCCCCGGGCGAGATCCTCGCTTGTCTGGGCGCCTTCTTCATGCGCCGGCAGGGTGAGCCGCTGGAAGACGAGGCGGAAGTCGTCGCCGACCATGTCGACGAATTGTGCCGCGTATTGCGCCAGGCGATCGGGCATGATTTCTCGGGCTACAAACGCTCGACGCTGATCCGCCGGGTCGAACGGCGCATGCATGTGCTGGGGATCGACAGCGGCCGTGGCTATCTGACGCGGGTACGCAACGATGCCGACGAGTGCGAGGCGCTGTTCCGCGATCTGCTGATCAACGTCACACGCTTCCTCCGCGACAGCGAACTATTCGAATTGTTGAAGGCGCGCGCGATCGTTCCGCTGCTGCGCGATCGCACCCCCGGCGAGGATGTCCGCGTCTGGGTGCCGGGCTGTTCGAGCGGCGAGGAAGCGTACAGCATCGCGATGCTGTTCGCGGAAGCCGCGCGCGAACTTGGCGAGCCGGTGGCCGTCCAGATCTTCGCCACCGACATCGACGAGCAGATGCTCGCCGTGGCGCGCGAGGGCACCTATCCCGCCTCGTCGCTAGTGGATATCCCGCCGGCGCTGCGCGAACGCTACACCGTTCCGCACGGAGAGCGGTTCACGATGACGGCCGCGATCCGTGACATGATCCGGTTTTCCAACCACAGCCTGGTGAAGGACCCGCCGTTTTCGCGTATCGACCTGTTGTCGTGTCGTAACCTGTTGATCTACTTCGATGATCGACTGCAGCAGGCGGTGCTGCCGCTGTTGCATTACGCTATACGGCCGGGCGGTTTCCTGTTCCTTGGCCCGTCGGAGAGCGTGGGACGGTTCGAGCATCTGTTTCCGGCGCTCGATCGCTCCGCGCGGCTGTTCGAACGGTCGCCCGGCGCGCCCACCTATCCGATCGACCTGCCCGGGGGCTTACGACAGCGCACGCTGCGGCGGGAGCGGGGGGAGCGCGGTGGCGACGGTGGACTTCCCGACGAGAGCGTGGCGACCCGCCGGATCGTTGATCGCTACGCGCCGCCCAGCATGGTGCTCGATCAGGACGGGGGGATCGTCGCCGCCTTCGGACGGCTGGGGCGCTATTTCGACTTCCCCGTCTCGCGTCATGGCGGCACGAGCGCGATCACGCTGGCGCGGCCCGGCTTGCGCGACGTGCTCGGCCCGCTGCTGCGCCGGTCGCGCGACGAGCGGAAGCGGCTGGTGGCGCGCGACGTGGAGGTGGCGGGGGAGCTGGGGGTCCAGCCGGTCGAGGTGATCTGTGATCCGCTGGATGACGGCAACACATTGTTCGTCTTCCGCGATAGCGGGCCGTTTCGCCCGGCGGAGGATCCCGACGCGCTCGATCTGGCGGCGGGCGACGATCATATCGAGGCGCTGGAAGACGAGCTGCGGCTGACGCGGCACCGGCTGCGCTCGGCGGTGGAGGAACTGGAAACCGCGAACGAGGAGCTGAAGAGCTCCAACGAAGAAATGATGTCGATGAACGAGGAGCTTCAATCGACCAACGAGGAATTGTCGACGGTCAACGACGAGTTGAAGAGCAAGGTCGACCAGCTGACGATCGCCAATTCGGACCTGCGCAATTTCTTCGAATCGACCGAGCTGGCGGTGGTCGTGATCGACGCCGATCTGCGGGTACGCAGCTATACCGAGGCGGCGACGGGCATCTTCCCGTTGCAGGCCGCCGACCGCGGACGCCCGCTGACCGATGTGGCCAGCCGGATCGATACCGCCGATTTCTGGGAGCATGTCCGCTCGGTCGCGGCGGGCGGCGCTGCCGTACAGCGCAAGGTGACGACGCGCGATGGCCGTCGCAGCTTCTCGCTGCGCGTCCTTCCCTATCGCACCCAGCATGGCAGCATCGACGGGGCCACGCTGGTGCTGACCGACATCACCGACGCGCTGGCGATGGAAAACGAGCTGTCGGACGAGCGCGAACGCCTCGACCTCGCGATCCGCGCGGGCGGGATCGGCGTGTGGGAATATTGTCCCGATACCGGCGCCACCAAGCTGGATGGCGTCGGGCAGGGGCTGTTCGACGCGCATGGCGACGAGGCGACGCGGATCGATCCCCTGCTGGAGCGGATCGAGCCCGAAGATCGCGCCCCGGTGGCGGCGGCGCTGCAACGCACCGTGCGCGGTGAGGGCGATTTCGAACATCGTTTCCGTGTGCGCTCGCGTGCGGGCGAGGTGCGCTGGATCAAGGGCTTCGGCCGGATGATCGCTGGCAGCAGCCCGGCGCGCATCGTCGGCGTGTCGATCGATGTCACGCCAGAATATGCGCTGGCGGAAACGCGCGAACTGATGCTGCGCGAAATGAATCATCGCGTGAAGAACCTCTTCGCGATCATTGGCGGCATGGTCAGCGCGGCGTCGCGCACGCATGACGACGTCCCCGCCTTCGCGCTCGATATGCGCGAGCGGATCGCCGCGCTGGGACGGGCCCATGCGCTCGCCTCGCCCACCGGCGAGCAGCAGGCGATCGCGCTGTCCGCGCTCGTCGAGGCGACGCTCGCGCCGTATCGCGACCATGCCGGGATCAACATCACCGGTCCGGACGTTAGGGTGGATCGCCGATGCCTCTCCTCGCTGGCGCTGATGCTGCACGAGTGGGCGACGAATTCGGTCAAATATGGTGCGCTGAGTGCGGGAAGTGAGGGGCGATTGAGCGTGACGTGGCAATGGGACGATCGCCCGGCGAAGGGCGATGTCGCGGCGCATCCTGTCACACGCGGGCTTGCGCTGACGTGGAGCGAGCAATTTCCGCGTCGTGCCGTCGAGGCGCCGCAGTTCGATCCGGCGCGACGGGGGTTCGGCACGTTGCTGGTCGAAACCTCGACGCGACAGCTCAATGCGTCGCTCTCGCGCACCGTGGGCGACGATCATTTCGCGCTGTCGCTGCATTTGCCGCAGGACGTGATCGCGGATGGCTAAAAGCGTCATGCTGGTGGAGGACGAGCTGTTCGTCGCGCTCGATGTGCAGATGACGGTCGAGGAAGCGGGGCTGGCGGTGGCGGGCCCCTATGCCACGCTGGAGGAGGCGTTGCGGGCGCTGGACGGCGAGGCAGCGCCGTTCGCGTGCGCGATCCTCGACGTGCGGCTGCGCGACGGCGAGGTGTTCCCCGCCGCGGATCGGCTGAGCGCCGCCGGCATCCCGATCATCTTCCACTCGGGTCATGCCGATCCGCAGGGCCTGGAAGCGCGCTATCCCGGCAGCCTGGTCTGTTCGAAACCCTGTTCGCCCGGCACCTTGCTGGCGAGTATCGAGCAGGTCGTGAAGGATCGTGAACTCCACTGATCGACCCTGGCCGCCGGGGCGATCGTTCATGCCGTCGACCAAGCAGGAGATGATTCGATGACCTCAGCCATGACGCTCGCACCCGTGCTTCGATCCGTGATCGGCCGAACGGTCGTGTTGTCGCTGATGGGCGCGCTGGCGGCGTGCGGCGAGCGCGTCGAGGATCATGCCGAGCGTACCGGCAATGCGATCGCCGCCGACGTCCATGCCGCGACTGGCAATGTCGTGGAAAGCGTCGATCGTCTGACGGATACGATGGCGAACAGCCTCGACAGCGCCGCCGCCCGCTCGCTCGATCGCGCGGCGGACCGGCTCGACGGCGCCGCCGATCGCCTGCGCGACGACGTCCGTCGCCATGGCGACGAGGCCGCCGATCGTGCCGGCGCGGCGCTGCAACAGGCGGGCGACGATCTGCGCGATCGTGACGATACGCGGGAAGGAAAACGCTGACGCCGGGGCTGGCGCGCGCCTGAACGCCTGTCACTCCGCCGTGTGTGGGTGGCGAAGCTGGATGTGGGTTTCTGCTAGGTGGTCAATTCCGCCAGCAGCGCTTTGGCCTGCGGGCCGGTCCAGTCCATATCGCCAGTCACGCGCCACACTTCCCGCCCGGCCGCGTCATAGGCGATCGTCGTCGGCAGGTTGACGCCATAGCCGGTGCTCATCGCCAGCTTGGCGTCGAGATACGGGCGAAGGTGGGTGAAGCGCCGCTCCGCCAGGAAAGCGGTCGCCTTGGCTGGCTCCATGTCCTGGCTGATCGCAAGCACCGGCACCGCATCGCCCAGCGTCGCGGCGGCGGCTTCCAGCGTCGGCATTTCCTTGATGCAGGGCGCGCACCAGGTCGCCCACAGGTTCACCACGACCGGCTTGCCGCTGAACGTCGCCAGCGTCACCGGCGCGCCACCCCCGGCGGGCGTGAAGGAGGCGGCCGATACCGGCTCGCCCTTGTGACTGCGGTCGACCTTGTCACTGCGGGCGGGGGCGGCGGTGGCTTCGTCGGGCGAGGCATTGTCGGCGATCATGGCGCCATTCCCCGCGGCCATGCCCGCGTCGGCTTGCCCGTTGCCCGGCGACGCCCTATCGCAAGCCGCGGCCGCGAGCGCGGTGCCCAGGAGACAGACGATCGCGACACGAGAGGCCATGAGCGGTTCCAACCAGATGTGGGGCGGGCGGTTCGCCGAAGGGCCGGCGGCCGTGATGCGCGAGATAAACGCATCGATTCCGTTCGACAAGCGGATGTGGCGGCAGGATGTCGCTGGCAGCCGCGCGCATGTCGCGATGCTGGCGCAGCAGGGGATCGTCACCGCGGAGGATGCCGCGGCGATCACCGAGGGGCTGGCGCAGGTCGCCGCCGGATATGAGGCGGACGGGGTCCCCGAGGATCTGGCGATGGAGGATATCCATATGCTGACCGAGGCGCGGCTGTCCGACGTGGTCGGCACGGCGGCGGGGCGCCTGCATACCGCGCGCAGCCGCAACGATCAGGTCGCGACCGATTTCCGTCTGTGGGTGCGCGACGCGACCGATCAGGTGCTCGCTGCGCTCAATGCCTTTGACGATGCCTTGCTGACGCGCGCGGAGGAACATGCCGCCAGCGTGATGCCCGGCTTCACGCATCTGCAATCCGCACAGCCGGTGACGCTGGGCCATCATCTGATGGCCTATCACGAGATGGTGTCGCGCGACATCAGCCGCTTTCGCGACAATCGCGCGCGCGGCAATCTCTGCCCGCTGGGATCGGCGGCGCTGGCGGGGACCGGCTTCCCGCTCGACCGCGAGGCGACCGCGGCGGCGCTCGGCTTCGACGGACCGACGCGCAACAGCCTCGATTCGGTCAGCGACCGCGACTTCGCGCTCGATTACCTGATGGCGGCGGCGCAATGTTCGCTGCACCTCAGCCGGCTGGCGGAGGAATTCGTCCTATGGGCGTCGCAGCCGTTCGGCTTCGTCTCGCTCAGCGACCAATGGTCGACCGGCAGCAGCATCATGCCGCAGAAGCGCAACCCGGACGCGGCGGAGCTGGTGCGCGGGCATGCCGGGCGGATCTCCGGCTGCCTCGTCAGCCTGATGGTGACGATGAAGGGGCTGCCGCTCGCTTATTCGAAGGACATGCAGGACGATAAGCCGCCGGTGTTCGAGTGCCACGATCTGCTCGCGATCTCGATCGCGGCGATGACCGGCATGATCGAGAGCGCGACGTTCCGCACCGATCGGATGCGCGCGCTGGCGGAAAGCGGCTTCGCGACCGCGACCGACCTGGCCGACTGGCTGGTGCGCGAGGCGAACGTGCCGTTCCGCGAGGCGCATCATATCACCGGGCGCGCGGTGGCGCGGGCGGAGGCACTCGTCTGCCCGCTTGATCGCGTGCCGCTGGCCGATCTGCAGGCGATCGACGCGCGCATCACCGCCGGCGTCTATGACGTCCTGTCGGTCGATGCCTCGGTGGCCAGCCGGCGCAGCTTCGGCGGCACCGCGCCCGACAATGTGCGCGCCGCGATCGCTGCCGCCCGGACGGCACGCGCATGAGGCGCGGGGCGCTCGCTTGGCCGGCTGCCGCGGTGCTGGCCATGTCGCTGGCCGGATGCGGATCGACCGGCACGCTCAAACCCGTCGCGGGTGAGCAATTGCCCGCAGCGCCCTATGGCGCCACCTCGCGACCCGATGTGAAGACGCTGCTGACCCCTTCGGTACAGGCACGTCCGCAACGCAACGGGGACGTATTGACCCGCTCGCAGGAACGACCAGACGATATGTTCGATCTGCCCCCGAGCTGACCATCGACGAGCAAGAATGACCCATTTTCATCTTCGTGACGGCGCCCTGTGGTGCGAGGGTGTGCCGATGGCGCGGATCGCCGCCGAGGTCGGCACCCCCGTCTATGTCTATTCCGCCGCTGCCTTCCGTGAACAGGCGCGTGCCTTCCGCGACGGTCTGTCGGCGGTGCCCGACGTGCATCTGGCCTATGCGATCAAGGCCAATCCCAATATCGCGGTGCTGCGCGTCCTGGCGGCGGAGGGCTACGGCGCCGATGTCGTCTCGGGCGGAGAGATGGCGCGCGCGCTGGCGGCGGGCATGCCCGCGTCGGGCATTGTCTTTTCCGGCGTCGGCAAGACCGAGGCGGAACTGGTGCGCGGACTGGAGGCCGGGATCGGCCAGTTCAACCTGGAGCTGGAGGAAGAGGGTGTCGTCCTCGCCCGGCTGGCGGCGGCACGCGGGCTGACCGCGCAGGCGGTGCTGCGCGTCAATCCCGATGTCGATGCGGGCACGCACGCCAAGATCTCCACCGGACGCAAGGAAAACAAGTTCGGCGTGCCGATCGATCAGGCGCCCGCGATGTATGCCCGGCTGGCGGCGCTGCCCGGCCTGTCGATGCAGGGTGTGGCGATCCATATCGGCAGCCAGTTGATGGATCTCGCCCCGCTCGCGGCGGCCTATGCGCGCGTCAAGCGGCTGGTCGACGAGCTGCGTGCGGCGGGGCAGACGGTGCGTCGCGTCGATCTGGGCGGCGGGGTCGGGGTCGCCTACAAGGCCGGTGACGTACCACCCGACCTGGCCGATTATGGCGCGATGGTCGCGCGCGCGACGGCCGGCTGGGACGTGACGCTGATGTTCGAGCCGGGGCGCGTCATCGCCGGCAATGCCGGGGTGCTGCTGACGACGGTCATCTGGGTCAAGCCGGGGGTGGCGCATCCCTATGTCATCGTCGATGCGGCGATGAACGATCTGGCGCGGCCGGCGCTGTACGATGCCTGGCACGATTTCGCGGCGGTGGCGCCATCGGGCGAGCGCTTCACCGCGCATATCGCGGGGCCGGTGTGCGAAACCGGCGATACCTTCGCGATGGAGCGCGAGGTGGACCGGGTGGCGGGTGGCGACCTGGCGGTGTTCCGCACCGCGGGCGCCTATGGCGCGACGATGGCCTCCACCTACAACAGCCGGGCGCTGGTGCCGGAAGTGCTGGTCGATGGCGACCGTTACGCCGTCGTCGCGGATCGGATCACGCCCGAGACGATCCTCGCGGCCGAGCGGGTGCCGGAATGGTTGTGAGCGATCGATCCGTTCCGGCGGCCGGGGGAGCATGACGTCGGGATGCCCCTCCACAGCCTGCCGTTGTTCGTTCGCCTGACGGATCGCGCCGTCATCCTCGTCGGGGAGGGGGAGGCGGCCGAGCCGAAACGGCGGCTGCTGGAGCGGGCCGGCGCGCGCATCGTCGGCGAGGATGACCCGCAGGCGCGGCTGGCGATCGTCGCGGATGACGAGGCGGCGGTGGCGCGGTTGCGCGCGCGCGGCGTGCTGGTCAATGCCGTCGACCGGCCCGACCTGTGCGATTTCACGTTGCCCGCGATCGTCGATCGGGATCCGGTGCTGATCGCGATCGGCACTGGTGGCGTTTCCGCGGGGTTGGCGGCGGCGTTGCGACAGCGGCTGGAGGCGATCCTGCCCGCCTCGCTCGGAACGCTGGCGCAACACCTGTATGCCGCCCGCGATGCGCTGCGGGCGCGCTACCCGGCGAGTGGCGAGCGTCGGCGCGCGATCGGCGCCGCTTTGGCGAACGGGGGCGCGCTCGATCCGCTGGTGGATCATCACGGGGCCGATGTGCTGGCGGCGATCGCCGCCGGGCGGCCCGCTGGCGGCTTTCACGCGCTGGTGCTGGCCTCGCCCGATCCCGATGATCTGACGATCCGGCAGGCGCGCTGGCTGGCGACGGCGGATCGCGTCACGCACCGGCCCGACGTGCCCGCCGCGATCCTTGATCGCGCGCGCGCCGATGCGGCGCGGGAACGGCATCCGGCCCCGCCGGCTTATGACGGTAACGGATTGCATGTGGATGTGAGCATGGCATGAGCGGATTTGCGTGGCGGGTCACCGCCGAGGGCGCGGTGGAGCAGGTCGCGGTCAGCGGCGCGTTGACCTGTGGCGCGCCGTTCGTCTGGGTGCATCTGACGACCAACGCCGAACAGGCGCAGAGCTGGCTGCGTGACGAAGCCGGCCTGGCGACGCATCTTGTCGAGGCGCTGACCGCCGCCGAGACGCGCCCACGCTGCGAGAAGATGTCCGATGGCGCGTTCGTCAACCTGCGTGGACGCACCGATGAGGACATTGGTTCGTCCGACGTGCTTGCCTCGATCCGCATCTGGGCGACGAAGGGGCGGGTGGTGTCGGTCACGCGCAAGCATCTGGTCGCGCTGGATGAACTCGTCGCCGAGATGAAGGCGGGTGAGGTGCGCGATCCGGGCGACCTGATCGCGGCGGCGGCGGCGGCGATCACCGAGGATCTGGACCCCGTCGTGGCCGACCTGGGCGACTGGCTGGACGATTGCGAGCAGGGGTTACGCACGGACCAGGTGTTCGAATTGCGGCGCGGGGTAACGAAGGTACGGTCCGAAGCGATCAACTATCGCCGCTTCCTCAACCCGCAGCGAACCGCGCTCGAGAAGCTGGCGGCCCTGCCCGGCGACTGGCTGGCGGACGACGATCGCGCGCATCTTTCCGCCGCCGCCGACCGCGCCGCGCGGATGGCGGAGGAGGTGGAAGCGATCCGCGAACGCGCCGCGCTGATGCATGAGGCGCTCACTGATCTGCGCGCCGAACAGCTCGATCAGCGCAGCCTGCTGATCGCGGTGGCGGCGATGATCTTCCTGCCGCTGACCTTCATCACCGGGCTGTACGGGATGAACGTCAAGGGCCTTCCCTATGCGGAGGCATCATGGGCGTTCGATGCGATCTTCGGCGGTTGCGCGGTGATCGCTGTAGGCATCACGGTGTTCTTCCTGCGGCGCCACTGGTTCCAGGGATAGCGCCGGGATGAGCCTGCCCGGTTATGCCGCGCGGGCCTGCTTCCACGCTCCGGCGATCTCGTCCAGTTCGGCGGCGACCGCGCGGAACGGGGCGCCATCGTTACCGATGCTCGCTTCCACCACCTGCCGGCGGCAGCCGGCGTAGAAGCGCGCCAGCACGCGCGACACGTCGCCACCCTTGTCGAAATCGAGATTCGCCTCCAGCGCGAACAGGATCGCGGTGGCGCGGGTGACCCGCTCGCTACGGGTGGCATATTGGCGATGGTCGGCCGCCCAGGCCGCGACGCGCAGCGCCTGTGCCAGTTCCTCGTACAATAGCTGCACCAGCGCCGGGCCGTCGGCGGCGGCGGTGCGGCCGGCAAGATCGATGTCGCGATAGGTGCGCGCCGGGTCGCGCAGCAGGGCAGATGCATAAGCCATGTCGTGCGCGCTCCTCAGTTCGATTTGGTCCAGGTGTCGATCTGCTGCGTCATGAACGCCTGCGTACTCTTGTATGCGTTCACCCGCGCATTCATGCTCGCGAACTGCTGGGTCATCCGCGCCGTCACCTTGTCGGACTGCGTCGTCAACTGCTCCTGCTTCTTGCTCAGATCGCTCTGCGCATTCTGATAGGTGATCGCCGACGCGCCGAGGCCGTAGATCGAGCTGGCAGTGCTCATCTGGATCGAGTTCATGGTCTGGTACAGGCCGGTCTGGCTGACCGGGCTGTACGCGAACATCGCCTCCACCGCGTCGGGCGTCGCGGCCATCGCGGCCGACAGCGCCTGATCGTCGACCTGCAGCGTGCCGTCGCGATTGGTGCGCACCCCGATCGCGCCCAGCGAGGAGGGCGTGCCCGCGGCGGCATTGGGCAGCAGCACGCGGCTGGTCAGCCCCTGCAAGGTGCGCAACAGGTTGCGCGCGGCGGGATCTGACCGAAGCTGCCCGTTGATCGGGTCGGTCTGCTCCTTCACCACGGCGAGCACCTGATTATAGGTGTCGACGAAATCATTGACCGCGCTGGTCAGCGCGCTGGTCGGGCGCGTCGCGGTGAGCGTCGCCGACCCGATCCCGCTCAGCGTCAGCTTCACCCCGGGGATCAGATCGCTCACCTCGTTGCCAGCGCGCTCGACCGCGGCGCCATCGACAACGATCTGCGCATTGGCGGCCTGGCTCGACAGGCTGGTTGGCAGCGGGCTCGTTTCGCCGGCGGTGCGGGCGCGGACATCGAAGCGGCCCAGCGCGCTGGCCGGATCGTCGGCGGTCAACTGGAACGCCTGCTCCTTGCCGGTCGCGCCCTTGAGCGACAGGAAGGCGGAGCCATCGGCATCGGTCAGCACCGTGGCGGTGACGCCTGACTTGCTCGCGTTGATCGCGCCGGCGATCCCCGACAGCGTGTTGTTGCTCGAATCGATCGTGATCGAGAAGCTCTTCGGGCTGCCATCGGCGTTGCTGCCGGTGGTGAAGCCGGTCATCTCGCCATTGGCATAGCTGGCGGTGCCGAGCGACAGCGTCAGCGTGCCGGTGCCGAAGGTCGTCGTCGCCGGGGTCGCGACGCGCGGGCTGGCGGCGATCTGTGCGGTGGCGAGCGCATTGACCTTCACGCTGGTGTTCAGGTTGGTGATCGTCGATCCGGTGATCGTCGTGCCGGACACCGCGGCGCTGTTCGAACTGGTCGGCTGCGATAACAGCGTGCCGCCCTTGACCAGCCCTTCGAGCGCCTTGGTAAAATCGCTGATCGTGTTCTTCAGCGTCGAGACGCCGGAAATCTGCGCGGCCAGCGTGTCGCTCTTGCTGGTCAGCTGCGCCTTGCGGGTCGCGAATTGCGCGGTGACCAACTGCGACACCAGCGACGCGGTGTCGATGTTGTCGCTGCCGTTGAGCGAGTCGAGCAGCGACTTGGCGGTCGCGCTGGACAGCGATTGCGCCGAGGCGGCCGGGGTCGGCGTCGGTGTGCTGCTCGTGGTCGAGCTCGAGGTGCTGCTGATGGTCGCCATGATCACCCCTTTAAACGGCCGCGAGCGACCGGAATTTAGCTTTGTTTGTTGCCGTTTTCGTCGAACCGCGCGGTGGTGGGCACGTCGATCGCGGGGACGCGGCCGCCGGCCTGCGCGTTGAGGCCGAAAACGAACGCCAGGATCGTCGCGACCGCCAGATACAGGTCGTCGCGGATCTCCTGTCCCTCGCGACTGGTGTAATAAACGGCACGCGCCAGGGCGGGATATTCCAGCACCTGCAGGCCCATTTCGCCCGCCGCCTCGCGGATCGCCAGCGCGGTTGCGCCGCGCCCCTTGGCGACCACCACGGGCACCTGGTCGCGATCGCGATCGTAGCGCAGCGCGACCGCGAAATGCGTCGGGTTGGTCAGCACGACATGCGCCTCGCCCAGTGCCTTGCGCATCCCGCCGGACAGCATCGCGCGCTGGCGAGCGCGCAAATGCCCTTTCATTTCGGGATTGCCTTCGCTCTCCTTATGCTCGTCCCTGATCTCCTGCTTCGACATGCGCAGCTTGCGCAGCAGCTGGAAGATCTGCGTCGGCACGTCGAGCATCGCGATCGCGACCAGCCCCATCGCCATCGCCAGCATCACCGACGTTAGCGTCGAGCCGAGCGACGCCAGCGCGACGGGCAGGTTCGAAGCGGCAAGGCCGAAGCTGAAATGCGCGGTTTTCCACAGCATCCACGCCCCGATCGCGCCGAGCAGCGTCACCTTCAGCAATGACTTGGCCAGTTCGATCCAGCCCGACATGCCGAAGATGCGCTTCAGACCGCTGGCGGGATTGATCCGCCCCGCCTTGGGCGCGAGCAGCGAGGCATTGAAGCCGAGGCTGCCGAGGCCCGCCTGGCTGACGATCGCGGCGGCGATCGTGATCGCGAATAACGTGCCGACCGGCGCGGCGAGCTTCCATCCCGCCTCGATCAGCGGGCGCCACGGCTGGAAATCCTCGACATCGCCGCGCCCGAAGGTGAAGCTGGCCGCCATCACCGCCCGGCATGCCGCGATCAGCGCCGGGCCGAAGAAGATCATCCACGACGTGCCCGCCAGCACCACCAGCGCGGTCGCGAATTCGCGGCTCTTGAGGATATCGCCCTTGTCGCGCGCATCATCCTTGCGCTTCTGGGTTGGGGCTTCCGTCTTGTCGCCGAAATCCTCCGCCATCAGCGCAGCCCCGTACCCAGTATCAAGGTGTCGGCGGCGTTCAGGCCCTCGCGGACGATCACCTGCATGTAATCGCCCATCGCGGGGAAGGCGATCGCGAGGCTGATGACGCCGACCGCCAGGCTGGCGGGCAGCCCGACCGCGAACAGATTGAGCGCCGGGGCCGAGCGTGACAGCATGCCGACGACGAGATTCAGGCACAGCAGCAGGAAGCCGACCGGCAGCGCGAGCAGCAGCCCGGCGAGGAAGGCATAGCCGCCGAACAGCGCGATGTCGCGCAACTGCCCGGCGGTCAGCCACGCCGCGCCCGGCGGCAGCGCGCGATAGCTGCGCACCACCATGTCCACCAGGATCAGATGCCCGTCAAGCGACAGGAACAACAGCGTCATCAGGATCGACAGGAACTGGCCGATGGCGGGGCTGGAGCGGCCCGAATTGGGATCGATCATGTTGGCGAAGCCGATCCCCATCGATCCGCCGATAATCTCACCCGCGACCAGCGGCGCGGCGAACGCGATCTGCAGCACGAAGCCGATCGCCAGCCCGACCAGCGCCTCCGCCGCGACCGCGACGAAGGTGGCCAGCGCGAACACCGACGGCGGGGTCTGGATCGTGGTGGTGCCCAGCACCAGCACCCCGACCGCCCCCGACAGGGCGATCCGCACCGGCAGCGGGACGGAGACGTTGCCAAACACCGGCGCCGCGATAAAGGCGCTGCCGACGCGCACCATCACGAAGATCAGCGCCCAGAGCTGCGGCTCGATGGCGAGGCCGAAGCCTAGCATGGCGCGGCCCGCGCCGCGCGTGCGCCGTGGCTCATCGCACCAGATCCGGGATCCGCGCGAAGATCTCGGTGGTGAAATCGCTCAGCAGCCCCAGGATCATCGCGCCGAACACCATGATCGACACCGCGACCACCACCAGTTTCGGCACGAAGCTCAGCGTCTGTTCGTTGATCGACGTCGCCGCCTGCACCATCCCGAGGATCAGGCCGGACAGCAACGCCGGGATCAGGATCGGCGCGGCGGCGAGCGCGAGCACCCACATCGTCTGATTGGCGACGGTCAGGAAATAATCGGCGTCGACGAGCGGGTGCATCGGTAAAGGTCCTGTACGTGATCCATGGTCCGGTCGTGGCCAGGTGGGGCTGAACCTGTCGAAGCCCCGTGCCGAACCACACCGTCCTTCGAGACGCCGCTGACGCCGCCTCTCCGGACGAACCGACGGTTAAGTCGCGAACGAATTGGCCAGGCTGCCCATCGTCAGCGCCCAGCCATCGACCAGGACGAACAGCAGCAGCTTGAACGGCAGTGAGATGATCGTCGGGCTGAGCATCGCCATGCCCAGCGCCATCAACACCGTGGCGACGACCAGATCGATGACGATGAACGGCAGGAAGATCAGAAACCCGATCTGGAACGCGGTCTTCAGCTCCGACGTCACGAACGCGGGCAGCAGCACCGAATAGGGAATGTCGTTGGGGCTGGCATAGGGCCCCGACTTCGCCATTTCGGCGAACATCGTCACGTCCTTCACCCGCGTCTGTTTCGACATGAAGGCATGCAGCGGCGCGCCGGCGGTCTTGATCAGGTCGGTGCCGCCGATCCGGCCGGCGGCATAGGGCTGGATCGCGGTGGCGTTGATCTGGTTGATCGCGGGCGCCATCACGAAGAAGCTGAGGAACAGGCTCAATCCGATCAACACCTGGTTGGGCGGGGTCTGTTGCAGCCCCATCGCCTGGCGCAGGATCGACAGCACGATGATGATGCGGGTGAAGCTGGTCATCATCAGGATCAGCCCCGGCAGCACCGTCAGCAAGCCCATGATGATCAAGACCTGCAGCGACAGCGATAGCGAGCCGTTGCCCGGCGTGCCGGATGCCGCGCCGCTCGACAACTGGCCCAGCGCGCGGTCCACCGCATCGCCGACCCCGGGCACCGGCGCGGCGGGCGCGCCGGCCTGGGCGAAGGCGGGCATCGCGATCAGCAGCGCGATCGCGATCGCGGCCACCGCGAACAGAACGCGCAGCCAGCCCCCGCGTGCGGACGCGCGGGTGGTGGCGATCAGCGACGGGCCACGGCCGGTGCGGGTGACGGTGATGCTCACGCAAGATCCCCCGTCGTGACGCGCTGATCGGATGTCTCGATCAGCGTTACGCCACCGCGACCGACCGAGACGAGCAACCGCTTGCCCTCGAAATCGACCACCGCCAGCTTCAGCCCCGGAGAGATCATCATCGTCTCGCGCACCGCGATCATCCGGGTCGCGGGCCGGCCCGGCATGCGCGCCTCCAGCCTGCGCCACAGATACAGACAGCCGATCATCAGGCCGCAGACGAGCGGCAGCAGCACGACCAGCTTCAGGATATAGGTCCACATCATCGCGGGCGTGCCTCAGCCGCGCTTTTCAGGAGCGACCAGTTCGGTCATCTTCACGCCGAAGCGTTCGCCGACCGTCACCACCTCGCCCCGCCCGATCAGCGTGCCGTTGACCAGCACGTCGAGCAGCTCGCCCGCCTGCCGGTCGAGCTCGATCACGCTCGCCTCGCCAAGCGCGAGCAATTCGCGCAGCGACAGCGTGGTGGAGCCGATCTCGACGGTCAGCTTGACGTCGACGTCCTGCAGCAGCCGCATATTGGCGGCCAGTGCGGCCTCGACGGGGAATCCGCCGGTAAGATCGTTCATTGCGAGGGTCCTTCGAACTTGGAGATGCGGATCGCGGCGCGGCCGTTGGACGTGCCGACCGAGCCAAGGCCCAGCGGCACCCCGCCGATCATGATCGGCACGTCGTTGCCGAAGCTGATCGGAATGATGTCGCCTTCCTTGAGATTCATTAGTCGGGCCAGCGAGATCACGGGTTCGGCGAGTACCGAGCGGACCGGCAGTCGCACCGTCATCGCAGCGCGGGTCAGCGCGGTCTGCCATTCGGCGTCGACGCCGGCGGGCTTGGCCACCACCTTTCCGTTCAGCGGCACGCTGTGCGGCTTGAGCGTCGGCACCGGATAGAGGACGTCGAGCAGCGCTGGCTTGCCCTGGCCACGCGCGATACCGAAGCGGGTCGCGACGACCACTTCGTCGGCCTCGATGTTCGCCGCGAAACCCGCCGTGAGCTCACTGCGCTCCGCCTCGAAGCGGGCCGGCGCGAGCGGTTCCCAGGCGGTTTCCAGCGTGCGTGCCAGCGATTGCGCGATGCGCCCCGCCAACACATCGGCGGCGGGGGTGAATTCCAGCGGCATGCCGGCCGGCAGTTCGCCGTTGCCGCCGAAGAACAGGTCGATCACCTCGAGCAGCAGCGCGCCGTCCAGCACCGCGACGACCGGGCGATCGTCCATCGTCAACGGCAGCCATGCCGTCAGCCGGTCTCCGCGTGCGAGGCGATAGTCCGCCAGCCGGACCACTTCCAGGGGTTCGGCCCAGCTGCGCGTTTCGATCCGCCACAATCCCTCGAACATCTGCCGCACGCCGCGGGCGGCGCGCGCCGACAGATGCTGCAGCGTGTGCAGGTCGCCGAACGGGTGCATCTTCCCCCCGCCGCCCACGCCGCCGCCCGCCATGTTCCCGCTCGCCATCGCCCCCAGCGACGTCACGCCGACCGTCGCGTCGGCGCGGTTGCGCTCGCGCCGGTCGGACGCTCCGGTCGTGCCGGATTCGGGAAGGGCGGGCTCGTTAACCATGCCCGTTCACTGAACAACGAAATTGGTAAAGTAGACGTTACTGATGCCGCCGAATCCTTCTTTTTGCTTCAGCGTTGCGTTGATCGCATCGACCAGCCGCTTCTGCAGCGCGATCTTGCCAGGGCTGCTGAACACCTGATCCTCGGTCGTGTCGCCGAGCGTCATCAGGATCGCCGATCGCACGGCAATATCGTTTGTTTTCAGATTGGTGATGACCTTGTCGTCATAGGGCGTCGATACCGCGATGCCGATCTGGACGAAGTGCACCGAATCCTGGAGGTTGGCGGTGAATTCCTTGTCCATCGCATAATAGTTGGACGCATAGCGTTCACCGCCCGCGCCCGTCGGCGTGGGGGCGCCCTCATGGCTCGACGATTCGCCAGATTCGGTGGATTCGCCGCCGCCATGGCCACCTTCGCCGCCTTCACCACCTTCGCCGCCGTTGCCGGGCCGCTTCTGCTCGCTCTTCGGGACAAGGTGCGGCACGTTGGGATCTTCCTTGGGCGCATGCGCGCCGCCGCCGCCCACCAGCCCGGAGCCGGCGGCGTACAGGCCCGCGCCGACGCCCCCGCCGACAAGCGCGAGGACACCGACGGTGCCGATCAGGATCATCTTCATCTTGCCCTTTTTCTTTGGCGCGGGCGTTGCCGGAGCGTCACTCATCGGTTGGTTCCTTCAATCATGCGATGCGCTGGTCGGTATCACCGGCCGATGCCACCGGATCGCGGCGACGGGCGGTGGAAGTGAAAGCGGAAGGCGGCGCACTCGGGCGCTGCTGCTGTTGTTGCTGTTGCTGTTGTTGCGACGAGGCGAACGAGCGCTCCGCGCCGGTGCCGGCGCTGCCCCCGGTCGTCGATTGCTGTTGCAGCTTGATCCCGCGCGCTTCCGCCAGTTCGGCAAGGCGCGGTTGCGCCTCGGCCAGCATCGCACGGGTCTGCGGTTGTTGGGCGTGAAGCTGCACCTGCACCGTGTCGCCGTCGCGCTTCAGCGCGATGTCGATCGCGCCGAGCGCATCGGGGACGACCCGGATCCGCATATCGTTGGCATCCGCCATATCCCGCAACATCTCGATGCGGTGAATCATCGCCTCGGGCCAGCGAGCCTGCGTCAGATCGAGCGGTGCCTGTTGCACGTGGCGTGGCGCTTCGACCGCGGCGGCGGTGATCGGCGCGGTGGCGAGCGGGGCGGCGGTGCCGCTATCGGGTGCCGCCGGGCGATCCTCGGCGGTGACCGCGCGGTGGATCGCGTCGGCGAAGGTGCGCGCGGCGCTCGCGATCACCGGGGCGGCGGGCGCCGGATCGACGACTGGTGGCGATGATGGGGCGGTGGCCGCCGGCGACGCCGCGGCGGGGGGCGCGCCACGCGGCGTCGCATCCGCTGGCGCGGCGGTCGCCGGGGCGATGTCGGGGACGATCACGGGGCTGGTGGCCAGCGGTGCGGCGGCGGCAAGCGTCACCGGCACGTCGGCCTGCGTCGATGCGGCGGCAGTGGCCGGTGATACTGGGGCCGGTGAGGCAGGGGCCGGTGATGCTGGGGCCGGTGATACTGGGGCCGGTGCCACAGGGGCCGGTGCAGCGGACGACGCGGGCGGAGGCGCCGCTGCCGGCAGCGGCTGACCGTTCGCGATCCGCGCGGCGGTGGCCGCATCCAGAACGAGCGGCTCACGGGCCGCCGTGGTCACCTCGCCCGCGGCGGTCGGTCGGACCGCGGGGGGATCGTCGCGGCGAGTGCGCTTGGCGGGCGGAGATGTGTCGGGCGCCGGGCCGGGCGTGGCCGCCGTCGCGGTGGCCGCTGCGGTGGTATCGCGTGTATCGGACGCCACGGCCAGGCCAGTGACGGAGGCGATGTCCCGGGCCGCACGCACGTCAGCGCCGCCGACCGCGCTCTCACGGACCGTGGACGTGGTCGGATCGATGCCGGGCGCGTGGTTTGGCTCGGCGGGCGATATCGCGGTGGCGACCGGTGCGGCGGGGGTTGTCGATTGGGGCTCGCCCGGCGACGGCGGTGCGGCGGCAGGCGCCTGCACGGCTGGCGTGGCAGGGGCGGCAAGCGGGGAGAGCAGCGTCTCGGCCGGCGGCGCGATCGCCGATGTCGTCTCGTCCTCGTCGGCTTCGGCGCGGCTTGGGTCGCTATCCGTCGCGTCGGATGGCGACATTGCCGTCGCCCCGGCGGGCGCGGCGGTTGGCACCTCGTCATGGCGCGCGGTCTGGCGCTTGGAAGGGGACGGAGCGAGCGCGGCGGAGTCATTGCCAACGCGCGCAGGCATGACGATCGCCGCCTTTGGGGTGCTGCCCTCGCCGGCCGGCGCGGTGGGAGCGGCGCCAGGCGCCGACTCCGACGGCGCGGCGGCGGTAGCGGCGACCTCAGCGGCTGCCTCAGTGGATGTCGCGGCGAGATCGGGGAGCGGGCCCGCCACCGGCGGCGTGGTCGGTGCGCGCGGGGTGGTCGGTGCGGGTGCCAGGGCCACCGGCACCCGCACCCCCAGGCGCGACGCCGGCGGGAGGATGATCGCGGCACCGTCCGCCGGAACAGCAGCCGGCGATGACGGATCGCTGGCGGGGGTGGGCGTGGCGATGGGCGTGGGGGGGACCACGATCCCGGCGGTATCGGACAGCCATGATAGCGGATCAATGGCCGCTGCCGACGCCACCGACCCGGCCGGTACGACCGGCAAAGGGGTGCCGGGAGCGGCGGATTTTTGCCGGGCATCCGCCGGGGCGGCGATGGCAAGATCGGGTGTCGTGAGCGACAGCGCGGGCGCGAGCAGGTCGACGAACGACGCCATCGGATCGCCCGTCACCGCCGATGCCGGGGCGGGCATCGCCATCGCGCCGGGCGCGGTCGTCAGCAGCAGACTAGCGATCGTGGTCACGTGATTATCGGTCCCCGGGGTTGATCCCGGAGAGACTGTTGCAAGAGGCGTGCCGTTTCATGTGGCGGCACGCCCGGCGTCACCGGCGCGGGCGGGAAACCGGCATATCTTCCAATGCCTTCATGGCCGCGCGGGTCGCCTCGGCGCGCTGCCGGTCGATCAGTTTCTCGACCGCGGTCTGGTCGCGATGGGCAGCGCGGGTCGCTTCGCTGCGGCGGTCGGCGAGCATCTCCGCGGTGCGCACCCGTTCCTCCGCGGCATCCGCGCTGCGGTGCAGGCGGTCGCGGAAATGCGCGGCGGCGGCCAGATGCGCCGCACCGGGCAGCAGCGACGGCTCCGGCGCGACCGCGGCGGCAAGCGCGGCGATGCGCTGCGCCAGTTGCTGCTCGCTCGTCACCTGGGCGAGCGCGCGGGCCTCGTCGGCGCGCGCCAGCCCGAGCTGCAAGGTGCGCACGCGGTGCAGCCGGGCGAGCCGGGCGGTGCCGGTCATGCCGCGCGCCGCTCATGCGAAAGCTCAGCCATGGACCGCCTCGGGCGCGAAGACGCCGATCAGTTCCTCGGCGGCGTCCTCCAGCGGTACGATCTGGTCGGTGTCCTGGCGGACGAATTCCATGATCGCCGGATGATAGGCGATCGCCGCATCGATCGCGGCATCGCTGCCGCCACGATAGGCCCCCATCAGCACCAGATCGCGATTCTCCTCATAGGTAGCCAGGTGCCGCCGCAGCGCGCGCGCCGCAATCTGATGCGGCGCCGGCACGATATCGTTCATCACGCGGCTGACCGACTTCGAGATGTCGATCGCGGGATAGACCGCGCGCTCCGCCATCGCGCGGCTCAGCACGATATGGCCGTCGAGGATCGAGCGGGCGGAATCGACCACCGGGTCGTTGCCGTCATCGCCGTCCGCCAGCACGGTGTAGATCGCGGTGATCGATCCGCCGCTGTGCACGTCGCTGCCGGCGCGTTCGATCAGATTGGGCAGCATCGCGATCGCCGATGGCGGATAACCGCGCGCGGACGCGGGTTCGCCCAGCGCCAGCCCGATCTCGCGCCCGGCATGCGCGACCCGGGTGAGCGAATCGATGATCAGCAGTACCTTCTTGCCCTCGGCCCGAAACGCCTCGGCAATCGCGGTGGCGCGCAGCGCGCCGCGAATGCGCAGCACCGGCGAATGGTTCGCGGGCACCGCGACCACCACCGAACGCGCGCGTGCCTCACCCGCCACCTTGGTTTCGAGGAAGTCGGCGACTTCGCGGCTGCGTTCGCCGATCAGCCCGATGACGATCACGTCCGCCTTGGCGGCGCGTACCATCATGCCCAGCAGCACCGACTTGCCGACTCCCGAGCCGGCCATGATGCCGACGCGCTGCCCCTGGCCGACAGTCAGCAGGCCATTGATCGCGCGCACCCCGACGTCCATCGGCGCGAGCACGCGGCCGCGATCGAGCGGCGACTGGATACGCCCCGCGAGCGGCCAATGGCCCGCGCCTCGAATTGGCCCCAGCCCGTCGATCGGCTGGCCGGCGCCGTCGACGACGCGGCCGAGCAGCGCGGCGCCCACCTCCGCCTCGCCCGGCGGGCCGAGCGGGCGAACCGGCGCATTGGGCAGCAGCGCGGCGGGGCCACCGAGATTCATCATCAGCGTCCGGCCATTGCGGAAGCCGATCACCTCCGCCTCGACCTGCTGCGTCCCCGCCGCGCCGATGCGGCAGACGGTGCCGACCGGCAATGACAGGCCGATCGCCTCCATCAACAGCCCGTCATAGGACGCGAGCCGGCCGGATACGCGCGCACGCGGCCGCGCGTCGGTGGTCGCGAGCGTGCCGAGATAATGCTCGGTAAAGCGGTTGAGCATCAGCGCGTCGCGTGCGGAGACGAAATCGGGGCGGGCACCGCCGCGCGTTCCACCGCGGCCTCAAGCGTTTCCAGCCATAGTTCCGGGCCGTCCTCGACGATCGTCGACGCGGCTTCGAGGATGAAGCTGCCCCGCGCCACCTGCGCGTCGCCGATCGGGAAGATCGTATCGGGCAAATGGCCCTCGAGCAGCGCGACATCGTCGGGATGGACGCGCAGCATCGCCGACTCGCTTGCATCCGCCAGCAGATCGGTCGCGGCACTGACGCGCGCCGCGAGCAGCTCGCCCGACACGCCGGCTTCACCGATCAGCTGTCGTACCAGCATCATCACCGTGCGGCGCAAGCCGGCGGCGAGCGCATCGCGGTCGATCGCGCCTCCGGCCTTCAGCGCGGCGCCCAGCGTCGTCAGCAACATCCGGTCCCGTTCGGCCGCGTCGCGCGCCGCGACGGTCGCCGCGGCGACACCGTCCTCATAACCCTCCGCGCGGGCCAGTTCGAGCGGGTCGAGATAGGGGGTCGGCTCCGCCGCGCTGTCGAGCGGATCCCAGCCGGCGGTGGGATCGTCGCCGCGATCGGCGGGGGCGAAATGGCGCGGCGTCACCGTTTCCGCGGTATTGCCGCCGAACGCTCGCTCGATACGCTGGATCAGATCGGCGGGGGAGAAGCCGGCGGGGGCCAGCGCGCGCTCGGACACGCGCGACGTCGCCGCCGCATCGGCGCGGTACGGCAGGCCGACGACGAAGCCGGTGGACGAAACGTCAGACATAATCGTCGTCGCCTGCCCCCATCTGGATCGTGCCGTCCTTGGCCAGGTTGCGCGCGATCTGGATCATCACCTTCTGCGCGTCGAGCACCTCGCTCAGCTTCATCGGGCCGCGCGCTTCCATATCGTCGCGGATCCCGTCGGCGGCGCGCGCCGACATGCATCCCAGGATGCGGTTGCGCACCGCCTCGTCGACCCCCTTCAGCGCGCGTGTGAGCGTATCGCCGTCGACGTTGCGGATCAGCGTGCCAAGGTTCTTGTCGTCCATCTCCAGCAGATTCTCGAAGACGAACATCGCCTCCTCGATCTGCCGGGCGATTTCCCGGTCCATCTTGAACAGCTTCGGCATGACGCGCTGCTCGACCGATTTGCGGGCGCTCTGCAACAGCTTCGCCGCCTCTCGCGCGCCGCCGAGCTGCAGGCTGGTCGTCGGCCCGGCGCTGGCGCCGGTGCGCGACGCGATCAGCGTGCGCAGCGCCTCGACGGCCTCCGGGGTGATCGGGCCCAGTTTGGCGATACGGTGCAGGATTTCGGGCTGAACCGTCTCCGGCAGTTGTTCCAACACCTTACCGCCCACCTCGGGATCGAGGTTGGCGATCAGCACCGCGGCGATCTGCGGATGCTCCTTGTCGAGCATGCCGGCGATCTCGCTCGCGTCGAGCCAGTCGAGCAGGTCGATCTCGCACACCGCCTCGGTGGGGGTGATGCGCGCCAGCACGCTCTCCGCCTTTTCGGGGCCGAGCGCGCGCGTCATCACCGATTCCACCTTGCGGCCCGGATCGAAGGTGATCCCGGTCCGGTCGCGCGCGCGGCCGACGAAATCGTCGAGCACATTGTCGACCTCTTCCTCGCTGACGTCCGCGACCGCGAACATCGCGCTGCCCAGGTTGCGCACTTCTTCGGGATCCAGCTTCTGCAGGATCGCGGCGGCCTCGTCGTCGCCGACGAGCATCATCAGCACCGCGGCGCGCTCGACGCCGGTGAAGGTGCGGGGGGAGGTGAGCGCACTCATGATTTGGCGTCGGCGGCGATCATGTCGCGTACCGCCAGCGCGGCGCGCGCGGGATTGTCGCGGGTGAAGCCCCGAACCGCGGTGATGCGCTCCTCGTAATTGCGGCTCGTCTCGATCTGGTCGAGGCTGACCGGCGCGGCGACGGCGATGCCATTCTCATCGGTCGCGCCGTTGGCGTCGGGCGAGGGCAACGCCGCCCCGCGCGCCGCGGCAACCTCGTCCGTGGCATCCTCACGCTTCTTCATCAATGCCTTGGCGAGCGGTCGCACGCCCAGCAGCAGCACCAGCAGCGCGATCACCACCGCCGTCAGGTTGCGCGCGATCATCGGGATCAGCGCATTGTCATACCATTTCGGCCCGGCGGCGCTGTCGGTGCCGGACGCGGCGAATTTCCGGCTGATGACGGTGACATTGTCGTTGCGGGTCTGGTCGAAGCCGACCGCGCCCTTCACCAGATCGGTGATCTGGTTGACTTCCATCGCGGTGCGGCGGCCGGTGTCGGGGTCGCGCAGCAGCACCGCGACCGAGAGCCGCTTGATCCCGCCCGGCGCGGCGCGCGTCACCGAAACTTCCTTGTTGAGATCATAGGCGCGCTGGAAGCTATCCGACTGCTTGTTGGCATCGGGGGCGGGGCCGCCGGCGGTCGGCGCGGGTGTCGGCACGCCCGGATTGCCGGTAGCGGGCTGCGGCGTCGACAGCTGCGAGGCGGGTGGCGGGGTGTTGCTCAGCGCACCCGGAATCCCGCCCGGCGCCTGGCCATTGGCCATGTTGCCGGTCCAATTGCCGGTTTCGGCACGCAGGCGGCCATCCTTGTCGTAGCTTTCGCGTGTCGCGCTGGTTTCGTCCAGATTGACGTCCGCCTGCACCTCGGCGGTGAAGTTGCCGGCCCCGACCAGCGGGGTCAGCAGCTGGATCAGCTGCTGGCGATATTTGTCCTCCACACGGCGCTGGAAATCGATCCGGGCGTCATTGGCGGCATCGGCGCCGTCGCCATGCTTGGTCAGCAGGCCGCCGAGCTGGTCGACGACCGTCACCGAATCGGGCTTCATGCCCGGCACCGACGAGGCGACGAGATTGATGATCGACTGCACCTGCGCCTCGCTGAGCGAGCGACCGCCCTGCAGCTTCAGCACCACCGAGGCGGAAGGCGCGGCATTGTCGCGCACGAACACGCTCGCTTCGGGCATGGCGAGATGGACGCGCGCCTCGGCGACGGCGTCGATCTCCTGGATCGAGCGGGCGAGTTCGGTCTCCCGCGCCTGGCGCAGGCGTTCGCCCTCCACCGCGCGGCTGACGCCCATCGGCAGCTGGTCGAGGATCGCATAGCCACCCGGCGCGGCCTTCGGCAGGCCCTGCCCCGCGAGCAGCAGGCGCGCCTTGGAATAATCCTCCTCCGCGACGGTCAGCGATCCGGTGGAATCATCGATATGGCTGGCGATGTTCGCCGCGCTGAGCGCGCTGGTTACCGCTGCCTTGTCCGAATCGGGCAGGCCGGAGAACAGCGTCTTCTGCGGCGGGGTGGACAGCGCGGACCAGGCCAGCGCCGCGGCGCCGATCAGGCTGACCATCAGCGCCATCGGCCCCGCGCGCCGCACGGCGGGCTGGGCGAAGACGCCCTGGATCTGGCGCAGCGGATTGGCGAAGCGTTCCGGCACCAGCGTCACGGGGACGGGCGCGTGGGACGACGGATTGGTGGGTGTGAGAGCGTTGCTCATATTACACCGGCATGCTCATGATGTCCTTGTAAGCGGACAGGATCTTGTTGCGGACCTGCAAGGTCGCCTCGAAACCGACCGAGGCTTCCTGCCGCGCCAGCATCACCTTGGCGATGTCGACGGTCTCGCCGCGATCATAGGCTTCGGACAGGGCCGAGGCTTTCTGCTGGCCGTCGTTCACCTTCGACAGCGCGGATTGCATCGTGTCGGCGAAGCTGGACGCGCTTGCCGCGCCGCCCGTTTCGGCCGCCGCGGGCGCGTTGGCGACGGTGTTTGCGCGCGCCAGCGCCTGGTTGCGCTCCAGGATCTGCGCGCGCAGCGCCATGACGCGGTCGACGCCGCCGATACCGGCCACCCCGCTCATGCCGACAGCACCTCATGCCCACCGCGCGCCACGCCGGCGGCGAGATCGTCGCCCTGTTCACGCGCCTTGGCGAGGCGATAGCGCAGGGTGCGTTCCGAGATACCAAGACGCTTGGCGGTTTCGATCCGGCTGCCGCCGCACGCGGCCAGCGTCTCGCGGATCGCGGCGAATTCGGAGAGCTGGACGACCTGGCCCAGCGTCGCATCCTCGTTCGCGGCGACCGGCATCGTCGGTGCGAGGCGCGGCGCGGCCGGACGGTCGAAGACGATGTGGCAGGTATCGATGACGTCGCCGCCGGCGAACAGCAGCGCACGCTGAATCACATTCTCCAGCTCGCGGACGTTGCCGGGCCAGTCGTGCGCGACCAGCGTCGCGATCGCCTCGTCACTCGGCCAGGGGATCGTCGCGCGCGTACCAGCGTGACGCAGGATCATCGTCGCGGCCAGCGCGGGAATGTCCTGCGGTCGCTCGGCCAGCGCCTTGGTGGTCAGCGGGAACACCGACAAGCGGTAGTAGAGGTCGGCACGGAAGCGGCCCGCCGCCACTTCGGCCTGCAGATCGCGGTTGGCGCAGGCGATCACCCGCACGTCCACCGACTGCGGCATCGTCGCGCCGATCGGCACCACCTCGCGCTCCTGCAGCACGCGCAGCAGCTTGGCCTGCAGGTTAAGCGGCATCTCGGCGATTTCGTCGAGCAGCAGCGTGCCCCCATCGGCGGCGCGGAAGAAACCGTCTCCGCCCGAGGACGCGCCGGTGAACGCGCCCTTGGTATGGCCGAACAGCATCGCCTCCAGCATCGATTCGGGCAGCGCGGCGCAGTTGATCGCGACGAACGGGCCGTCGCGGCGCGAGGAACTCAGGTGGATCGTGCGCGCCAGCACTTCCTTGCCGGTGCCGGTCGGACCGTTGATCAGCACGGTGATATCGGCCTGCGCCACCCGTTCCGCGAGCGCCAGCAGCGCGAGCGATTCGGGATCGGCGGCGGTAGGCAGTTCGGGGCCGCCGACCATCGCGCGGGCGAAGGCATTGCCGACCGCCGCATCGTCATGGCCATAGGCGATCCGCGCCGGCTGACCATCGCGAAACGGCATCACCGCGCGCCCTTCGCTGCCGACGATCAACGTCCGAGCGGGGGCGGTCATCGCCTCGCCCTCGGCGACCAGGAAAGTGGTGCCGGCCGGTGCGCGGGCGCCGGCGGGTTGTACCGAAAACCCCTGGGCGCGCAGCGAGGAGACGAGCGTCAGATGCTCGCGTTCCACGGTGGCCGACGGCGTGATCGATCGCATGTTCGAATGTTCCCCAACTGTCGAACGCCCTCTTGCCGCACCATTGGTTAACGCGCCGTATCGTTGCCGCCCCTGCCGGCAGAATATTTCCGGGCGCGTATCACCCGTGCGCGCGCGCCCTCGCGAGCGCGCGGCCGCACCCCGGCGCGCGCGCGTGGACCGGGGCAGGGGGGAGGGGACGAAAAAAGATTAAAGCCCGGCGGGGGGCGGTCGTTTGGTGGGGCAGCGGCACGGCCAAACGCTCATTGGGGGCGGCAAGTCCGGCCGGGCTAGTGGAGGGATCCATGACGATCATCAATACCAACACCGCGGCGCTGCGCGCCACCAACGCCTCGATGGAAGCGAACAAGTCGCTGTCGACCGCGATGGAGCGACTGTCGACCGGCAAGCGCATCAACTCGGCGAAGGACGACGCCGCAGGCCTCGCCATCACCAATTCGATGACCGCGCAGATCCGCGGCATGGCGCAGGGCATCCGCAACGCCAACGACGGCATCTCGATGGCGCAGACCGCCGAAGGCGCGCTCGACGAAGTCGGCAACATGCTGCAGCGCATGCGCGAACTGACGGTGCAGGCCAGCAACGGCACCTATCAGACGACCGACGTCACCAACATCACCACCGAGAAGAACGCGCTGGCGGCGCAGATCAAGTCGGTGCTGACCAACACGCAGTTCAACGGCAAGAACCTGTTCGACGGCACCTCGGCTGCGGTCGCGATCCAGGCGGGTGCGAACTCGGGCGACTCGCTGACGCTGTCGATCGGCACGCTGACGACCAACGCCGGCGTCACCGGCGTGGTGGACATGACCGCGGGCGCCGAGGCGGCGAGCACGACGCTGGCCAAGTACGATACCGCGATCTCGACCATCGCCAACACCCGCGCCAGCCTGGGTGCGGCGCAGAACCGGCTCGAATCGGCGGTCAGCAACATGACCTCGAACATGACCAATCTGACCGACGCGCGCAGCCGGATCGAGGACGCCGATTTCTCGACCGAGACGACCGCGCTCGCCAAGGCGCAGATCCTGAACCAGGCATCGACCGCGATGCTGGCACAGGCCAACCAGTCGCAGCAGGGCGTGCTCAAGCTGCTCGGCTAAGCCGACGCTGTACGCACCGGCCTCGTGCCCCCAAGCTGAGCGGGGCCGGTGCCGACTGGCCGCGTCACGCGGCCGGGTCAGACCCCGCCGGGCAACCGGCGGGGTCTTTGCACGTCGTGCGAAGACCGCGATCGCGCACCCTCCTGCCCGTCCGTGAAAGCGCGCGCCGGCGATAAAAAGCGCTAAAATTCCGGGCCTAACGGTCGTTTCAGGAGGCAGGCAGCGACGAACCACAGCCTCGGGGGCGGCGGCGGCGCTAAAGAGTGGAGGGATCCGTGACGATCATCAATACCAATACTGCGGCACTGCGCGCCAACAACGCTTCCGCTAGCGCGAACAAGTCGCTGTCGACCGCGATGGAGCGGCTGTCGACCGGCAAGCGCATCAACTCGGCGAAGGACGATGCGGCGGGCCTCGCGATCACCAATTCGATGACCGCGCAGATCCGCGGCATGGCGCAGGGCATCCGCAACTCGAACGACGGCATCTCGCTGGCCCAGACCGCCGAAGGCGCGCTCGACGAAGTCAGCAACATGCTGCAGCGGATGCGCGAGTTGACGGTCCAGTCGAGCAACGGCACCTATCAGTCGACCGACAAGACGAACATCTATGCCGAGCAGAACGCGCTGGCCGATCAGATCCGCTCGATCGTGAAGAACACGCAGTTCAACGGCACCACGCTGTTCACCGGCGGCGCCGTCGCCGGCACCGACAAGAGCGTGACGATCCAGACCGGCGCGAACACCGCCGACACGGTGGCGCTGAAAATCGGTGACCTCGACAACAACGATACCGCGGCCAACGCGCTGTCGAAGGTGGTCGACTTCTCCGCGACGCCGAACGGCATGACCGGCGACTCCGCGGCGGCGACCCCGGTGGTGCCGGCACTCTCCGACTTCGACGATGCGATCAAGCAGGTTTCCACGCAGCGCGCGAACCTGGGTGCGGCGCAGAACCAGCTGGAATCGGCGGTCAGCAACATGACCTCGAACATGACCAACCTGACCGACGCTCGCAGCCGGATCGAGGACGCCGATTTCTCGACCGAGACGACCGCGCTCGCCAAGGCACAGATCCTGAACCAGGCATCGACCGCGATGCTGGCGCAGGCCAATCAGTCGCAGCAGGGCGTGCTCAAGCTGCTCGGCTAACTCTTCCTACGGGTATGCGTGGGAAGCCCCGGTGGTCAGGACGACCACCGGGGCTTTTCCCGTTCGATCAACGGCGGTGCGCCCGTGGCGCGGCCCCTTCGACAGGGCCCACCAGACAGCGCTCACCAGATGCGCCGGGGCGATTACTCGCCGCCCTGCACCGTCAGATCGTCGGGATTGTCCTCCGGCTCGCCGGTGGGAAGGTTGCCGGTGGCATCGTCAGGCTGGCCGCTGGCATCGGTATGCGCCAGTGCATCGGCGGGGTCGTCGCGGACGACGGGATCGACGGCGTCGGGCTGGTCCGGTCGGTCGCTGCGGCGGTCGGTCATCGCATTCTCTCCTCGGTGGTGCCGAGTGGAACGCGCCGGGATCAGCCGCGCTGCATCGCTTTCTTCAGTTTGGCGTGCGCGGCGGATTTGATCTGGCACACGCGCGCCGCCCCCACCCCCAGCACCTCGCCGATCTCCTCGAGGTTCAGTTCCTCGACGTGATATAGCTGGATCACCATCTGTTCGCGTTCGGGCAGCGCCGCGATCGCCGCGATCAGCCGGTCGCGCGTCTGCGCTTCCGACAATTGTTCGAACGCATCGGGCGTGTCGCTGGCGAACCACGGCTGATCGTCGGTGTAGACGTCATCGATCGACTCATATTTCACCGCGTCGGCGGTGGCATAGTCGCTCCGCAGCTTCTCCACGGTGATGCCCATGCGATCGGCGGTCTCACGGTCAGTCGGCGCGCGGCCCAGTTCGCCCGACAATTGGTTCACCGCGCGCGTATAGTCGCGGCGGCGCCGGATCGCGCCGCGCGTCATCGCGGCATGGCGGCGCAATTCGTCGATCATCGCGCCGCGCAGGCGGGTGACGAGATATTGCTTCAGCGTCACCTGGCCGCGATCCTCGAACGCGGCGACCGCCTCGACCAGCGCGACCAGCCCCACCTGAATCAGATCCTCGACCTCGATCGCGGTCGATACCGAACCATGGACGTGCCATGCCAGCCGCCGGACGAGCGGCAGGTGTTGCTGGACCAGCGCGTTATCTTCCCGCGCGCGCGTGGGCGCGCGAGGCGCATAGGTCAATGGGGTGACCGGCGCGGTCAGCGCGGGCTGCGGTTCGGCGTTCATGCCGCCAGCGCCTGTTGCGCGTGCGTGCCGCCGATGATCGCGACCACCTCGACGGGTTTATCCTCTGGCACTTCGAAAAAGCTCATGACGGGCGTATCCGGAAGAACAGTGCGGACGAGCTTGCGGATCGCGACGCGGACCGCCGGCTGGACGACCAGCGCGAACGGCTTCGCTTCCGCGATCAGCGGTTGGGCGGCGGCCTGCAACGCATCGACGATGCGGCGGCCGAGTTCGGGTTCGATCACCTGGCGGCCGGGATCGTTGCGCATCGCCTGGCCGAGCAATTGCTCCAGCCCGCCCTCCAGCGTCATCACGCGCAGCGGCTCGCGCACGCCGGCGAGGCGGGCGATGATCAGCGGCCCCAGTTCCGGGCGGATCAGCTCGATGATTTCGCCCGCGTCGTTGCTGCGCTGCGCGGCGAGCGCGATCGCGGCGGCGATGCGGCGGAATTCCTTCAGCGGGATGCTTTCCGACAACAGCCCCCTCAGGACGGTGGTCAGCGTGGTCAGCGGCAGCGCGGCAAGCCCGGCCGCCAGTTGCGGCGCGCGTTCCTTCAGGCCGTCCAGCAGCGCCTGCACCTCGTCCGCGCCGAGCAGGTCGGCGGAATGCGAACCGAGCGCATGGTTGAGGTGCGTCGCGATAACGGTGCCCGAATCGACCACCAGATAGCCCTGGCCGGTCGCCGCGTCGGCGTCGCCCGGGGAGATCCATGTCGCCTCCAGTCCGAAGGTGGGATCCTTGGCCTTCTTGCCGATCAGCTCGCCGAACCCCTGGCCGGTGTCGAGCGCCAGCATCTCGTCGGGAGACACCTGATCCTCCCCGACGCAGACCCCACCCAGCATCAGGCGATAGGTATAGGGCGGCAGATTGATGTCGTCGCGCACCCGCACCTGCGGTACGACGAAGCCCAGCTCCTTCGACAGCTGGCGCCGTACCCCGGTGATCCGCGCCATCAGCGGCGCGCCACGACGTTCGTCGACCAGCGGCACCAGGCCATAGCCGACGTCGAGATTGACCATCATCGCCTCGGTCACCTCGTCCCATCCGATCTTCGACGGATCGGGCGCCTCGACCGCCGCGGGTGCCTCGACGATCTTCGGGCGCCGGGCGATCGTGTGCAGCTTCCACGCGGCATAGCCTGCGCCCGCCGCCATCGGCAGGATGACGAGGTGCGGCATGCCCGGCAGCATCCCCAGCAGCGCGAGGATCACCGCCACCGGGGTCCAGGTGCGTGCCGAGCCGAACTGGCTGCCGATCTGCCCCGCCAGATCCTTTTCGGAAGAGACGCGGGTGACGATCGCGGCGGCGGCGATCGACAGCAGCAGCGCCGGGATCTGCGCCACCAGCGCGTCGCCGATCGCAAGCATCGTATAGGTCTGTGCCGCCTTGCCGATCGTCAGGCCATGGTTGACCGGGCCGAGGATCAGCCCGCCGACGACGTTGGCGGCGAGGATCAGCAGCCCGGCGACCGCGTCGCCCTTCACGAATTTCGACGAACCGTCCATCGAGCCGTAGAAATCCGCCTCGGTGGCGACTTCGACGCGGCGTTTCTTGGCATCTTCCGGGGTGATCAGCCCGGCGTTGAGATCGGCGTCGATCGCCATCTGCTTGCCCGGCAGCGCGTCCAGCGTGAAGCGCGCCGACACTTCGGAGACGCGCCCCGCGCCCTTCGTCACGACGATCAGATTGATGATGACGATGATCGCGAACACGAACAGGCCGACGACATAGTCGCCGCCGATCAGGAAGGTGCCGAACGCCTCGATCACATGGCCGGCGGCGGCCTCGCCCTCATGCCCGTGCACCAGGACGACACGCGTGGAGGCGACGTTGAGGCCGAGGCGGAACAGCGTGGCGAACAGCAGCACGGTCGGGAAGGCGGAGAAGTCCAGCGGCTTCTGCGCGTTGAGTGCGACCATCAGCACCGCCAGGCTGATCGTGATGTTCATGATGAAGAAGATGTCGAGCAGTGCCGGCGGGATCGGCACCACCATCAGCACCACCAGCAACAGGATCGCGCCGGGCAGCGCGAACAGACGGGCGTTGGCGAACAGCTTCATCGCCTCAGCCCCCCATGCTCGCCAGCATCATATAGGCCAGCTTCGCATTGTCGGGGGAAGGACGCAGCAGGCTGGCCTGCGCCGCCTGCGTATTCTGGATCCGGCCGAGCGTCGATTGCGCCCAGGCGAGCGCGTCGCTGGCGCTTTCGCCCGCGCCGGTGACGACGGTGGAATCAGCGCCCATCGCCAGCGCCTGCGCCGCGAACTGCATCGCGGTGGCGGAGGTCGTGTCGCTGCCGGCGGTCAGCGTCGCGCCGGCATCGCCCAGCTTGTCGGCGAAGCGCTGATATACCTGTGAGAGCGAGCGGGCCGAGCCGTCGGCGGCGTAGAAAACGTTGCGGTTGGCGCGCGCGGCGGCGGGAAACAGCGCGGCCGCGCTGCGATCCGGATTGGCCTGCATCTGCGTCAGAAAGCTGCGTGCGCCGCCCTGGCCCAGGAAATGCGCCATATACAGGTCCGTGCCGGTTGCCGGCCGGCCGGTGGCGGCCTCGATCGCGGTCTTGTTGTCGCCGGCATGTTCCGCGGCCATCAGCGAGGCGACATCCGGGTCGTTGCGCAGCGCCAGGATCGCGGCGCGTTGCCCCCCCGATACGGCATAGCGGCCACCGGCGGTCTGCTGGATGTTGTCCGCCGCCCAGCCGAGGCCGTGTTCGCTGCCATGCTTCTTCACCACCGCCAGCCAGCTCTGTTCGATGAACTGGTACAGCCCGCTGGCGGAGGAGGTGCCCGCCTTGGCGTTGGCGTTGAGCCCGCTTTCCAGCTTCGCCTGCCCGAGCAGATAGTCGAAGTCGATGCCGGTACGCTGCGCCGCCCGCTGAATAGCGGACGTGACGCGCTGGGTGTTGGTGGTGATCGCTGACACGGTCATGCCCCGCGATCAGCAAGAGGCGTGCCATTCGCCATGCGGCCAGGCTGTCCGGCCGGTTGTGGCAGCCTCCGCTTGCCGCGTCAGGCGTAGGCGACGCTGCCGCGGCGATAGGCGTTGCCGCCCTGACCGGAAAGAAGTTGCAGCCGGCGGCGGACATTTGCCGCCATCAGGTTGACGTAGATCCGGCACGTATCGTTCAGGCGGTCGGCTTCCTCGGCCAGCGCGCGCAATTCGGGCGTGGCCGGGCCGTCGCCGAGCGACTTCAGCGTGTCGATGGCCTTTAGCTTGTTGCCGGTCGCACGCTCCAGCGCGTTGATGTCATTGGCCTTCAGCGCATCGATTTCCGCATGCAGCAGGTCGATCACGCGGACGAGGGCATCACGCCTGTTCATTCGCTATCCAATCGTATTTGAGCGCGATGAGCTGGTCCGCAATGGTCGATGGCGACAATGGGAAGGTGCCGGCGGCGATCGCCGCCTTGATCTGCTGCACCCGGTCCGAATCGACCGGCGCACTTGCCGCCATCGACTTCGCCAGCGTCGGCGCAGTGGCCGCCGCGGCGGCCGCCGTCGACGCGGGTGTCGCTGGCGTCGCGGCGGGGGTCGCCGGGGCGACGCGCGTGACGCCGGCGATGCGCGTATCGCCAGTCCTGATCGTTGAAGAGCCTACCGATTCTACCATGTCCGCACCTATTCGGTTCCGCTGACATGGGCAGAAACGACCGATGCAGAGCAAGCTTTAGCATTTTTTCATTCCGGCCAGCCGGGCAGCGTCGCGCGGCCCGCCGCGACGGCGACTCCCTGCACCGGCTTGCCGCCGTCGTCGACCCGGATCAGCAGCCGCCCGCCCGCCGGCGCATCCCCCATCGCGACGCCGTCGCGGGTGATCGCGAAGCCATCCGACCCCGCCTCGATGGTGACCGGGTCGCCGCGCTTGATGACCGGCGGGGCATTGCGGGGAACCATCGCCACCGCCGGCGTGGCAATGGCGGCAGCGGCGGCGCGCGGCGGCGCGTTCACCGGAACGAAGATGCGCCATGACGGCCCTGCGCACGCGATCACTACCGCGTCATGCGCCTCGCTGCGCCACGACATCGCGACGGTGGGGCAGGTGGCGAGGCGCAGCCGCGGGTCGATCGGGGTGCGTGCCCCCCCGACGGCGCCGATCGGCTGCGCGGTGAAGGCGGCGACCGCGCGATCCAGCGCGTCCGTATCCTGAAATCCCGCCGCCGCGGCGGCGAGCGCGAAGAGGGAGGCGATCATTGGCGTTTCTCCTGCTCGCCGGTGAAGGCGAGGGTCACGAACGTGGCGCGGCGCGCGAATGTTGGCGCGGCGGCGATATCGATACGGGTGTCGGCCACGCCATCGCGGACCAGTGCGGCGACGACCGCGCGGGCGCGATCGGCGGCCAGCGCGGTGGCGCTGCCGCTGACGGGATCGCGATCGGCGGCCGAGCCGTCGGTGGCGCCTGTGACGGTCAGCCGGACGCGCGGATCGCGCAATTCGGTGCGCGCCCAGGCGGCCAGCGCCGTGGTATTGCCGGGCAGGGCCGCGCTGCCGGGGGCGAAGCCTTCGACGCTTTGGCTGGCGACCGCGATCGGTGGCGCCTCGACGCCGAAACCGGCGGCGAGGCCTCGCGCCAGCTCGCGGGGGTCGACATCATGTTGCGCTTGCAGCAGCACGAAGAAGCCGATCAGCAGCAAGGACAGATCGGCCAGCGTGATGAGCCACACCGGGCGCGCCGACGGCGCTTCATAGGTGAGCGGATCGTCGATCATGCCGCCACGCCCGGATCCGTCCTGCCGTCATCCGCTTGCCGGTCGTCATCGTCGTCGACGTCATGGATCGACCGCGACGGCACCGCCTGGACCAGCGCGATGGCGCGCGGTGCCTCGCGTACCGCCAGCGCCAGCAGCGGCGGGATCAGTCGCAGCCGCTCCATCGCCTCTACCCGGGCGGCATTCCGCAGCCGGGTGGCGATCGGCAGCGCGACCAGATTGGCGAGCAGCGCGCCATAGAGGGTGGCCAGCAGCGCCACTGCCATCGACGCGCCGATCGCGGCGGCATCGTTGACCCGCGTGAACATCGCGACCAGCCCGATCAGCGTGCCGACCATGCCCATCGCGGGCGCGGTTTCGGCAATGCCGTGCCACACGTCGGCGGCGATGCGATGCCGCTCGGCGCGCTGGCGGCGGGCTTCTTCGATCGCGGTGGCGATGGCGTCGGGGGCATCGGCGTCGACGATTTGCGCGATCGCTCGCGCCACGTCGGTATCGCCGACGACGGTATCGTCCAGCGCGACCACGCCGTGGCGCTTTGCCACGCGCGACAGATGCGTGATCTGCTCCAGCAGCGGATCGGCGCGGAAGCGTCGTCGCGGCAGGATCGCCAGCGCGCGGATTGCCCGCGCCAGATCGCGCAACGGCGTGCGCAGGATCGTGGCGAGCAAGGTGCCGCCGCCGACGATCGCGAGCGCGGTGGGATCAAGGAAAGTACCGGGCGTCATGCCGGCCGCTTTGCAAGGCATGGGCCAATTGCGGCGCGCGGCATTTCCCTCCGCATCGTCCGTGTGGAGGGGGCGGGGGGCGGAAGGGGAGGAGCGCGCACCGGCAATGCCGTTGCCGGCAACCGGCAAGCGTTTGCCGCTTCGTTGCCGCCACCGCGTTTCCGCCGCCCTTTCGATGATTTGGCACGCCCCTTGCTGTGATCGACGCGCACCCATCGTGCAGCAGGAGGATCGGCCCATGGCTGACACATTGTTCGGAGTTCATGGCGCGGCGCTAGAGGTACGCGCACAGCGTATGGGCGTGCTGGCGTCGAACATCGCCAATGCGTCCACCCCCGGGTTCAAGGCGCGTGACATCGATTTCAAGACGGCGCTGGGCGCCGCCGAGAACGGCGTCGCGACGGCGAATGGCGATGCGCTGCAATATCGCGTGCCGACCAATCCGTCGATGGACGGCAATACCGTCGAGCTTGCCACCGAGCAGACCGCCTTCGCCGAAAACGCCGTCCAGTATCAGACGACGCTGTCGTTCCTGAACGGCCGCATCAACCAGATCACCCGCGCGCTGAGGGGAGAATAAGCATGTCCGGCGCTCCGCTCACCATCTTCCAGGTCGCCGGCCGCGCGATGTCGGCACAGCTGACGCGGATGAACACCACCGCGTCGAACCTCGCCAATGCCGGCGGCGTCGCCGGATCGGAGGAGGCCGCCTACAAGACGCTGAAGCCGGTGTTCCGCACCAGCTTCGACGCCGCGTCCGGCCTGTCGACCGTCGACGTACAGCAGATCGTCACCGCGGGGGAGGCGCCGACCAAGCGCTACGACCCCGCCAATCCGATGGCCGACAAGGACGGCAACGTCTTCGAGGCCGCGGTCGATGAATCGCGCGAGCTGGTCGACATGATGGAGACCGCGCGCACCTACCAGAACAACGTCGAGGTGATGCAGACCGCCAAGACGCTGATCCTAGACACCCTCAAGATGGGCCGCTGATCATGGCAATCACCGATACCACCGCGTCGACGTCCGGCTACGACCAGACGCTGAAGAACTTGGGCATCACCCGGTCCGGCACGGCGGCCACCCCGAACGTCAGCACGACGGGCACGAAGACGACGCTCGACCAGACCGACTTCCTCGCGCTGATGACCGCGCAGATGAAGAACCAGGATCCGTTCGCGCCGGTCGACAATACGCAGATGGTCGCGCAGATGGCGCAATTCTCGCAAGTCGCGGGCGTCAGCGAGATGAACAAGACGCTGTCGGGGATCGCGACCCGGCTGGGCGCGACCTCGTCGAGCGATGCGATGGCCTATGTGGGTCGCACCGTCCTGACCGCCGGCAACACCGCTTACGAACGCAGTGCCGGCGGGATCGCGGGCGCGGTCGAGCTGGGTGCCGACGCGACCGACGTCAACGTCTCGATCGCCGACAGCAGCGGCAAGGTCGTCCGCACGCTGCAGCTCGGCACGCAGAAGGCGGGCACCGCGACCTATGACTGGGACGGCACCGACGCCGCCGGCAACAAGGTGGAAAGCGGCCCGTACAACGTCACCGTGGAGGCATCGAACAAATCGTCGATCGTCTCGGCCACCTCGCTTGTCTGGGCGCCGGTCGAATCGGTGTCGTTGCCGACCAACGGTACGCCCAGCCTGAACGTCACCGGCCTTGGCACGGTCGATCCGTCCGCGATCCGCAAGGTCGCCTGAACCCCTTCCGCCTGATCCCATTTTCGCAGGAGCACCAGCATGTCCTTCTACACCTCGCTGTCCGGCCTTCAGGCCATGCAGACCGACATGGCGACGATCAGCCACAATCTGGCCAACGTCTCCACCACCGGCTTCAAGAAGAGCCGCACCGACTTCGCCGACGTCATCGCGTCGAGCGTGTCGACCGACCCGCGCAAGATGGTCGGTTCGGGCGTGGTGGTGAAGGGCACGACGCAGCAGTTCAAGGAAGGCAATCTGTCGACCACCAGCAACGCGCTGGACCTGGCACTGGTCGGCGAAGGCTTCTTCGTCATGAAGTCGACCGGCCTGTCGGACCAGGTGAACTACAGCCGCAACGGCCAGTTCTCGGTCGATTCGAACCGCAACGTCGTCGACGCGCAGGGCAGCTACCTGATGGTCTATCCGGTCGATAACGACGGCAACGTCACCGCCACCGGCACCGACGGACTGACCAACCTGCAGATCCAGCAGACCTCGGGCACGCCGAAGGCGACCGCGAACATCACCACCTCGGTGCAGGTGTCGTCGACCTCGACGATCAAGGATGCGACCAAGTTCGATCGCACCGATACGACGACGTACAACAACTCGGTCGCCACCCGCATCTATGATGCGAACGGCAATCCGATGACGATGACCAATTATTACGTCCGCACCGGCGGCGTCGACAGCGCGAACAACACCACGGGGACGTGGCAGGTCTTCACCTTCGTCGGTGACCAGATGATGAAAGAGGCCAGCCAGGCCACCGCTGGCCCCGTGACGCTGAGCTATGACAACACCGGCGCGCTGAAAACGCCGTCGCCGGCGGAGATCAACTTCTCCAGCTTCATCCCGACTTCCGGCGCGGCGGCGCAGACAATCAAACTCGGTATCAGCGGTTCGACGCAATTGTCGTCGGCCTTCTCGGTCAATTCGAAGACCCAGGATGGTGTCGCGGTCGGCCAGCTGGCGGGTGTCACCGTCACCGACGGCGGCCTGATCCAGGCGAGCTTCTCGAACGGTGACATCGTGCCGCTGGGCAAGGTGGCGCTGGCCAAGTTCTCGACCCCCTCGGGGCTGCGCCAGGTCGGCAACAGCTACTGGCAGGCCACGGGCGTGTCGGGCAATGCTTCGCTCGGCGCGGCCAGCGCGGACGGGTTCGGATCGCTGATGTCGGGCACGATCGAGGGATCGAACGTCGACATCACCGAGGAACTGGTGAACCTGATCGCGGCACAGCGCAACTTCCAGGCGAATGCCAAGGCGCTCGATACCGCGACGCAGGTATCGCAGGCGATCCTGAACATCCGCTCGTAAGCACGCTGAGGGGGCCGGAGCCGGCAGATGGACAAGCTCGTCTATACCGCTGCGACGGGGCTGCGCGCGCATATGGCCGCGCAGGCCGCGATCGCGAACAATATGGCGAACGTGTCCACCACCGGCTTCCGCGCCGACCGGGTCGTGTTCGACCGCATCATCCTGTCGGACGGCACCAGCACGGTGTCCGCCCGCCAGCCGACCGGCGAGGAGGTGCGCGACATCGACCGCCGGCAGGGCGCGATCCAGTCGACGGGACGCCCGCTCGACGTCGCGCTCAACAGCGAGGATGCGTGGATCGCGGTGCAGGCCAGCGACGGCAGCGAGGCCTATACGCGCCGCGGCGATTTGCAGGTGTCGCGTTTGGGAACGCTGGAAACCGGCGACGGCCATCTGGTGATGGGGGAGAATGGCCCGATCACACTGCCGCCGTACAGCCAGCTGACGATCGCGCAGGATGGTTCGATCGCGATCGTCGCGCCCGGCGATACCGGCGCGCCGCAGATCGTGGACCGGCTGAAGCTGGTGTCCTCCAAGGGCAGCGACACGGTGAAGGGGCTCGACAATCTGATGCGCGTCCGCGGCGGGGGCACGTTGCCCGCCAATCTCGACGCGACGGTCCAGTCCGGCGCGCTGGAGGGATCGAACGTGAACATGACGCAGGCGCTGGTCGACATGATCGAGAACCAGCGCAGCTACGAGGTGCAGGCCAGCCTGTTGAAGGAAGCCCGCTCCATGGACGAATCAAGCGCATCCGTGATGCGCCTGCCGGGCTGAGGAAGGATTAGCTGATGACCACCGCCGCCATGCACATCGCGCGTACCGGGCTTGACGCCCAGGACATGCGCATGCGGGTGATCTCGAACAACCTGGCGAACGTCAACACGACCGCCTTCAAGCGCGATCGTGCGCAGTTCGAGACGCTGTCCTATCAGATCGTCACCGCCGCCGGCGCGCAATCCACGTCGGAAAGCAAATATGCCACCGGGCTGAATCTCGGCACCGGCGTGCGCGTGCAGGGCACCAGCCGCACCGAGACGCAGGGGTCGATGAACGAGACCGGCAACGCGCTGGACCTCGCCCTCGACGGCGACGGCTATTTCCAGGTCCAGATGCCGGGCGGACAGCTCGGCTATACCCGTGCGGGCAATTTCTCGCGCAGTCCCGAAGGGTTGCTGGTCACCAGCCAGGGCTATCAGGTGATGCCCGGGATCACGATCCCGGAGGGCGCGACGCAGATCACGATCGGCACCGACGGCACCGTCTCCGCGACCGTGCCGGGGCAGGCCGAGGCGACCAACATCGGCCAGATCCAGGTGGCGAGCTTTCCCAATCCCGCCGGGCTGACCGAGAATGGCGACAATTTCCTGCTCGAAAGCGGCGCCAGCGGCACCGCCAACCTGGGCGTGCCGGGGCAGGACGGCCGTGGCCGGGTGCGGCAGGGCTCGCTGGAGGCGAGCAACGTCAACGTCGTCGAGGAACTGGTCGACATGATCGAGACGCAGCGCGCGTATGAGGTCAATTCGAAGATGATCTCCGCTACCGACGACATGCTCAAATACGTCAACCAGAACCTGTCGTGACGGACATGACGTCGATGCGCTTTCCCGTCCTGTTGCTGGCCGCCACGGCGATCACCGCCACGCCTGCCGGCGCCAGCCTGTTCGGCCGCAAGGCGCCGAAGGAGGATTTCACAGTGATGCGCGCCCCGGCCGCGCCGCCGGCGCCGCCGGTCGCCAACGGCGCGATCTTTCAGGTCGCGGACGGCTATGCCGCGCTGCACGAAGGGTGGCGCGCGCGCCGCGTCGGCGATCCGCTGACGATCGTGCTGGTGGAGCGGACCGCGGCAAGCAAATCCTCCACCTCGAAGCTCGATTCCAGCGGCAAGCTGGGCATTACCCCGCCGAGCACCGGGCCGCTCAACCTGTTCAGCCCGACCGATATCGGCGCCAGCGGCAACCGTGGCTTTACCGGGCAGGGCGCGGCCGACCAGTCCAATTCCCTGTCGGGCGAGATCACCGTGACGGTGGCGCAGGTCTATCCCAACGGCACGATGCTGGTGCAGGGGCAGAAGCGCGTGACGCTGAACCGCGGCGATGAATTCGTGCAGATCAAGGGCGTGGTACGCACCGCCGACATCGATCGCGACAATCGCATCCCTTCGACGCGCGTCGCCGACGCGCAGATCGCCTACACCGGCAAGGGCGATGTCGCCCGCGCCAGCCGCCAGGGCTGGCTGTCCCGTTTCTTCCAGGTGGTGAGCCCGTTCTGATGTTCCGCGCTGTCCTTCTCGCCCTCGCCGCGCTGCTGTTCGCCACGCCAGCGACCGCCGATCGGATCAAGGATCTCGGCGGGTTCCAGGGCATCCGCTCGAACCAGCTGACCGGCTATGGCGTCGTCGTCGGCCTGCCCGGCACCGGCGACGACAATCTGGAATATACGATCCAGTCGGTGAAGGCGGTCGCCTCCCGCTTCGGGTTGCAGCTGCCCGCCAGCGCCAATCCGGGGATGAAGAATGCGGCGGTGGTGATGATCACCGCCGATCTGCCCGCCTTCGCCAAGCCGGGGCAGCGGATCGACATCACCGTCGCGTCGATGGGCAAGGCCAAGTCGCTGCGCGGCGGCAGCCTGGTGCTCGCGCCGCTGCTCGGCGCCGATGGGCAGGTGTATGCGATGGCGCAGGGCAATCTCGCGGTCGGCGGCCTCGGCGCGGAAGGCGCCGACGGGTCGAAGATCGTCGTCAACGTGCCGTCCACCGGGCGCATCCCCGAGGGCGCCACCGTCGAGCGCGCGGTCGCGACCGGCTTCGCCGATACGCCGTTCCTCACTTACAACCTCGCACGTGCCGATTTCACCACGGCGCAGAACGTCGCCGCTGCGATCAACCAGCGTTTCGGCTTTGGCACCGCGCAGGCGACTGACGCCGTCTCGGTGGCGGTGCGTGCGCCGGTCGGTGCGGACGTGCGCGCGACGCTGATGAGCCAGATCGAGAATCTCGACGTCGTTTCCGCCGAACCCTCCGCCAAGGTGATCGTCAACGCGCGCACCGGCACCGTCGTCATCAACTCGGCGGTGCGGGTCGGCGCGGCGGCGGTGACGCACGGCAAGCTGACGGTGCGGATCGACGAGAATCAGCGCGTCAGCCAGCCAGCGCCGTTCAGCCAGGGGCAGACCGCGCTGGAAAATCGCAGCAACGTCTCGGTCGTCGAGGAAAAGAAGCCGATGTTCCTGATCAACCCCGGCCCGAAGCTGGCGGATGTCGTCAAGGCGGTGAACGCGATCGGCGCCAGCCCGGCGGACCTCGTGGCGATCCTGGAAGCGCTCAAGGAAGCCGGTGCGCTCAAGGCCGAACTGGTGGTGTTGTGATGACCGGTATCTCCGCCGCCGCCACGCCGCAGATTTCGGGCGCCACCGGGCTCGACACCGGGCTGGCGAAGACCGCCACCAAGGACAATCTGACCAAGGCGGGGCAGCAGTTCGAATCGGTGTTCACCGGCATGATGCTGAAGTCGATGCGGCAGGCCAAACTGGCCGACCCGCTGTTCGACAGCAAGGCGCTCGACACGTTCCGCGACATGCAGGATCAGAAGGTCGTTCAGGAGATGGCGACGCATGCGCCGCTCGGTATCGGCACCGCGATGACGGAATTTTTGTCGCGCTCTCAACCCGATCTTAACCGTGGGGATGGCAGCCAGCAGGAATGAGCGATCTCCTCTCCATCGGCGCCTCGGGCGTCCGCGCGTATCAGACCGCGCTGACGACGGTGTCGGAGAACATCGCCAATGCCGGCAACGCATCCTACGTACGGCGCAGTACGAACCTCACCGAGGTAGCGACCTCCAACGGCTATTCCACCGGCCTGAACGGTATGGGCGTGGTGGTGAACGGGATCGGCCGCAACAGTAATCCCTACACCGAGACGTCGGTTCGCAGCGCTGGGGCGGATCTGGCCAAGACGCAAGCCAGCACGGTCTGGCTGCAGCGCGTCGAAAGCGCGATGTCGGGCGGGGACCTGTCGACGCGGCTGAACAGCTATTTCGCGGCGGGCACCGCGTTGCAGGCGGAGCCGACCTCGACGGCGTTGCGCGCGGGGATGCTCAGCGCGGCCTCGTCGGTGGCCGATTCGTTCGGCACCACCGCTCGCGCGCTCGACGATGCGATGACCGAGCTGAATGCCCGGGCGACGCAGGCGAGCGACGATCTGACGCGGCTCAACCAGGCCCTGCTCAAGGTCAACCAGGGGCTGGTGAAGGTCACCCCGGGCACGTCCGCTGCCGCCGGCCTGCAGGATCAGCGCGATAATCTGCTCGAACAGATGAGCGCGCTGACCGATGTCAACGTCTCGCTCGATTCGTTCGGCCGCGCCACGGTGCGCGCGGGCGGCTCGAATGGCACGGTGCTGGTCGATTCACGCGAAGCGGCGCAGGTCGTGTTCCAGCAAAGCAATGGCAATGTCGCGCTGAGCGCGCAGCGCGAGGATGGCAGCAGCACGCTGTTCAGCCCGGAGGGCGGCGCGCTGGCGGGAATGGTCGAGGGCGCGCAGCGGATCGCCAGCGCCCGTGGTCAGATCAACGCGATCGCGACCAGCTTCACCAGCGACATGAACGACCTGCAAAAGGCCGGGCAGGATCTCAACGGTGCGACCGGAACCGATCTTTTCACCGTATCGGCCAGCGATCCGGCGATGGTGTCGGTAGCGCTGACGAGCGGCTCGCAGATCGCCGCGGCGAAGAACAATGGCGGGCAGCGCGATTCGTCCAACCTCGCCGATCTTGCCGCGCTGCGCACCAGCGCCGGATATGAGACACAGGTCCAGACCGTCGTCACCGACAATGCAGCGACGCTGAAGCAGCGGCAGCTGGTGGTGGACGCGCAAACCGCGATCCACGACGGCGCGGTCACCGCGCGATCGGAGGCATCGGGGGTCAATCTCGATTCGGAGGCGATCGATCTCGTCCGCTTCCAGCAGGCATATCAGGCGTCCAGCCGCGTCATCCAGGTGGCGCGTGACACGTTCCAGTCGATCCTCGAGCTTCGGTAACGCGCGATGCAGATTTCCAGCAACCTCCTGTTCGACCGCTCCGCCAGCCGGATGAGCGCGCTGATGGCGACCGCGAACCAGCTTCAGACGCAGATCGCGACGGGCAAGAAGATCAACACGCCGTCCGACAATGTCGCGGTGGCGCAGCAGCTCGCCGAATTCGACCGGAAGGATGCGGATGCGGCGGCCTATTCGACCAACCTGACGCTGTCGGCGTCGTTGCTCAAACAGGCCGATTCGACGCTGGGCGCGATCACCACGCAATTGCAGAGCGCCGCCGAACTGGTCAATCAGGCCGCCACCGGCACGATGAGCACCGCGAATCGCCAGATGATCGGCGCGCAGCTGTCCTCGATCGTCGATGCGCTCGTCGGACTGGGCAATACCAAGGATCTGCGCGGCCAGCCGCTGTTTGGCAGCACCGCGAACGTCGACGCGGTGATCCGCAACAGCGACGGCAGCTTCACCTACAATACCGCCAACAAGCTCTCGGAAATCCCGATCGGCGATGGCGTGTCGGTGCAGGCGACCGAGACGACGAGCCGGATCTTCACCTCCTCTGCCGGCGACACGCTGCAGATGCTGGCGACGCTGGCGAGCACGCTGCAATCGGGCACCGCCACCGCGGACGACGCACGCGCCGCGATCGATTCGCTGCAGACCGCCAGCGATCAGGTATCGGTGGTGCAGGCTTCGGTCGGCGCGCGCGCCGCGCGAGTCGATCTGCAACAGGGGTTGCTCGAGAACGCGCAGACCGACCGCACCGAGCTGCGCTCCAGCCTGGAAGATGTCGACGTCACCCAGGCCTATACCGAATTGTCCAAGACGATGACGATTCTGACCGCGACACAGACCAGCTTCTCGAAACTGTCGCAGCTGTCGCTGTTCAATTATCTGCGCTGATCAGCGCCACGCGGCGTTCTCGTCGGGCGGCGCGGGCCGTGGCGCCGCGCGTCCGCTCCGCATCCCATCGTTACCGCACATAATCTCCGCGTTGGTAACCACTTCGCTACTCCTGGCGGGTTAACCACATCGTCGACGTTCCATTTTCTGCCTGTGTATCGGGGAAACGCGCATGTTTGCGGCCATCGGCCTCGTCGTCCTTCTGGGTATGGTCTTCGGCGGCTTCGCCATCACGGGCGGCGCGCTCGGGCCGGTGTTCGAGGCGATTCCGCACGAAATGCTGATCATCGGCGGTGCCGCTGCCGGCGCGCTGATCATCGGCAATTCGGGCAAGGAACTGAAGGGGATGGCCGGCGGCGTCGCCAAGGTATTCAAGGGCCCGAAATATAAGAAGCAGGACTATCTCGACGTCATCTTTCTCGTCAGCAAGCTGATGAAGATGCTGCGCATGGAAGGGCCGATCGCGCTGGAACCGCATGTCGAGGATCCGAAATCCTCCGCGGTCTTCGCCGAATATCCCCGGCTGCTGGCGGACCATACGCTGATCAACCTGATCGCGGACACGCTGCGGTTGGTGGTCGTGTCGTCGGGCACGCTGGACGTTCACGCGGTCGAGGACGTCATGGACAATGCGATCAAGACCCACCACCACGAAGTGGAGGGCCCGCAACACACGTTGCAGAACCTGGCCGACGCGCTGCCGGCACTGGGCATCGTCGCGGCGGTGCTGGGCATCGTCAAGACGATGGGCTCGATCGACAAGCCGCCTTCGGTGCTCGGCGCGATGATCGGCTCCGCGCTGGTCGGCACCTTCATGGGTGTGCTGCTGGCTTATGGCATCGTCAACCCGCTTGCCGGCCGGCTGAAGCAGGTGATCGACGCCGATGGCGCGATCTATCACGTCGTCAAGCAGATCATCATCGCGTCGCTGCACGGCCATCCGCAGCCCCTGGTGATCGAGGCGGCGCGCTCGGGCATCGACCACAAGAACCAGCCCGGCTTCGCCGAGGTGTTTGACGGCCTGCGGGGCAAGTAACCGATGGCAAAGGCCCCGCACGGCGCCAATGTGCCGCCCAAGGTGATCGTCAAGAAGGTCTATATCGAGGGCGGCGGTGGCCATCACGGCGGCGCCTGGAAGGTCGCCTATGCCGATTTCGTGACCGCGATGATGGCGTTCTTCCTGCTGCTGTGGCTGCTCGGCGCGACGACCGAGAAGCAGCGCAAGGGCATCGCCGACTATTTCGCGCCGACGCTGCTCGACAACAAGCGGATGGGCATCGGCGGTAACGGCATCTTCGGTGGCGAATCGATCATGTCGAAGGAAAAGCGCGGGCCGAAGGCGGGCACCGCCGATCCGGCTGCCGCCGCGCTGATCCTGGCGACGCAGGCGAGCGATCCGCGCACCGGCTATGGCACCAAGGGGTCGCTCCGCAGCGTCTCCGCGATCGCCAAGGAAGACGCCAAGAACTTCGCGCGGCTGCGGCACGACGTATTGAAGCGGATCGCCGCGCAGAAGGATCTGGCGCGGCTGGCGAAGCATATCCGCTTCACGATGACACCGTCTGGGATGCGGATCGATCTGATCGACGATGCCGATTATTCGATGTTCGCCCTCGGCACCACCGCGCTGGAGTCGCGCGCGTCGGACCTGATCGGGCTCGTCGCGGGCGGGATACGCGAGACGCCCAACCCAATCATGATCCGCGGTCATACCGACAGCCTTCCCTTCGGTGATCCGCGCGCGATGAACAACTGGATGCTGTCGTCGGGCCGCGCCGAGGCGACCCGCCGCCGGCTGGCGATGGGCGGCATTCCGGAAGCGCGCTTCAATCGCATCGAGGGCGTCGCAGACCGCGAGCCGATGATCGAAAAGGATCCGCAGGATCCGCGCAACCGCCGGGTGGCGATCACGCTGCTGTATCGCGCCGGTTCGTTCGGACAGTAACGCCCGGCGCCCCGGCTGGCCGGTGGCTCACGCCACCGCCGGTCGCGGATCCACGCCGGTGCGACGCGAACGATGGCGACGCAGCCCGATCAGCGGGCGCAGCGGCGCGATCGTGCGGCCGATCAGGTAGAAGGCCCAGCACCCCGCCACCGTCGTCGCGACCAGCACCACCGCATCCAGCCAGATCGGCAGCCCGGCCGGTCGCAGCCAATAACCCACCAGCACGATCACCGACTGGTGGATCAGGTAGAAGGGGAAGACCGCCTCGGTCAGCATCGGCCGCCAGCGATGGTCGCGGTTGCAGAAGCGATCGGCGAATCCGATCAGCGCCGCGACCGCCGCCCAGCCCTCGACCGCGCGGGCGACCGAGAAGATCGTGCCCCAGGGCGCTGGCATCGTGTTGCCGGGCCAGCGGATCTCGATCCCGGCGACCAGCGCATAGGCAGCGACCGCGATCGCCGACGACTCGCGCCAGCGGGTCACGAACGCCGCCAGCGTCACCGGCGCGCAGGCGAGGCCGAAGCCGAACAGGAAGGCGGGGAGATAGCTGGCGTGCGCGACCCAGTCGTCGATCAAGGCATGCGTCTCGCGCCCGCCGGGGAACAGCACGAAGTTCACCAGCACCATCCAGGCGATCGGCACCAGCAGCAGCGCCGGTCCGCGCATCACCGCGACGAACGCCCGTTGCAGCGCCCGCCGCGCGGCGGCGGGCAGGACGGCCGCGCCCAGCGCCAGCAGCAACGTGTAGATCCACAGATAGGCGACGAACCACAGGTGGTTCCAGGCCGGCAGCACGATCGGGCCGAACGCGCCGAAGCGGAAATAATCGTGCGTCAGGAAATGCCAGAAGCCCTCCGTATAGCCGTATTTGCTCGACAGCTCGACCCAGGGCTGCACCGGCACGATCACGACGATGCCGAAGAACAGCGGCACCAGCAGCCGCAGGCTGCGCTGTCGCGCGAACCGCCACGGCACGCGATTGCGCAGATACAGGGCACGGCTGGCATAGCCGGATACGACGAACAGCAGCGACAGCCGCCACGGGTTGGACGCCATCATCGGCACCGCCACCCACCACGCCCCCGGCAGCTTCACGTGAAAGTCCCAGGGCACGAACACCATGCCGACGTGATAGAGGATCAGGATCGCGAACGCCCCGATGCGGAGCCAATCGAGGCCGTAGTGACGCTGCATTGCCCGCGGCGCTAGCATCAAGCCGGCGTAAAGGCGAGGCGGGGCGGACGGTTAGCGGTAATCAGCCGGACTTTGAACTGTCTCGTCCGGCCTGTATATGGGGGGTATGTCGATCCGTCCGTGGCGCGATATCGCGCGTCGAGAATGCCGCCAGATCATGGTCGGCAACGTCCCCGTCGGCGGGGATGCGCCCGTCACCGTGCAGACGATGACCAATACGCCCACCGCGGATGCCGCCGCGACGATCGACCAGATCCGCCGTTGCGAGGATGCGGGGGTGGATATCATCCGCGTCAGCTGTCCTGATACCGACAGTACCGCCGCGCTGTCGCAGATCGTCCGCGCGGCACAGGTGCCGATCGTCGCCGACATCCATTTCCACTACAAGCGCGCGCTCGAGGCTGCCGACGCCGGGGCGGCGTGCCTGCGGATCAATCCGGGCAACATCGGCTCATCGGAACGGGTCGCGGAGGTGGTGCGCGCGGCGAAGGCGAACGGTTGCGCGATCCGCATCGGCGTCAACGCGGGCAGCCTGGAAAAGGACCTGCTCGAAAAATACGGCGAGCCGTGCCCGGAGGCACTGGTCGAAAGCGCGCTGGATCATATCAAGCTGCTGCAGGACCACGATTTCCACGAATATAAAGTGGCGGTGAAGGCGTCCGACGTGTTCCTGGCGGTGGCGGCGTACCAGCAGCTGGCGGAGGCGGTCGATTGCCCGCTGCACCTGGGCATCACCGAGGCGGGCGGGCTGATCGGCGGGACGGTGAAATCGTCGATCGGGATCGGCAGCCTGTTGTGGTTCGGTATCGGCGACACGATCCGGGTGTCGCTGTCGGCGGAGCCCGAGGAGGAAGTGCGGGTCGGATTCGAGATCCTGAAGGCGCTGGGGATCCGCAACCGCGGCGTCCGCGTCGTCAGCTGCCCGAGCTGCGCCCGCCAGGGCTTCGACGTGATCCGCACCGTCCAGGCGCTGGAGGAACGGCTGCAGCATATCCGGACGCCGATGTCGCTCAGCGTGCTGGGCTGCGTCGTCAACGGCCCGGGCGAGGCGCGCGAAACCGATATCGGGATCACCGGGGGCGGCAACGGCAAGCACATGGTCTATCTGTCGGGCGTCACCGATCATCATGTGCAGGACGCCGACATGATCGAGCATATCGTCCGGCTGGTGGAGGCGAAGGCGGCGGAGATCGACGCGGCCGACGCGGCGGCGAAACTGGCCGCCGAATAGCATTGGTGACGCGGTCGCGGCATCTGTCCCCCGCGATCGCCTTCGCGGTCGCGGCGGCGGGGATCGGGCTGTTCTCGATCATGGACGCCTTCATGAAATCGCTGACGCTGGCGCTCGGCGTCTATAACGCGCTGCTGTGGCGGACGGGCGTGTCGGCGGTGTTCGGCGGCGTTGCCTGGGCGGCGGGCGGTGGCGGCTGGCCGTCGCGGCGCGCGACATGGCTCCATCTGCTGCGCGGGATCGTCGCCGCCGTGATGGCGCTGCTGTTCTTCTGGGGGCTGGCGCGGGTGCCGATGGCGCAGGCGATCGCGCTTGCCTATATCGCGCCGCTGCTGGCGCTGCTGCTGGGGGCGCTGGTGCTGGGTGAACGTGTCGGCATGCGCGTGGTCGCTGCCTCGATCATGGCCCTCGCCGGGGTGGGCGTGATCCTGCTGGGGCAGGCGCGCATGGATCTCGGCCCGCAGGCGCTGGCGGGAGCGCTGGCGATCCTCGCCTCGGCGGTGCTCTACGCGGTCAATCTGATCGTCGCGCGGTTGCAAAGCCTGGCGGCGCGGCCGGGGGAGATCGCCTTCTTCCAGGCCGCTATTGTCACGCTGCTGCTCGCGTTGGCCGCGCCATTCCTCGGCGCGATCCCGCCGGCGGGGGAGTGGGGCAAGATCACGATCGCGGCATTGCTCGCCACCGCCTCACTGTTCCTGCTCGGCTGGGCCTATGCGCATGGCGAGGCCGGCTATCTGGCGACGACCGAATATAGTTCGTTCTTGTACGCCGCGGTGCTGGGCTGGTTGGTGTTCGGCGAGCGGGTGGCGCTGACCACGCTAGCCGGCGCGGGGATCATCATCGCGGCGTGCCTGTATGGCGCCCGGCGTCGCGATATCGCGCAAGAGGCGTTAGGGCAGGCGGCATGACCGTCTCGATCCGCCCTGCCGCCCCCGCCGATGTGCCGATGATCCTGCGATTTGTGCGCGATCTGGCGCTGTTCGAGAAAGAGCCCGATGCAGTGGAGGCGACCGAGCCGATGTACCATGAGGCGCTGTTCGGTGCCGATCCGGCGGCGGAGGCGCTGATCGCCGAGCGTGACGGCGCCGCGATCGGCTTCGCGATGTTCTACACCACCTTCTCCACCTGGACCGGCAAGCGCGGCATCTGGCTCGACGATCTGTACGTCACCCCGGACGCGCGCGGATCGGGCGCGGGGGCGGCGTTGCTCTCCGCGCTGGCGGGGATCGCGGTCGATCGCGGCTATGCGCGGTTCGAATGGTGGGTGCTCGACTGGAATACGCCCGCCATCGACTTCTATCGCGCGAAAGGCGCGGTGGCGCAGGATCAATGGACCGTCCAGCGGGTCGACGGCGCGGCGTTGCGCGCGCTCGCGGGGCGCGGCTGATGGCGTGGCTGTGGTTGGTGCTGGGCGGCCTGTTCGAGGTGGGCTTCACCACCTGTCTGCGCAACGTCGACGGATTTCGTCACGTCGGCTGGACGCTGGGCTTCCTTGCCTCGGTATCGCTGTCGATGCTGCTGCTGGAGGTCGCCGCGCGGTCGATCCCGATGGGCACCGCCTATGCGGTATGGACCGGGATCGGTGCGCTGGGCACCGTGCTGACGGGTATCTGGCTCTATGGCGAGCCGGCGACGCCGGTCAGGCTGTTGCTGGTCGTGGGGGCGGTGGCGTGTATCGCGGGGCTGAAGCTGACCGCCGGATCATGAGCGGCGACCCGTCACCCCGGTGATAATCCGGGGTGACGGGTCGGGGGCGTTACCGGCCCGGCACGTCGTGGTCGTGCGGCTCTTCGCCCTCGGCCTTGGCGGCATCGTAGCGTTCGATCGCCTCGATCGTGATGCGACGCGCCTCTTCGCGGTCGCCCCAGGTGCCGATGCGCACCCACTTCTTCTTCTCCAGGTCCTTATAGTGGGTGAAGAAGTGTTCGATCTGCGCGAAGACGATTTCGGGCAGATCGTCCTTGCCGCCGACGTTGGTGTAATAAGGGAAGGTCGAATCGACCGGCACGCAGACCAGCTTCTCGTCGCCGCCGGCCTCGTCTTCCAGGTTCAGCACCGCGATCGGACGTGCGCGGACGACGCAGCCCGGGATGAACGGCGAACGCGCGACGACCAGCGCATCGAGCGGATCGCCATCGGGCGACAGCGTATGCGGAACGAAGCCGTAGTTCGCGGGATAGCGCATCGGCGTGTGCAGGATGCGATCGACGAACAGCGCGCCGGAGGCCTTGTCGAATTCATATTTCACCGGCTCGCCGCCGGTCGGCACTTCGATCACCACGTTGAGGTCATCGGGCGGGTTCTTCCCCACCGGGATCAGGTCGATACGCATTCTCTTCCCCTCTGGAGCTGCGATGGTCGGGCGACGCGGGTCAGCGCGGCGCCAGGAGACGGTCCAGTCCGGTAACGGCGGCGCCGGTCTTCTCGAGGCGCGGGTAGCGCAAGCCCCCATGATAGTCGAGCATCACCGAGCGATACGAATCGTCGCGTTTCACCGTGAGAGCGATCGGCGTTTTCAGCGACTTGGCGGCGGTGATCGCGGCCTTCATGCGATCGTTCGACCAGGCATCGCCCTCGATCGCGACGATCTGGTCCGCCACCGTCATACCCGCGGCAAAGGCCGGGCCGTCCCATGTCACCGACGTCAGTTCGCCATTGTTCTTGGCGACGAAACCGCCCGACCAGGTGAGGTTGACGTTCTTCGCCGCCGTTTCCGCCGCCTTCAGCGAGGGCGTCGGCGCCTCGGCATAGACCAGCCGGTAGCCGTTGCGGGTGAAGCCGTCGAGCGGCGCGCCAGAACCGTGTTCTGTCAGGCGCTTATCCAGGAAAGTGCGCCAATCCCAGGGTAGAATCGCCTGCAACGTCGCGGTGACGTCGTCGATCGTATAGGTCAGCTCGCCCCAGTCCCCGTCGCGCACGCCGAAGAACGCCCGGGCGAAATCGTCGATCGACTTGGTCCCGCCGGATTTCTCGCGCAGCAGCGAATCGACATCGAGCCACACCAGCAGTCCTTCGTTGTAATAGTCCTCGCTGCGCTGCCAGCTGGTCCAGCCCTTGGGCTTGCGTGACGAGATGACGGGGTCGTTGGTGGTGTCCACCAGCGCGCGCCAGTCGCGACCGCGCTGGCTGTCATAGGTGGCGGCGATCGTCGCCAGCTGATCCAGCGTGTCCTGTTTCGAGACGAGTCCCGATCGCGCCTGCAGCACATAGCCCCAGAATTGCGTCTGCCCCTCGTACACCCATAGCAACGAGTCGCGCATCGGGGTGCGATAGTCAGGCGTCCACAGATTGGCACCGCGCCGGAACTTGCCGTCCCAGCTGTGCGTGAATTCGTGCGGCAGCAGGTTGCGGCGACCGGGGCCATCGTTCCATTTGGTGAAATATCCGGGCGTGACGCCATTCTCGCTCGAGCGATGATGTTCCAGGCCGATTCCGCCCAGCCTGTCGGTGATCGACAGCAGGAAATCGTAATGATCGTAATGCTGCGCGCCGAACGTCTTCACCGCTTGCTCGACCAGCCGCTGATGCGCCGCGATCTGTTCGGGCGTCGCCGCCAGTTCGGCGGGATCGTCCGCGAAGACGTTCAGCTTTACACGCGGCGTCAGCGGCCAGCTCCTGCCGTATTTGCCCGCGAGGATCGGTGAGTCGACCAGGATTTCATAATTGGTCGGTTCGTAGCGATAGGTGCTGCCGTCCACCTTCGCCGCCAGCGCGCTCGCAGCCGTCCAGCCCTGCGGCCAGGTGACGGTCATCTGCGCCGGGATCGCCCGCGTGAAAAACCCCGCCGGGTACAGGCTGACCGAATTGGGCTGCAGCGAGATCATCGTCCGGGTGACGGCGATGCGACCCTGATCGGGCTCGGTCGCGGACAGGAACTGGAACGATGCCTCGATAGCCTTCGCGCCCGCCGGCACGTCGATGTGGAACGCGAAGACGTCAACCGGATCGCGCTTCCATTCGATTCGCTGGCCGTTCGCGGTGATGATCAGCCCCGCCAGCTTCTCGATCTCGCCACGCGGGCTGTGCGCGCCGGGCAGCCATTTCGGGAACAGCAGCACCATCGGCCCCGGCTGCGCCACCGGAATGGTTTCCTTGACGCGCAGGATGCCGCGCAGCGTGTCGGTCGCGTCGACCGCGATGCGCAGCGTGCCGGGATAGGGAATGTCGCGCGGCGCCGGAATGGTGTCGACGAACGGCACCGGCTGCGGCGCGGAATTGCCCGCCGGAACCTGCGCGACGGCGGAGCCGGCGACCGCGGTGGAGGCCAGCGCGGCGGCAATGATCGTTCGTATCATGGGTTGAAACCGTCCGTGTCAGGTAATGTTGTTACCCGCCGGACGTAACAAGATGGTCATGCCGCTGTCCAGCCGAACAAGCGCATCGCCTTCAACCAAGGCCGTTTTTCGCCGATGACCCGATCAGTGCCCACCCAGCACGTTGATGCTGAACGCGATCACGCCCAGATTGTAGACGAAAGCGGCGAGACACTGCCCCGTTACCACGCGCCGCACCCGGCCGCTGCTGATCGAGACGTCGGATGTCTGGAAGGTCATGCCCAGCGTGTAGCTGAAATACAGAAAGTCCCAGTAATCCGGGGTCGTCGTACCGGGAATGTCGATCCCGCCGGCATCGCCGCCGTCGCTGGCCGACCCGTAGAAGAGATGCGCGTAATGCAGCGCATAGACCATGTTCGAGAACAGCCATGCGACCGCCAGCGTCGCGATCACCAGCGCGATCGCCTGCGCATCGGTGCGTCCGCGCAACTCGTCATGCACCGCCGCGAGGATGACCAGCGTTACGGCGCCGGTCAGCGCCAGCAACAGCGCGCGATTGGCATCGTTCGCGCGCGTCGTCCGGCGCATCGTTGCGGGATCGGCGCACCGGAACAGCGGCACCAGCGAGGCGAGGAACAAGAGCGCCGCCACGTCGAACCCCAGCATCACCGCGCGCCCGGTGCCGGTCCATGATCGCCATATCGGTACCGCGATCGCGAAGACCATCACGAACAGAACGAAGCGCGGCGGGGCCACGTATCGTCCCAGACCCCACCAGCGCCGCGGTTCGTTCATGCGATCACCGCTAGCGCTTCTTTGAGCCGCCCACTAGATACGCCACCCCTATATGGCCCGTATTCCCACACCCGGCCGCGTCCGCGGCACCCAGGATATCTTTCGCGACGAGGAACGCCGCTTCGCGCGGGTGCTCGACACGTTCGATCGCGTCCGCCGGCTCTATTGCTTCGAGCGGGTGGAGGTGCCGGTATTCGAGGATACGCAGGTGTTCGCGCGCTCGATCGGGGAGACCACCGACGTCGTTTCGAAGGAGATGTATACCTTCCCCGACAAGGGCGACGATTCGCTGACGCTGCGGCCCGAATTCACCGCGGGGATCGCGCGCGCCTATATCACCAACGGCTGGCAGCAATTTGCCCCGTTGAAACTGGTGACCAGCGGCGCGGTGTTCCGCTACGAACGCCCGCAAAAGGGGCGTTATCGCCAGTTCCACCAGATCGATGCCGAAGTGCTCGGCGCGCCCGAGCCGGCGGCGGACGTCGAATTGCTGACGCTGGCGGATCAACTGCTCCATGAACTGGGCGTGGCGGAGGGCGTGACGCTGCAGCTCAACACGCTGGGCGACGCGGTGACCCGCGATGCCTGGCGCGATGCGCTGGTGGCGCATTTCGCGGCGCATCGTGGCGCATTGTCGGAGGACAGCCTGACGCGCCTCGACAAGAACCCGTTGCGCATCCTCGATTCGAAAGACCCGCGCGACCGCCCGATCGCCGACGCCGCGCCGGGCATCGACGCCTATATGAGCGCCGAGGCGGGTGCGTTCTTCGAGAGCGTGCAAAAGGGGTTGCAGGCGGCGGGTGTCGCCTTCCAGCGGAACGAGCGGCTGGTACGCGGGCTCGATTATTATCGCCACACCGCGTTCGAGTTCGTCACCGACCGGCTGGGCGCGCAGGGCACCGTGCTGGCCGGCGGGCGCTACGACGGGCTGGTCGAGAGCCTCGGCGGCCCGGCGACCGCTGGGGTCGGCTGGGCGGCGGGGGTCGAGCGACTGGCGATGCTGCTGGAGCAACCGGCAGCGGCGCGCCCGGATGTGGTGATCGTGGTGGAGGATGATCGCGCGCATACGGCGGCGGTCGCGACGCTCGCGCGCCTGCGTCGGGCGGGCGTGGCGGCCGAGCTGGTCGCGAGCGGTTCGCCCCGGAAGCGCTACGACAAGGCGCTCAAGCTGGAACCGGCCGAAACGCTGACCTTCACGCTGGAGGGCGATAGCGTGGCGACCCGCGCGCGTGTGCTGCGCGGCGACACCTCGCGCGTAGCCGAGGTGCTGCAATGATCGCATGCGTCACCCGGGCGAGGGTCGGGGTCCTGTTACAGGCCGGTCGTGACTGGGCCCCGGCTTTCGCCGGGGTGACGGGCGCGTTCGCATGACCGCGATTTCGATCGACCGCATCCGCCAGATCGAGGCGCGCCGCGACGAACTCTCGGCGCAAATGGCGACCGGCCAGCTCGACGGCGACCGCTTCGTCGCGGTGTCGAAGGAATATGCCGAGCTGGAACCCGTCGCGCAGGCCGCCAGCGAGGTGCGCCGGTTGCGGCAGGAGGCCGAGAGCCTCGCGTTCATGGCAAGCGATGCCGATGCCGAACTTCGCGCGATGGCCGAAGAGGAGTTGCGCGACAACCGCGCCGCGCTCGATGCCGCCGATCGCCGGCTGGCGCTGGCATTGCTCCCGCGCGACGCCGCCGATCAGCGCTCGGCGATGCTCGAGGTGCGCGCCGGTACCGGCGGCGACGAGGCGGCGCTGTTCGCGGGCGACCTGTTCCGCATGTACCAGCGTTATGCCGAGGGGCAGGGCTGGCGCGTCGAGCTGATCTCCGCCTCCGACAGCGATGCCGGCGGCTATAAGGAAGTCGTCGCCAGCGTCACCGGCTCGGGGGTGTTTGCGAAACTGAAGTTCGAAAGCGGCGTGCACCGTGTCCAGCGCGTGCCGGCGACCGAGAGCGGCGGGCGTATCCACACCTCCGCGGCGACCGTCGCGGTGCTGCCCGAGGCGGAGGAGGTCGACGTCCAGATCGACGAGGCGAAGGATTTGCGTATCGACGTCTATCGCTCGTCGGGTCCGGGCGGGCAGTCGGTCAACACCACCGACAGCGCGGTGCGGATCACGCACCTGCCGACGGGACTGGTCGTCATCCAGCAGGACGAGAAGTCGCAGCACAAGAACAAGGCCAAGGCGCTCAAGGTGCTGCGCACGCGGCTGTACGAGGCGGAGCGCGAACGACTGGCGGCGGCGCGCTCCGGCACGCGCAAGGCGATGGTCGGCTCGGGGGATCGTTCGGAGCGGATCCGCACCTACAATTTTCCGCAGGGGCGGGTGACCGATCACCGCATCAACCTGACGCTGCACCGCCTGCCCGAAATCCTGCAGGGCGAGATGGATGAGCTGATCGGCGCGCTGATCGCGGAGGATGAGGCCGAGCGGCTCGCGACGCTGGAGGCGTAGTGCCGGACCTCCCCCTCCCGAGTCTCGATCCGCGCGCCGCGCTGCGCCAGGCGGCGGCGCGCTTCGGCTTTTCCGACACACCGCGGCTGGATGCCGAACTGCTGCTGGCGCATGCGATGGGCATCACGCGCGAGGGGCTGCTGCTGACGCTCGGTGACCGGCCGGTGCCGCCAGCGTTCGCCGCGCTGGTCGAGCGCCGCGCCGCGCAGGAGCCGGTCGCCTATATCACCGGCACGCGCGCCTTCTGGACGATCGAGCTGCAGGTCGGGCCGGGCGCGCTGGTGCCGCGCGCCGATAGCGAGACGCTGATCGAAGCGGCGGTGGCGCATTTCGCTGGCGGGTCCGTCGGCGGCGGGGCGCCGTTGCGCATCCTCGATCTCGGCACCGGGCCGGGCACGCTGCTGCTGGCCGCGCTGTCCGAATGGCCGCAGGCCAGCGGGTTGGGGATCGACGCCTCCGCCGATGCGGTGATCTGGGCGGAGCGCAATGCCGCCGCGCTGGGGATGGCGTCGCGCGCCGCGTTCACCCGCGGCGACTGGGCCGCCGGGGTGACGGAGCGCTTCGACCTCGTCCTTGCCAACCCGCCCTATATCGCGCGCGATGCCGACCTGCCCGATGAGGTGCGGCGGTATGAGCCCGCCGGGGCGCTGTTCGGTGGGGCGGACGGGCTGTGCGACTATCGCGTGATCGCGCCGCAGATTCCCGAATTGCTGACGGCGCGGGGGGTTGCCTGTATCGAAATCGGCTGGGATCAGGGGGATAGCGCCGCCGCCCTGTTTCGCGACCAGGGGCTGACGGTGCGGGTGGCAAAGGATCTCGGCGGGCGCGATCGCTGCCTGATCGTAACGCCCGCTGGTTGAAAGCCATAGCCGCAGCCCCAATATTTCGCTTTGAGAACGCCCGCCGAGCCGCTAGAGACACAGGCGGGGCACGCGAACTCAACGACTTTTGTTGGATGGGGCGTCTCGCCCCCCCTTCGTCATCTTCCGCTGCAGTCCGGCGGTCATGGCAGGCTCGCGGTGCCGAATGGCAGGCGCGGCGCCGGGGTACAGCTGCAACCCGCGCCCAACGTCGGACGACCCGGGCGAACAGAGGCCGGTTTTGGTTCCAGGACGAGGACAGTGATTTGATCAACAACCGTCAGAACGGTCGCCGTCGCGGCCGTGGTGGTGGTCAGCGCCAGGGTGGCGGTGGCCAGGGACAGCGTGACAGCGGCAACCGGATCGACAGCCGCGCGCGCGGCAATGCGGCACAGCTGCTGGAAAAATACAAGAATATGGCGCGCGACGCGCAGATGTCGGGCGATCGTGTCAACACCGAATATTATCTGCAGTTCGCGGACCATTATTTCCGTGTGCTCGCCGATCAGCGCGGCCGGACCGACGATCAGCCGCAGCAGCGGCGCCAGCGTGATGATTTCGATCAGTTCGACGACGTCGATGATTTCGGTGACGAGGGCGAGCCCGTCCGCGCCGAGGAACAGCCCCGCGCTTCCGAAGCTGATATGCGCCCGCGCCGTGAGCAGGCGCGCGATGACCGGAGTCGGGAGGAGCGGAGCCGCGATGACCGGAGCCGCGATGACCGGAGCCGGGAGGAGCGCGGAACGGACTATCGGCGTGACGGGCGCGAGCCGCGCGAGGATCGCCGCAACGGCTATCATGCCGAGCGTGGCGACACGCCGCCGCGCCCTGCCGCCGCCCCCGCCGACCCCACCCCGATGAGCGTCGAGACGGCTCCGGTTCCCGCCGAGGCCGAGAAGCCGCGTCGCCGCACGCGCAAGCCTCGCGAGGAAGCGTCCGCCGAGCCGGCCGGCCTCGACGCGGAT
>Ga0233425_10000795_pt1 | contig 77369 bp, 77 predicted proteins | sample Watercolumn_Towu_2_FD_181712 | JGI IMG/M metagenome (GOLD analysis project Ga0233425, IMG submission 181712) | Freshwater microbial communities from Lake Towuti, South Sulawesi, Indonesia - Watercolumn_Towuti2014_140_MG | ecosystem: Environmental > Aquatic > Freshwater > Lake | place...
CTGACCGCTCTCGGCCCAGCCCGCCAGGGCGTTGATCGGCACCCCGTCGTCGGGGGAGACCAGGAAATGCGGCGTCAAAGCATAGACCCGTGAGAGGTCGGCGTAACCGGCCGAGGCGATCACGGTCCGGAAGCGCTCGCTCCGCGCGGAGGTCTGGTTCTGAGGTGCCGACAACTCAAATCCTGTCGACTTGAGCCGGTCTCAACGGCTCGCTTTATCCGGTGTCCGGTCAGAGTCAGGCGGTCCGCCGGAACAGAATCTCGTTGATGTCGACATCGTCGACCTCGTTGATGGCGAGGGCGATCAAGCGGGAAGGTCTTGGCCGACACCGAAACGGTCCTCTGGCTGAAGATCGACAGCCATCATTCCGGAACCCGCCGCGCGCTTCCTGCACCCGCGCCGTGGCCGAGCGCCAGCGCCACCGCCGCCTCCAGGTCGTCGACCTTGAACGGCTTCCGCAGGATCCGGTCCCGGCCCATGACCGCGTCGACCGCCTTCATGTCGGCGTAGCCGGTCGCCAGGAGGATGGGCAGGTCCGGCGCCCGCCGCCAGGCTTCCTTCACTACGTCCACGCCGTTCAGGCCGGGCATAGCGAAATCGACGATCAGCAGATCGGGCGCCTGCTCGTCCAGACGCCGCAAGGCCTCGGCGCCGTCTGCGGCCTGGATGACGGCGTAGCCGACGGCCTCCAGGCAGTCGCAGATGAAGGTTCGCACCCCGGTGTCGTCGTCGGCCACCAGAATGCGGGCCTGACCCGCCTGGCGCGCGCGCGGAACGGCCGCGGCGGGGGCCTCGGGCTGCGCCTGCGCTTCGGTTCGGGGCAGCCAGATCTCTATCGTCGCGCCCTGTCCCGGCGGACTGTCGATCCGCACGAAGCCGCCCGATTGCCTGGCGATGCCGTAGACCTGGCTCAGGCCCAGTCCCGTCCCCTTGCCGACCGGCTTGGTGGTGAAGAAGGGGTCGAAGACCTTCTCGATCAGATGCGGCGGAATGCCGGGCCCGGTGTCCGTGACGCTGATCACGACATAGGGCCCCGGGCCTTCGGCGGCGTCGGGCGCCATGCGCTCGGCGCTCCCGATCGTCAGGGCGCCGCGCTCGCCCATGGCGTCCCGGGCGTTGATCGCCAGGTTGAGGAGCGCCAGCTCGAGCTGATGGGGATCGGCCATCGCCCATGGGCCCTCCGGGGCCAGCTTGACGCGGATGTCGATCTGGGAGCCGAGCGTGCGCCGGAGCAGATCGTCCGTACCGACCACCAGCGTGTTCACGTCGACGGGACGGAGCGCGAGCTTCTGGGTTCTCGAGAAGGCGAGAAGCTGATGCGTCAGCTTGGCAGCCCGGTCGGCGGCTTCGCGGGCGAAACCCACCAGGCGCGCGGCCGGGGCGTCGGCGAGGCGGCGCTCGACGAGCTCCAGGTTGCCGACGATGACCGTCAGCAGGTTGTTGAAGTCGTGCGCGATGCCGCCGGTGAGCTGTCCGACGGCTTCCATCTTCTGGGCCTGGACGAAGGCCTGCTGGGCGCGTTCGCGTTCGGCGATCTCCGCCATCAGCCGGTTGTTGGCCTCCGACAGCTCCTGGGTCCGCTGGTGAATGCGGGACTCCAGCGTCGCATTCAACTGCGTCAGCCGCTCCTCGGCCTCCCGCAACTGCTCGAGATGGCGCCGCGTCTCGTACTGCTTGCGCCGCGCCCGGAGCGCTGAGGCCGCGGCCCTGGCCAGGGTTTCGCCGTGGATCGGCCGCTCCAGGACCAGGACGTTGCCCAACTCCTCGAGGATGCGGACCGCCGCCGGCGGCCGGCGGCCGGTCCGCTTGGTCGACAGCAGGATGAAGGGCAGGTCCGACCACGGCGGCTGGGCCTCGATCCGCCGAACGAGCGCGTCCCGGTCCGCCTGCGCCAGGGCCTCCTCCGTGATCAGGACGGCGCCGGCGCCGCGTCCGATCTCCCGGGCCAAGACGTCGATATCGGGACAGATCGCGCAGACCCGTCCCTGCCGGGTCAGGACCTGCGCGACCACTTCCGCGTCGCGACCTCTCGGCGCGAGGACCAGGATGCGATCTTCCACTTACGCCTCGGCGGCGGCGGGTTCGGCCGCCATCAGCGGCGTGGCGCCCCGGTAGTTCGGCAGGCCGCTCAGCACCCCCTCGAAGTCCTTCAGGGGTTCCCCGATCTTGACGCCGGTCGGGCCCAGCCGGAACTCCCGGATGCTCGCCTCGTGCGGCGTGGTGCGGCTCTTGGCGACGGACAGGGCCTTGTACACGCTGCCGCGGGACTCGAAGTAGCGGAAGAGCACGATGGTGTCGGAGAGATAGCTGAGATCGACCTCCGAGCGGACCTCGCCGACGATGCCGTGCTGGCCGAGGATCAGGACGGTGATCACGCCCTGCTGGTTCAGATAGCTCAGCATCTCGTGCATCTGCAGCAGCAGGTACTTCTCCCCCGGCATGGCCTGCAGGAAGGCGTTAAGGCTGTCGATCACGATGAACCGGACGCCGTCACGCTCCACCGCCCGCCGGACGCGGCTGGAGAATTCGCCGGGCGACAGTTCGGCCGGGTCGATCTGGGAGATTTGCAGCCGACCGCTGTCGATGTGGGACTGCAGGTCCATGCCCATGGACCGGGCGCGGGCCAGCATGGTCGCCTTGCCCTCGTCGAACAGATAGTAGGCGGCCTTCTCGCCGCGTTCGAGCGCGGTCAGTCCGCAGCGCACCGCCGTCGTGGTCTTGCCCACGCCCGAGGGGCCGTTGAGCAGGGTGTTGGTGCCGGGCGACATGCCGCCCCCCAGCATCTGGTCCAGGGGCTCGACCCCGGTGGAGACCAGGTCGCCGGTGAACTCCCGGTGATGTTCCGCCGCCACCAGCCGCGGGAACACCACCACGCCGCCGGTCTCGATGGCGCAGTCATGATAGCCGCCGCGATACTTGACGCCGCGCATCTTGACGACGCGCAGGCGCCGCCGCTCCGAGCCGTACTCCTGCGCCGCCTGCTCCAGGGTGATCACGCCGTGGGCGATGCTGTGCAGTTGCAGGTCGCCGGGGTCCGAGCTGCGGTCGTCGAGCAGCAGCACGGTGCACTGGCGCGTCGAGAAATATTGCTTCAGGGCCAGGATTTGGCGGCGGTAGCGCAGCGAGTTCTGGGCCAGCAGGCGCATCTCCGACAGGCTGTCGAACACCACGCGCGACGGCTGCAGGCGATCGACGCAGGCGATCACGCCCTGAATGGTTTCGCCCAGCTCCACCTCGGACGGATCGAGGATCGATTGCTCGCGGTCCTGGTTGAGCCCCTCCTCATTGACCAGTTCGAACAGCTCGATGTCGTCCAGGGCCCAGTTGTGGCTTCGGGCGACCTCGGCCAGTTCCGCGGCGGTCTCCGACAGGGTAATGTAGAGCCCGCGTTCGCCCGCCCGCGCGCCTTCCAGCAGGAATTGCAGGGCGATGGTGGTCTTGCCGCTGCCGGGGGTGCCCTCGAGCAGGTAGGCGCGGTTGGCGGTGATGCCGCCGCCGAGCACGTTGTCGAGCTCGGCGATGCCGGTGGAGACCCGGCGGCGATCGGCGTCAGAACGGTCGGTCATCGAATTGCGCATCTCAATACTCGTTGCATGGGAGGCCGCCGGCGGGCCGCCGTCGCGCCTGTGATCGGGGACTTATCGGGACCCGGACCGGACAGGCGGCCGACGGGCTAGGGTCGCCGCGCTTGGCGGGGCGGCCAGAGGACCACGAGGCCGGCGCTCGCGTGAGGAGGATCCGCTGTCGCCCGTGACCGACGCCGCCTGGGACCCCGCAGCGGCGATCCTCGGTTCTCTGGGGAAGCCGTCGTCGCCGTCATCCGCCGCAGCGGCGTCGGGGACGGCTGGGACGGGGGCCACTTTTTCACGCGCTTGCGCCAGGGCGGTTGTCTGAAAAACCTGAAAACCCGTTCCGGTCAACCCTCCGGCGGCCGGGAGCCGGCCGCTGGCAATTCGGTCCCGGGACGTGCCGGGGGGCGACGCGGCGTCGGCCGTTCGATCTGGTTTCCAAAAGCGGCTATCCCGGTTCGTGTCTCCCCCTGCCGGGGGATTAGATCATCGGAGCCGCAAGCGTCATGTCCTAGGACATACGGCGAAGGTCGCCGATGCGATAATGCCGGGCCGGCCCGATCGGGCTATGGTCTCCTTGGCGGAGCACCCCGCCAGCGCCCCGAGTGATTCCGTGACCGAGACCATCCCGCCTTCGACCGTCCCCTGCGTCGCCTGCCCCTTGCGCGCCCTGCCGGTCTTCAGGACCAATACGCCGGAGGAGACCGCTTCATCGAGAGCATGCGCCTGGGCCAGGTCGATGCGCCGGCGGGGGCGACCATCATCGAGGAGGGCTCCCAGAACCCGCCGCTCTATTCCCTCTTTTCGGGCTGGGCCTTCCGTTACAAGACGCTGCGGGATGGCCGGCGCCAGATCCTGAACTTCCTGCTGCCCGGCGACGTGATCGGCTTCCAGGCGCACATGCTAGGCGACTCCGCCCACGGCGTGGAGGCGCTGACCGACGTCCGCCTGTGTCGGCACGCCCGGCCCAAGGTCTGGGAGCTCTATCGCAACTATCCCGAACTGGCCTTCGACACGACCTGGCTCACCGCCAAGGAGGAGAACCTCGTCGACGAGATCCTGACCTCCGTCGGGCGGCGTTCCGCCTCAGAGCGCATCGCGATGCTCATGGTCAATCTCTACAGGCGGGCCCGCTCGCTCGATCCGCACGGCCCCGACCCGGTGCACGTGCCGCTGACCCAGCTGCACGTCGCCGACGCCCTGGGCCTGTCGCTTGTCCACACCAACAAGACCCTGAGGCGGCTGCAGCGCCGGGGGCTCTTCGTCTTCGAACAGCAACGGCTGACCTTGCTCGATCCCGCCGGACTGGAGCGGCTCGCGGATTATTTCGAAGGTCCGCTGGCGACCCGTCCGCTGCTCTAGTCGAGGCGAAGCGCCTGCCGGTGTTCCGGGCAAACCTCAGCCCCGGCAGCGGGCGCGGCGCCCGTGCGCCTCGACGCAGAAGCGGGTGAGCTGATAGTCGCTCTGGGCCCGGATCGCCTCCGCCACGTCGGGGAGCGGGCAAGTACCTGCGCATCCTGGTGGGCCAGCTTCGACAAAAGCTCAAGGCCGATCGAGCCCATCCGTAATTGATCGAGATCGAGCCGGCGGTCGGATGCAGGCTGAGACTCTAGCCGCCTCGCGAGCGGCCCTCGTTCCGTCCTTCTGAGGTCCCATGGGCGCGGGCGAGGCGGCGATGGAGCGTGAGGCCGCCCTGCGAGTTCCGAAGGAAGCCATGAGCCTTGAGATCCGCGACATGAAGGTCGCCGCCTTGGTCAACGCCGCCAGCGGGCGTTGCGACCTGCGCGCCGGCGAGGCGCTGCAGGCCTGCCTCGCCGATTACGGCTTGCGGCCGGCGGTGTCGTGGTGCGGCCCGGGCGCCGAGTTGGAGCGCGCTCTGGACCTGGCGTTCGCCCGCCGGCCGGACCTGGTGATCGTCCGGGGCGGCGACGGCACCATCCGGACGGCGGCGCAGCGATGCGCCGGGGAGGGGGTCCTCCTGGCCCCGCTCCCCGGAGGGACGATGAACCTGCTGCCGCGGGCTCTCTACGGCACGGCGGACTGGCGGCAGGCGTTGGGCCGGGTCTTCGCCGAAGCGGCGCGCCGAAAGGTCCACGGCGCCCGGGCGCAGGGACAGCTGTTCTTCGCCGCGGGCCTGTTCGGCGGACCCTCGCGATTGGCCGAGGCCCGCGAAGCGGCTCGCTACGGCGAGCTGTCGGCGGCGCTTCGATCGGGACTGGCGGCCGTGAAGAGCGCTTTCGATCAGGAAATCGTCTGCCGCGTGGACGGGGAGACGGAGACCGCCGGCGAGGCCGTCGCCGTCCTCTGCCCGCTGGCTTCACGCCGGCTGCCGTCGGAGGCGCCGCTGTTGGAGGCCGCCGCCGTCGATCTGGAAAGCACCCTGGACGCGCTGCGCCTGGTCCTGAACGCCGCCTTCCGTGACTGGCGCGCGGATCCGGCGGTGCGCTGCAGCGAGACGACCGGGCTGGAGATCGACTCCGACGCGGAGGTTCCCGCCCTGCTGGACGGGGAGCGGTTCGAATTCGCGGCGCCGTTCCGGGTCGAGGTGGCCGAGCAGGCCTTCGAAGCCCTGGTCCCTGCCGCGCTCTCCGCCGGCTGACGTCGCAAGGAGGGATGCAGCTGGTCAGCCGGGCGTCGGACCGCTGGGCGTACGCCGCGTGCGCCAGAACGAATAGGCGACGCCTCCGATCAGCACCGACAAGGTTACGGTCAGGGAGACCATCGGGTCGATCTTTCCGAACAACGCGTTGTAGAAGATCTTCACCCCCGCCAGGCCCAGCAGCAGGCCCATCGCCGTCTTCAGATGCTCGAACCGGCGGATGACGTCCGAGAGGGCGAAATAGAGCGCCCTCAGGCCCAGCACTGCGAAGATGTTGGAGGTGTAGACGATGTAGGGATCGGTGGTGATGGCGAATATCGCCGGTACGCTGTCGATGGCGAACAGGACGTCGCTGAGCTCGACCAGGATCAGGGCGAGCAGCAGGGGCGTCGCGGCCAGCCGCGCCGAACCGCCGCCCGGCCGGACCTCGCGGACGACGAAGCGGTCGCCGTGCAACTCGGCCGTGACCGGCAGCCGGCGCCGCAGAAGGCCGTAGAGCGGATTCTGCAACGCGTCTCCGGCCTGGCTGTGCGGCCGGGCCAGGCGATAGCCGGCATAGAGCAGAAAGGCGCCGAAGACCGGCAGCACCCAGGCGAACGCGTGCACCAGCGCCGCGCCCAGACCGATCAGCATGGCGCGAAGCAGCAGGACGCTGAGAATCCCCCAGAAAAGCACCCGGTGCTGGAACTCCCGGGGAATGGCCAGGGCGCCGAAGATGGCCGAGATGACGAAGATGTTGTCCAGCGAGAGGCTCTTCTCCAGCAGGTAGCCGCTGAAGAAGGCGGCGCCCGCATCGGGCCCCAGGCTCCACCAGGTCCATGCGCCGAATGCCGCCGCGACGGCGACATAGGCCCCGCTCAGCAGCAGGCTCTCGCGCAGGGGGATCTCGCGCGACCGGCGGTGCAGGACGCCCAGGTCGAAGACCAGGAGCGCCAGCACGACTGCTCCGAACAGACCCCAGAGCCACAACGGCTTGTCGAGAAACGCCCCGCCCAGGTCCAGGGCCATGCTCACGCCGCTCCTGGAGCAACGCGCTGGCCCGCCGGGACGCGGGGTTCTTGCGGCGCGGGCTCGGGAAGGCGTGTCTGCAGCGCCCTGCGCATATGCGTCTGAACCTTTTCGAACGCCCGGGCCTCGATCTGCCGGATGCGCTCACGGCTGAGGCCGTACTGCCGGCCAAGGTCCTCCAGCAGGCTGGACGGCTCCTTCAGGCGTCTCTCGCCGAGGATATGCCGTTCGCGGGGCGTCAGCGTCGCCAGCGCCGCCTCCAGGCAGGCGCTGCGCAGCCGCCACTCTTCGGCCTCGGCCAGTTGACGCTCCGGATCGGCGGCGGCCTCGTCCTGGAGGACGTCCTGCCATTCCTCATCGGAGTCGGCGGCGATCGGGGCGTTGAGCGAGGCGTCGCGCGCCGCCAGGCGGCGGTTCATCGAAAGGACCTCGTCTTCGCGGACGCCGAGGCGATCGGCGATCAGGCGCGTCTGCTCGGGCGGCAGGTCGCCGTCCGACAGGGCGGCGATCCGCGCCTTGGCCCTGCGCAGCTTGAAGAACAGCTTCTTGGGAGCCCCGCCGGTCCCGAGCTTCACGATCGACCAGGTCTTCAGGATGAATTCCTGGATCGCCGCGCGAATCCACCAGACGGCGTAGGTGGCCAGCCGGAAGCCCTTGTCGGGGTCGAACTTCTTGACCGCGTGCATCAGGCCGAGATTGCCCTCCGAGATCATTTCCCCGAGCGGCAGGCCGTAGCCCCGGTAGCCCAGGGCGATCTTGGCCGAAAGGCGCAGATGGCTGGTGACCAGCTGGCGGGCGGCTTCGGGGTCCTGGTGCTCCCTCCACCGCTTGGCGAGCATGTACTCCTCGTCCTTGCCAAGCAGCGGAAACCTGCAGATTTCGGCGAGATACCGACGAAGACCCCCTTCAGGCGAAGGAAAGGTCAGGGTCGTCACGGCTGTGCTCCTCTACGCTGTTGAATGATTGAGGGTTTCGGCCCGCGAAACGACAAAGGCGGCGATAGGTTTCCGCTCGATCGGCCAAAATCCCGCTCGTCGCCGACAGAGGACGAGAGCGGGGTTAAGCCGGCGCCGGGCGTGCGCCGTAGCGACGCCCAAGCCGGGTCAGGCGTCAGTTCAGGGGGGTCTCAAGCCGATCCAGGCGGGCGAGCGCCGCCTTAATGTCCTGTACGGGCACCGGCGCTTCGGTTCCGATCAGCCAGCGCAGGGTGGGGTGGTTCTCGACGGCGCAGGCGTCCGAGGCCCAGGACGACAGGATTGCGCGTTTCTCGCCCGCGTCGAGATCCGGGTCCTTGAGCACGTCGAACGGATCCTGGAAGCCGATGACGGGCCTGAGCAACTGGTCCCGCGCTTCGGCAAGCCCCCTGAACGGGGGCGTGAGGTCTGCTAAATTCAGCATCGCGCGCCTCTCGTCTCAATCGTCTCGCACAAGCAGGTTGGACCCAGGAGACGCCGGAAACGCCGGGCGCCTCCTGCCGGCCGACCCCTTTCGGCCGCCCGGCGCGAGAAGAGGTAGGAAGTTCCCAATTCAGGTCAAGCGCTGGCGGGGTTCGCCTGGCGCCGTCGGGCGTCGGCTCACAACTCCAGCCGCAGCACGTGCCGGCGCGACCCGGCCCGGGCCACCTCGCGAAAGCCGCGCGCGTGAAACAGGGGCGGGAAGCCCATGAAGCGGTAGCTGGGGGAGTGGGGATCGACCGGGTAGCCTTCCACGGCCCGGGCGCCGCTTCGCCGCGCCAAGTCCACGGCCGCATCGAGCATGCGGCCCGACAGCCCCTTTCCACGATGGTCGCGCCGCACGAAAAAGCAGGTGATCGCCCAGACCCCCTCCTCGTCCTGCTGGTCGTCGCGTAAGCGCAGGAAGGTCTCGCGGGGCGCGGCCGAGCACCAGGCCACCGGCTCGCCGTTCCAGTAGCCGAGCAGGCCGATCGGCGCGCCCGCATCGGTCCGCGAGCGCAGCGCCTGCTTGCGGCGGACGTTGTCGGCCTGGGTGCGGTCTTCCATCGGCCGCCAGGCCATGCACCAGCAGTAACGCGGCCCGCCGCGGCGTTCGAACAGGGCCTCGAGATCGGACCAGTTGTCCGGTGTCACGGCCTCGACGGTGAACTCACTCATGACGCGTCCGATGCGAAAATCGGCTTTCGGCGTGAAACGCCCGACAAAAAGAAGGGCGCCGGACCGGCGCCCTTGATCCGACCTGCGGCCGACGGTCCAGCAGTCAGGCTCGTCGCTGGCCGAACAGCGACAGCAGGAATTGGAACAGGTTGATGAAGTTGATGTAGAGGCTCAGCGCCCCGAAGCTCGTCGCCACGCCGCGCGAGGCCGCGTCGCCCAGTTGGTAGTAGGTCAGCTTCAGGCGCTGGTTGTCGTAGGCGATCAGGCCGGCGAAGATGAAGACGCCGATCACGCTGACCGCGAACTGCAGCGCCTCCCAACGCAGGAGGAGGTTGACCAGCGAGGCGATGATCAGGCCGATCACGCCGACGATCAGGAAGGAGCCGAAGCCGGTGAGGTCCTTCTTCGTCGTATAGCCCACGAGACTGAGCGCCCCGAAAGCGGCGGCGGTGATCAGGAAGGTCGAGGCGATGGACGCGCCGGTATACGCCAGCGCCAGCACGCCGAGCGAGGCGCCCATCAAGGCCACGATCGTCCAGTAGAGGGCGTTCGCCGCGCCGCTGGTGGGATTGCGCATGGCGAAGCCCGACACGAGCAGGATGGCGAGCGGCGCGAACGCCACGCCCCATCCCAAGGGGGTCATGCCGGCCAGCCGGCCATCGGCGGTGAGCAGGAACAGAAGATCGCGCACGGGCGCGACGCTCGACGTCGTCCAGGCCACGGCGGCGGAGACCAGAAGGCCCAGCGCCACCTTGTTGTAGACGCCGATCATGAAGGTCCGGAGCCCCGCGTCGAGCGCCATGTCGGCGCGATCGACCGCGACCGGACCGGGGTGGGTGCGATGCAGGTCAGTCATGGGGTCCTCATGCAGGCTTTCGTCGATCCCGGGCGGCCGGGCTGCGAGCGCCACCTGCGATGCCAGCGGCCTCATGGCCGCGGGCGCGGCGGGCCGGATCACAGACCGGAAGGCCGAGCGCGCGGGCCTTGAGCCCGCGCGCCCGGACCCTGCCTAGTGCTTGGTGCTCCCGTTGATCGGGATGCGCTTGACGCGCTCCTCGGCCTGGGCCGACCGGGGCATGTCGATGGTCAGCACGCCCTTGTCGAAGGTCGCGCGGGCCTGGCTGTCGTCGACGTCGCCCAGCGCGATCCGGCGCTCGAAGCGACCGTAGTAGCGCTCGCTGACGCGGCGGCCCTTGTCTTCGGTTTCCGAGCGCTTCTCACCGCGTAGGGTCAGCACGCCGTCGCGGAACGAGACGTCGATGTCCTTCTCGTCCATGCCCGGCAGTTCGGCGGTGACGCGGTAGCCGTCGTCGGTCTCCTCGACCTCCAGGGTCGGCCACTGATTGTTCCACATCGTCGGCGCATCGAAGCCGCGGAAGACGTCGTCGAACAACCGGTTCATTTCCTGGTGCAGTCGCAGGAACGGGCTGATCTCGCTCGTCCCCGACCAGCCGCGGTCGCGATCCTGGAGAGCAAGATTGCGGTCCTTGCGGCCCCAGGGAACCATTTCGCCAAGAGACATTACAGTCCTCCTCTTCAAGAATGGAGCGCCCGCAGCGACGGTCCGGCCCGCCAGAGCGAACATCTCTCGCAGCGCGCCAATCGGCGAGCGGCCTGGGATGGCGAGGAAGGAGTTCACGGCGGCGGACCGCCCGCGAGTCCTGCTCGCAAGGCCCGCGCGCCGGAGGGCGTAGACTGTCATCGCCGTCGTGGCGCGAGGGTCGTCTGTCGGACCGGACCGTCCTCGGGCCCGGAACGCCGCCGTCGCCGGCGGCGTCAGATGAGTTAGGGCGCGGCTCTATCGGGTCAAGAGGGGCGGAGCCGTCGCCAGAGCGGAATCGGGCGACAATTTCAGCCGCTCGCGCTCCGGCGGAAAATAGCGGACCAGCTCGACCTCATGGTCGGCGACGGCCGCGGCGTTGAGGTGCGACAGCAGTTCGGCCGCCCGGCGAAGCAGGGCGGCGCGATCGCCGGTGTCGGGCAGGACGATGCCTGAGATGTGGTCGGCGCCTTTCAGCTTGGCGAGGAAATGGCGGGTGCTCATCGGGGTCTCTCACGTTCGGGCCCATCAATGCGCAACCGCCAGGGCGGTTTCCGCCCGAGCGCCGGATCAGACGCGGAGGGGGACCAAAGTCGCCAGCGCTCAGGAGGATTTCCAGCCTGCGGGGTCTTCCGGCCGCGCGCGCGCGCCCCTAGATGATTCTGCGTCCGGCCGGCGGCGCAGCGCCGCGCGTCGGTCCCGGCAAGCCATGTGTAGAGAAAGGAGGAGACACAAGCCATGGCCCGGAAGTCCCAATCGCGGCTCTCCCGCGAAGAAGAAATCCTGGCCTATCTGGCCATCGGCGTTCTGGTCGGGGCGATCGCCCTCGTGGTCGCCGCCATCGCGGTCTGACCATGGCCGGCCGGACGCAACTGTGGGCGCGGGCGCGGCGGCGGGCGGTGTTCTCGGCGCCGGGGCGCTGGCCGCCGCCCTCAACGTCGCCGAGCCCGGTTCGGACCTGCATCGGTTGGTGATGCCGCGCTGGAGCGCCGAAGCCGTCCGGCTGCCGGGCGGGGCGCCGAAGACCTTCGCGCCGATCCTTGAGCGGGTGTCGCCGGCGGTGGTGTCGATCTACTCCACCGCGACGGTGGCCCCGCCGCAGGTGATCATCCCCGAGCTCCCCTTCTTCGGCGGTCCGGAATACCTGCCGCCGATGCAGGCGATGTCCTCGGGCAGCGGCTTCTTCATCTCGGCCGACGGCTATGTGGTGACCAACGACCATGTCGTCGCCGGGGCCGAGGAGGTCGAGGTGGTCCTCCAGGACGAACGGCGCCTCAAGGCGCGGCTGGTCGGCCGCGACCCGGCCACCGATCTGGCCGTCCTCAAGGTCGATGGCGGCCGCTTCCCGTTCGTGAACTTTGCGCAAACCGCGCAGCCCAGGATCGGCGACTGGGTGGTCGCCGTCGGCAACCCGTTCGGGCTCGGCGCCACGGCCACCGCCGGCATCGTTTCCGCCCGGGGCCGCGACATCGGCTCGAGCTTCGTCGACTACCTGCAGATCGACGCTCCCTTGAACCGCGGCAACTCCGGCGGACCCACCTTCGACGTCCACGGCCGGGTCGTGGGCGTCAACACCGCCATCCTGTCGCCGTCCGGCGGCTTCATCGGCATCGGCTTTGCCGTTCCGGCCCACGTGGCCGACAAGGTGTCGCGGCGGATCATCGAGCGGCGGCCGATCGAGCGGGGCTATCTCGGGGCGGCGCTGCAGGATGTGACCCCCGAGACCGCCGAGGCCCTCGGGCTGTCCGGGACCGGCGGCGCCCTGGTCGTCTCCGTCGCGCCCGGAGGTCCCGCCGCCGCCGCCGGCCTGCAGCCTGGCGACGTGATCGCGACGGTGGAGGGCGGGCGGATAGCCGACGCCGCCGCGGCCACCCGATTCGTGGTGCGCAAGAAGCCGGGAGAGGTGGTGCGGCTCGGGGTGCGCCGGGACGGACGTCCGGTGGGGCTGTCGGTGCGCCTGGGAGCGCGGCCGCCGGAAGACCTGCTGCGGCTCGGCGAAGGGCCGTGAGCGCGACCGTTGACCGGGCGGGCTTCGACCCTATCTGGGACCGCAGCAAGCAAGGCGGCGCCGTCGTCCCCTTCAGGCGCCGCCGTTTGGCACAGCTGAAGACGAGACGAAGATGCGAACCAGATCGTTGCTCCTTGGGGCGGCCGCCGGCGCGTTGGCCTTGTCGACGCCGGGCTTCTCCGCCTCCCAGGCTCCCATCAGCCCGCCGCCCGCCGTACAGGGCGGCGTCACCTCTTTCGCCGATATCGTCGAGCGGGTCGCGCCCGCCGTGGTGTCGATCGACACCACGCGCCAGGTCCCGGTCCGTCTGCCGACCATCCCCGGCTTCCCGTTCGAGCTCTTCCCCGACCGGGACGGCCGTCCGCCGATCGCGGAGGGCCGGGCCGCCGCGTCCGGCTTCTTCATCTCGGCCGACGGCTACATCGTCACCAACAACCATGTCGTCGCCGACGCTACCGAGATCACCGTCACCCTGAAGGACCAGCGCGAGCTCAAGGCCAGGGTGGTCGGCCGCGACGAGGCGACCGATCTTGCGGTGCTCAAGGTCGAGGGACGGAACTTCCCCTATGTGAGCTTCTCCAACGCCGCCACCCCGCGGGTCGGCGACTGGGTCATCGCCGTCGGCAATCCCTTCGGCCTGGGCGGCACGGCGACGGCCGGCATCGTCTCGGCCTACGGCCGGGACATCGGCTCCACCTTCGTCGACTACATCCAGATCGACGCGCCGATCAACCGGGGCAACTCAGGCGGCCCGACCTTCGACGCCCATGGCCGGGTGATCGGCGTCAACACGGCGATCTTCACCACCTCGGGCGGCAACATGGGCATCGGCTTCGCGGTGCCCGCCGAGGTCGCCGAGCGGGTGACCCGCGAGTTGATCGCCCGCGGCCGCATCGACCGCGGCTATATCGGCGCCAACGTCCAGACCCTGACCTCGGAGATGGCCGAAAGTCTCGGCCTGGGCGACCGCAAGGGCGTGCTGGTGGCCGAGGTGACGCCGGGCGGACCGGCCGATCGCGCCGGCCTGGAGGCCGGCGACGTCGTGCTGCGCGTCAACGGCCGCGCGACCGAGAACGCCTCGCGCCTGACCCGGGAGGTGGCCGCCGCCCGTCCGGGCGACGCCCTGCGCTTCGAACTGCTGCGCAACGGCGCGCCGCGGACCGTGGAGGTGCGGACGGCCCTGCGTCCCGCGGAACGCGAACTCGCCGCTTCGCCCGCGCCGGAACGGTTCGAGCCCGACCCTGACGGCGCTGGCGCGCGCTTGGGCGTGGTCGTTGCGCCGCTGGATGACGCCGCGCGGCGCCGCGAGGGCGTGCCGGCCGGCGTCGGCGGGGTGATCGTCCGCAGCGTCGATCCGGCCTCGGACGCGGCGCGCAAGGGGCTCCGGTCCGGCGACGTCATCGTGCGCGTGAATCAGCGTCCGGTCGCTCGCCCCGCCGATCTGTCCGCCGCCATCTCCGCGGCCCGTGACGCGGGTCGGACGAGCGTGCTGGTCTTCGTCCACCGCGACGGGACCCAGCGGGCCATCCCCGTGGAACTGACGCGCGCCGAGGACGGCCGTCCCGCGCCGGGCTGATCGTAATCTTGCGCCCCCGGGCCGCGGCCCGACCGCGGCCCCTTCTTCGCCAAAGGAGGAAAGCGATGAAACTCTACTACACCCCCGGCGCCTGCTCGCTCTCGCCGCACATCGTGCTGCGCGAGGCGGGATTCGCCTTCGAACTGGAGAAGGTGGATCTTGCCACGCACCGGACCGAGACCGGCGCCGACTATTACGAGATCAACCCCAAGGGCTATGTCCCGGCCCTGGTGCTGGATGACGGCCAGGTGCTCACCGAGGGGGCGGCCGTCGTGCAGTATCTCGCCGACCTGAAACCCGACGCTCGCCTCGCGCCGCCGGCGGGAACGCTGGAGCGGGCCCGGATGCAGGAGCAACTGACCTTCATCGCCGCCGAACTGCACAAGGCCTATGGGGCGTTGTTCTCGCCCGCCGCTTCGCAAGAGGCCAAGGCGGCGGCCCGCCGGGACGTCGCGCGCCGCCTCGACCATGTGGAGCGCCAGCTCGCCGATGGCCGCTCGTACCTCCTGGGCGAGCAACTCACCGTGGCCGACATCTACCTGTTCGTGGTCGCCGGCTGGGCGAGGGAGAAGGGGATCGATCTCGATACCTGGCCGAAGCTCGCCGCCTTCCTGAAGCGGGTCGGCGACCGGCCGTCGGTCCGCGCCGCGCAGCAGGCGGAGGGTCTGATCGAAAAGGACCAGGCGGCGTGACCTTCGGTCGGCCCACCCGCCCGGAACCGCCGAGGGCGCGGAATCCCGGATGACCGAGTTCGCCGTCACCGCCTTCGCCACGCTGTTCGTGGCCATCGGCCCGATCGACACCGCGATCGTGTTCGGCGGGTTGACCGGTGGGGTGCACCGTCCGGAGCGGTTCCGCCTCGCGTGGCAAGCGGTGACGGTCGCCGGGGCCGTGCTGCTCGGCTTCGCGCTGCTCGGCGTCCATCTGCTGGCGGCGCTCCATGTCACGCTCGACGCCTTCCGCGTGGCCGGCGGCATCCTGCTGCTGCTGCAGGCGGTGCAGCTGATCTTCGGCCACCCCGCCGGCCTCTCCACCCTGACGGCAGGCGAGCGGCGGGAGGCGATGGAGCCGCATGACATCGCCGTTTTCCCGCTGGCCTTCCCGGTGATCGCTGGACCAGCGGGGCTCACCGCCGTCGTGCTGCTCATGGGCAAGGCCGGCGGCGATCCGCTGCGCTCGGCGGTGGTGCTCGGGGCGATGCTGCTCTGTTTGGTGCTGGCCTATCTGGGCATGATCTTCACAGACGTGCTGAACCGCGTGCTCAGGACCACCGGCTCCAGCGTGATCGCCCGCCTGGCGGGCGTTCTGCTCGCCACCCTGGCCGTGCAGTTCATCTTCGACGGGATCCGCGGCGCCAACCTGCTGGGCACCGCGGCCTGAACGCCCACTGAGCCGCCACGGGCGCTCAGGCGTCGAACCCCGGCCGGGGCGTTCCCAACGTCCACGCCGGCGGATCGCTCGCCGGAAACGTCTCCAGCAAGGCCTCCTCGATGGGATCGGAAGGGTCCGCGCGCGGCTCGGTGGAGGGCGTGCTCGCCGGCTCAAGCGCGCGGAAGGGCCAGCGCGCGGCGTGCCGCGTTGGCGCCTTCGGCGGCGTCGCGCGGGCTGGCGGCTCGCTGACGAGGTACCGCCAGCCCTTGCTTTCGGCGAAAGCGATGGCGCTTTGCATGTCCGCGAAGGGGATGCGCACCTGCGAGAGCGGGTCCGTCGACGTCGTCCAACCGGTCAGGGGGTCAAGCGACGGCGGCGCCGACGGTTCGAACTCCAGCACCCAGCGGCCGCGGCCGGGAGCCGACTGGACACCGGGGGAGACGGGATGGATGCGCGCCACCGGCACGGGTCCTTGCGCCGGCAGGGATGTGCCGGGAAGGATCGGCCGGGCGCGCGATAGATTATGACCGAGCATGTTGATCTTCCTTCATTGATGGACTGACCCGGGGTCGGGCGCTCCCCGACCTGGCGAGGGATCCTCGCCGTCCAGCCGAAGGGTCACGCCACGAACGACCGCGGCGATGTCGCGCGTGTCGACCAGGACGACCTGGCCCGCCTGGCGCGCGAAGACCCGCAACTCGCCAGGGACAGGCCGGCCGCATTGGCTGACGGAGACCCAGCCGACCTCACGTCCTGACCAATCGCGGACCAGGTCGCCGACGCGGACGCTGCGGCCCTCGGCGTCCCGGAAGCAGACCAGCGGGTCGCGATCCTGTCCGGCGACGCCGGTCGCCGAGGCCAGCGCCGCAATGGCCAGGCCGGCCGCCGCCGCGGGATTCGCAAGGCGCGCCCATGGACGGCGCGCGGGTCCGTGCCGTGTCCACATGGCTTCGTCCCTACGGGCGAGTGAGCCCCGCCGGGCGACGAGCGTGGCGGGACTTTCTCTGGCCGCCTAGCTCCGGCTGGAGCCGGTCCGGGCCTGACGGGCCATGAACTGGCTTTGCGTCCAGCCGGTCACCAGGGCGTCGCCCTGAACGCCGACCTGGCCGACCGGCACGGTCCGCAGGGCGCCATCCGTGGATCGGACCACGAACGACATCACCCGACCGGTCGGGTTGCGGCTGATCTCCGCCACCGTCCCCAGTCGGACGCCATCAGAGCTGCGCACCTCGGCCCCGCCCTGGATGGCGGCGTTGACCGCGTTCCGGTCCCGGTTCACCGCGACCCGGGCGCCCCCATTGGCGTTGGCGCTCGCGTTGACGGAGGCGTCGGGCGTCGCCGTCGCGCCGGTCGAGCGCACGGCGTCGACGCCCGCCTTCGCGGTATCGGCCGCGGCCGGCGCCTGCGGCGAACGAACCGTCGCGCCGGTCTGGCTGGCGGCGGAGCCGCCGAGCGGCGCGGGCGGGGTCACCCGGGGCGCCGCCGTGACGGATGTGTTGGGCAGAGAAGGCGGCGCAACAGGCGTGACCTGGGCGGACGCGACGCCGCCCAACGCAAGCGCCGCAGCTGTAGTAGCGAGCAGTACTCGAGTTTTCATGACGTATCTCCTCTTGGTCCCCCCGGCGGCAAATAACGACGATCCCGCTCCTGCGTTCCCCCCGGCAGAAGCCGGAACTCGGCCTTTCGATCAACGTTTTTTTGGGGCATCCGGCGCCTTCCGGCGCTCTACCAAAAGGAGGTTCGTGAATGCGGTCACTTCACTTTCACCCGCCTCACCTCCGCCCGCGGAAGGCCGCGACGAGTGAGGGAGAACATCGACGCGACACCGGCGAGCGGCGTCTCTGGCGCCTGGAGCAGGGGATCGACTACCTGGTCGTCCTGGGCGCGGTGATCCTCGCCGCTGCCATGGTCTACGGCCTGGCGACCGCCTCCGGTGACGCCCGCTGGTACTAACGTCCTGAGAGGGTCGCTCGTCGTCTTGGGCCTCGCGCTCCTGGCTGGCAGACGGAACGTCATCGAGCCGGAATTGTTTGCGCCGCTTCGGAGGGCAACGGGACGCGGGCGACCTTTTCACGGACCCGGCGGGCTGCGACCGGCTACTGCTTTGAACCCGGGCTCCCTGCGGGTACTCCAGCACGGAGGCATGTGATAACCTGGGTGCGTCGCTTTCGCTGGTCTGAGTCGCTCGTTGTGCGGCGGCTCGGCATTGTCAATACGTCTCGAAAGATGTCGCGATCACGCGCTTTTTATTGCTTCCGTTTTTCTCAATACTTTCAACAGTCCGGAAAATACTCGGTATATGTATCGGTGTGCATCGCGCCTTGCGCGTGAAAATGCAACTAAAACAGCACCTTGCGGCATTGTGGACAATCGAGTGGGAATGACCGCGGTCCGACTGCGGACGGATTTCCGCCGTCGCCTGCCCAGTTCCGGGGATGCTCCCGCCACGGGTCTGACCGACGCTCGGGGGTCGCCGCGACCGGCCGCCAGCGAGGCGTACGTCATGCCCGACGCGCAGCGCCCGGGACCTCCGCCGGGCTTCCCCCTGAACCCGGAGGAGGCCGCGCACCGCGCCGAGGCGGGCCGATGCCGCGACGAGGCGATGCGGACCCGCAATCCGTTCCGGTCGGCGCGGCTGCATGCCCGGGCCGACCGCCACGTCGCGGCGGCGCGAAAACTTCGGGAAGCCTGAGCCGTCAGAGCGCCCGGGCGCCGAGCTTCTCCATGCGCCGCAGGATCGCCTCCCGGTCGTGGCGGATCTCGATGCCGCCCAGCACCGTGTCGCGGATCGGCCCGAACCCGACCAGGGCCAGGATGCTGCGCCGCAGGGCCGCCAGCGAGTGGCCGAGGTAGAAGACCCGGAACACCGGTGCGGGCATGCCCATGGTCACGATGATGCGCGCCGACCGCCCCCTGAGGCGGCCGCCGCCGGGCGCCGCCGCCTTGCCGCCGAAGGCGAAGGCGGGGCGGAAGGTCTGCTCCAGCAGCGCCTTGAGGCGGGCCGGCATGCCGCCGAGCCAGAGCGGATAGATCAGCACAAGGTGTTCGGCCCAGGCGATGTCGTCCTGGACCGCCCGCACGCCGGCGGGGGGCGCGGCGTCCTCCCAGTCGGCCCGGCCGGCGAGGGTGGGGAAGTCCATCGCCGAGAGCTGCAGTCGCCGCACCTCGTGCCCAGCGTCGAGCGCGCCCCGGGCGTAGGCGTCGGCGAGGGCGTGGCCGAAGCGCGCCGGGTCCGGGTCCGGATGGCCGTCGAGGACGAGGATGCGCCGGGGGATCGGGCCGGACATGATCCTGGACCGTCAGTGCGCCAGGCAGAGGCAGACCGGGCTCTCGGCCAGCAGGTCGCGGGTCACCCCGCCCAGCGCCCATTCGCGCAGGCGGGCGTGGCCGTAGCCTCCGGCCACGATCAGCCCGGCCTCGCGCGCTTCGGCCTCGGCGAGGATCTGCTGGCCGGCCGGCGCGTCGACCGGCGCGGCGACGACGGGTTCCGCCGCCACGCCATGCCGGGCCAGGTGCCGCGCCACCTCGTCGAGTTCGGCGGCGGCCGCCTCGCGGTCGTCATCGGCGCGGATGGCGAACAGGGTTACGGCCCCGCTGCGCTGGAGCAGGGGGAGGGCGCCGGCGAGGGCGAGCCGGGCCTCGCGGCAGTCCTTCCAGGCGACCAGGGCGGGGGCGCCGAGCGGCTCCCGGCGGCGCTCCGGCGGGGTGGCGAGGACCGGACGGCCGCAGCCCATCAGCACGTCGGCGGCGTCGGGGGCGTGGTAGGGGGACCGCGGGTTGCGCGCCCCGACCACGACGAGGTCGGCGGCGCGGCTGGCGCGGATGCACAGCTCGCCGGGGTAGCCGACCTGCCCGCGCCAGTCGGCGCGCACCTCGCGCCGCGCGACGATGTCGAGGAAGCCCTTGCGCGCCCGCTCCACGTCGGCCCGGGCCATGTCGTGGTAGAGGGTCATCAGCTCCCCGACCATCGCCCCGCCGGCCAGCGGATCGTAGAGCGGCGGGGACACGGCCTCGGCCCCGAGACCGGTGAGGTGGGCGTCGAAGGCGGCGGCGAGGTCGCAGGCGAGCTCGACGCGGCTGTTGCTGGCGGGACCTTCGTCCACGGCGACAAGCAGGCTTCTGTAGGTCATGGTGCGTCTCCTGATGCAACCAAACCGTCCCCCGGAAGCTCGCGCCTTGATCAGGATCAAGGATCGGCGCGACCGGACCCGTCAGCGTGAATCGAGCGAGACATCCCATGTTCAGAGGCCTTCCCGTCATCGCCCTTCTGGCCCTCGCCTGCGCCGCCTGCGGCGGGCGACCCGACGCCGTCGCGCCGGTCGCGGCCGCCGGTCCCGCGGAGGCGGCGGCGCTGCGCGGCGAGCGGCTGGCGACGACCACCTGCGCCCGCTGCCACGCGGTCGGACCGTCCGGCGCCAGCCCCCTGCCGGCGGCGACCCCCTTCCGGGAGCTGGTTCACCGCTATCCGCTGGACCGGCTGGAGCAGGCGCTGGAGGAGGGACTGGTGACCACCCACCCCGCCATGCCGCGCTTCGTCTTCCGGGCGGGGGAGATCGACGACCTCGTCGCCTGGCTGGAGCGCGTGCAGGCGCAGGAGACCGCCCCGCCCGCCTGAAGGCCGGCTTGATCCGGATCAAGGACGGTCCGCGCGCCCGGCGGCAGCATTCTCGTTGAAAGGGAGTATCCGTCATGAGCCTGAAACGACTTCTCGCCCTGGCCTCGGGCGGCGGCGGCGACGCCGCGGGGCTGTCGTTCGCGGCCTGGCTTGCGCGCCAGCACGACTCGGTCGCGGAGGTGCTGCCGGTCTACGCCGACTCGGCGGCCGACATGATCGCCCTCGGCATGACCCTGGGCGCGACCCTGTCCCACGAGGCGGTGGAGCAGCTGGCGGCGGCGGAGAAGGAGGTCCACGGGCGCATCGTGGCGGCGGCCCGGCAGGCGGCGGAGGCGGCGGACCTCGCCTTCGGGCCCGGCGAGGGGGCGCCGCGGCTGAGCGTGCTGACGCGCGGCCTGCAGCCCGCCCACGCCCTGTCCCGCGAGACGGCGCTGGCCGACCTCGTCGTGCTGGGGCAGGGGGCCCTCGCCACCGGACCGGGCCAGCAACTCGCCGGACAGGCCCTGATCGTCGACCGGGCGCCGCTGCTCGTCGCCCGCGGCGACCCCGACCGCCTCGGCGGCCCGGCGGCGATCGCCTGGGACGGCAGTCCGCAGGCCGGGCGCGCCGTGCGGGCGGCCCTGCCGCTGCTGGCGCAGGCCAGCGCGATCCTTGTGCTGCAGTGCGTGACCGGGCTGGACCGGCAGGCGGGCGATCCCGACATCGACGGCCTGAACCGGTATCTGAAGCTGCACGGGGTCGGGACGGGCGTGGCCGTTCTCGTCGAGGGTGCGGACGAGGGGGCCGCGCTCGTCGGCGCCGCCCGGGGACGCGAGGCCGGCCTGCTGGTGGCGGGAGCCTGGGGCCACTCGCGGCTCCGCGAGACGGTCTTCGGCGGCGCGACCCGGGCCTTCCTGCGCGCCGGCGACGGACCCAGCCTGCTGCTGGCGCACTGAGGTGGCGGCGACGATCGCGATGGCGCGATGACGTTCGGCCTCTCCGTCGATCCGGCGGTCCTGCCGGCCTTCGCGCTGGCCATGGTGCTGGTCGAGCTCACGCCGGGGCCGAACCTGGCCTGGCTCGGCCTGCTGGGCGCGGCGCGGGGGCGCCGGGCGGGCTTCGCCGCCGTGGCCGGAATCACCCTTGGCCTGGCCGTCTGGCTGCTGGTGACCCTGCTGGGCCTGACGCAGACGCCGCTGTTCTCGCCGGCGGGGCTGGAAGCGCTGCGCTGGGCGGGCGTCGTCTACATGCTCTGGCTGACCTGGGACTCGCTCCGGCCCTCGCGCCGGCCCGCCGACCTCCCGCTCCGGGCTTCACCCGTCCTGCGAGGACTCGCCGCCAACCTGCTGAACCCGAAGGCGGCGATCTTCTACATCGCCCTGCTGCCGGGGTTCATCCGCGATGCGGCGGGACCCGTCAGCGCCCAGATCCTGACCCTGGGGCTGCTGCACATCGGCATCAGCGTGGTCATCCACAGCGCGGCCGTGCTCGGCGCCGCGGAGGCCGCGGCCCGGCTGCCCGCCGCCTGGTCGACCGCCCTGCGCCTCGCGCTGGCGGCGGGGCTGCTGGCGAGCGCGGCCTGGCTGGCCCTGCTTCCGCTGACCGGAGAGACCGCGCCATGACCGTCCGCCTGACCTTCCACGGCGCCGCCGAATGCGTGACGGGGTCGTGCCTGCTGCTGGAGACGGGCGGCCGTCGCGTGCTGGTGGACTGCGGCATGTTCCAGGGGCCGAAGACCCTCAAGGCGCTGAACTACGACGCCTTCCCCTTCGACCCCGGCTCGATCGACGCCGTCCTGCTGACCCACGCCCACATCGACCACTCGGGCCTGCTGCCCAAGCTGGTGCGCGCCGGCTTCTCCGGCGCCATCCACGCCACCGCGGCGACGCGGGATCTCTGCGAGGTCATGCTGGCCGATGCGGCGGGCATCCAGGAGAGCGAGGTGCGGCGGCTCAACCGGCGGAACGCCCAGCGCGGCCTGCCGCCGGTCGAGCCCATCTACACGACGGCCGACGTCGAGCCGACGCTGCGCCGCTTCCAACGGGTGAAGCCCGGGGAACGGACGGCGATCTGCGACGGCGTCGCGGCCATGTGGTGGCCGGCCGGGCACATGCTGGGGGCGTCGTCGATCGAGGTCCGGGCCGGGGAGGGCGACGGCGGCGTGAGTCTGCTGTTCTCCGGCGACGTCGGGTCCCGGCGGCAGCCCTTCCTGCCGCGGCCGGACGGCCCCGTGGGCGTGGACCATGTCATCCTCGAGAGCACCTACGGCGACCGCGAGCGCATCGAGCTCGAGCTGGACGCCCGCCGCCGGGCGCTGGCGGCGGAGCTGCGCGAGGCCCGCGCCGCGGGCGGGCCGCTGCTGATCCCGACCTTCGCCGTCGGGCGGGCGCAGGAGCTGGTGCTGGACCTGCTGGCGGTGATGGAGGCGGAGCCTGATCTCGCCACCGAGATATTCCTCGACTCGCCGCTGGCCATCGAGGCGACGGAGGTGTTTCTCCGGCGCGGCTGGAATCCGGAGAGCGGCGAGAACCCCTTCGAGCCGTTGCGGCGCGCGAAGCGGCTGCACCATTTGACCCACCCGCAGGACAGCGACGGTCTGCACCGGCTTTCCGGGTGGCACGTGATCCTCGCCGGCAGCGGCATGTGCGACGCCGGCCGGATCCGCAAGCACCTGAAGCGGCTGCTCTGGCGGCGGGAGACGACCGTGCTGATGACCGGCTACCAGGCGGCGGGCACGCTGGGGCGGTTCCTGCTGGAGGGGCGGAGCGCGGTGCGCATCCAGGGCGAGGAGGTGCGGGTGGCGGCGCGCATCCGCAGCCTCGACTGCTACTCCGGCCACGCCGACGCGACCGAGCTGGTGGAATGGCTGGGCGAGCGGGGGACGGTGTCCGGCGCCGTCCTCCTCAACCACGGGGAGCCGGAGGCGGTCGCCGCCCTCGCCGGCCGGCTGGGCGCGGGCGGCTGGCGCGCCGTGCCCGCGGAGCTCGACCGCACCTACGTCCTCGGGCCGGATTCGTTCGAGGTCCTGCGAGGCGGCGGCGCCCGACTCTCGCCCGGCCAGCCGACCCGCCCCGACTGGCACAACGATCGCGCCGCCCTGCTGGTGGCGCTCAACGAGGTCCTTCAGGGGATGCCCGACGACGCCCGCCGCGCCGACCTGCTGCGGCGACTGGCGCTGACGGTGGAGGCGGAGCGCTGACGTTCGGGTGACCGTACCGCGTCAGGCCGCGGCGAGGGTCTCGAGACGCGGGGACCGGCGGATCCGGAAGCGGCGGGCGCCGAGGAACTCGACCACGCCCTCGGCCTGCAGGCGGCCCAGCATGCGCGAGATGGTCTCGATGGTGAGGCCGAGATAGTCGGCCATGTCCTGCCGGCTCATGGGCAGGAACACCACATCGCCGCGGAAGCGGTCGGCGATGTCGAACAGGAACTGGGCGACCTTCTCGTAGGCGGTGGCGCGGCCCAGCAGCAGCATGTGCGACTGGGTCCGCCGCAGCTCGGAGGCCGTGGCCTGCCAGATCATCCGGTCGAGATGGTGGTCGCCGTAGGCGGCGGAGCCGGAGCGGCGCAGGGCGAGCACCTCGCACGCCGACAGGGCTTCCGCGGAGAACCGGTGCACGGCCGCGATCTCCACCCCGAGGACGTCGCCCGGATAGTAGAAGTCGCCGATCTGGCGGCGCCCGTCGGCGAGCAGATGGGTGGTCCGCACGACGCCGCTGACCAGCCGGTAGACCAGGTCGGCGTCCTCGTCCTGGGCGTAGATCTCTGCGCCGGGCGCGAAGTGCAGCCGGGCGGCGCCGGCCCAGTCGTCAGGGACTCCCGGTCCCCGGGCGGTCGGTTGGGTCGAAAGCTCGAGGGACATGCTGGCCTCCATCTCTCGCGACCGAACCTAGTCGCAGGGGCGGACCCGCACATCCCGGGAGCCTTCCCTAAGGGCGGCTCCCTAAGGGCGAATACGTAGCGCGCCCGGCGTCAGGAGAAGGCGACGCCTGACTTCAGCCCGAGGCGACGGAAGAGCATGGCCGCCGGACAAAAGCCCGTGATCGAGGCCTGCACGAGGTTGGCCCCCACGAAGACGGTCAGCCAGGTCCAGCCGGGGTGGACCCAGTGCGCCAGCGCCAGACTGGTCAGGATCATGAATCCGGCGAACATCATCACGGCGCGGTCGAGCGTCATTGGGCAGGCTCCTGGTCTTGGGTGGACGTGGTGGTGCGGCGCAGCTTGTGGGCGCCGATGAGATCGAGGGCGAGCTTCTCGTAGAGCGGCTCGGCCTGGCCCTTGCGGACCTTGTGCAGGAAATAGCCCTCGAAGGCGGCCTTGGCCGTGTGCACCCAGCGGCCGCTGGCGGACCAGTTGATGTTCCGGGGCGGGATCTGCGGCTGGGCCATGAAGGCGACGCCGCCGTCGCCGAAGTCGGCCAGGCAGATGGCGTTCCAGCTGGCCTCGAAGGTGGGTTCGCGGCCGTCGAGGATCTGCTTCAGGTTGGCCGAGATGGCCGAGACCATGCTCTCGATCATGAAGCCGGTCTTCGGCACCCCCACGGGCACCGGGGTCGGGCCCGTCGGCGGGATGGCGATGCAGACGCCGAGGGCGAAGATGTCCGGCCAGGTCGGGTTGCGCTGGTGCTTGTCGACGATGACGAAGCCGCGCGGATTGGTCAGGCCCTCGACGCCCCGGAGCGCCTCGACCCCGCGGAAGGCCGGCAGCATCATCGACCAGGCGAAGGGCAGGTCGTGGGTCGCCTTCACCCCGCCGTCCTCGCCGATCTCCTCGACGTGCATCAGGCCGGGGTCGACGGACGTCACCCGGGCGTTGGTGATCCACTTGATGTGGCGCTGGCGCATTTCGCTCTCCAGCAGGCCCTTGGTGTCGCCGACGCCGTCCAGGCCGAGGTGGCCGATGTAGGGCTCGGAGGTGACGAAGGTTATCGGCACCTTGTCGCGCAGCTTGCGCCGCCGCAGCTCGGTGTCGAGGATCATCGCGAATTCGTAGGCGGGGCCGAAGCACGAGGCGCCCTGGACGGCGCCGACCACGATGGGGCCGGGATTGCGGACGAAGGCGTCGAACGAGGCCGCCGCCTCCACCGCATGGTCGACATGGCAGACCGAGACGGTGTGGCCCTGCGGCCCGAGGCCGGGGATCTCGTCGAAGGCCAGCTCCGGCCCCGTGGCGATCACCAGGTAGTCGTAGTGGAGGGCCCGGCCGTCAAGCAGGTCGATGCCCTTCTCGTGGGGCCGGACGCGGCTCGCGCCGACGTCGATGAACTCCACGCCCTTGCGGCGCATCACGTCCGGCAGCCGGACCTCGATCGCCTCGCGCTCGCGCCAGTGGACGGCGACCCAGGGATTCGACGGCGTGAAATGGAAGGTGTCGCCCTTCGACACCACCACGATCCGCGCGCGGTCGCCCAGCACGTGCCGCAGGTCGAAAGCGGCGATGGCCCCGCCGAGGCCTGCTCCGAGGATAACGATCGTGGGCCGTTCCATTCAGCGTCTCCCTGTCCAGCTTTCATCGCTGATCCTGTGTCCGCTCCCGGCGGAGCGCCTTGACGTGGATCAAGGTCGTTCCGGCCGTCGCGGCCGACCCTTGCCGGGCCCTTGCAGGCAGATTAGAGAAATCTAATATTAGCGCAAGCTAAGATATGGATTGCTTGATGACCACCTCATCCCATCTGCGCGGCGCCGTCGCCGCGCTCGTTCTGGCGGCGGGTCTCGCGGGCTGCAGCGGCGAGCCGTCGGTCGTCCCGAAGTCCTCCGTGGCCGGGGAGCGCCTCGTCCTGGCCGAGACGACCGTGACCGCGCTGAAGCCGGTCTCGGCGGTGATCACCTCGCGTGATCTCGCGGAGGCCCGCGCCCGGATCCCGGGCACCCTGGTCCGGCTGGACGTACGCGAAGGCGATGTGGTGAGCCGGGGGGATGTCCTCGGCGTCGTCGTCGACAATCGGGTCGGTCTCGAGACAGCGGCGTTCGGCGCCCAGGTCGCGGCGGCCGAGGCGGAAGCGGCGAGGGCCCGGGCCGACCTGTCCCGCGTGCAGGCCCTGTTCGACCGCGGCTTCTACGCCCAGGCCGCGCTGGACCGGGCGCGCGCCGTTTCCCAGGCGGCCGACGCCCAGGTCCGCGCCGCCCGCGCCCAGCAGTCCGCCAGCGCGGAGACGGGGGCGCAGGGGCGCATCCTCGCCCCCGCTTCCGGGCGGGTGCTGACCGCCGACGTGCCCCAGGGTTCGGTCGTCGCCGCGGGCCAGTCGGTCGCCACGATCACGGCCGGGCCGCTGGTGCTGCGGGTGGAGATTCCCGAGGCGCAGGGACGCGAGCTGCGGGCGGGCCAGACGGTCGCGGTGGCGGGCGACGGCCTGCCGGAGAGCGGCGTCGTCGCCCAGGTCTATCCCGCCGCCGTCGCCGGACGCACGGTCGCCGACGTCGCGGTGGAAGGTCTGACGAGCGATCGCATCGGGCAGCGCGTCGCCGTGCTGGTTCCGGTCGGCCGCCGCACGGCGCTGACCGCGCCGCGCCGCTTCGTGGCGACCCGCTACGGAATCGATTTCGTCCGCACGGTCGACCGGGCCGGCCGGGTGAGCGAGGCGCCGGTCCAGCTCGGCGAGCCCGTCGACGGCGACCGGGTCGAGGTGATCTCGGGCCTCGAGGCCGGAGATGTGGTGCTTGCCCCGGAGCGTGTCCGATGAACCTCGGGCTTTCGGGCCGCCTGACCCGCGCCACCCTTCATTCGCCCCTGACGCCGCTCATGCTGCTGGCGGCCATCGCCGTCGGTCTGATGGCGCTGATGTCGATTCCCCGCGAGGAGGAGCCGCAGATCAGCGTCCCGATGGTGGACGTCATGGTCGCGGCCCCCGGGCTGAACGCCTCCGACGCCACCGAACTGGCCGCCAAGCCGCTGGAGGCGATCGTCCGGAGCATCGACGGGGTCGATCACGTCTACACCCAGGTCGAGGACGACCGGGTCATGGTCACCGCCCGCTTCGAGGTCGGCTCCGATCCCGACGACGCCGCCGTCCGGGTGCACGAGAAGGTCCGCGCCAACTACGACGAAATCCCCGTGGGCGTGTCCGAGCCCCAGATCGTCACGCGCGGCATCAACGACGTTCCCGCCGTGGTGCTGACCCTGACGCCGCGCGCCGACGCCGCCGGCCGCTGGAGCGACCAGGCCCTCTACGACATCGCCGCCCGGCTGCGCACGGAAATCGGCAAGGTCGAGGACGTCGGCCTGACCTTCCTCGTCGGCGGCCGGCCTTCCGAGATTCGCGTGGAGCCGGATCCGGCCCGGATGGCGGCGCGCGGCGTTCCCCTGTCCTCGGTGCTGGAGGCGGTGGGGCAGGCCAACCGGAGTTTCCCGGCCGGGACGTTCCGGGACGCCGGCCAGGCGGTGGCCGTGCGCTCCGGCGAACGCCTCGCCACCCCGCAGGACGCCGCCCTGCTGACGGTGACGTCGGTCACCGGCGAGCCGGTCTACCTGCGCGACGTCGCCACGGTGACGCTGGCCCCGCGCGAGGACCAGGCCCGCGCGGCCCACTACGCCCGGGTCGGCGACGGCTGGAGCCGCACGCCGGCGGTCAGCCTGGCCGTCGCCAAGCGGCAGGGCGCCAACGCCGTGGTGGTGTCCCACGCCGTGCTGGAGCGGGTGGAGGCGCTGAAGGGGACGCTGATCCCCGACGGGCTGGAGGTGGTGGTCACCCGCGACTACGGCGAAACCGCCAACGAGAAGGCCAACGAGCTGCTGATGCACCTCGGGCTGGCGACGATCTCGATCGTCGTCCTGATCGGCTTCGCCATCGGCTGGCGCGAGGCGGCGGTCACGGCGCTCGTCATCCCGACGACCATCCTGCTGACCCTCTTCGCCTCCAACCTGATGGGCTACACGATCAACCGGGTCAGCCTGTTCGCCCTGATCTTCTCGATCGGCATCCTGGTCGACGACGCCATCGTCATGATCGAGAACATCGCCCGCCACTGGGCGATGAACGACGGGCGCAGCCGCGCCGAGGCGACGGTCGAGGCCGTGGCCGAGGTCGGCAATCCGACCATCGTGGCGACGCTGACCGTGGTCGCGGCCCTGCTGCCGATGCTGTTCGTCTCGGGCCTGATGGGGCCGTACATGGCCCCGATCCCGGTCAACGCCTCGGCCGCCATGGTGTTCTCCTTCTTCGTCGCCGTGGTGATCGCGCCGTGGCTGATGATCCGCCTGGCGCGGCGGGCGCTGGCGGGGGGCCATGGAGAGCACGGCGAAGGCGCGCTGGGACGCCTGTACCGGCGGGTCGCCGCGCCGGTGATCCGCACCCGCCGCAGCGCCTGGACCTTCCTGATCGCCGTCGGGGTGGCCACCCTGCTGGCCATGTCCATGTTCGGGCTGCGCGCCGTGCCGGTGAAGCTGCTGCCGTTCGACAACAAGTCCGAGCTGCAGGTCGTGCTGGACATGCCGGAAGGAACCAGCCTCGAGACGACCGAGCGCACCCTGGCCGGCGCCGCGGCGGTGGCGCAGACCCTGCCGGAGGTGGTCTCGCTCGAGAGCTACGCCGGCGCGGCGGCGCCGTTCAACTTCAACGGCCTGGTCCGGCACTACTTCCTGCGGGACCGGCCCGAGCAGGGCGATCTCGCGGTCATGCTGGCGCACAAGGGCGAGCGTCGCCGCAACAGCCACGCCGTGGCGCTGGATCTGCGCCGACGGCTCGCGGACCTGCCGCTGCCGGCGGGGGCGTCGATCAAGGTGGTCGAGGCGCCGCCCGGCCCGCCGGTCCTGGCCACGCTGCTGGCCGAGGTCTACGGGCCGGACGCGGCCACGCGCCGGGCCGTCGCGGCCGAGCTGGAGACCCTGTTCCGGGCGCAGGACTCGGTGGTCGACGTGGACAACAGCTACGGCGTCCGCCGTCCGGTGCTGCGGCTGGTTCCGGATCGCGAGAAGATCGAGCGCTTCGGCCTGTCCGAGCGCGAGGTGCACGATTCGATCGCCGCGGTGATGGGCGGACGGACGCTGGGATACGCGCTTCGGGGGGACGAGCGGACGCCGGTGGAGATCGCCGTCCGGCTGCCGCAATCCGCGCGCTCGTGGAACGAGCGGCTGGCGGTGATGCCGGTCGCGACGACGTCGCTGGACGGCGGCCGCCGGCTGGTGGAGCTGGGCGAGGTGGTGGAGGCGCGCGAGGAGCTGGCCAGCTGGCCGGTCTACCGGCGCGACGGCCGCGCCGCCGAGATGGTTACCGCCGAGCTGGCGGGCCAGTTCGAGGCGCCCATCTACGGCATCCTTGCGGTCGATGCCGCCATCAAGGCGCACGACTGGAAGAACCTGCCGCAGCCGGAGATCCGCCTCAACGGCCAGCCGGAGGACGAGACCGTTCCGACCGTGCTGTGGGACGGCGAATGGGAGATCACCTGGGTCACCTTCCGCGACATGGGCGCCGCCTTCGGGGTGGCCCTGCTGGGGATCTATGTCCTGGTCGTCGCCCAGTTCCGGGACTTCCGCATCCCGCTGGTGATCCTGACGCCGATCCCGCTGACCCTGATCGGCATCGTCATCGGACACATGCTGTTCCGGGCGCCGTTCACGGCCACCTCGATGATCGGCTTCATCGCCCTCGCCGGCATCATCGTGCGGAACTCCATCCTGCTGGTGGATTTCATCCGTCACGCCCGGAGTCCGGGCCGGCCCCTCCGCGAGGTGCTGCTGGAGGCCGGCGCGATCCGGTTCAAGCCGATCCTGCTCACCGCCCTGGCGGCGATGATCGGGGCGGCGGTCATCCTGTTCGACCCGATCTTCCAGGGTCTGGCGATTTCGCTGCTGTTCGGCCTGATGTCCTCGACGCTGCTCACCGTGCTGGTTATCCCGGCCATCTATGTGGCGCTGAAGGGCGAGGCCGGCCCGTCGGCCCCGCCCGCCGCCGGAGACCTGCCGTGACCGACGCCATTCCTCCCCCGACGCCCGCCGCCCTGGCCGGGCTGGAGGCCAGCGCCGCGTCGGCCGCGCGGCTGATGCGGCTGTTCGCGAACGAGCAGCGGCTGATGCTGATGTGCCGGCTCAGCGAGGGCGACTCGCCGGTGGGCGAGCTCGCCGCCTTCGCCGGCCTGTCCCAGTCGGCCTGCTCGCAGCATCTGGCGCGGCTGCGGGAGGCGGGGGTCATCGCCCCCCGGCGCGAGGCCCAGACCATCTACTATGCGATCGCCGACCCCGGCGCGGCGCGCGTGATCGCCCTGCTTTGCGACCTCTATCGCGACAAGCCGAAGAAGGAGCCGACTCCATGACCTATTTCCACGCCCGCACCCTCGAGGGCGATTTCGACAGCGCGGTCGAGCGCACCCGCGCCGCCCTGCAGAAGCACGGCTTCGGGGTGCTGACCGAGATCGACGTGCAGGCGACTCTGAAGGCGAAGATCGGGCAGGACTTCCGGCCCTACCGCATCCTCGGCGCCTGCAATCCGACCATGGCCCACGAGGCGCTGAAGCTGGAGCCGCACGTCGGCGCCATGCTGCCCTGCAATGTGGTCGTCCAGCAGGTCGAGGGCGGGGCCGAGGTGTTCGCCATCGACCCCGCCGCCTCGATGCGGGCCATCGACAATCCCGAACTGCTCGCCCACGCGGAGATGGTGGGGGCGCACCTGCGCGCGGCGGTGGACGAGGCCTGACGCGCCGACGTTCAGGCGTCGGCCGCGGCCTCGCGCAGGCGGGCCGGCGCGTGCGACAGGAGGAGCGGGCAGGGCGGATCGCCCAGCAATGATCGGGTGACGCCCCCGAACCAGCGTTCGATCGTGGGCGAGCGGCCGTAGCCGCCGAGCACCAGCAGTCCTGCCCCGAGCTCGCCGGCGACCGCCCGGATGACGGCGGCCGGACCGCCGGCGCCCGAGGTTCCGGTGCGGAGCTCCGGGCGGAAACCGGCCGCCTGCAGCCGGTCCATCAAGCCGCGGGTCGATCCGGGGGACGCCGCCCCGTCGACCACCAGCACGGTCAGCGGGGACTTCGGAGACAGCAGCGGCAGGGCCTGCTCGACCGCCCCGGCGGCGGCCGCGCCGCCGTCCCAGGCGATCAGGACCGGCCCCGCAAAGGCCTCGGGGCCCTCGTCCGGCAGCACCACCAGCGGCCGGCCGGCGGTCAGCAGAAGCCGGCCGGCGGACAGGGCCTCGGGCAGATCGGGCAGGGGCGGGTGCCCCGCCGCCAGCAGGTCCGCGTCGCGGATCAGCGGATCGGGCTCCGGCGTGTCGTCCCAGGCGACCCGGAACGCCGCCGGGGCGCCGGCGGTCGCCCCGGCGGCGGCCTCGAAGGCCGCCTGCGCCGCCGCGGCGGCTTCGCGGTCCTCGGCTCCGAGATGCCGGAGCACGTCGCGGATGCCCTCGCCGCCGCGGGCGAAGGTCTCCGCCGGCGAGGGCGCGGCGCGACGCAGGCTGCGGAGACCGATCAGGTCGGCGTCCAGCCGGCGGGCGAGGGCGGCGGCGCGGCGGACAAGGTCTCCGGCGCGGGGGGAGCCGTCGAGGCAGACGAGGAGGCGGCGGGCCGGGGCGCTCATGGGGATCTCCGCAAGGGTTCCGGCAGCGTGCGCCCTCGGGCGCCCCGCCGCCTTGATCGAGCGCAAGCGGCGGCGATCCCGGAGAAGCGTCTTGACGGGACGGCGCAAGCAGGCGCCCATCCCCTCCGGCGGCCGCGGCCGCCGGAGGAAAGGAGGCGGCGTGCCGACGAAACGGGAGACGGGACGCCGGCGCGCGCTGCCGGACCGGCCGGGCGAGCCCCGCGGCTTCGCCGGCGTCCGGCTCAACGCCGGGCAGGAGGTCTCGCCGCTGGAGGCCCTGGCCGACGCCGTGTGCCCCCCGCGCGTGCGGGGGCGGCCGCTGAACATCCTCGCCGTGTCCGGCGGCGCGGCGGGCGGCGCCTTCGGAGCCGGGCTGCTGGTCGGGCTGGAGGCGGGCGGCCGCCGCCCGACGTTCGACCTGGTCACGGGGGTCAGCACCGGCGCCCTGATCGCCCCCTTCGCCTTCCTCGGACCCGCCTGGGACGAGCGGCTGGCGGACGCCTACACCGGCGGCCACGCCGGGGCGCTTTTTGATCTGCGGCGGATGCTGCCAGGCATCGAGGCCGGGCTGTTCCGGGCCCAGGCGCTGGACGCGCTGATCGCCCCCTTCGTCGACCCGGACCTGCTCGACGCCGTCGCCGCCGCCCACCTCGAGGGGCGGCGGCTGTTCGTCGCCACCACTGATCTGGACCGGCAGCGGGGCTGCATCTGGGACATGGGGCGGATCGCCCTGGGCGCGCGCGGCGGCGATCCCGAGGGAGCGCTGGCCCTGTTCCGCAGCGTCCTCGCCGCCTCGGCCAGCCTGCCGGGCATGTTCCCGCCGCGGCTGATCGACTGCGAGGCGGACGGCGCGGCCTATGTGGAGATGCACGCCGACGGCGGCATGGCGGCGCCTCTGTTCGTCCTGCCGGAGGACCTGCTGCGCTGGCCGCGCATCCGCGAGCGGCTGCGCGGCGGCCGGGTGCACCTGATCGTCAACACGCCGCTTCACGCCGAGGCGAAGGCCACGCCCGCCAACCTGCCGGCGGTGCTGATGCGCAGCTTCGAGACCATGCTGCGCTTCTCCTACCGGCAGGCGATCAGCACCACCGCCGCCTTCTGCGCCGGGGCGGGCCTGCCGCTCGGCGTCGCCTCCATCCCCGAAGGGGGCAACCCGCGCGATCTGGTCAGCTTCGACACCGCCAACATGCGTCGCATGTTCGAGGCCGGCATCGCCCGCGCCGCCGAGCCGGACCCGTGGTCCTTCGACCGGCCGGAGCCCGGACCGCTGGCGAGCCTGCTGCCGGGGTGGCTGAGGGCGGGGTGATCGGGCCCAGGGGACGATGAGCGGATGTCGCGGAGTTCCGGGGAGGGTGGAATGCGGACCGTCGCCTGGGGGTGGAAAGTATGCGCGCCGAAGCGCTCGTAACCTATGCGCTAACTCACACTATCGTGTGTTGTGACTCGCCGGCTTGTTTGCGCCCTTTCGGAAGCAGCATGCCGCTGCCTGGAGGTCGTCGCCATGATGAAGATCGGTTTCTTAGCCGCCGCTGCGGTGTTGATGTCGGCTGCAGCACTCCCGCCTGTTACCGCCCCGGCCCGCACGGAAGTCAAGCAGTCGAGGCTTGGTCCCGTCGAGCAGTGCCTGATTGGCGCTGGCTGCGTGAACTACGATAACATCTGGTACTGTCCGAACCCGGACGCGTACTCGCTCTGCGCTCCGGAATAGTTGCCAAGGATTGGGCGGCGCCTGAACGGTGTCGCCCAATCACCTTACGCGCGCCAACAGACCAGTCATAGGCGCGCCATGGGCTTGAGCCTGTATGACGGTCTGAGGTCCGCGACAGGTCGGGAGCCGCTACTCAGTCCCTGACGCGAAACGGACGTTCGATTCCCATGCCCTGCACCCTCTACGGCATTCCCAACTGCGACACGGTGAAGAAGGCGCGCGTCTGGCTGGAGCAGCGCGGCGTCGCCTGCGCCTTTCATGACTACAAGAAGCAGGGGATCGACCGGGCCCGGCTGGAGGGCTGGGTGGCGACGCACGGTTGGGAGACGGTGCTGAACCGCGCGGGAACGACCTTCCGGGCGCTGCCGCCGGAGGCGAAGGCGGACCTCGACGCCGGCAAGGCCGTGGCGCTGATGCTGGCCCAGCCGTCGATGATCAAGCGACCGATCCTCGACCTCGACGGGCGGACCGTGGTCGGCTTCCGCCCGGAGGTCTACGAGGGCCTGTTCGGCTGATCAGCGGGTCAGGGTGAAGCGCGCCGGCTCGCCGGCCTGGGCGTTCGGAGCCAGCCAGACGTCGAACTCGCCCGGCTCCACCGTCGGCTGCAGGTCCGGGCCGAGGAACAGCAGGTCGTCGAACCGCAGCGGCAGGGCGGCTTCGACCGAGCCGCCCGCCGGGACCGTCACGCGGCGGAAGGCCCTGAGCAGGCGCACCGGCTGGGTGATCGAGGCGGTCCGGTCGCGGATGTAGAGCTGGACCAGCTCCTCCGCCGGCCGGTCCCCGGCGTTGGTCAGGGTGACGCTGGCGGTCAGTTCCCCGTTCCAGGCCATGGTCGGCGTCGAGAGCCGCACCGGCGAGTAGGCGACCGGCGCATAGGTCAGGCCGTGGCCGAACGGATAGAGGGCGGTGTTGCCGGTCTCGCGGAACTGGGCCTTGAAGCCCTCCTCGCGCGAGCTGGCCGGGCGGCCGGTGGTCTTGTGGGCGTAGTAGAACGGCGACTGGCCCGAGAAATGGGGGAAGCTGACCGGCAGGCGGCCGGTCGGCGCGTGGTCGCCGAACAGCACGTCGGCGACCGAGTGGCCGGTCTCCGAGCCGAGGAACCAGGTGACGAGGATGGCGGGGGCGTCCTTCACCGCGCCCGACAGCTCCATGGCCCGGCCGTTGCGGAGCAGGACCACGACCGGCTTGCCGGTGGCGGCCACGGCCTCGGCGAGGTCCAGCTGCGGCCGGGGGATGCCGATGTCGACGCGCGACTGGGCCTCGGCGGACATGTTCTGGCTTTCGCCGATCGCCAGCAGCACCACGTCGGCCTGGGCCGCCGCGATGACCGCCGCCTCGATCCCGCCCGCCAGCGGGGCCTCGACGTTGGAGCCCTTGACCACGGTCAGGCTGGAGCCCTCGCCGAGGGCGGCCCGGAGGCCCTGTTCCAGCGACACCGCCAGCTCGGGATCCTTGAAGATCGACCACGGCCCGAACAGGTCGACGCGGTCGTCGCCGAACGGGCCGATCAGGGCGTAGCGCTTGCCGGTCTTCGGCAGCGGCAGCAGGCCGCCGTCGTTCTTGACCATGACGATCGACTTGCGCCCGGCCTCGCGGGCGAGGGCGAGGTGTTCGCGGCTGCCGGTGACCCGCGCCTCGAGGCGGACGTCGGAGCCGCGGTAGGGGTTCTCGAACAGCCCCAGCGCCGCCTTGGTCATCAGCACCCGGCGCACGGCCTCGTCGACCCGCGCCATCGGCACCTCGCCGGACTGCACCAGCCCCGGAATGTGCTCCATGTAGAGGCCGCTCTTCATCGACATGTCGACGCCGGCCATCAGGGCGATGCGGGCGGCGTCGCGGCCGTCGGCGGCGTAGCCGTGGGCGATCAGCTCCTGTTCCGAGGTGTAGTCGGAGACCACGAAGCCGGCGAAGCCCCACTCGTCGCGCAGGATGTCGGTCAGCAGCCAGCGGTTGCCGCTGGTCGGGACGCCGTTGAGGTCGTTGAAGGCGCTCATGATCGACAGGGCGCCGGCGTCGATCGCCGCCTTGAACGGCGGCAGGTAGACCGAGCGCAGCTCGCGCTCGCTCATGTCGGTGGTGTTGTAGTCGAGGCCCGCCTCGGCGGCGCCGTAGGCGGCGAAATGCTTGGCCGTGGCGACGAGGCAGGACCAGTGCTTCAGGTCGTCGCCCTGGAAGCCCTTCGTCCGGGCGGCGGCGAACAGGTTGTTCAGCAGCACGTCCTCGCCGGCGCCCTCGACCACGCGGCCCCAGCGCTGGTCGCGGCCGACGTCGACCATCGGGGCGTAGGTCTGGTGCACGCCCGCCGCGCCGGCCTCGACCGCGGCCGCCCGCGCCGTGCGCTCGGCGAGGTCGAGGTCCCAGCTCGCCGCCTCGCCCAGCGGCACCGGGAAGGTGGTCCGCAGGCCGTGGACCACGTCCGAGGCGAACAGCAGCGGAATGCCCAGCCGGCTCTCGCGCACGGCGAGGTCCTGGACGAAGCGGGTGGACTTCGCGCCCACGCCGTTGAACAGGGCCCCGATGCGCCCGGCGCGGATGTCGGCGGCGGCCTGTTCCTGGTTGGTGTCGAGGGCGTCGCCGGGGTTCACGCCTTCCGGCCGCCAGCGGAACGGGTCGTTCTGCAGGTTCAGCTGCCCGGCTTTCTCCTCGATCGTCATGCGGGCGATCAGGTCGTTGACCCGGGCGAGGTTCGCCTGCGCCTGCGCCGCCGCGATGCGGGGGGCCATCATCAGCCCGGCCGTCAACGCGCCTCCGGCCAGCAGCAGGCGACGGGTCGGGGCGAAGGGCGTATGGCGCATTGTAACCGGTTCCATGACGAGGTCGGCCAGCACTAGCCGCCGCGACCGGCCAAGCCTACCCCCGGCCGTTCACAAGGCGTTGCTCGGCTCAGCGGGCGCGCCGCCGCAGGTAGTCGATCACCGCCGCCCGCTCGGCCGCCGGGCCGCCCTGGAAGGGCATGGCCGTGCCGGGCACGACGGCCTCCGGATCGGCGAGGAAACGCTCGAGGGTGTCGGCGTCCCAGGTCAGTCCGCGCCGCCCCGCCTCGCGCATGGCCGGAGAATAGGCGAAGTCCTCCGCCGCGGCCGCCCGTCGCCCGAACACCCCGTGCAGGCCGGGAGCCGTGGAGGACGACTCATCCGGGCGCAGCGAATGACAGCCGCCGCAGCGCTGGAAGGCGCGCTCGCCGGGATCGCGGGTCTGCGGCGGCGCGGCCAGGGCGGCCAGCATCATCAGCAGGATCATCGCCTCACCCGCCGTAGCGGATCACCACCAGCCGGTCGGTCCCTGACTCGGCCCCCCAGACCTCGCCCGGCCGCCCCAGCATCTGGCGCACGTTCGCGCCCTCGCGGTCGCTCGGGAAGCTGCGGAAGGTCTCCGTCACCGGGTCGAACAGGACGATGGCGTTGGCGGCGAAGTCGGTCAGCCAGACCTTGTCGCGTTCGTCGACATAGACCGAGTAGGTCTTCGGCGCCTCGCCGGGCAGCTTCCAGGTGCGCCAGCTGCCGTCGCGGGGATCGTGGACGCTGACGTTCCCGCTGTTCCACTCGCTGACCCACAGCCGGCCGTGGCTGTCCGACCAGATGCGCCGCGCCCCCTGGTCCGGCGTCGGCGGCTCGACGATGGTCGCCTCGCCGGTGTCGAGGTCGATCCTGGCGATGTGGCTGCCCGCCAGCGAGGCGTACCAGACCTCGCCGGACGGGGTGGTGGTGATGCCGTAGGGGCCGCGGCCGCGCGGGGCGGACCAGACCTGCATGTCGTCCGCCGCCGGGTCGAGCCGGCCGTAGAAGCCCGTCTGGCCCGTGAACCAGATGCGGCCGCGCCGGTCGAAGGTCGCGGTGTTCAGATTGATCGGCCCGATGTCTTCCGGCAGCGGCCAGACCTTCACCTCGCGGGTCGCGCGATCCACGCGGACGATGGCGTTCTGGCCGCCGTCGGTGATCCAGGCGGCGCCGTCCGGCCCGACGATCACGCCGTGCGGCGCGGAACCCTCGCCGAGCGGGACGAGGGTGGTCTCGCCGGTGTCGGGGTCGAGGACGCCGTGGGCGCCGCCGCGCTGGACAGTCCACCACACCTCCTCGCCGTCGGCGGTGACGGCCACGTCGTGGGCCCGGCCGCCGGGCGGCAGGTCGTAGTAGCGGACCTCCTGCGCCAGGGCGGCGGCGGGCAGGGCCAGGGCGAGGCCGAGAAGAGAGGCGGCGAGGGGACTCCGGAACGGGCGCATCGGGACCTCCTGACAGGATATCCGGCCATACCGCCGACTCCCGCCGCCGGATGCAACCTTCGCCGTTCAGCCCTCGACGGCGGGCTCCGGCCGGTCGTGCCCGTCGGCGCGCTCGGTCACCCATTCGCCGGAGGCGTCGGCGTATTCGATGTAGGCGTCCTCGTCCGGCACCCGCTGCTCCCGCGCCGCCGCCACGGCCGCCGCGCGGGCGGAGTCGTGGTCGGGGTAGGTCTCGGACCAGGTGTCCCCCAGGCGATAGGCCCAGCCGCCGTCGTGTTCGGCGATGCGATAGGTGATCTGCGCCATGTGCGGCTCCGGTTCTGCGGCTGTGGGCGGCGAACGTCCCGGGGCCGCGGGGGTTGCTCCGTCTCAGACGAGCCTGAGGGTTGCGGCGACGCCGAAGTGGTCGGACGGATCCTCTCCGTCGCCCGGGGTGTCGCCGATGACCGCGGCCGAGAGGGGCGCGAAGCGGCCGGACTCGGCGAAGATGTGGTCGATCACCCGCGGGGCGTGGCCTTTCGCCGGGTTGAGCGTGGTCGCGGCGGCGCCCGGCGGCACGGCGCTGAAGAAGCGGTCGCCGGTCAGGGCGGCGAGTCCGGGGTCCGACTGTTCGGCGTTGAAGTCGCCGAGGATGACGAGGGCGGCGGCGTCGTCCGGCAGCCAGGCCATCAGGTCGGCGACCTGCCGCGCCCGGGTGGCCGCCTGGTCCGGCTGCCAGGCGAGGTGGGTGTTGACCACATCCACCGCGCGACCGTGGAGATCCACCCGCGCCCGGATCGCCGTCCGGTAGTCGTCGAGAGGCTCGAGCCGCTTCGACTCATGCGCCAGCACCGGCAGCCGGCTGAGAATGGCGTTGCCGTAGCGGCGCGGGGCGCCCTCCGGGTCGGTGGAGACGAAATACACCTGGTAGCCGCCCAGGACGGCCGCGAGCGTGTCGGCCTGGTTGGGCAGGCCGACGACGGCGTCTTCCAGCACCTCCTGCAGGCCGATGACGTCCGCGTCCGCCGCCCGCAGCGCCTCGACCAGTCGCGGCAGGCGGGCGGTCCAGTCGCCCTGGTTGTGCCAGATGTTGAAGGTGACGAGGCTCAGCTCGCGCGCGCCGACCGCCGTCGGGATGGCGGCGCAGGCGGCGAGGGGGGCGGCGGCCAGTCCGGCGAGCACGGCGCGGCGGTGAGGCATCGAAGGTCTCCGGTTCGGGCGCTTGTAGCCGGGTTCGCCCGCCTTACGAAAGTTTCACTCCGGCCCGCGCATCCGCCGGGCCGCTCCGCCGCCTCTTGTCGTCAGAAGGCCGGGGCGTCACGCTCCTGCCCAATGAGGAAGAGGGGGTAAACCCAATGGAAGATTTCATTCCGATCTTCGGGATCTTCGCGGTTTTCGGAAGCATCACCGCCATCATCGTCGGACCGACCTGGCTGAAGAGCCGCGAGAAGCGCGAGATGCAGGCCACCCTGCGCCACGCGATGGACAAGGGCCAGTCGCTGCCGCCCGAGGTCATCGACGCCCTGACCCAGGACGTCTCGCGCAACCTGCCGTCGCGCAGCCGCGACCTGCGCCGCGGGATCATCTGGCTGGCCGTGGGCATCGGCATCGCCGCCTTCGGTCTGATCAACGACCTGAGCGCCGGCGGCAACGACTGGGGCGACAACTTCGGCGACGGGCTGCTGGGCGTCGCCGCGATCCCGGTCACCATCGGCCTGGCCTTCATCGTCCTGAGCTTCTTCAACAAGAACAAGGACTGAGGCCGGACGGGACAGGGGGAACGTCATGACCCAGCCTCTGGTCGACCGGCACGACGTCGAGCTCGCCGCCCTCGCGGCGGCGGGCGGGCGGCGGGAGTTCGGCGAACTGGTCCGCCGCCACGGCTCGGCGGTGCGGGGCCTGCTGCGCCGGATGGGCGCCCAGCCCGCGCTCGCCGACGACATCGCCCAGGACGCCTTCATCCAGGCGTTCGAGCGGTGCGGCGAGTTCCGCGGCGAGGGCACCTTCGCCGCCTGGGTGAAGCGCATCGCGGCCCGGCTCTACATCAAGCGGGTGGCGAAGGAGGCGCGCTATGTGGCGGAGGTGGACAGCGAGGAGATCGCGCCCGTCCCCGACCCCGGCGGGCGCGTCGATCTCGACGAGGCGCTGAAAAGCCTCAGCGAGGCGGAACGGCTGTGCGTTTCCCTGTGCCACGGCGTCGGCATGGCCCATCCGGAGATCGCCACGGCCCTCAATTTGCCACTCGGCACGGTGAAATCTCATGTCAAACGTGGTCTGGATAAACTCCGCGCGCGGCTCCAGCCGGAGCCGGCCCGGCCCCTGGGGAGGACGCAGCATGTCGGCTGACGACTTCGACCCCGAGATCGAACGCCTGTTCGGCCGGGCCCCCGTCCTGCCCGACGCCGCCCTGTTCACCGCCCAGGTGGAGCGGCGACTGCAGAAGGGATCGGCCGTGCGCGGCCTCGCCCTCACGGCGGCCGGGGTCATCGGCGGCGTGGTGGCGGTGCGCGAGACCCTGACGGTCAACCTCCGGTCCAATGACGGGGTGGTGGCCGGCGAAGCGCTGGGGCGGGGGGTCCGCTCCGTGTCCTTCACCGCCCAGGACGCGATCCAGTCCGGCCTCGACCAGTTCGGCCTCGGCGGTCTGGAGCTGGGCTCCATGAACGGCATGCAGCTGTTCTGGATCGTTGCGGGCGCGCTGATCGCCGTGGCGGCCGCCGGCGTGGTGCGGCTGTCCCAGGAGGTCTGAGGTGACGGCCGCCGGCCGACGACCTATCTAGGGAGTTCCGCAGAAGGAGCTCCGGGATGTCCAGCCAGAAGCAGGAGACGGTGCGCCGTCTCGCCGCGCCCGATATCCGGGCCCGCAAGGGCGGCCAGCCGCTGGTCTGCCTCACGGCCTATGACGCGCCGACGGCGGAGATCCTCGACCCGCATTGCGACGTGCTGCTGGTCGGCGACAGCGTCGGCATGGTGGTGCATGGCCTGCCCAACACCGTGGGGGTCACCCTGGAGATGATGATCCTGCATGGCCAGGCGGTGATGCGCGGGTCCCGCCGGGCGATGGTCGTCATCGACATGCCGTTCGGCTCCTACGAGGGCGGCAAGGAGCAGGCCTACGAGAACTGCGCCCGGGTGATGAAGGAGACGGGGGCGCAGGGGGTGAAGCTGGAGAGCGGGCCCACTGTGGCCGAGACCATCGCCTACCTGGTCCAGCGGGGCATTCCGGTCATGGGGCACGTGGGCCTGCGGCCGCAGGCCGTGCTGACCGACGGCGCCTTCAAGGCCAAGGGGCGGACCGAGGACGAGCGGCTGCGGGTCATGGCCGAAGCCGAGGCGACCGCCGACGCCGGGGCCTTCGCGGTGGTCATCGAGGGCGTCGCCGAATCGCTCGCCGCCGAGATCACCGCCGCGATCGACAAGCCGACCATCGGCATCGGGGCCTCGGCCGCCTGCGACGGCCAGATCCTGGTCGTTTCCGACATGCTTGGCCTGTTCGACTGGACCCCGAAGTTCGTCCGCCGCTACGCCGACCTGAGGACGGAGATCGACCGCGCCGTCGCCGCCTATGCGACGGACGTCCGCGAGCGCCGTTTTCCTGCCGAAGTCGAGACCTACTTCTCGAAAAAGCCGGCCACGCCCTAAGCGGCGCGTTGCGGCGCGCAAGCCGACCCTCTAGGGTCCGGCCCGATTGAATTTCAGCGGGCTGAGGTCCGTTTTCCGGGGGTGACCTTTCCGTGGTTGATGTCTTCGAGCAGGTCGAGGAGGAGCTCCGCTCCGACCGCTACAAGCGGCTGGCCCGCACCTGGCTGCCGGTCGTCGGCGGCGTGCTTCTGGTCGCCCTCGTCGCCGCCCTCGCCTGGTGGGGCTGGCAAAGCTGGCAGACCTCGAAGGCCGACAAGGCGTCGATCGCCTATGAGCGCGGGCTCGAGTCGCTGGAGGCGAACAACCCGACCGGGGCCGACGCCGCGTTCCGGCAGGCGGCCGACGAGGGCAACGGCGCCTACCAGGCCATGGCCCTGATGCAGCGGGCCGGAATTGCGCTGGACGCCAACCGGACCGACGACGCCATCGCCCACCTCGACGCCGCCGCCAAGGCCGTCCGCGATCCGCTGATCGCCGATGCGGCCGCCCTGAAGGCCGCCTGGATCGCGATGGATACGGCCCCGCTCCCGGACATCGAGGCCCGCCTCGCCCCGCTGACCGACAGCGATCGCCCCTACAGCGCCTTCGCCGCCGAGGCGCTGGCCATGGCCCGGCTGCAGCACGGCCAGACGGCCCAGGCGCGCGAGGCCCTGGTGGTCCTGAAGAACGGCCTGGACACGCCCCAGGTGGTCAGCCAGCGCGCCGACCTCGCCATTTCGGCCATCGACGCCGGCGGGGCGGCCAATCTCGCCGCCATCGTCCGCGCCCAGGCCGCCGCGCCGGCGGCCCCGTCTCCGGCGGCCTCGACCCCGCCCGGCGCGGCCCCGCAGGCGGCGACGCCTTCGCCCGCTCCGGCCCGCCCGTGATCTCCTCCTCCAGGACGCCCGCCATGAACCGTGTGCTCAAAGTCGCCCTGCTGTGCGGCCTCGCCGTCACCGTCGCCTCGTGCGGCACGGTGCGACGGGCCCTGCCGTTCGGCCTCGGCGGCGCGGACCAGCCGCAGGCCACCGCCACCGAAGGGCAGCGCATCTCGGTGCTGGAATTCGAGCAGCAGCTGGCGCCCTCCGCGGCCCTGGCGGGGCGCGACTTCTTCCTGCCGGGACCGCAGGCCGCGACGGCCTGGACCCAGCCTGGCGGGGCGGCGGACAACGCCGTGGAGCACGTGATCGCCGGCGGCGATCTCTCGGTCGCCTGGCGCAGGGACATCGGCAAGGGCTCGTCGCGGACCCAGCAGGTCATGGCGCCGATCGTCGCCGACAACGGCCGGGTCTTCGTGCTTGACGGGGAGTCGACCGTGTCGGCCGTCGACGCCGCCAGCGGCGCGGTGGCCTGGCGCACCGACATCAAGCCCGACGAGCCCGAGGCGCGCAGCGGCCTGTTCAGCTTCGGCGGCGGCTCCGGCGGCGGCGGCTTCGGCGGCGGCGTCGCCGTGGCCGGCGGCAAGGTTTTCGTGTCGTCGGGCTATCGCGTCGTGACCGCCCTGGACCAGGCCACCGGCGCGGTGCTCTGGACCACCCCGGTCGACGTGCCGATCCATGGCGCCCCGACAGTGTCGGGATCGCGCGTCTTCGTGGTCGACGTCGAGAACCAGATCGTCGCCTTCGACGTGAATACCGGCCAGCAGGACTGGTCGTACCGCGGGATTCCCGAGCCGGCCCGGATCATGCGGGCGTCGAGCCCGGCGGTGACCGGCGACACGGTGATCGCGCCCTTCTCCTCGGGCGAGCTGATCGCGCTGCGCGCCTCCACCGGCCAGTCGCTGTGGAACCAGGTGCTGTCACGCACCAGCCGGACCAGCGCCCTGTCCGAGATCCGCGACATCGCCGGCCGTCCGGTGGTCAGCCGCGGTGTCGTCTACGCCGTCAGCCACTCCGGCCAGATGGCGGCGATCGACGTCCGGACCGGCCAGCCGAAGTGGCAGCTTCCCGTCGCCGGCGTCAACGCGCCGCTGCCGGTCGGGGACGTGGTCTACGTCGTCTCCAAGAGCGGCGAGCTGACCGTGGTCAACCGCGAGACCGGGCAGGTCTACTGGACCCGCGACCTCAACGAGGGGCGGGTTCGACAGGAGGGCGGCTTCCTCGGCTTCTTCGACCGCACCGTGCGGCCGGAATGGTCGGGTCCGCTGCTCGCGTCCAACCGCCTGCTGCTGGTCAACTCGGAAGGTGAACTGGTCGCCTTCGATCCCAAGACCGGCGCCCAGACCGCCTCGGTGTCTCTGGGCGGCCCCGCCTTCATCGCCCCGGCCGCCTATAATGGCGCGCTGTACGTGCTCACCGATCGCGGGACCCTGGTCAGCATTCGCTGACGGAATCCCGCCAAACGCGTTAGAAGGCCGACATGGCTCTGAAGGTCGCCATCGTCGGCCGCCCCAATGTGGGCAAGTCGACCCTGTTCAACCGCCTCGTCGGCAAGCGCCTGGCGCTCGTCGACGATCGCCCGGGCGTGACCCGCGACCGTCGCTATGCCGACGGCAATATCGGCGACATGGACCTGACGCTGATCGACACGGCCGGCTACGAGGACGTCACCGACGAGAGCCTCGAGGCCCGGATGCGCGAGCAGACCGAGGCGGCCATCGACGACGCGGAGCTGATCCTGTTCATGATGGACGCCCGCGAGGGCGTCACCTCGCTGGACCGCATCTTCGCCGAGCGCCTGCGCAAGGTCGACAAGCCGGTCATCCTGCTGGCCAACAAGTCCGAGAGCCGCGAGAGCGGCGGCGGCGTGGGCGAGGCGCACGGCCTCGGCTTCGGCGAGCCCGTCGCCCTGTCCGCCGAGCACGGCGAGGGCATGGCCGACCTGTACGCGGCCATCGTCCAGGCCAGCGCCGACATCGAGCTGGCCGAGAGCGATGAGGAAGAGGCCGACAAGCCGATCCGCATCGCCGTCATCGGCCGCCCCAACGCCGGCAAGTCCACCCTGATCAACCGGCTGCTGGGCGAGGACCGCCTGCTGACCGGGCCCGAGGCGGGCATCACGCGCGACTCCATCTCGGTCGACTGGGCGTACGAGGGCCGCGCCGTCCGCTTCGTCGACACCGCCGGCATGCGCCGCAAGGCGCGGGTGCAGGAGAAGCTGGAGAAGCTTTCGGTCGCCGACACCATCCGCGCCATCACCTTCGCCGAGGTGGTTGTGCTGGTCATGGACAAGGACAACGCCTTCGACATCCAGGACCTGCAGCTCGCCGATCTGGTCGAGCGCGAGGGCCGGGCGCTGGTCTATGTCGCCTCCAAGTGGGACCTCGAGGAAGAGCCGCAGGCCCGCCTGGCCGAGCTCAAGCGCCTCGCCGACGACAAGCTGCCGCAGCTGAAGGGCTCGCCCTTCGTGGCCCTGTCGGCCCATTCCGGCCGCGGCGTCGAGCGGCTGATGCCGGCCGTGCTGCAGGCGTACGACACCTGGTCGGTGAAGGTGAAGACGCGCGACCTCAACGACTGGCTGGCCCTGGCGACCCAGCGGCACCCGCCGCCCGCCGTCGACGGCAAGCGCATCAAGCCCAAGTACATCGCCCAGACCAAGGCCCGCCCGCCGACGTTCGTGCTGTTCTCCAGCCGCGCCTCGGCCATGCCGGACCACTACAAGCGCTACCTGGTCAACTCGATCCGCGAGAGCTTCGACCTGCCGGGCACGCCGATCCGCCTGACGGTCAAGTCCGGCTCGGCCAACCCTTACGCCGAGGGCGGCGCCAAGTCGGGCCCGGAGCGCTTCAAGGGGGCGGCGAAGACGGCGCCGAGGCGGGTGCAGAAGGCCGAGAAGGCCGAGGCGGTCTCGAAGCTGCCCGGCAAGGCGCTGGAGCAGAAGACCCGCGCCGGCTTCAAGCCCAAGGTGAAGCCGCTGGGCGGCCTCAAGGCCTCGGCCTCGAAGAAGGCCGGCAGCAGCGTCGCGGTCCAGAAGGGCGCCCGCGGCGGGGCCCGTCAGGTGTCGCGGTCGGGCCGCGTCCGGACGGGGCAGAAGGGCGGCTCGCGGAAGTAAAGAGCGGTGTCTGAGGGAGGGGGGAGATGTCGCGAGGTCTGGCTGTCGTTCTCACCCTCCTGACGCTGGCCGCGGCCGTCTATGCGGGCTGGTGGAGCAATCGACGCGCCATCTACTTCCCCGCCGAGTTGCAGAGTCGCTTCAACGACTGCGAAGTCTTTCCCGGGCAGTGGGAGCGGCAGCTCGTGCAGGATCGCGCCCATGCCGAGTGGTACTCGGGCGCGCTGGCCGATCTCGAAGAGCCGTCACTGTATGACAGGCCTCAGGGCGCACCCCGGTCGCTGCGGTTCACATGGCTGCGGAGCTTTCATGATCCGGTTGCGGTTCGCATCGACGCCATGCCCGGCGGCGGCCTGCACATGACCGCCCGACGAAACCCGGCGGCTTCGGAACTCAACCCGCATGCCGAGGCTCCCCACCTTCGTCGACTTTCCCGCCCCTTGACCGCCAGGGAAGCGGCGGAACTCGAGGTTCTACTCGATCAGACTGGCCTTGTGGCCGCTCCGTCTAGCGGCTGCCTGTGCTGCGTGGACGGAGCCGAGTGGATTGTGGAGAGCTCCGATCCATTGCGCGGCTACCGCTACCACCACCGCCAGTCCCCGGACTCCGGGGCCGAACGCCGCTTGGGCGAGTTCTTCCTGACCCTCACCGGTTGGGATGTCGGACCGGTCTACTAGACCAGAGCCGCCGCCCCCGGGCCGTCCTTCCACTCGCGGAAACTGACCTTCAGCGGCGGTTCGCGGTCCGGCCGGGCCAGGTCGACGATCAGCGGACCGATCTCCGACGGATGCGGGTTCTGCTCCGGATCCTCGCCAGGGAAGGCCTGGGCGCGCATCTGGGTGCGCATCCGGCCGGGATCGAGCACGGCGACGCGGATCTTCAGGCTCTCCAGTTCGTCGGCCCAGCAGCGCATCAGGGTCTCGGCCCCGGCCTTGGTGGCGGCGTAGGCGCCCCAGAAGGCCCGCGGCGTCGTCGCCACGCTGGTGGTCAGGTGGATCACCCGACCGGCGTCCGAGGCGCGCAGCAGGGGCTCCAGCGAGCGGATCAGGCGGTAGACGGCGGTGTAGTTGGTGCGCTCGACCTTGGCGAACTGGCGCGGGTCGGCGTGGGCGACAGGCGACAGGCCCTCTGCGCCCAGCGTCGCCGCCGCCTGCACCCAGATGTCGAGGCGGCCGAAGCGCTCGTAGATGGCGCCGCCCAGCCGGTCGATGGCCCCGCCGTCGACGAGGTCGAAGGGGATGAGGGTGGCGTGCTTTCCGGTCGCGGCGAAGACGGCGTCGTCCAGCTCCTCGAGCGCCCCTTCGGTACGACCCGTGGCGATCACGTGCGCGCCGGCCTTCGCCAGCGCCAGCGCGCTCTCGTAGCCGATGCCGCGCGTGGCCCCGACGACGAGGGCGATGCGGTCCTTGAGGGGGAGGTCGGTCATGGCGCGCTGATAGCGCGACCGGAGCCGGGCCGGAAGGCGAGGGGGATCAGAAACCGGGGGCGGGTTGCCACAGGCTGAAGCTTACGCCCTGGTCGTCCGAGACGACCGCCGTCAGGCCCGAGCGGCTCTCGGCCGGCACGGCCGCCTTGCCGCCCAGCTCGGCCACCCGCTCGCAGAGGGCGGCGACGTCGTCGACCCGGAAGTACAGATGGCGAAAGTCCCTTGCCCGCTCGACCTTGGTGAAGCCGAAGGGCGGCTGGCTGCCGGCCACGTGCAGGTAGGTGGAGGTCGAATCGGCCTCGTCGAAGGTCCAGCCGAACAGGGCGCCGTAGAAGGCGCGCGCCCGATCGATGTCAGGGGTGTCGATGGTGAAGTAGCCGAGCTGGACCATGAGCGCTTAAGCGCTCACCAGCAGCGAAAGTTGCCGGTTCGCCTCCTGCCGGCCGCCTTCCTCGATCTCCCGGTCCAGCAGGCGGGTCGGGTATTCGCCGGTGAAGTAGTGGTCGGTGAACTGCGGGTTGACCGGATCACGCGGGCCGGCCTCGAGCGCCTCGTACAGGCCGTCGACCGAGAGGAAGCCGAGGCTGTCGACCTCGAGGTACTCCCGCATCTCCTCGAGGGACTTGTTGGCGGCGATCAGCTGGTCCCGTTCGGGCATGTCGATGCCGTAGAAGTCGGGCCAGAGGATCGGCGGCGAGGCGGAGCGCAGGTGCACCTCGGCGGCGCCGGCGGCGCGGACCGCACGCACCAGCTTCACCGAGGTGGTGCCGCGCACGATCGAGTCGTCGATCAGCACCACCCGCTTGCCGGCCAGCACCGCGCGGTTGGGGCTGTGCTTCATGCGCACCCCCTTCTGGCGGGCGCCCTGGCTGGGCTGGATGAAGGTGCGGCCCAGATAGTGGCTGCGGATGATGCCCATCTCGTAGGGAATGCCGCTCTCGTGGGCGTAGCCGAGCGCCGCCGGCACGCCGGAGTCCGGCACGGGCACGACCACATCGGCCTCGACGGCGTGTTCGCGCGCCAGCGCCCGGCCCATCCGCTTGCGCACCTCATAGACCGAGCGGCCGTCGAGGATGCTGTCGGGGCGGGAGAAGTAGACGTACTCGAACAGGCAGGGCCGGGCGGCCTTCTGCGGGAAGGGCTTTTCGGAGCGGAGGCCCTCGTGGTCGATGACGATGACCTCGCCGTTCTCGACGTCGCGGACGAACTCGGCCCCGATGGTGTCCAGCGCGCAGGTTTCGGACGCCAGCACCCAGGCCTCGCCCAGCCGGCCCAGCACGAGGGGGCGGATGCCGAGGGGATCGCGGGCCCCGATCATCTTGGAGCGGGTCTGGCAGACCAGGGCGTAGCCGCCCTCGATGCGGCCGATGGCGTCGATGAAGCGGTCGACGATCTTCGCCTTCCGGCTGCGCGCGATCAGGTGGAGGATCACCTCGGAGTCGGAGGTCGACTGGAAGATCGCGCCTTCCGAGACCAGCTGGCTGTGCAGGTACTTGAAGTTGGTCAGATTGCCGTTGTGGGCGATGGCGATGCCGCCCTGGTCGAGGTCGGCGAACATCGGCTGGATGTTACGCAGGAAGCTGCCGCCGGCGGTGGAGTAGCGAGTGTGGCCGACGGCGGCCGATCCGGGCATGCGGGTCGGCAGGTCGGCGCCGCCGAAGGCCTCGCCGACCAGGCCCATGTGCCGCTCGGTGTAGAATCGGGCCTCGTGCACGCTGGCGATGCCGCACGCCTCCTGGCCGCGGTGCTGCAGGGCGTGCAGGCCGAGGGCCACGATGGCGGAGCCGGCGTCGGGCTCGGCGCCCCAGACGCCGCAGACGCCGCACTCGAGGCGTGGACGATCGTCGTCGACGTCCCGGAAATGCTCCCGGTGGACAACCGGTTCGGCGATGTGATGCTCGGGGCGGCTCATCGAAGACTCCGATGACGCAGGAAAAATCAGCGGGCGGCGGGCGCCCGCGAAGTATTGCCAGTTTGCGGCGGGGGCAAGGCTTCGTCGCCCGAAAACCCTTCGCTTACGGATGAAGCGACCAGCGGCGTCAGGGCGTCGGCCCCGCGGCCGATGCCCGGCAGCACGATCTGGATCAGCCGCGCCGCCCCTGCGCTCAGCGGCCGCACGGCCGCCTCGGTCAGCCAGCGCGGGGTCCGCTCGCCGGGCATGGCCGCCACCACCACGAGGTGAATCGCGCCGAGCAGCACCAGCGCCCGGGCCGCGCCCACGAAGAGGCCGAGGAAGCGGTCCACGCCGCCGAGCTGCGGGTGCGCCTGCGCCCGCTTCGACAGCGTCGACCCCAGGATGCGGATGCCGAAATAGATCAGCAGGAAGGAGAAGACCGCCGCGAGGATGGTCCCGCCCCAGTCCGGATCGACCAGGCCGCGGCCGATCGGCGCCGTCGCCGGCAGGGCGACGAGGGCCAGGAAGGCCGCCAGCACGAAGCTGAGCAGGGTGATGATCTCGCGCGTGGCGCCGCGCACCCAGCCGGCGCCGGCCGAGGCGAGGATGACCAGGATGGCGATGACGTCGAAACCGGTCATGCGGGCTCGGCTGCGGTTGCGGCCTTCCTAGTAGCGGCTTTGCGAGATTCGTTCGACCGCCTCGCCGAGGCGCGACACGCCGGTGTGGCGCACGCCCTTGTCCCTGACCGTCAGCGGCGGCGACAGGGCTTGGTCGAAGCCCAGCTTGGCCGCCTCGCGCAGCCGGGCCTCGGCCCGGCCCACGGCGCGAACCTCGCCCGACAGGCTGATCTCGCCGAACACCACGCAGCCCTGCGGCAGCGGCATGTCGGTGGCCGAGCTGACCAGGGCCGCCGCCGCCGCCAGGTCGGCCGCGGGCTCGTTGATGCGCAGGCCGCCGGCCACGTTCAGATAGACGTCCTGGTCCCCGAAGCCGAAGCCGCAGCGCGCCTCCAGCACGGCCAGGACCATGGCCAGCCGGCCCGTGTCCCAGCCGACGACCGCCCGGCGCGGCGTGCCATAGGCCGATTTCGACACCAGCGCCTGCACCTCGACCAGCACCGGCCGCGATCCTTCGATGCCGGCGAAGACGGCGGAGCCCGGCGCCCGCTCCTTGCTGTCGCCGAGGAACAGGGCGGAGGGGTTGGCCACCTCGCGCAGGCCGGCGTCGCCCATCTCGAACACGCCGATCTCGTCGGTCGCCCCGAAGCGGTTCTTGCCGGCGCGCAGGATGCGGAACGGATAGCCGCGCTCGCCCTCGAAGCTCAGCACCGCGTCGACCATGTGCTCGACCACGCGCGGGCCGGCGATCTGGCCGTCCTTGGTCACGTGTCCGACCAGCACCACGGCGACGCCCTGGGCCTTGGCCAGCCGCACCAGTTCGCCGGCGCAGGCCCGCACCTGGGTGACCGATCCCGGCCCCGCCTCGTGCGCGTCGCTCCACAGGGTCTGGATCGAGTCGATGATGACGATGTCGAACTTCTCGCGCTTCAGCGTGCCGACGATGTCGCGCAGGGCCGTGGCCGACGCCAGGCTGACGGGCGCCGACGCCAGACCCATGCGCTTCGCCCGCGCGCGGATCTGCTCGACCGCCTCCTCCCCGGAGATGTAGGCCACCGAAGCGCCCCGCATCGCCGCCTTGGCCGTCACCTCCAGCAGCAGGGTGGACTTGCCGACGCCGGGATCGCCGCCCAGCAGGATCGCGGAGCCGGGCACCACGCCGCCGCCGCAGACGCGATCGAACTCGCCCACGCCGGTGATGATCCGCGGCGGTTCGGGCGTGTCCGACTGCAGGGTCTCGAACTGCACGCCGCGGGCGCGGCTGGTCGCCGCCGGCTTCAGCGCCCCCGGCGGGGCCGAGCGGCTTTCCTCGACGATGCAGTTCCACTGCCCACAGGCGCCGCACTGGCCGGACCACTTGCCGTGGACCGCGCCGCAAGACTGACAGACATAGATCGCGCCATCCCGAGCCATGGCGACGGCTTACAGCAGTTGGCGGGGTGGGGGCAGGGGGGCGGCCGGGGCGTGCGACCGGAACTGACGTAGGCCTTGGCTCTCAGTCCCGGTACCGCCGCGGGACGCGGGCGCCGACGGCGGTCAGAAGTTCGTAAGCGATGGTCCCCGCCGCCGCCGCGGCGTCGTCGATCAGGCGCCGGGGGCCGAACAGCTCGATCCGGTCGCCGACGCCGACCTCCAGCCCGCTGACGTCGACCGCGCAGACGTCCATCGAAACGCGGCCGACGATCGGCCGCAGCTCGCCGGCCACCACGACCCGCCCGTCCGGACTGGAGCTGCGCAGCACCCCGTCCGCATAGCCGGCGGCGCAGGTGGCGATCCGGGTCGGGCCCGCGGCGGTGAACTTGCGGGAATAGCCGACAGTCTCGCCCGGCGGCACGTCGCTGACCTGCAGCACCTCGGCGGCGAACGTCGCCACCGCCCGGATGCGCGCGTCGGGCCGCCCTTCGGGGCCGCCGCCGTAGAGGCAGATCCCCGGGCGGACAGCGTCGAAGGCATAGTCTGGCCCAAGGAAGACGCCGCCGGAGTTGGCGAAGGAGCGGGTCGCTCCGGGGTAGCGGGCTGCGGTCGCGGCGAAGGCGTCCCTCTGGCGGCGGTTCATCGGTTCGGCCGGATCATCGGCGCAGGCGAGGTGGCTGAGCACCAGCTCCAGCCCCTCGAACGGCTCGGGGGCCGCCTCCGGGCGGAATCCGAGCCGGTTCATGCCGGTGTCGACCTGCAGGCCGCAGGGCCCGCCTCCGGCCGCCCGCCACTCGGCCAGCTGGGCCGGGCTGTTGAGCACCGGGCGGAGCGCGGCGGCCCGCAGCCGGGCGGCGCGTCCGGCGATGCAGCCGTCGAGGACATAGATTGCGGGCTCCGGCCCCAGCGCCGCGCGCAGGGCCTCGCCCTCGCGCGTCCGGGCCACGAAGAAGGCGCGGGCGCCCTCCGCCAGCAGCCGGCGGGCGCAGGCCGCGGCGCCGAGGCCGTAGCTGTCGGCCTTGACCACCGGATGGACCGGCGCGCCGCTGATCCGCCCGAGCGTGCGGAAGTTCGCCGCAAGGGCGGAGAGGTCGACGATCAGTTCGGCCGGGGAGGGCATCCGGACATCTACGACCGTGGCCTTGTGCGATGCAACACGCGGTTCAGCGGCGGGGACAGGCGTGCCCGGCCTCGTTGAACAGATGCGCCTCGCGGGCCGGAAGCGAGAGCCGCAGCGTGTCGCCGGCGCGGGGCCGCAGGTCGCCCGGCAGCTGCACCGTCAGCGAGGCGCCGGCATAGTCGACCCAGGCCCAGGTGGCGTGGCCGAGCGTCTCGGCGAAGGTGACCCGGGCCTCGAGGCCGTCGTCCTCCGCGGCGAGGGCGATATGCTCGGGGCGGACGCCAAGGGTCACGGCCTCGCCCGAAGCGAGTCCCGAGGCGTCGACCGCGGCGGCGATCTCGTCGCCGGCCGCCGTGCGCACGGTCGCCTGCCCGGCGCCGGCCTCGACCAGGACAGCCGGAATGAGGTTCATCTTCGGGCTGCCGATGAAGCCGGCGACGAACAGGTTGCGCGGCCGCTCGTAGAGATCCATCGGGCGGCCGACCTGCTCGATCCGGCCGTCGTTCAGGACCACGATCCGGTCGGCGAGGGTCATGGCCTCGACCTGGTCGTGGGTGACGTAGATCATGGTGGCGCCGAGGCGCTCGTGCAGGGCCGCGAACTCGTAGCGCATGCGGACCCGCAGGGCGGCGTCCAGGTTCGACAGGGGTTCGTCGAACAGAAAGACCTCGGGCTCGCGCACAATGGCCCGGCCGATCGCCACCCGCTGCCGCTGGCCGCCGGACAGGGCCTTCGGCTTCCGGTCGAGGTAGTCCGAGATGTTCAGGGTCGCCGCCGCGCCGCGCACCCGGCGGTCTATCTCGGACCGGTCCGCCTTCGCGAGTTTCAGCCCGAAAGCCATGTTCTCGTAGACGGTCATGTGCGGGTAGAGGGCGTAGGACTGGAACACCATGGCCACGCCGCGCTGCGAGGGCGAGAGATCGTCGACCTCGCGCCCGCCGATGGCGATCCGGCCGCCCGACGCCTCCTCCAGGCCGGCGATAGTGCGCAGCAGGGTGGACTTTCCGCAGCCGGACGGTCCGACGAAGACGACGAACTCACCGTCCGGAATTTCGAGATCGATGCCCTTCAGCACCTCGGTCGAACCGAAGCGCTTGGTCACGCCGGTCAACCGGACGTCCGCCATGTTTCCTGCCCGTCGTTCTTCTGTTGCGGTCAGCGTAAACGGTTACACCTGCAGATCAATGGGCCGCCCCGGACGTGACATCGCCGCACGGACTGCCTAGGTTCGCCGGGTGTCGTCGTCCCCCGTCCTCGAAGCCCTGCGGCTGTCCACCGCCGCCCGCCACCACTGGATCGAGGCTGAATCGGGGGTCGAGGAACGCCTCCGTGACGGAGCCGCGCGACCGGTCGTGATGCGCCGGTTTCTCGACCTGCACCGGGGCGCCGAGGCGCGGAGCGCGCCTTGGTACAGCGCCTTGCGGGCCCTTGGCTACAGCCCCGAGGCGCGATCGCCTCTCATCGTCGCCGGACTGCTGGAACTGGGGGATGCGGCGCATCCCGGGGCGCCGGCGGCCGGAGGCGGCTCGTTCGGCGAGGCGATCGGCTGGATCTATGTGACCGAGGGTTCGATGCTCGGCGGCCGGGTCATGCGGCGATCGATGATCGCCGACGGGATCGGCCTTGAGGGGCTCGGCTTCCTAGATCCGTGGGGCGATGCAACCGGAACCCGGTGGCGCGCGTTCCTGCGCGCAATGGAGGACGCCTGCGCTTCGGGGCAAGCAGCGCAGGTCGACGTCCTCAAGGGCGGGTGCGACGCGTTCGATCTGGCCTGTGCGTTGCTGGTTCCCACCCGCCCTACCGAGTGCCTTGCATGATTTCTTCCGTCAGCGCGGAGCCGCGCCTCGATCTCAGCGACTGCGCCCGGGAGCCGATCCACATTCCCGAGGCCATCCAGCCGCACGGGCTGCTGCTGCTGATCCACCCGCGGGACCGGGTGATCGAGCGCGAGGCGGGTCGGCTGGGCGCCGTCACCGGTCGCGACAGCTGGCTGGGGGAGACGGCGGACGCCCTGCTCGGCGCCCGCATCGGCGCCCGCCTGACGGAGGTCGCGCAGCCCGGCGAGGAGGGCTTCGCCGGCCGCTGGCGCGGGGTCAACGGGCTGGACTACGACGTGGTGGTCCGCGTCGCGGATGCGGGGCTGATCGTCGAGATCGAGCAGAGCTCGCAGGCGGCGCAGCTGGGGGTGGAACTGATAAGCCGCCTCGACGCGGCGAGCGCGGCCCTCGAGCGGGCGCCGACGCCGCGGGCGGTGCTCGAGCGGGCTGCGGACGCGTTCCGCGAACTGACTGGCTTCGACCGGATCATGATCTACCGCTTCCTCGACGACGAGGCGGGGCAGGTCGTGGCCGAGTCCCGCTCGTTCGAGGTGGAGTCGTTCCAGAACCACCACTTCCCCGCCTCGGACATCCCGCGCCAGGCCCGCGCCCTGTACCTGCGCAATCCGGTGCGGGTGATTCCCGACAGCCGCTACGAGCCGCAGCCGCTGCGGCCGGCGGCGGCGACGCCGCTCGACATGAGCGACTGCGGCCTGCGCAGCGTCTCTCCCGTGCACCTGCAGTACCTCCGCAACATGGACGTCCGGGCCTCGGCGTCGGTCTCGATCATCGTCGACGACGAGCTCTGGGGCCTGGTCGCCTGCCACAGCGCCCGGCCGCAGCTGCTGCCGTTCGAGCTGCGGATGGCGGCCGTGAACCTCGCCCGGGTGCTGGCGCGGCAGCTGAAGGCCAAGGGCGACGCCGAGCTCTACCGCGACCGCGTGCGCCTTCGCCAGCTGGAGGACGAGCTGGTCGGCCGGCTGTCCTACGACCGGCCGCTCAGCGAGGCGCTGGCGGAGCGCAGCCGCGAACTGGTCGAGCTGGTCGACGCCGACGGGCTGGCGATCGTCGGGCGCGACGGGATGTACCGCTTCGGGGTGACGCCGCCGGAGGCGGGGATTCGCCGGCTGGCGGAGTGGGTGGCGGGACAGCCGGGCCTCCGCCCGGTGGCGACGCACGCCCTTCCGGCGGCCTTCGCCGACGCCGATGCGTGGCGCACCGAGGCCAGCGGACTGCTGGGCGTTCACCTGCAGGGCGAGCGCCCCCTCAGCCTCCTGTGGTTCCGGGCGGAGATCGTCGAGACGGTCCGCTGGGCCGGCAATCCCGCCACCGCGGTGAAGAGCGGCCCGTCCGGCCAGCTCACGCCGCGCGCCTCGTTCGAGGCCTGGTCGGAGACCGTCCGCGGGCGCTCCCGACGCTGGGCCCCGTCGCAGACCGAATCGGCGGCCCGGCTGCGCGACGCCCTGATGGACTTCGCCGCCGTCAGCCAGCTGCGCGACCTGAACCGCTCGCTGCAGGCCTCCCTCAGCGAGCGCGACCTCAGGCTCGAGCAGCAGGAATTCCTGATCCGGGAGGTGAACCACCGGGTCCAGAACAGCCTGACCCTGGTCTCGTCCTTCCTCGGCCTCCAGGCGCGGCGGGCCGGGGCCGAGGCGCAGGCGCAACTGCTCGAGGCGCGGCGACGCGTGCGCGCGGTGTCGATGGTGCACAGCCGCCTGTACCGGGCCGAGAACGGGTCCTCGATCGACCTCGCCCGCTATGCGTCCGAGCTGATCGCGGATCTAGGCTCCTCCATGGGGACCGACTGGAGCGCCGAGCTGGAGACCGACCTGAGCCCCGTGTCGGTCGAGGCCGGGCGGGCGGTCACCATCGGACTGGTGCTCACCGAACTGATCATCAACGCCCAGAAGTACGCCTATGACGGCGCCCCCGGCCCGATCCGGGTCGGCCTGGCCGAGGACGGTCCTGCCTTCCGGCTGAGCGTCGAGGACGCCGGCAAGGGCGGCCACAAGGTCGGGGAGGGCTTCGGCTCGATGATGATCGGCAGCCTGGTCGGGCAGCTGGGCGGCAAGCTCGACTATCGCGACGCCCGGCCCGGGCTCCGGGCCGTGCTCAGGGCGCCGATCGCCGCCGCCTGATCAGCTGCGCGGGCCGCGGCCCTTCGGCGCCTTGGCGCCCGGCTTCGCCCGGGGCTTGCCCGCCCAAGGCCGGTCGCCGGCCTCGGCGCCGCCGGCGGCGCGCGGCGCCCACGGCTTGCGGGGGCCCTTCGCCTTGTCGACCCAGGGCTTCTTGCCGGGAGGGGTGGGGCCTTCCCGGGTCCGTTTGACCCATTTGCCGCCGTCGGGGGCCGCCCCCTCGCCGGCGCGTCCCGGGGCCGCCGGCGCGTCGGCTCGCGGTCCGGCGGCGCGGTGCTCCGGCGCCTTCCGGGGCCGGGCAGAGCCTTCGTCGGCGGGGCGGGGCTTCCGGAACGGGCGTTCGGCGCGCGCGTCGCCGTCCGGCGCGGGCTTGTCCCACTTGCGCAGGCTCCTCTCGCCGGGGGCGGGGGCGACGGCTTCCTGGACCGCCACGCCCTCGTCGTTCGCCTGCGCCATGGCGGCCCGGAAGCGGGGCTCCGCCTCGCGGGTGATCTCGAACTTGGTCTCGCGGTCGAAGATCTTGATCGAGCCGACGTCGCGCTTCGTCACATTGCCGAGGCGGCAGATCAGCGGCAGAAGCCACTTCGGGTCGGCGTTCTTCTCGCGCCCGATGTTGACCCGGAACCAGCTCATCTCGCCGCCGCGCGCGAAGTCGGTCAGCGGGCCGTCCTTCTGCCCGCGCTCGTTCCGGCCGGTGGCCTGGGCGCGCGCCATGCGCTCGTCGTCGTAGACGTCCTCCGGCGGCGGCAGCTTCTCCCGGTACAGGCGGATCAGGGCGGCCGCCACGTGCTCGGGCGAGGTCCGCTCCAGCAGCTGGCGGCCGAGTTCGCGCGCCTCGTCGTCGGCCGGAGCCATCAGCACCGGGTCGGTGAGCATCCGCTCCTGGTCCTTCGCCCGAATCTCGTCCGCGCTGGGCGGGCCCGACCACTCCGCCTTGATCGAGGCGGACTGCAGCATCAGCTCCACCTTGCGGCGGCGGGTGTAGCTGACCATCAGGACGGAGACGCCCTTGCGGCCGGCGCGGCCGGTGCGGCCGGAGCGGTGCAGCAGGGTCGCCTTGTTGACCGGGATCTCGGCGTGGATGACCAGGCCGAGATCGGGCAGGTCGAGGCCGCGCGCCGCCACGTCGGTGGCCACGCAGACGCGCGCATGCCCGTCGCGCAGCGCCTGCAGGGCTTCGGACCGCAGCGACTGGGTCAGTTCGCCGGAGAGACCGACCACGGCGAAGCCGCGCTCGCGCAGGGAGGCGGTGAGGTGCTTCACCCGCTCGCGCGTGTTGGCGAACACCAGGGCGCCGGGGCTCTCGAAATAGCGCAGCACGTTGACCACGCCGTGCTCGATCTCGTTCGGCGCGATGCGGATGGCGCGGTATTCGATGTCGCCGTGGGCGGCGTTCCGGTCGGTGGTGTCGATGCGCAGGGCGTCGCGCTGGTAGGTGCGGGCGAGCTGGGCGATCTCCCGCGCGATGGTGGCGGAGAACAGCAGGGTCCGCCGTTCGGCCGGCGCCTGGTCGAGAATGAAGGTCAGGTCTTCGGAGAAGCCCATGTCCAGCATCTCGTCGGCCTCATCGAGGACGACGGCCTTCAGTTGCGACAGGTCGAGACCCGAGCGCTCGAGATGGTCGCGCAGACGGCCGGGGGTGCCGACCACGATGGCGGCCCCGCGCTCGAGGACGCGGCGTTCGGCTCGCGGGTCCATGCCGCCGACGCAGGTGGCGATGCGGGCCCCGGTGCGGGCGTAGAGCCATTCCAGCTCCTTCGACACCTGCAGCGCCAGTTCGCGGGTCGGGGCGATCACCAGGGCCAGGGGGCTGGCGTTGTCCTCGAAGCGCTCGGCGCCGCCCAGCAGGGTCGGGGCCAGGGCCAGGCCGAAGGCGACGGTCTTGCCGGATCCGGTCTGGGCGCTGACCAGCAGGTCGCGGCCCGGCTCCGCCTCCAGAACCGCCGCCTGGACGGGGGTGGGCTCGGCGTAGCCGCGTTCGGAAAGGGCGCGCTCGAGCGCGGGATGGCTGGCGGGGAAGGGCATGGAGAGGTCCGTAGGGCGCCAACGCGGCGCGCGCCAGCCGGTCGCGGCGGGCGAAGGGCGGGGCATGTGCGCCCGGAACAAGGCGGAAGCGCGGCCTTCCCGTTCCTGACGTGCGTCGCCGGGTCGGTGACAGGGGAGGGGACTCGGCTAAGCTGCGCCGCAAACACGGGGGTCGCATGTCCAGATCGTTTCTCGTCGCCACCACGGCCCTGGGGCTGCTCGCCGGGCCGGCGTTCGGCCAGGCGGCGCGCACGGCGTCCGACACGCCGGTCGCCGGGAGTCGGCCCGCGCCGGCGGACGGCGCAGGCCAGCTCCGGCCGGGCCTGACTGTCTCCGGCCAGCTGCGCCGCGGGGACGAGACGCTGAGCTCGGGCGAGTACAACGACCGCTGGACCTTCCCGGTCCGCCGCGGCCAGACCTGGGAGGTGACGCTGGGCTCGTCGGATTTCGACGCCTATCTCCTCGTCCGCGGGCCTGGCGGCCTTGAGGAAGACAACGACGACGACCCGGCGGCGCGGGGCTCGCGCGACAGCCGCATCCGCTTCACCGCGCCGGCGGACGGGGAGGTCGAGGTCGGGGCGACCAGCTACCAGCCCGGCGAGACGGGGTCGTACCGGCTCACCCTGGCGGCGGCCGGCGGCGAGACGCGGGCCCCGGAGCGCGCCTCGGGCGCCGTCTCCCCCGGCCAGACCCGCGCGGGCGAGCTGGCCGGCGGCGACGCGCAGCTGGACAGCGGCGAGTACGTCGACAGCTGGACGCTGGCGGGGCGGCGCGGCGACCAGCTCGACATCCGCCTGACCTCGACCGCCTTCGACCCCTATGTCGCCATCACCGGGCCGGACGGGTTTTCGGAATTCAACGACGACGACCCGGAGGCGAGCGGCTCGCGCGACAGCCGCCTGCGGGTGACCCTGCCCGCCGACGGAGACTACACCATCGCCGCCACCAGCTACGAGCCGGGCGAGAGCGGCGCCTACCGGCTGGCGGTCCTCGAGGACCGTCGCGGGCCGCAGCCCCGGCCCGGCCCGGCGGACGAGCGCTCCGACGGGCGCCTGATGACGGTCGGGGAGCGGGTGGAGGGCGTGCTGGCGGCCGGCGACGAGACGCTGGACAGCGGCGAATACGTCGACACCTACCGTTTCGCCGGGCGGCGCGGCGAGCGGGTGGCGGTCGAACTGACCTCCTCGGCCTTCGACGCCTATACGATCCTGCGCACGCCTTCCGGGGAGCAGTTCGACAACGACGACGGCGAGGACGGCACCGACAGCCGCCAGCAGATGGTGCTGCCGGAGGACGGCGAATACGAGGTGCGGGTCACCTCCTTCCGGCCGGGCGAGACCGGCTCGTACCGCTTCAGCGTCGAGAGCGGGCGCGAGCCGCCGCGCCAGGCGGCGGTTCCCGGCGGGGCGCGGGTGTTCGCCGTCATGGTCGGCGTCTCCGACTATGAGGGCGAGGCCAACGACCTGCCGTTCACCGACGAGGACGCGCGCAAGCTGGCCGAAGACCTGCGGCGGGGCGGCGCGCTGAACGACGCCAGTCTGGTGCTGACCAACGCGGAGGCCACCGTGGCCGGGGTGCGCGCCGCGTTCCGGCGGGTGGCCGCCGAGGCCGGGCCGGACGACATGTTCCTGTTCTTCTTCTCGGGACACGGGGACCAGCAGCCGGCGGAGGTCAGCGGTCTCGAACCGGACGGCAAGAGCGAGACCCTGACGCTGGTCGACGGCGAGCTGACCGACGTCGAGCTGGCGGAGCTCTTCGACGGGGTGGGGACGCGACTCAGCCTCCTCGTCGTCGACGCCTGCTTCTCGGGCGGCTTCGCCCGCAATGTCGTGGACCGTCCCGGCGTGATGGGGGTGTTCAGCTCCGAGGAGGACCTGACCAGCGCTGTGGCCGACAAGTTCCAGGCGGGCGGCTACCTCTCGCACTTCGTCCGCGCGGGGATGACGGGCGAGGCGGACGGCGACGGCGACCGGCTGGTCACGGCCGGCGAGCTCGCGACCTACCTGCGCCGGCAGTTCCGGGTGGAGGTGGAGGACGTCCAGGCCGAGACCGGCGACGGCCAGCGCAACTACCAGAACCTGGTGATCGACCGCGGCGGAGTGCAGGTGGACGACGTCATCGTGCGGCTGCCGGCGACCGGGTCGGCGGCGGGGCTGTGACGGCGGGAGAAAAGGCGAATGGTGGATGCGACAGGGATTGAACCTGTGACCCCCTCGGTGTGAACGAGGTGCTCTCCCGCTGAGCTACGCATCCATCCTGACGGGCCCCGCTGGCGGGGAGGCGCGGACATAGCCCGACCTCCGCGGGCGCGCAAGCCTCAGATGCCGGAGGCCCGCACGGCCTCGGGCGTCTCGACGTCGGGATCGCCGGGAAGCCAGGCGACGCGGCCGTCGTAGATATCCTCGTCCAGGATCTTTTCTTCCCGGGCGACGAGCACCGGGACCAGCATCTGCCCGGTGACGTTGGTCGCGGTTCGCATCATGTCGATGATCCGGTCGATGGCGATGATGTAGCCCACGCCCTCGAGCGGCAGCCCGGCCGTGGACAGGGTGAGCGTCAGCATGACGATCGACGTGCCGGGCACGCCGGCCGTCCCGAGCGAGCCCAGCACCGCCGTCAGGCCGATGAGCACATACTGGGTGAAGCTGAGGTCGATGCCGAAATACTGCGCGATGAAGATCGAGGCGATGGACGGGTAGATGGCCCCGCAGCCGTCCATCTTCACGTTGGCGCCCAGCGGCACGGCGAAGGCGGCGTAGGCCTGGGGCACGCCCAGCCGCTCGACCGTCTGGCGCAGGGTGACGGGCAGGGTTCCCAGCGAGGACGAGGTGGCGAAGGCCGTCTGCTGGGCCGCGAAGGCGCCCCGGAAGAAGGAGCGGACCTTCAGCCCGTGCAGCTTCAGCAGGGCGGAGTAGACCACAAGGATGTGGAACAGGCAGGCCGCGTAGATGGCCAGAATGAACTTGCCGAGCGGGAGCAGCGCCTCCCAGCCGTAGCCGCCGACCACCGAGGCGATCAGGCCGAACACCCCGATCGGCGTCAGCTGGATCACCCACCGCGTGATCCGGAAGACGACGGATGCGCCCTCGTCGACGAATCGCCGCGCCGTCTGGGCCCGGTCGCCGAGCGCCGCCAGGGCGGCGCCGACCAGGGCCGAGAAGAACAGGATCTGCAGCACCTTGCCCTCGGCCAGGGCCGCGAACGGGTTGGTCGGAACGATCCCGATGAGCACCTCGAGCGGCGTCGGGATCACGCGCTCGCGCACCTCGCCGAGCGGCAGGTTCTGGAGTCCGGCCCCAGGGTCGATCAACTGGCCGAAGGCGAATCCGACCAGCACCGCCAGCAGCGAGGTGACGGCGAACCAGACCAGGGTGCGGACCCCCAGCCGGACCGCCCCGACGCCTTCGCCGAGGCGGGCGATCGAGCTGGCGATGGTGAACAGCACCAGCGGCGGCACCACCATGCGGATGAGGTTCAGATAGACGTCGCCGATCGGCTGGAGCCACACGGTCGCCTGCTCCCGCAGGATCAGTCCGGCGACGATGCCCAGCGCGAAGCCGGCGGCGGTGCGTTGCCACAGGGGCACGGCGAAGAAGCGGTGCAGCATGCAGGGCGCCTTGCAGGGACGGAGCGCGCCAGATGTGGTGCGCCTCCCTCATCCGCAACCGAGCTGGTGCTATTTTGCCCGACAAAGCACGGTCGACGCCGCCTCCAGCTCCGGGAAGCGCTCGATCCACACGTCGCCGCCCAGCCGCTCGCGCGGCAGATCGTTGTAGCCAAAGGCGCAGACGACGCAGGGCATGCCCGCGTCCCGCGCCGCACCGGTGTCGGTGGAGGCGTCGCCGACCATGATCGCGCGGCCGGGGTCGCCGCCCGCCATCGCCACGGCTTCGATCAGATGCGCCGCGGCCGGTTTGCGCGCCGACACCCGGTCGGCGCCGACCACCGCCGCGAAGTGCCGGCCCAGGTCCAGGGCGTCGATCAGCGCCTCCGCCAGGTCGCTGCGCTTGTTGGTCGCCACGCACAGCACCGCGCCGCGCCCGGCCAGGGCTTCCAGCGTCTCCACCACGCCGTCGAACGGCCGGCTGTCGTCGGCGATCCGCCCGAGGTAGTGGGCGATGAAGTGGTTGAACAGGTCCGGGTCGGCGGCCTCGTCCCAGACCGCCCCCGCCTCGGCGAAGCCGTGACGGAGCAGCGCCCGCGCGCCGTGCCCCACCAGATGCCGGGCGGACGCCAGCGGCACAGGCGGATGGCCGTGCTCGCCCAGCAGATGGTTCAGGGTCCCGATCAGGTCGGGCGCGGAGTCGACCAGCGTTCCGTCCAGATCGAAGGCGATCGTCCAGCCGTCGAGATCCCGCCCGTCCATCCGCATCTCCCGTCCGCCTCCCCGATGGGCTAGACCGCCGGGACGACTAGCCGCCGGACCGATTCATGACCAGCACCGCCGGGCCCAGGGCCGCCATCATTCTCGCCGCCGGACAGGGCACCCGGATGAAGTCGCCCCTGCCCAAGGTGCTGCACCCGGTCGGCGGCCGGGCCATGCTGGACCACGCCATCGACGCCGCCGAGGCGCTGGGCTGCGAGCGCGTGGTGGTGGTGGTGGGCGCGCACTCTCCGGAGGTTCGCGCCCACGTCGCGAAGCGGCTCGGCGAGGACTGCATCGCCGTCCAGGACCCGCCGCTGGGCACAGGGCACGCCGTGCGGGCCGCCGAAAGCGCCCTGGCCGAGTTCCGCGGGCAGGTGGTGATCACCTATGGCGACGTGCCGCTGCTCCGGGCCGCCGACATCGAGCCGGTGTTCGCCGCCGCCGAGGGCGTCCGCGTGATCGGCTTCGAGGCCCGCGACCCCGGGGCCTACGGACGGCTGATCCTGAACGGCGACGCGCTGGAGGCGATCACCGAGGCGAAGGAGGCCTCGCCGGAGGTGCTGGCGCTCACCGCCTGCAACTCCGGGGTCATGGCCGCGCCGGCCGGCCTGCTGTTCGAACTGCTGGCCGAGGTGCGCAACGACAACGCCAAGGGCGAGTACTACCTGACCGACGTGGTCGAGCTGGCGCGGCGGCGCGGCGAACCGACCCGGGCCGTCTTCGCGGGCGAGGATGCGGTGATGGGGGTCAACTCCCAGGCCGAACTGGCGCAGGCCGAGGCGCTGTTCCAGAAGGTGCGACGGGAAGACTTCCTCGCCGCGGGCGTGACCATGCCGGCGCCGGAGACCGTGCACTTCGCGTGGGACACCGAGGTGGGGGCCGGGACGACGATCGAGCCCTATGTCGTGTTCGGGCCGGGGGCGCGGATCGCCCCGGGCGCCCGCATCCGCAGCTTCAGCCACATCGAGGGGGCCAGGGTGGCGTCCGGCGCGGAGGTCGGGCCCTACGCCCGGCTGCGGCCCGGGGCCGATCTGGGCGAAGACGCCAAGGTGGGCAACTTCGTCGAGGTCAAGAACGTGGCCATGGGCAAGGGCGCCAAGGCCAACCACCTGGCCTACCTCGGCGACGGCGAGGTGGGCGCGAAGGCGAACATCGGCGCCGGGACGATCTTCTGCAATTACGACGGCTTCTTCAAACATCGTACGACGGTGGGCGAGGGGGCCTTCGTCGGCTCGAACAGCTCGCTGGTGGCGCCGGTGAGCATCGGCGCCGGGGCGATGGTGGGCTCGGGCTCGGTGATCACCCGCGACGTCGAGGCCGGAGACCTGGCGCTGGCGCGCGGTCAGCAGACCGCCAGGACCGGATGGGCGGCGCGATTCATGGAGACCATGCGGGCGAAGAAGGCCGCGCAGAAGGGGAAGGCCGGATGAGCGCCGACGAGCAGAAGCGCCGCGCCGGCGAGGCGGCGGCCGAACGGGTCGAGCCCGGCATGATCGTCGGTCTCGGCACCGGCTCCACCGCCGCCTGGTTCGTGAAGGCGCTGGCGGCCCGCAAGCTGGCGAACCTGAGATGCGTGCCGACCTCGGAAGCCACCGCCGAACTGGCCCGCGAGCTGGGACTGCCGCTGTCGACGCTGGAGGATACGCCGCGCATCGACCTGACCGTCGACGGCGCCGACGAGGTCGGGCCGGGGCTGGCGCTGATAAAGGGCGGCGGCGCGGCCCTGCTGCGCGAGAAGCTGGTGTGGGAGGCGTCGACGCGCTGCATCGTCATCGCCGACGCCGCCAAGGTGGTGAAGACGCTCGGCCGCTTCGCCCTGCCGATCGAGGTGGTCGCCTTCGGCCATAAGACGACGGCCAACCGCATCGCCGACGTTCTGGCGGATCATGACATCGCCATGCCGGCCCGGGTGCGAACGGCGGAGCGCGGGCTGGTGCGCACCGACGGCGGCAACCTGATCTACGACGCGGCCTGCGGGGCCATCGCCGATCCGGCGCGGCTGGCCGATGACCTGAAGCTGATCACCGGCGTCGTCGAGCACGGCCTGTTCCTCGATCTCGCCGACGAGGCGATCATCGGTGGCGAGGCCGGCGTCGAGGTCATACATCCCTGATCCCAGCGGATCGGAGGCCCCATGGCTGACTACGACTACGACCTCTTCGTCATCGGCGCCGGCTCCGGCGGGGTGCGGGCCGCGCGCCTGACCGCCCTGGGCGGCAAGCGGGTGGCCATCGCGGAGGAGCACCGCGTCGGCGGCACCTGCGTGATCCGCGGCTGCGTGCCGAAGAAGTTCATGGTCATGGCCTCGGAGGTCAGCCATGCGCTGGAGATCGCCGAGGGCTACGGCTGGTCGTTCGACAACGCCCGCTTCGACTGGCCGACCTTCCTGCAGGCCAAGGACGTCGAGATCGCGCGCCTGTCCGGCATCTACGCCGCCAACCTCGGCAAGGCCGGGGTCGACCTGATCCACGGGCGGGCGGTGCTGAAGGACGCCCACACGGTCGAGATCGTCGGCAAGGACCAGACGGTCACCGCAGAGAAGATCCTCATCGCCACCGGCGGCCGGCCGTGGAAGCCCGAGGACCTGCCCGGCATCGAGCATGCGATCACTTCCGAGGAGGCGTTCCACCTGCCGGAGCTGCCGAAGCGCATCCTGATCGCCGGCGGCGGCTACATCGCCGTCGAGTTCGCCGGCATCTTCGCCGGCCTGGGCGTCGACACCACGCTGATCTACCGCGGCCCGAACATCCTGCGCGGTTTCGACGACGACGTCCGCGCCCACCTCGCCGGCGAGATCGAGAAGCGCGGCGTGAAGGTCATTCTCGGCTGCCAGCACACCTCGCTGGAGCGGACGGAGACCGGCATCGTCAACCACCTCGGCAACGGCATGGCGCTGGAGACCGACGTGGTGATGTTCGCCACCGGGCGCGTGCCCCACGTCAAGGGACTCGGCCTCGAGGCCGCCGGCGTCGAGCTGAACGAGCAGGGCGCGATCCGGGTCGACCGCTGGTCGAAGACCACGGCGGACAACATCTGGGCCATCGGCGACGTCACCGACCGGATGAACCTGACCCCCGTCGCCATCCGCGAGGCCGTGGCCTTCCACGAGACCGTGTACCGCAACAACCCGACGGCCTTCGACTACGAGGCCGTGGCCACCGGCGTGTTCAGCCAGCCGCCGGTCGGCGTCGTGGGCCTGACCGAGAGCGAGGCGCGGCACAGCTGCCCGGGCGAGGTCGACGTCTACCTGACCCGCTTCCGGCCGATGAAGTACGCCTTCACCGGCTCGGACGAGCGGGTGCTGATGAAGCTGGTCGTCGACGCCACCTCCCAGAAGGTGGTGGGCGTCCACCTCGTCGGACCGGAGGCGCCGGAGATGATCCAGCTGGCGGCGATCGCGGTGAAGGCGGGGCTGACCAAGGCGCAGTGGGACGCCACCTGCGCGGTGCATCCGACCATGGCCGAGGAGCTGGTGACGCTGCGCGACAAGCAGCAGCCGTCGAGCATGTCCGCCGGCTGACCGACGCGGCATCGCGTTCATTGTCGCGGAACGGCCGACCGCCTATCTTGCGGCGATGAGTACGCGCTGGACCCCCGACAGCTGGAGATCGAAGCCCGTCGTGCAGATGCCGACGGACTATCCCGACGCGCAGGCGCTGGAGCGCGTCGAGGACGAGCTGCGCGCCATGCCGCCGCTGGTCTTCGCCGGCGAGGCGCGCCGCCTGACGGCCAAGCTCGCCCAGGTCGAGGCGGGCGAGGCCTTCCTGCTGCAGGGCGGCGACTGCGCCGAGAGCTTCAAGGAGTTCTCGACCGACAACATCCGCGACACCTTCCGCCTGATCCTGCAGATGGCGGTGGTCCTGACCTTCGCCGGCCGCAAGCCGGTGGTGAAGGTCGGCCGCATCGCCGGCCAGTTCGCCAAGCCGCGGTCATCCTCGCTGGAGACGATCGGCGACGAGACCCTGCCCAGCTACCGCGGCGACATCATCAACGGCATGGGCTTCACCGCCGCCGAACGCGTGCCCGATCCGCAGCGCCTGCTGCGCGCCTATCACCAGTCGGCGGCGACGCTGAACCTGCTGCGCGCCTTCGCCGGCGGAGGTTACGCCGACCTGCACAACATCCACCGCTGGACGCTCGGCTTCGCGGCGGAGAACGCCTACGGATCGCGCTATCGCGAACTGGCCGACAAGATCGGCGAGGCGCTGGACTTCATGCAGGCGGTGGGGGTCACGCCGGAGACCCATCCCGACCTCAGCCGGGTCGAGGTGTTCACCAGCCACGAGGCGCTGCTGCTGAACCTGGAGAGCGCGCTGACGCGGCTGGACGGGGCGACCGGCGAGTGGTTCGACACCTCCGCCCACATGGTCTGGATCGGCGAGCGCACCCGTCAGCTGGACGGCGCCCACGTCGAGTTCGCCCGCGGCATCCGCAATCCGGTCGGGCTCAAGTGCGGGCCGACCATGGAGCCCGAGGATCTTCTGCCGCTGATCGACGTGCTCAACCCGGACAATACGCCGGGGCGGCTGACCCTGATCGGCCGCTTCGGGGCCGACAAGGTCGGCGACCGCCTGCCGCGTCTGATGCAGGCGGTGAAGGCGGCGGGCCGGCGCGTGGTGTGGTCGATCGACCCGATGCACGGCAACACGCTGAAGGCCGGCAACGGCTACAAGACCCGGCCGTTCGAGCGGATCCTGACCGAGGTGCGGACCTTCATCGAGGTGGCCGAGGCCGAGGGCGTGCACCCCGGCGGCGTGCATCTGGAGATGACCGGCCAGAACGTCACCGAGTGCCTCGGCGGAGCGCAGATGCTGACCGAGGATGATCTGAGCAGCCGCTACCATACCCACTGCGATCCACGCCTGAACGCCGACCAGGCGCTGGAGCTGGCCTTCCTCGTCGCCGAGCGCCTGAAGGCGGGGCGGGCGGCGCGGTCCGAGGCGGCCTGAGCGTGGAGGGGGTCGGCCGTCCGGACGACGACGCCCCCGCCGGCCGCTGCGCCTACCAGGGCGCGCCCGGCGCCTTCAGCCACGAAGCCTGCACGGATCTGCGGCCGTGGGACGAGGCGGTTCCCTACGAGACGTTCGAGGCGGCGCTGCAGGCCCTGCGGCGCGGCGACGTCGGCTGCGCCCTCATTCCGGTCGAGAACAGCACCATCGGGCGGGTGGAGCCGGCGGCGAGCCTTGTCGAAAGCTCCGGTCTGCGGGTGATCTCCGAGGTCTGGCGGCCGATCCGGCTGGCCCTGCTGGGGACCCCGGGGGCGCGTCCCGGCGATGTGCGCACGGCCGAAAGCCACCCCGCCGCCCTCGGCCAGTGCGCGGCGTCCCTTGCGGCCCTGGGCCTGCAGCCGGTGGAGGCGTTCGACACGGCGGGGGCGGCGCGCGCGGTGGCCGAGGCCGGCGATCCGTCGCGGGCCGCGGTCGCCCCGGCCCGCGCGGCCGAGGTCTACGACCTGTCGATCCTGCGCCACGATCTGCAGGATTCGTCGGACAACCGCACCCGCTTCGTGCTTCTGGGCCGCGACGACGCTTGACGTCGACCGCGGTCCGGGCCTCCATGGCGGCCATGGTTCGCCCGCTCGCCCTTTCCGCGACGACCGCCCGCCGCTTCGCCGCGGGCGCGGACCTGTATTCCGGCTTTCGATACGCCGGCTGAGGCGTCGGGCAGCGCGGCCCGGCGGCCTCGCCGGCGACCGCTCCGCGACGGAGCGGCGGCTCGCAAACCCTCCGACCGTATCGAACCGAAGGCTCCCCCCGTGTCCCACGCCCTCCATCCCGTTCTCCAGCCGATCTGGCCGCCGGCGGACCGCCGGCCCGAGGACATCAGCCCCGAGCGCATGGCGCTGGCCGCGCTGCGGCACGAGATCGACCAGCTCGACGATGAGATCCTCGCCCTGTTCGAGCGGCGGCTGGCCATCGCCGCCCGCGTCGGCCGCGCCAAGGACGCGCCGGCGGGGCCGCACCTGAAGCTGCGCCCCGACCGCGAGCAGGCGGTGCTGGACCGTCTCTCCGCCCGCGCCCGCCCGGATAACCGGGAGGCCGTGCAGGCCCTGTGGCGCGAGATCGTCGGCCACGGCCTGGCCCGCCAGGGGCGGACGCAGATCCAGGTCTGGGCTCCGGTGGAGCCGGTCCGCGCCTTCGACGCCGCCCGGCGCCGGTTCGGCGCGGGGGCCGGGATCCGTCTGGCCGAGGGCGCGGAGGCGGCGCTGAAGTGGGCCGCCGAAGGGCAGGGGGCCGCGGTGCTGGCCGTCAACGACGGCGATCCGTGGTGGATCAGCCTGCGCCGCCGGTGGACCTCGCTGAGCGTGTTCGAAGGTCTCGGCGGCGCCGTGCCGACGGCGCTGGCCGTCGGCCGGATCGATCCGGCCGCCCTGCCGTTGGGGCCGCGCGTGGTGATCGGCGCCGGCGGCGACGCCGGCGACGGCGACGGTCGCCGGGTCGGGCTCGCCACCCACCATGGCTGGACCCTGTCCCTGACCGATGCGCCGCTGGCGATCGGCGGCCCCGAGGGCTGCGTCGGCGCGATCGGCGGCTAGACCGCCATGTTGTCGATCAGCCGCGTCCGCCCGATGCGGGCCGCGGCGAGGACGCGCGCGGGGGCGTCCACCGTGCGGGAGAAGGCGGAGAGATCCTCCGCGCGGCGCACGGCGACGTAGTCGACGCTGTCGAAGCCCGCCGCGAGCAGGGCGTCGACGGCGGCGGCCTCGATCGCCTCCACCGCCTCTCCGGCGGCGGCGCGGGCGCCCGCCTCGGCCAGCACCCCGTTCAGGCGGCGGGCCGTCTCCAGTTCCGCGGCCGACAGGTAGGCGTTGCGGCTGGACAGGGCGAGGCCGTGGCCGTCGCGGGCCGTCGGCAGGCCGACGATCTCGACCGGGATGTCCAGGTCGCGCACCAGCCGGCGCACCACCATCAGCTGCTGCCAGTCCTTCTCGCCGAACACGGCGACGTCGGGCTGGACCTGGTTGAACAGCTTGGCGACCACCAGGGCCACGCCGCCGAACATCTGCGGCCGGAAGGCGCCCTCCAGCCCTTCGGCCGGGCCGCCGACGTCGATGCGGGTCGTCGATCCGGCGGGATACATCTCGTCGACGCCGGGGGCGTACATCAGATGGCAGCCGGCGCCGGCGAGCAATTCCGTGTCACGCTCCTCCTGCCGCGGATAGGCGCCGAGGTCCTCGTGGGCGGCGAACTGGGCGGGATTGACGAAGACGCTGGCGACCACCCGGTCGGTCCGCTCGACCGCCGCCCGGACCAGCGACAGGTGGCCTTCGTGCAAGGCGCCCATGGTCGGGACGAAGCCGACGGTGAACCCCTGCCGTCGCCAGCCGGTTACCGTCTCGCGCAGGTCGGCGATGGTGCGGGCGACGGGCAGGGCGGAGGCGGGGCGGTCGGCCATGGTGAACGGATTAACCCTTCGCGTTAGGCGTGCTTGTGAACCGCGTTGCAAAGCCCCGCGTGCCAGGGTCCGGCTTATGACGCCGCGGCCGCCCTTCCGTCCAGTGCTCGCCCTGCTCCTCGCGACGGGGCTGACCGGCTGCGGCATGGTCGAAGGCGACGCGGACCGGTTCGAGACCTTGGCGGAGAAGGTCGCGGCGATCCCGCTGGACGAGCCGGCCGGAGCGAAGCGCGCGGCCCCGGCGTCCGCCGCCGATCGCGGCCTGCGTCCGGCGCTGCGCGTCGAGGTCATGGATCCTCACGCCCTCTGGGACGCCCGCGACGGCGGTCTGGGCGTCGTCGTCCAGGCGGCCACGACCCGGGCCGCGGCCGCCGCGGCGCCGGCCGTGGTGGACGGGGTGGCGTCTGAGCTTCGGCAACGTGTGGAGGGCGTCGCCGGGCGGGCGCCGTTGCGTCCTGCGCTTCGGGTCGTCGAGACCGGTCGCCCGCTGGTCCAGCTCGGCGCCTATTCCAGCGAGGCCGCCGCCCGCGCCGCCTGGAGCCGCCTTCAGGCCGGGCCTGCGGCCGCGGCGCTGCGGGGCCTTTCGCCGGTGCTGGAGCCGGTGGAGGTCGACGGCCGGACGCTGGTCCGTCTGAAGACCTCGGCGCCCGCCGCCGGCGCGGCGGACCTCTGCGCCGCCGCCGGCGTCGACGACCCGTGGTGCCGCCGCGCCGTCTGAGGCAATTCACAGCTTCGCCCGGGTCCGCGCGTTGACGTCGCCCGCCCCGGCGGCGACCCTGTCGTCCCATGACCGCGGGTTCGAGTCGGCGGTCGCTTCAGGATTCCAATCCCATGGCTGACCCTGTGGTCATCGTCGTCGGCAACGAGAAGGGCGGGGCGGGCAAGTCGACCCTCGCCATCCACATCGTCGCCGGCCTGCTGCACGCGGGCAAGCGCGTGGCGATCATCGATCTGGATCTTCGCCAGCGCTCGATGGCGCGCTTCTTCGCCAATCGCGCGGCCTGGACGGCCGGAAACGGGCAGAGCCTGCCCATGCCGATCGAGCCGGACCTCGGCGACGGCAAGGTCCTCGCGCGGGCCGACGAGGCCGAACAGCTGGCCCGCTTCGAGGCGGCCTTCGCCGAGGCGCGGGCGCAGGCGGACTACATCCTGATCGACACCCCCGGCGGGGACACCGTCCTGTCGCGGGCGGCGCACGGCCTGGCCGACCAGATCGTCACCCCGATGAACGACAGCTTCGTCGACTTCGACCTGCTGGGGCAGGTCGATCCCGTGACGCTCGAACTGCAGAAGCCGTCGATCTACTCCGAGAGCGTCTGGGAGGCGCGCAAGCACCGCGCCATCACCCAGGGCCGCAATGCGACGATCGACTGGATCGTGGTGACCAACCGCCTCGCCGTCGCCGCCGCGCGCAACCGGCAGCGGCTCGAGGAGCGGATGCAGAAGCTGGCCCGCCGGGTCGGCTTCCGCATGGGGCCGGGCCTGCGCGACCGGGTCATCTATCGCGAGCTGTTCCCGTTCGGCCTGACGGTCGCCGACCTGTCGAACGAGGTGAGGCCGGTGGCCGTGTCGCTGGCCCATGTCGCGGCCCGGCAGGAGCTGCGCAGCCTGATGCTGGCCCTCGGGCTGGACGGCGACCGGCTCGACTCGCCGCTCGACGCGGCGGCCTGATCGCGTGGGACTGGTCTGGCTGGCGCTGGCGGCCATCGCCGTCTGGGCGCTGGTGCGGCTGGGGCGGCAGACGGAGAAGCCGGGGCGGGGGCAGTGGCGCATCGCGGCCACCGTGCTCGGCGCGGTGCTGCTGGCCGGGGCGGTGCTGGCCGGCGCCCGTGGGGCCTGGCTTGCGGCCGCGGGTCTGGCCGGGGCCGGGGCGTGGTTCCTGGTCGCCTCGCGGCAGCGGCCGCCGGCCCCGCGCGTCGAGGCCATGACGGACGCCGATGCGCGGTCCCTGCTGGGGGTCGCCCCCGGCGCCTCCCGCGCGGAGATCAACGCCGCCTGGAAGCGCCTGATGGGCCGGGCCCACCCGGACCAGGGCGGTACGGAAGGGCTGGCCGCGCGCCTGAACGCGGCGCGCGACCACCTTCTGAAGCGGCGGGTCTAGGCTTTCGCCGCCTTCTTCGCGGCCGGCTTCTTCGCCGCCGCCTTGGGCGCGGCCTTCTTCGCGGGGGCCTTCTTGCCCTTGGCCGGCGCCCCCGCCTTGGCGGCCAGCAGCGGCAGGGCGGCCTCCAGCGTCATGTCCTCGGGCGCCGTCCCCTTCGGCAGGGTGGCGTTGACCTTGCCGGACTTCACATAGGGGCCGAAGCGGCCCGCCATGACCTGGACGGGATCGCCGGTCTCCGGGTGCGCCCCCAGCTCCTTCAGCGGCGCGACCGCCGAGCCGCGGCCGGCGCGCCCGGCGCGCTTTTCCGCCAGCAGGGCCACCGCCCGGTTCAGGCCGATGTCGAAAACCTCATCGATGTCAGAGACATTGGCGTAGGTTCCTGCGTGCTGCACGAAGGGGCCATAGCGGCCGAGGCCGGCCGTGATCGGCTTGCCGTCCTCCGGGTGCAGCCCGACCTCGCGCGGGAGGCTGAGCAGGCGCAGGGCCTGTTCCAGCTCCAGCGTCGCCGCCGACCAGCCCTTGGGCAGGGACGACCGCTTCGGCTTGTCGCCCTCGCCGGCGGTTTCGACATAGGGCCCGAAACGGCCGATCTTGAGCAGCACCGGCTGGCCGGTGGCCGGGTCGACGCCGAGCTCGCGGTCGCTGGCCGCCTCCTCGCCGCCGGCGCCGGCGCCGAAGCCGCGGGTGTATTTGCAGTCCGGATAGTTGGAGCAGCCGATGAAGGTCGACTTCATCTTGAAGCTGGCCTTCAGGTGCAGCCGGCCCGTGCCGCACACCGGGCAGAGCCGGGGATCCGAACCGTCCGCCTTCGGCGGGAACAGGAACGGCCCGATGGCTTCGTCCAGCTTGTCGATGACGCCCTGCAGGGCCGTGACCTCGTCCGTCGCCGGCTTCAGCTGACCCCAGAAGTCACGCAGCAGCACCTTCCAGTCGAGGTCGCCGGCCGAGACCTCGTCCAGCCGCGTCTCGAGGTCGGCGGTGAAGTCGTACTCGACCCACTTGCCGAAGAACTGCTCGAGGAAGGCCGTCACCAGTCGCCCGGTGTCCTCGGGGATGAAGCGGTTCTTGTCCATGCGGACGTAGCCGCGGTCGCGCAGGGTGGTCAGGATCGAGGCGTAGGTCGAGGGCCGGCCGATGCCGAGCTCCTCCAGCTTCTTGACCAGGGTGGCTTCCGAGAAGCGCGGCGGCGGCTCGGTGAAGTGCTGCTCGGTGCGGATCGCCTCGACCTTCGCCGTCGCGCCTTCCTTCAGCGCCGGCAGGCGGGTGGCGTCGTCCTCGTCGTCGTCCGACTTCGGCCGGTCGTCGCGGCCCTCCTCATAGGCGGCGATGAAGCCGTCGAAGGCCACGACCTGGCCGGTGGCGCGCAGGCCGGTCTGGCCGTCGGCGCTGTCGATCTCGACCGTGGTGCGGTCCAGCCGCGCGCTCTCCATCTGGCTGGCGACCATGCGCTTCCAGATCAGCTCGTAGAGCCGCTGCAGGTCCGGCTCCAGCCGCAGCGAATCCGGCGTGCGGGCGATGTTCGTCGGCCGGATCGCCTCGTGCGCCTCCTGGGCGTTCTTGGCCTTGGTCTTGTAGTAGCGGGGCTCGGACGGAAGATAGGCGGGGCCGAAGCGGTCGCCGATCACCTCCCGCGCCTGGGCGATGCCCTCGGGGCTCACCGAGACGCCGTCGGTCCGCATGTAGGTGATCAGGCCGCCGGTCTCGTCGACGCCCTCGTACAGCTTCTGCGCCGCCTGCATGGTGCGCTGGGCGGTGAAGCCCAGCTTGCGCGCCGCCTCCTGCTGCAGGGTGGAGGTGGTGAAGGGCGGGGCGGGCGAGCGCTTGACCGGCTTCTTCTCGATCGAGCGGATGGTGAAGGCGCCGCCGTTGATCGCGGCGCGGGCGGCGCTGGCCATCTCTTCGGAGACGATGTCCAGCCGCTGCACGCGCTTGCCGGCGTGCTTGACCAGCCGGGCGGTGAAGGGCGGGCTGTCGGCGACCAGGTCGGCCTCGACGGACCAGTATTCCTGCGGCCTGAAGCGCTCGATCTCCAGCTCGCGATCGACCACGATGCGCAGGGCGACCGACTGCACGCGGCCGGCGGAGCGGGCGCCGGGCAGCTTGCGCCACAGCACCGGCGAGAGGGTGAAGCCGACCAGATAGTCGAGCGCACGGCGGGCCAGGTAGGCCTCGACCAGCTCCATGTCGAGTTCGCGCGGCGCCGCCATGGCCTCCAGCACGGCGCCCTTTGTGATGGCGTTGAAGGTGACCCGCTGGACCTGCTTGTCCTTCAGCGCCTTCTTCTTCTGCAGCACCTCCAGCACGTGCCAGCTGATCGCCTCGCCCTCGCGGTCGGGGTCGGTGGCGAGGATGACGCGGTCGGACCTCTTCGCCGCCTCGGCGATCTCGGACAGGCGCTTGGAGGCCTTGGCGTCGACCTCCCAGCTCATGGCGAAATCGTCGTCGGGCGCGACCGATCCGTCCTTCGACGGCAGGTCGCGGACGTGGCCGTAGGACGCCAGGACGGTGTAGTCCGGGCCCAGGTATTTGTTGATGGTCTTGGCCTTTGCGGGGCTCTCGACGACGACGAGGTTCATGCGGGGAGGGGCCTTTCAGAGGCGCGGGAACGTGGTTGGCTGGAGCCGCCCTGTCAATCGGCCGTCGTCCGGACCGGTTTCAGAGCGAGGCGAGACCGCCCGGCAGCAGGGTCGCCCGGCCGGCCAGACTGAGCTCCAGCAGGGCCGCGGCCACGGCTCCGACGGGGGCGCCGGCGGCCCGGGCCAGCTCGTCGCGCGGCGTCGGCGTGGGCGAGAGCAGGGCGGCCACCCGCTCGACCAGCTCCGCCCCGGTCTCGTCCGGCGCGCCGGCGAACGGCGCGTCCGCGGCCGGCTCGCGCACGGCGCGGGGACGCTCGAACTCCCGCTCGATGTCCGCCAGCCCCTCGCACAGGACCGCGCCCTGGCGCAGCAGCTCGTTCGGCCCCTTCGAGCGCGGGTCCAGCGGCGAGCCGGGGACGGCGAACACCTCGCGGCCCTGTTCGGCGGCGAGCCGGGCGGTGATCAGGGAGCCGGACCTCAGCTCCGCCTCGACCACCACCACGCCGCGGGACAGCCCGGAGATGATGCGGTTGCGGCGCGGGAAGTCTTTGGCCTGCGCCCGCGCGCCCACCGGGCTTTCGGAGACGACGCAGCCCCGCTCGAGGATCTGCTGGTAGAGCTCGGCGTTGTCGGGCGGGTAGACGTCGTCGACCCCGCCGCCCAGCACCGCCACGGTGCCGGTCGGCAGCGCCCCGGCATGGGCGGCGCCGTCGATGCCCCGCGCCATGCCGGACACCACCACGTGGCCGGCCTCGCCGAGCTGCTGGGCCAGGCCGCGGGCGATGCGCTGACCGCCGGCGGAGGCGATGCGGGCGCCGACCACGGCGAGACAGGGCCGGGCCAGCAGTCCGGCCTCGCCGAGCGTCCACAGCAGCGGCGGCGGCGGGTCGATGGCCGCCAGCAGGGCGGGATAGTCGGCGTCGCCGAAGACGATCAGCCGCGCCCCCAGCCGTTCGCCCGCGGCGAGCTCGGCGTCGATCTCTCCGGGGGACGGCAGGGCGAGGCCATGGCCGCCGCCGCGGCGGACCAGGTCCGGCAAGGCCTCGAGCGCCGTAACGGCGTCGCCGAAGCGCTGGAGAAGCTGGCGGAAGGTGACGGGGCCGACGCGGTCCGTGCGGGCCAGCCGCAGCCGGGCGAACCGCTCGGCCGCGTCGAGGGTCACGTCTTCCTCGCTCCGATACGCGGCTCCGCCCCCTTCAGCAGGCGGGCGATGTTGGCGCTGTGGCGGATCCAGATCAGCACAGCGGTGAAAGCCGCCAGGGCGAGGATGGGGGCGGGGGCGGGCAGGCCGAGGGCGGCGAGCGGCAGCAGGGCGTAGACCGGCGCCGCCGCCGAGGCGACCAGGGCCGACAGGGAGGAGATGCGGAACAGCGCCGCCATCAGGATCCAGGTGGCGCCGGCCAGCAGGCCCAGCGGCCAGGCGGCGGCGATCAGCAGGCCGAAGAAGGTCGCCACCCCCTTGCCGCCCCTGAAGCCGAGCCAGACCGGGAACAGGTGGCCGAGGAAGGCCGCGCCGCCGGCGATCGCGCCGGCGACCTCGCTGTCGAACAGCTGGCGGGCGATGAGCAGGGCCGCCGCGCCCTTGCCGGCGTCGAGCAGCAGGGTGGCCAGGGCGAGGTCCTTGCGGCCGGTGCGCAGCACATTGGTCGCGCCGATGTTGCCCGAGCCGATGCCGCGCACGTCCTGGCCGGTCGCCGCGCGGGTGAGGATCACGCCGAAGGGAATGGACCCCAGCAGGTAACCGCCGGCCGCCACCAGCGCCAGCGTTCCCAGAGCGGGCCCGACCAGATCCTGCACCTCAACCCCCATACAGCCGCCGCGTGTATATCACGCCGCCGGCGCCGCTCGCCAGCGGCGGCCAGCATCTATCGATTCGGCCGGCGTCGTTTCCGGGGCTCAGCGCCCGTCGTGCACGACCCGCCCGCCGACCACCGTCAGCCGGACCCTGCCCTGCAGCCGTCGCCCGTCGAACGGCGAGTTCTTCGACTTGGAGCGGAGGGCGTCGGCCTCGATGACGACCGGGGCGCCGACGTCGAACAGCACCAGGTCGGCGGGGGCGCCGGCGGCCAGACGTCCGGCCTCCAGCCCCAGCAGGCTCGCCGGCCCCTCGGTCAGGGGCCGCAGCACGTCCAGCAGATCCAGACCCTCCGCGTGATGCAGCGTCAGCGCCGCCGGCAGCAGGGTCTCCAGCCCGACCGCCCCGGGCGCCGCCTCGGCGAACGGCCGCCGCTTGTCCTCGGCCGGGGCCGGGGCGTGGGCGGAGGTGATGACGTCGATCAGGCCGTCGCGCACCGCCTCGACCAGCGCCCGCCGGTCGCTCTCGGCCCGCAGCGGCGGGTCCAGCCGGTAGAAGGTCCGGTAGTCGCCGATGTCGACCTCGTTGAAGCACAGGTGGTTCACCGAGACGGAGGCGGCGACCTCGAGGCCGCGCGCGCGGGCCCGCGCCAGCGTCTCCAGCGCGTCTTCGGTGGAGATCTGGTCGACGAGGAAGCGGGCGCCGGTCTGCTCGACCAGCGCCAGGTCGCGCTCCAGCTGGATGCGTTCGGCGATGGCCGGCGCCGAGGCCAGTCCCAGCCGCGTGGCCAGTTCGCCGGAGGTGGCCACCGCCCCCTCGCTCAGCCACGGATCCGCCGGCCGGCAGGCGATCAGGGCGTTGAAGGCGGCGGCGTAGCTCATCACCCGCTGCAGGGTGCGGCTGTTGGCGATCACCCGGTCGCCGTCGGTGAAGTAGAGCGCCCCGGCCTCGTCCATCAGGCCGATCTCGGCCATGCGCTGGCCGTCCAGCGCCCGCGTCGCCGCCCCGGCCACCCGCACATGGACGAGGCCGAGGGCGGCCCCGCGCCGCTGGATGAAATCGACCATGGCCGGATCGTCGATCGCGGGGTCCGTGTCGGGCTGGATAACCATGGTGGTGACCCCGCCCGCCGCCGCCGACAGGGCGGCTGCCTTCAGCGTCTCCTTCGGCTCGGCCCCCGGCTCGCCGGTCTTGACCCGGATGTCGATCAGGCCAGGCGACAGGCACAGGCCGCCGGCGTCGACTACCTCGACCCCGTCCGGCGCCGCGGCGCCCGCCCCATGCACCACCTCGA
>Ga0233425_10000796_pt1 | contig 77235 bp, 64 predicted proteins | sample Watercolumn_Towu_2_FD_181712 | JGI IMG/M metagenome (GOLD analysis project Ga0233425, IMG submission 181712) | Freshwater microbial communities from Lake Towuti, South Sulawesi, Indonesia - Watercolumn_Towuti2014_140_MG | ecosystem: Environmental > Aquatic > Freshwater > Lake | place...
CAATAAAAACAATATTAATATCAGGATACAAAATATTATTATGTTTACTATTAAGTTAAACTGTAATAATATCCCGTTATTTTAACAAAACCATTTTCTTGACATCAGAAAACCAATCAGATTGAAGTTTATAATAATAAATTCCCGATGGTAAATTAATACCATTAAACGTTACCTCATATGTTCCGGGCTGTAATTGTTCATTGACAAGAGTTTGAATTTCTTTGCCAGTGATATCGAAGATTTTTAATTGCACAAGTTGACCCTTCGATTTACTCAGGGTAAAATTCGATTTTGGCAAATCGAATTTTATTATTGTTATTGGATTGAACGGGTTTGGGTAGTTTTGTGACAGTGAATAAGTCAGAGTGTTTGTCAGGTTTTCATTAATTCCTATCGTGTGATTTGTTGCAAGTCGAACGTAATACAACTCTGCCCAGGATTGTCCGTTGTTTGTTGAATTCGGATAAGCGCCCGGAATAGAATCTCTTAATGCACATACATTTGCATAAAGAGTATTTGTATTTCTGTCATTCCAAACCGAAATACTTGGAAAAGACCAGTCTTTTAACGGACCGTCAGGAGTGAATTTGTATGGTTTTGAAAAATAATAATTGTTAGTTGCTTTTGTAATATAAAGCGCCTTGAAATTAGTAGTGTCAGGCGGTGTTCCACCCCACCTGTTTGTGAATGCCTGAAATACAATAAAGACAGTGTTATTATCAGAAGAAACCCCAACAACAGGTCTGCTTAAAGTTCCAAGCTGGTCATTAACACCGGTTTTAATTGAATCAGGTGAAGGAATCGGAACATTGGATTGACCTGCGACAGCGATGCTTCTGTTCGGGTCAGTTCCCGGAAGGTCGTTTGCCCAGAAGCGGATTTTTGCCGGAGCTTTTTGAAAATAATCTCCTGCAATAGGGTCTTGTTTAATTGTTTCAAAAGTTATACAGGGGATATTTCCTTTATATGCTATTGATAATCCTCTGAATGCAGCAAGACTATCAGCACCGGAACCCGTAAATACCGCCAGATATATTTTTAAAGGGGCAGAAAAAGTCAGCCCATTATTGGTTGACTCAATAAAATATACGCTTCTATAATCAGTTTCAACAAATGAATTTTGTATGTATGTTATTCCAATTCTTCCGTCCTGACCAAGAGCACCGCAGTAACTTTCCCGTCCGCAATTTCCAAAAGGAATCCACGAAGACCACGAAGGATAACCCGTTGCTCTGGAAGTTGAATCACTCGTCATAGTCTGCCCCATCACAATTACTTTTGTTGTTGCCGTAATACTTGAAGTAAGGCAAAACTTTCCAAAAAAATATGTATTTAAAGGCGGGTCAAAAATCTCAAATGAACCGAGCCCCGGATAAACATCTTTGTATAGCAATATTCTTGTGGTAGTATTTGTTGTAGTTGAACCGTGATTGCAAATAAAGGCACATCCGTCGCTTGCCAGCATGATAGAACAAAATCCTGACTTTCTATCGTTAATGTTATTTATAAAAGTCCAGTTTGTTCCCATATTGGAGCTGTAAAAATATTTTGTTCTTCTGCCCGGGTATGTACTTGGGTCGCCGACAGGAGAAGACATAATTACTGCGTGAATATTACCGGGATTGTTTTTATCCTGTGCAATCCACTGCGGAGAACTGTTTGACGCAAGGTCATATATTGTCCCCCCACCAGTGTTTATAAAGGTTGGGGTCCATGTTTGTGCAAATAAACCAGAAGAAGCAAGTAGAAGAATTATAGAAAACGAAAAAATTATTTTTTTCATTTTATTTATATTTTATAATAAAAAAAGTTATCTTTTAATTGTCTAATACAAATTATTTAATGTAAACCATTCTTTTAGTATCTGTAAACGAATCGGTTTCCAACCTGTAGAAATAAACTCCTCCCGCAAGATATGCGGCATTCCAGTTGAGTTCATAATACCCAGCCTGCATATTTGAATTAATAATAGTTTCAACTTCCCGCCCGAGAACATCATATACAATAAGCTTTACAAGGGTATTTCTGGGAATATCAAACTTAATTTTTGTTGACGGGTTAAACGGATTGGGATAGTTATCTCTGAGTTTAAATTCTTTTGGAATTTCATTTCCAAGAATAGTTATTCCCGAAGTTGTATTCCATCGTGCCTGTTCAACAACAGGATTTGTTGTCATATAAACCGTAGCCGCCGAATCAATACCCGTGCTGTCAGGACTTGTATATGCACCTACACCTATTCCAGTCCACCCGTGAAAATAGTACATAGTACCGCCAACGTTAATTCGCCGGGTACTGACACTAAAAGCGGCAGGAGCCGCAGAATCATAAAATATATTTCCGCCGGAAGTGGTTCCATAACTTGAAATTACGGTTAATTTATACTGTATCTTGTAATTTGCGGTTAAAGTTAAGTTACCGGACATTGTAACATTATGTGCGGTGTCCCCATTGTCCGACCAACTCTGATACATATATTGCGTACCCCCCATAGTGTACGGACTTATAGCTTTTACATTAACAACAGAGTTTGTCGGGAAAGCTAAATTTTGCCTGGTAGTATAACTTACTCCGTTTACCTGATATGTGCATTGTCCTTCGCGGTTTGTTCCGATGTTCAGGTTTGACATATTTACAAGAAGATTTACGTTTCTTGTATGCACGGGAGTTCCGTTGCTACCAGCCCCTTTGATAGTAAGTTTATATACCCGGGCATTAACATTTGCTGAAGCACTTATATTCAACTTTACGGAATCAGGAAAGGCAGTTATGGAATCTTTCCCGTTCTGGAAAGTTATTGTTATAGTTCCGCTTGTAGGAAGGGAGTCGAGCGTATAAGTAAATTTCACTTTATCATTGTATAGTTTTACAGCGGGGACTTTTGCCGTAACAGTACCATTTCCTCCACCGGGTATTGAAAGCGACGAAGGAGAGGCAAGTAATCCAAAGTCAGGAAAATAAGCAACGTAACTTCCAAAATTTCCCGCCCTGAAGTCTGTCCAGCAAATCATCGAAGTTTTTGCGTTTGAAGTTACAGCATCGTAATCTCCAAGATAAGCTGGTGTCCCGCCGCCGCCGCAGGTTGTGCAGTTTATTCTGAATTTTGCAGAATTAATTTTCTGATTAGGCATAAAAGAGACACCGCCGTTATCAGAATATGTTGCATAAACTTCACAGCTGTCGCTCGTGGGACAGTTTCTTGTATCGAGCCACTTAATGTATAACCTGCCGGTTGTTTTATCACACCAGATTGAAGGATGCCACTGATGGTTTGCTGTAGTGTTTGCATCATCATTAACTTGAACTTCAGATGACCACGAAGCACCCTGGTCTGTTGAATACCTGCACCAGATATCGGGTTTAGCACCATTTACCACGGGGGTATTATTTGCATACACTAAATACAATCTTCCCCTATATGTTCCGAAGCTATTATCAGCAGTAATAAAAGGATACGGGCGCGTACGCATATTTTCAACAGAATGACGCCCGCCGACAGCAGTGCCAACATAGTATGCAAAGTTCTGTGCAGACTTCATCGTAAAAGCGGTTCCTCCATTTGTTGAAACATAAAAGTAATAGGCAGGCGAGAATGTGCTTCCATAATTTGTTACTACATAAACACAACCACCGGAAATATTTCCACCAATTACATTTGGTCCCACGCACACCATCATTCCCGGTAAATTCTGAGTTGAAAAATTATAAACCGTATTCCAAGATGCACCATAATCGGTTGACCTTGCAAATGTTCCCGGGGTAATCGTCGTATATACATAGTTTGCATAAGGTCCGCTGGTCTGGTCAGCCGCAATCCAGTTTTTATCATTTCCGGAAATTCCGAAAATAGGGGTTTGCCAAGTCTGGCCGTTATTTGTGGATTTTACAATATAACAGCCGATAACAGAAGATGTGCCGGTCATATTTTCGTAGTAAAGATTTCCCAGACTGTCGTATGCAGTTACGGGGTCTCCAAGAGGATTCGGAAGCGAAGGATTATTAACAAACCAGTCTAATCCGTTCATAGTATAGTGAGTTCCATTTGTATTAAATGCACAGAAATTCTGCAGAACATTTTTTGGATTCATTGAGATATGCGGCTCGGCAAAGTCCACGCCCAGATTAAAATTATCAAATCCATCCGGTGTAGTAATAACAGCCATATTCGATTTTGGCGACGACAATCCTCTCAGGTGCTTTGGAATCTGGTCCAGATTCGGGTCATCCTGATACGCCTGAGATAAAATAAAATCAAGGCTAATAATAGATATTGCCAGAATGGCAATTGAAGCGAGTATTTTTTTTAACATAATAAATTATTTAGATTAATAAAATTTTTTCATTACAAAACAATTCCTTCTCTTTATTATATAAATATAATGTATGATTTTTTTTAATACTATGTTAAAAGGAAAGGAGTTAAGAAGTAAGGAGTTAAGAAGTTAAGGGAGTTAAGAATAATAGCTAATAGGTAGGGTCTTTGTGTCTCCGTAAGAATTTTTTGACACGGAAAAATACGGAAAATACAGACATTCACGGATATTTTTTTTAAAAACTCTTTAAGCCTTAAAAGAAAAACATCAATTATCAATTAAAGTACCGGTTACATTCCAGTAGCTATTATCGCCGCATTCGATTATGATTTTAAAATTATGTTTGCCGGGACCTAATCCGTCGAGTCTTATTTCATAAGGGTTTACGACCATACCCGGACACCAGTTAGAGCGGCTGTAATCGGAAGATGACATACCGTTGAGGAAATTTCCCGAAGCGGGGTTATTTTCACGGAATGTCCCGCAGTCAGTCCGCCAGGGCACAAGTTTAAATACTTCCTTTCCATCGACAAGAACCGTATGCATTCTCGGAGTGAACTCATCATTTCCGTGCCCCGTTGTTATGAATCTTAACACAGGATTTTTAATTCCTTCCGGAATTACTGCATCGACGCTTAAAGTATCTGTTTTGAAAATATTTCCATATTCCTGTCCTTCCATTTCCATAATGTTTAGTGTTGAAAACAGAGGTAAAAACCATTTTGAATTATTTTCATATTCAGATTCTTCAAAGTATTTCAGTCGCAAACTTAAAAGATGCCCGCCTTTATCCCAGTTACCGACAAATGCCCCGATAAATAAATTTTTACCCAAGGCACGCACAATATTTGAAACATCAAGCCGGTATGTAATGGAATCTTTCCAGTTCAGTCCGTTGATTTTAATATCTTTTCCGAACCACCCGGCTCCGAATGATGTAATAAATCGTACAAGTTCAACGGGCGGATAATAGTTTTCAGTCAGAGTAAAGCCACCCCATTTCCCGTCTTTATATTTTGGAAGAACATCCAGACCATTTTTTAATCCATCATATAAGGTTTGTTTATCAGTAATTGGAATTGCAAAAACAGACCCGGTTCTGTCGTATGCATCTCCGTTTGAGCGAACAGTTATTTCAGCAATGACTATTGTGTGTTCGGTTGTTTTAGGCATCGCAACTTTTTTCAGCACAACCGTTCCTTTAGAAAGTTTCATTACCTCTTTAGTAAAATCTTTTGTAAACGAGTCATTAAAACTTAAAATCTCGTTTTCAAAAACAGTAAAAGTCTTATATCTGCTCTCGATTAATTTCTGCTGAAATTCGGCTTCGTTTAGTTCTGTAAGATTACTTCTTGGAAATAATGATTCCGTAATATATCCGTCCGAAGTGTCAATTTGTTTTGCATAAATTTCGTAGTTTCCGTTGCGTATTACTTTCAACACAAGTCCGGGGATATTGGCAAGGTAAAGCCCGGGAGCACCTTTGTATTCAGATATTGCACAGTAAAACACATCAATACTATTCGAACGCAGTTTTATATTTGTTTGCACGCAGGGAAAATTTAAAATAAATTCTACACCGTGCTTCACTTCAAGATTTTTAAACTCAATATTTTTTCTGAATGAATATAGATTTGCTTTATCTATTTCAAGTGTCTGAACGGTTTGTTTTTTGATAAAATCAATATACTGGCTTTCTTTGTTAAGAGTCGGCCTGTAAATTCTCTGTGATTCTTTTGAAATATAAACAACGACCGAGTCTCCTTTAACCTCTTTGCCGTCCTGCTTTATGCCGTAGATTATGCGCAGTTGAGAATAGCAGGATTGAATCATTATAACAAAAAACAAAAATAGAAATAGGCTTTTCATATTGCGGGATTTTATTTGGGTAAAATTAAATCATTCAAATAAATAATTCTATATCAAACAAAAAGCAGAATGCAGACAAACACAGATTTATTAATAATAATTTTTTGACACGGATATTACGGAAATAACGGATTTGCACGGGTTAATTAAAAACGTAAAAGAAAAAAGAAGCATCAATTATTTCTTTCTTAGACAAAAAGACATTATCAATTGTCAATTATAAGTTGAAAAAGTATTATTGAATGATACCCATATGAAAAAGAAAATTATTATATTTAACCGTCACGCCAAATAAGCAAACAATCAATTAAAAAATTTAAAAAAGAAAGGAGCCAGAAATGGAAAACAAATCTATTTTCATCGGGTTTGAGGTAGACTGGAAAAAATATATGTTCTATGTCTATCTTGTAAATAACACAAGCATGCATTTCGAGAAGGTGAAGATGTTACAAGCGGAATTGCTTCGGATGACGACACGATTATTGAAACAAGCAGAGTTATAAAGGATTTGGGCGAATTAAAGACATATTCTTTTAATAAAATTGACGAAAGCGACACTGATGAACTTGATTTTAGAATATGGTATCACCTGGATTTGATTACCGATGACGGAGCGATTTATAAATATATGACAGAAACCCCGAGGGCAGGAGGGTTTGGGAGAAAAAACACATTTCTTCCAATACTTAACAAAGATGCTCTCGAGCTTTATTTAGAAAAACGCGAGGGAGAATCAATCGAGGAAGAAATCATCGGGATGGATATGAATAGCAAATATTTAAGAAGAGGAGTAGATTTCTAAATTAGAAAATCCCTTATTTTATAAAATTAATAAAGGAAATTAAACAAATGAACAACACACAGCAATTTACAGAAGAACAGAGAAAACAGGCGAGAAGATAACCAAATTGATTATCGAGGGTATGAGGAAAGCCAAAAAGCTTGGCGTAGAGGATATGACGATAAGCGAAGCGGAATCATATTTGAACAAGAAAAAAGCCCGGATTAAAAGATAAATTATTATATTTAACCGTCACATCAAATTAATAAACAATAAATAAAAATTTAAAAAAAGAAAGGAAGTCAAAATGAACAATTCAAAGCAACGTACGGAAGAAGAATAGTTGGAACAGGCGAAAAAGACATTCGAGGAGATAACCAAACTGATTATCAAGGGTATGAAGAAAGCCAAAGAACTTGGCGTAGAGGATATGACGATAAGCGAAGTGGAATCATATCTGGACAAGAAGAAAGCGGAAGAAGAAGAAAGCCCGGATTAAAAGATACGGCTGTCGTGAGGAAACTCACGACAGCACGGAGTATCAACCACAATCAATGTAATAATATATTCAGTTACTTCTTTAGCAGTCCAAGACCCTCTGTTGCCGAGGTATCATCCGGACTCATTTCAAGCACTTTGGTAAAAAGTACTTCTGCTTCGCGAGTTTTTCCGAGCTGGTAATTTGTCCAGGCAAACATCAGTGTTGAGTTGTAATCGAACGGATATGAATTCACTACTCTTTCAAAAAATGTATATGCCTTGCTGTAATCTTTTCCGTAATAATACATCATTCCCAATCTGTAATTTGCAATCGAATTCATTCCGTCTATTTTCAGAATTTCTTCATACTGTTTTTTCACCTCATCCCATTTTTCCACCGCAGCCGCAGGAAGTACGTAACCGAATTTTGCCTCTATTGAGTAAGGCATAAGCTCAATTGCCTTGCTGTAATAATCCATAGATTCGGTGTATTGTTTATTGTTATATGAAAGCCACCCAAGACGAAGATTTAATTCGTAGCTTCCTTTTTCATAAACACTTTTCAGCGTGTTGATGCTTTTTGTGTAATCACCCGCAGTTTCTGAAGCATAACTTTCTTTAAATGCTTTTAACACTGCACTCGAAACGGGTTTTTCACTTTGAGCATTTATCAGCGACACAAGCATGAAAATAAACGCAACAATGATTAAACGTTTTGATAATTTTAAAAGAGCCATTTGAATCCTCCAATTATTTTATGAGTTTTATTAATAATATTTGTTGATTTAAAATTAAATGGCGAGGTGTATGTAACATCAGGCTGTTCCCCCGAATAATACATATACTGCAGATAAAACTGAAATCGATTTACCGGAAAAATAAAATTTATTCCCGCCCTGTCTTTTATTTTATATATATTGTTATAAATAACGTAGCCGTTATTTTCGTTATAATTATAAACATCCCCATAATAATAAAAAACTTCTGCCCAGAGATTTCTGAATAATTTAAATCCGATTTTTTGATTAAATAAAGCATTTGTCATAGAGGAAGCAGTGTCCTTCTGTGTATGAATTATTAAGTCGCTTACGGTATAGAGGTTTAAATTAGAAAACGGATAAAAAATAAAAGAAAAAGAATTTTGAAATTGTTTTGAATTATTAAAACCGGAATAAGAGTTTGTAAATTCAAAACGGAAATTTTTATAATATTTTCCGAACGATGCCAGCAAAAGAAAATCACTTAAAGGTATATCGGTTTTGTAATAAACCGCAGGAGGAGGATTATATCTTGTATCATACCAGAAATACATATTCTGAGTACTTGCGCTTAAATAATGCAGTGCGAAAGTACCGTCAAAACCATTTCCCAGGGGAGTTCTAACAGACAGGTAATATTCAACCTGCTTTATACTTAAATCAAAATCTTTTGTTCCGTTAATAAATTCGTTAGTTCTTAATATTCCCGAGACACCCGTATAATTTAAACAATGAAATACCGAAACAAAATCTGATAACTGATGAATTAATCCAACCGAGAAATATTTTGTATTGTTAGTGATATCTTTTTCACTGAAGATTAAGCCGGTTCCGGGTGCAGATACATTAAGCGGCTCTTTCTTCCGTCTATTATAATCACTATTGTAAGAATATCCGGTCTCAAAAGCCATCCCTTTAAAATAATCGTTTTCATTAATTATAAGTTTTCTTTTTAAAAAGGAAGTCATTTTCGGAACAAGATTTCTTGCATCGTCGTATCTTCCGCATCCCGAATATGAATAAAAAAGGTATTCGACGGCAATTGAGTCAGCAGGTAAAAACTCAAGAGCTCTTTCAAAATGCTCAACTGCTGAAAAATATTTTTCTTGTGAAAGCAGCGCAATACCCGCTCGCATTCTTAAGTAATAGAAATCAGTTCCTCCGTCAATTGCTTTTTCTGTTTCGTTTATGAGTTCATTCCATTTTCCGTTTATAAACAAAGAATATGTTTTCCTGTCAACCGAATCAATGTTCTGTGCGGAAATATTAATATCGGCAAATAATAGAAATAATATTATAAAAATTATTCTACGCAAGAGGCTGTGATAGTTTTATTTTTAAAGAAAATTTTCAGAGTTTTTATTCCCTTTCTGTCAACCACCATTTCGAATTTTTTTCCAGATATCTTTCTTTTAAAAAACTTCTTTTTTATTCCCGAGTTAATTATTATTTCTCCGGGATTTATTTCATCATCCTGACTTTCATACCTCAAACAATAATCGGCACTGAGGAAAACATAAAAAGGAGCTATAAAATCCTGAATGAACAATCCGGCTTTTGAATAAACTCGGTCGAGAGGAAAGCTGTCGCTAACATCAAGCCCGCGATAAAATCCGAGAGGAACCTTATATGCAGATAGGAAAAAATAATAAAGTAATGATTTTTTGCTTCCGTAAAAATCATAGAAGTAAAAAATTCTATTATCGTTTGAGAGGTACGCAAACGAACTTTTCTGTTTGCACCAGATATATGTTCTGTTGTATGCGTCAGTAACAACTTCCCAGTCCTCTGATTTAATTTTGTTATTGTGATAATATTCAAAACTGAGTTTTTTTCCGGGAATGAAATTGAAAGCATTTTGCAGAAGAGAGTTGATTTCGATGTTGGTAATTTTTTGCCCAAGTTCCGGTTTTTCATAAAAACGGAATTCGTTTTTCACACTGCTTTTTAATATATAATTTGCAACAGGGTAGTCTATGGTCACTCCCTCCACAAACGGGGTTGCCTGCAGCTGGAAATGTAAATGGGGTTCGGGCGACCTTCCCGAGCTTCCACAAAGGGCTATGCTCTGCCCTGCTTTCACAAATTCACCCTTGATTACTTTTATTGAATTCATTTTCAGATGGCAAAGCTTAGAATAAAAGCCTTCACCGTGTCTGATGATAATTGTGTTTCCCCAGTTATTTTCAAGGTTTACATTCCCGATTAAATTGTCTTCTATTCCGTCTATTATTTCTTCAATATACCCATCCGCAGGACAAAGAACAGCTTTATTAAAACAGTAATAATCTTCAAGACGCGAGCCGTAATTTCTGAAGGTTTTTCCGGTAGTATCGGTGATTACAAAATCCCAGGCATTACGCCATTTGTCTCGATGTGTAATTTCTCCATCATGTCCCTGCGACACAGTCCAATCACCGTAAAACGGAAGCCGCAAAGAATATAATGATTGCCTGCTGAAGCGGTGTGTATCGTTAATGAAAGCATAAATACTGCTTTCAGGTGTTTCACGGTGGTGAATAATTTCAGTTAATCCTTTTCTTGTATACACCCTGCTTCGCAATGAAAAAATAAAAAGCAAAACAACAAAATTAAAAGGAAGGGAAAATATATATAGATTCCAGACGGAGAATATTTTTGTGAAAAATATAACGGCAAAAACAGTAATTGGCATTATAATTATTGCCATAAAATAAGATATTCGTGAGGGAACGTAAAAGTAAGCCCCTATTGCAATAGCCGTGAGGATATAATTAAATCCGATGAATGAAAAATTTACGTCGGTAAATTCTGCTCCCGTAATTTGATAAAAAAAGTATGCAAAGTAAAACCCAAGCAAAGAAAGTGTAAAAACAATTCTTGAAAAATATAAAATTCCCGCCGCAATAATAATTCCGGGAATTACTTTATATTGAAAGAAAATTGCTCCAAGCGAAACAAAATAAGTTTTCAGCGACGGCAGTGTTTCAAATTTATTCCACCACTCATATATGGATATTAGTTTTTGTCCGCCGAGCAGGTAAAGGTCATTAATAAAATATATTCCTTTTTCGCTTATCCCGATAAAGTGCATTTGTCTTGTTGTAACCATAACCATCCAGAAGGTAAACAGGAAGGGTAAACTCAGAAACGGAACACCATACTTACCGAGAATTTTTTCCAGAGAAATAGTAAGAAGAAAACACAACGCGGAACCGATAATTACTACAAGAGTTATCATCCAGCTGAACTGAAAATCAAGAGTAACTCCGAGCCCAAGCAGAAGTGCATTAAAGGAATAAAGTCCTCTCTGTGCGGGGGTTTTATCAAAGCCGAGAAAATGAATTATCAGAAGTGTTGTAATAATTGCAGCTGCGCCGTTTAATCCCGCAAAAGGTTCACAGAAAGAAACAAGTAATAAAATAAACCCGAACAAATAATTTTCCGAGAAAAAAATAATAGAATAACTTTTTAGAATTATTTTAACATAGCGGATTATATTTTGTGAAACTGCCGTCAAGGTTTATTTTTTCAGTATTAAATGCGCGGGTGTTTTTTCAAGGCTTGTAATTGTTTCTGTTTTTTCTGCATCGCGGATAACGTGCACCCGTGAATACGGGTCAATTAATACGACTTTCGGTCTTAATGTTATGAACTGCATCCATTGAGTCATATTATATGCCCCGATTCTGCTGATTACGATTTTGTCTCCGCGCTTCATAGGTGGTAATGTAACATGTTCTCTCAACTGGTCTATGTTCATACAAAGCGGACCATACAATGCTGTAGTTTCCGAATGCTGGGAAAATTCCTGTGCAGGAGTAATCTTATGTTCATACCAGAAAGATGTAAAAAGTATATTAACTCCGATATCGAGAATTGTCGAGCGTCTTCCGTCTGAAAGTTTTTTGTTTGCGATTACCGTACCGATAAGGCTGCCTGCATCGTCTATCAGAGCGCGCCCCGTTTCAAGAATTAATAACGGCATATGCTCGGGGTCAAGGTCGGAATTTATAAGAGCGGTTGTTATTTCTTCTGCATAATCATCAAATGTCGGAGAAGTATCTATGCCAAGAAGATATGAGCCTTTAAGAGTATTCTGCGATGCAAATCCGCCCCCTATATCAATATAGTTAATGTTATGATTATGCTTTTTTCTGATATGCACGGCAAGCTCTGCAAGTTTACTTGCCGCAACCGAGTATGCAGAAGCGCTTAGCATAAATGTTCCAATATGTGTGTGAAGACCTATTAAATCCATTTTATTGCTGAGCAGGATTCTGTTTACAGCTTCCCATGCCTCGCCGTTTTCATAATTAAATCCGAACCTGTCCCACATAGGATAAATTCCTGTGTCCATATTTACCCTTATTGCAACTTTCGGTCTTTTTTTCAGTTTAGAGGCAACATCTATGAGAGTGTACAGTTCGTCGAAATGGTCAATGTGAATCATCGAGCCGTTGTTAACTGCAATTGTCAAATCCGTTTCGGTTTTATCAGGTCCGTTGAAAATTATTTTTGTTCCTTCCACGCCGTTTGCAATCGCTTTAGTATATTCGAACATCGACACAACTTCCGCCCATGAACCCTCCTTATGAAATACATTACATACTGCATTAAGATAATTTGTCTTATATGACCATGCGAATTGAACTTTCGGATACCTTGTTTCAAATGCCTGACGTGCATCCGATAGCATTTTCTTTATTGTTCCTTCGGAAATCACAAAAAGCGGGGAGCCGTGCTCTTTTACAAGGTCTTTTACAGGAACATCATCTATTTGTGTAATCGGTTCGAATTCCGTTTTCAATCCGAATTTATTTGAAATCCCGACATTAAGCTTCTTAATTATCGGCCTCTCGAAATTTAACTTTGCCATGAAAAATTATTATTTTTTTATAATTATATTTTATTAATTTTTATCAATTGTGTTGTTCTTTATGTTAATCATTATTCATAGTTCATTAGTTATTTTAAAGCTCTGCGTAAACAGAAAGTTTTTCAAAATCTTCTATATCGCAGATTAAATCATATGAGTATCTTATAAACAATTTTCCAACAGTATATTTTTTAAGCGGTTTCACCTTTTTTCCAAGTGCAAGCTTCACAAGTACTTCGGGTAAATTTTGCCCCGCCCCTACTGCAAGATACACCCACGCAGGCAACCGAGGATTGATTTCAATCAGATAATATTTATTTTTTTCTGTTCTTATAAGTTCAAGCTCCATTCCACCGCGCCAATTCGTTTTTTTAATCAATGTACGGGTGAGCTTGAGCATGTTTTCGTCATCGAGTGTTATGCCCGCCCACGCTTTTCCTTTATCTGTTATATACTGCTTTCTCATTGGAACAGCTCCGATTGTATTTCCTCCTCCATCTCCGATTGCAACTACATTGACCTCTGTTCCTTTTATATATTCCTGTACAATAACAGGTAAACCCCATTTACTGCTAATGCGGTGAAAATAAATTTTTGCCTGTTCTGGACTGTGTGCAATATATGCATCGTAAAATTTTCCTTTTATGAGAAGCGGATATTTAAAATCTTTCGCTAGCGAATTTATATCTACTTCAGCAAACAGGGTTTTTCCTCGGGGAACATTGAGTTTATATTTTTTCCCAAAGTCAGGAAGAACAGATTTGTGCCTCTCTTCAAATTGTTCAAGCGTTGGAAGAAATGTATGAATGCCAATTGCTTTGAGTTTGTCAACCGATTTCATAAAAGTGTAAAGTTCTGCATCGAAATTCGGAATTAATACATCAATTTTTTCTTTTTTGTTAATGTATTCGATACGCTTCATTAATGCGTCGGAACCGGCAGACGGATAAGGAATCTGATAAGATTTTTTCGTCAGATTTTTCATATAAATTCCCGGCTCAAGATTTTCATACGCAAGACCTATTATTTTTGCGTCGAAATTTTTTGAATCAAGTATACCACGAATAACTGGAACTCCCGGTCCCGGGCTATCAATGTTATTTAATCCGGTTACCGCTACGGTAATTTTTCTTTTTTTCATTTAGAAATTATATTTAATTTCTTCAAAGTATCCATAAACTCATCGAGAGATTTTTCGAGCACAGGCACGGTTACGTTATATTTTTCAAGCAGGGAATTTTTAATTTCATCACGTGATTTACCGGATTTTATCAATTCAAGAATCTCTGCAGCAATCGGATTTATTGAATACGAATCCCCGCTGTGGGAATCAAATACAAACCCGGATTCGCTTATTGCTATTTTCTTATTTATTTTCATAGTTATTTTAAAAATAGATTAATAATATTTTTTATTCGTCTTCATCGTCCAAATCCAGCGGAGGAGGATTGTCTTCTCCATCAGGCGGCATAGGCGGCTTCCGTCCCTCTATTCCCGGCGGCAATTCGTGGTCTTTTATTTCGTGCGGGGGACCTATTCTTTGCTGATGACCCATTCTTTTTAAAACCTCTTTAATTAGTGTTCCAAACTTTTTTTTCTGCTCGTCATTGCAGACGCTTTGAAGTTTTGCAAAGTGTTTAAAAGTTTCTATATCGATTTGTTTCTGCAACTCCCCGATTTTAGAGGTTACTTCATTTACTTTGTTTGTGTCAGGAGAAGGAATTTCAACCATAGAAAATAAAAGTTCCTTATTTATTCTTATTTCATCAGAAAGTTTTGAAACCAGTTTGAAATGATTATCACGGGATTCAATAAATTTTTCCCTTTGGGCAGGTGTAAGTTTTAACTCTTTAACAAGAAACCGCATACCGTCAAAATTTTCAGGCGGTGGAGGAAGTAATCCCGGCTTTTCTCTGATCTTCCAGAGCCACATAGAGCCAAGAGTGACAATGTTTAAAAGAACAAGAATAATAATTATCAGATAAAGTGAGCGCTCTTTTGTAAAGTAACTCATAATTAATATAAATTATATTCGTTTGTAAAAAGATATTCTTTAGCTAAAGTTTCCCGTGGGTCAGGGCTCGCAATATTAGTGCTGCCGGTTTTTCCGGGAATTGATAAAAGGGTAATTATATTAAGGATTATTATTATTACCACAAAAGCCAGTTTTATTTTACTGACTTCCCCCCGTTTTATAGATTCCCCCGCTTTTAACCTCCCCGCGATTTTTGAATAAAGAAACGGATTTAACTCCGCAGGATGAATTTTTTCCGCACAAAGCATTGTTTCCTCAACCTGTTCTTCCATATTGCGATGTATTTCCTTCATTTGTAGTTATTAGATGATTATTAAATTAAAAACTTGTGAATATTTATAAATTTTCTTTATAATAATTATGTAATAATTTTTTCAGGTTTTCTTTAGCCCGGAAAATAAGAGATTCCACGGAGGACAAACTTGTTTTCATAATATCAGCGATTTCTTTATATTCGAGACCATCAATTTTGCTGAGGGTAAAGGCAATTCTCTGGTTTTCAGAAAGTTTTCGTATCGCATTGAAAAGTATAACCGTACGTTCTTTATTTTCTATTTCGACGCCCGGATGATTAAAATCTTCAGATTTTATTTCATTATGTTCGGGCAGGAGATAATTTATAAAAGCGAATCGTTTTTTTCTATTCTTATGGCGTATGAATTCAAAGGATTTTGTGATTGCAATACGGTAAATCCAGGTAAATAGTTTTGAATCCTGTTTAAAATTTTTAATTGAACGGAAAATTTCAATAAACACTTCCTGTGTTATATCCTCCGCATCGGTTTGATTCTGAAGAAAATGAAGGGATGTGTTATAAACTTTGTTTGAATACAAATCATAAAGAACCTTAAATGCCTGTTCATTCCCTTCGCAAAGTTTTTGTATTAACTCTTTTTCCTCCAAAGATGGTTTACATTAAATAATAAAAAGTTTTATTAATAAATTAAGTGAAAATAATTAATCTAAAAATGTAATGAAAAGTCTAAAAGTTATTAAATAAATCTGTGTAAATCCTTTTTTTCCGTGTTATCAGTGTCAAAACAACAGCAAATGGAACATTTGCAAAAAAAACACCCTTGAAAAAATCACAAGGGTGTTCAGGTCGTTCTACTGTGAAATTTTTAAAAACTCATTAATTGCTAATTTCACATATTACCGTAAAAGAACAAAAATGGTACAAAAACTTTTAATATTTTTCCTTTTCGGGCGGTTTCTCCTCACCGTGAAACAGATGTTTATCCTTATCCCCAGGTACCCTTGACATAATATGCTTGACAAACTCATTAAATTTTTCATACTGTTCTTTATTGCAAACCGCTTTTACTTCGATAAAATGAGAATATAACTTAAATTCTAAATTTGCCCTTATAGTACCAATTTTATCGCAGAGGTTTTTTACTTTTTGATTATCGGGCTGGTCTGACATTAGTTCCTTCGAAATCTCATCCTTTATGACCCGCATACTGTCACCAAGTACTTTTACATTGTCAAAATGTTTTTTTACAAGAGTATCTATTTTTTTTGCCTGCTCATCATTTAATCCAAGTTCCTTTTTCATAAAATCAGAGACACCGCCTTTGCCCCAGTCCTTTTCGAAATACTCTTTTCTCGAATGTTCTTTTTTTCCATCCCGCCTATGTCTTTTTACTCCAACCCATAAGAAAATCTGTGAGCCAAGGCTTACAACCAAAAGGACAATAATTATCCACAAAAACAGCCTGTTTTTTTGGTAAATATCCATAGTTTTTATTTTGAATTTGTATTATTTGTTAAATGATCCTGGTAGCGGTACACAGAATATTCGTCTATCACTTTTGAATAGTTATCTGTTTCGGTTACCAATACCTGTGTATCTTCCTGTGGTACGGATGTATTGACATCCACTGCGAAATACACAGACAAGAAAATAAAAACGATAAAAACAGCTATATTAATAAATAATGTTCTTTTGTTGACATTCGAAACATTACCCGTTTGCGAAAGCCGCGGCTCTAATAAATTATAAAAATCAACCGCTGATTTGCTATATTCAAGCGGTTGAAGCATCCCGATGGATTTTTCTATTTCCGGTTCAATATTTTTTGTTTTCCTGTTCATTTATTAATTAGACGTTTATGTTTTTAAAAATACTCGCATTTTATTACTTAAATTCCTTTAAATAGTACGTTTTAAGGTATTTTTTAAGGTTTTTTCTTGCCCGGAATATAAGGGCTTCGACAGAATTCACAGAGTTCCCTGTTATTTCGGCAACCTCAGAATAACTGAAATTTTGTAGCGAAGTAAGGGTTATTGCAATTTTCTGGCTTTCAGGCAGTTTTTCTATAGCTTTATAAAGGGCATCTTTGTGCAGTTTCAAATCATATCCGGCATCCTGAATTACAGATTCATCCTTAACGGGTATTTCCCCGGTTTCGTCATCATCAATGTGAAGTAATTGCTTTACCGCTCCAAGCCTTCTTTTGCGGTTTTTTTGACGAATAGCATCAAGTGATTTTGAAACGGCAATTCTATATATCCAGGTTGAAAGCTTGCTTTGCATACGGAAAGTTTTTATAGAGCGGAAGATTTCAATAAACACCTCCTGTGCCGTATCCTCGGCATCGGATTCATTTTTTAAAAAACCCAGACAGATATTAATTACCCGAAGCTGATGCTCCTCAACAAGAATCCTGAAAGCATTCCAGTCCCCAGACTTAATAGTCTCGATAAATTCATTTTCCTGTGAAGTAAAATTTTCGTTCATTTATAGTTTAAATATCTACCGCAGTTTCTTTTCAACCAGATAAAGCCATACGTTATTGTACTCTATTGAATCAACAAATTTATATTGATTATTATTTCTAAGCAAATCCAAAGTAAATCCTGTATAGCTGAGTTTTCCCTCGCAATTAAACGGGTCCCAGATAACAAATCCCTGTTTTAAATTATTCAGCGTTTCCAGATTTAGTTTGTCAATTCTGTCTTTGTTTTTAAAGGGGACTTCCATTTTCACAAACATTGCAAAATTATTTGTAAGAATTTTATATTGGGGATTAACGGAATCCGCTTTTTCGGAAAGTTTCAGAACTGCTTTTTCATAATCGTTGTAATTATGAGGTTGTGCGATAATAAAACAGTTTACAAGAATTAAAAGAATAAGTGTAAAAGAAAAAATATTTTTTTTCTTTTCTATTGCAGGATATTTTTTAAAAATTTTGTTAAACCCGGCAACGGCAAAAATTGCAACGAATGGAGCCGCAGGGGAAAGATACCGCCAGTCACCTACACTGCCTGAAATATTCAGATATTTTACGGATGTAAGAATGTTAATAAAATAAGTCCAGATCACTGTAAGCAGAATAAGCCAATAAGATTTTTTCCCGAATGATTTTTTATCAGAAATGCCGAAACACGCAAATATAGAAATTAAAAATCCGAAAATAACTGGAGTTAAAATAATATAATGATAAATTTCAGCTCCGTCTCTGTATTTTGCAAGGTGAGAAAACTCGCGGAATGCATTCCACAGCCACATTACATCACCGGTTATAATTACCGACCCAAGCCACCAGATTAGAGGACCGACAAAAATTGAAGGAGTAACCCATATCCACCTCTTCCATCCCCCTCCCCACCTTCCATTCCAGTCCCAGCGAAGGCTGGGAACACTGGAATCCACCCCAATTTTGTCATTCCAGTTCCAGCGAAGGCTGGGAACACTGGAATCCAGTATAATACACACCCCCAGCACAACAGTATAAAACATCATTTCATATCGGAACAAAAAAATCAATGATGCAAACAACATAGAAGATGCAAACTTTTTATTAAGGTATAAATAAAACGATAAAAGCATTAAAACAGCCGCAGGCATTTCCGACATAACCGAATAAGACAAATCAAAAAAAACCGGTTGAAAACCAAGGAACAGCATAGCCAATTCCGGATATTTGAAATTCATTTTTTTGGCAGTTTTATAAACCAGCAAAAGTCCGAGTATAAAGATTGCATAAGCGAGAACCTTCGTTGCCCGGTGTCCGAGATAAGCGGCGGGAGCATACAACCACGCTCTTCCGAATCTTGCCCAGGGAGCGAGGGAAAGTTCCGGGTTAAACCAGACATCCCTGTTTGTTAAATAATGCGCCCCTTCATCTATGAAATAAAACCCATCAGAAAAAATTATATAAATAACTCCCGTTATAATTGAAATTGAAAAAAACAGATAAAGATAAAAACGGTTTCTATATTTGGGCATAGTGCAATATAATAATAGACGATTTTTCAAATAATACAAAAAAGAAAAAGCCTATTTGAAAAATAACATGGACATAAGGAACGCGACAATCATCCCCCTTGCCTCCTTCAAAGGGGGAAATACAAATTAAAGATTTCTGAATAACGATGATTTCATTAAAACGACAAATAAAATACTGTGATTTTCTTCTGGATTCCAGTGTTCCCAGCCTTCGCTGGAACTGGAATGACAAGTTTTGGCTTTTTTGTTTTTCAGGGGTTTCTAATTATCAATTGTCAATTATCAATTGCTATTTGTTTTATCTTTTATTGAATTAATTTTATTATTATTATGTTCAAATTTTTTATGAGATTGAACAGGAACATAATTTGCTTTTTGCTTGTGTTTTCTTTCTCAGCACTAACGTTAAATTCACAGAGTGTCTATGAAGTAAAGAAAACACATTTTACTATTATGGGAACCCTGGGGGAAGATTCGGCATATAAAACACCGTATTTTGTCTTATGTTCCGACAGAGAATACCCGAAAGTAATGATAGATGCAGGAATACACGGTGATGAGGTCGCAGGTATATATGCCTGTGACAGCATAATGAAATACATAGAGATTACAGAAGGAAGCCTTGTATTAGTTCCGATGACAAATATTCAGGCGGTAAGGCTTGGAGTCCGCGGAGTAGGAGTGGATTTTAATCAGGTATTTCCGGGAAACAAAGAGGGCTCTATTTATGAGGAAAAACTTGCATACGATTTTATGAAATTTGTAAGAGAGGTTAATCCCGATTTAGTTATTAATTTGCACGAAGCATGGACAAGGTTCGATGAGAATTTATATCAAAGGCAAAAAGATAAATCATTCGGGCAAACAATAATAACCAACAACGATTCAATTCCGTTATTCCTCACAGATGTTCTGAAAAAAATTAATGCCAAAATAACAATTGAGCCGGATAAATTCAGAATACAGGTTTTTCCATACAAGCCGAATCACTCGATGGATAATATTATTGAAAAACTTAAAACCCCATCTTACACTGTTGAAACCCTCCGAACACTTGCCCTTGAAGATAGGATTAGATATCAGATAATCAGTATACTTGCATTTCTGAATGAAGCAGGAGTCAAATTCACATATAAAAAAGAATTTTAAAAATCTTTTTTTATTTAACTTTAAAAATTTTACACTCACCATTTGTTTATAATTTAATATTGTAAAATAATTTATAAACATATAATTTTGCTTCAATGAAACTCATTCTTAATAACGAGAACAACGATGCCTCAATTAACCTTGCCCTCGAGGAATATTGTGTAAGGAATCTTGATTTTGAAAACGAGAATTATATTTTATTTTACATTAATTCTCCCTCTATTATAATAGGAAAACACCAGAATACAATTGAGGAAATAAACAGCGAATATGTAAAAGAAAATAACGTAAGGGTCGTAAGGCGAATTTCGGGCGGAGGAGCGGTATATCACGATATGGGAAATTTGAATTTCAGTTTTCTTTCAAAACATTCAAATGACAACATACACAATTTCCGTAAGTTCACACAGCCGGTAACAGATGCACTAAAATCGCTTGGAGTTAATGCGGAGCTTGGGGGCAGAAATGATATAACAGTTGAAGGGAGAAAAATTTCCGGCAATGCACAATTCACAAACATGAAGGCAATGTTTTCCCACGGAACACTTTTATTTGATTCGAAACTTGAGGACGTGGTTCAGGCATTGAACGTAAAAATAGATAAAATTGAAAGTAAAGGAATTAAATCAATAAGAAGCAGGGTGGCAAATATTTCGGAATTTCTTAAGGAAAAAATTACAGTTAAAGAATTAAGACAAAAACTTATTGATTTTATTTTCAAAGAATATACGGAAGTTCCGGTTTATAAATTATCGGACAAAGAATGGGATAATGTTATGTACCTATCCAACGAAAAATACAGGAATTGGGACTGGAATTACGGCAGGTCGCCCGAATTCAATATCCAGAGAATAAACAGGTTTGATTTCGGACAGATTGATGCACGCATCCATGTAAAAGATGGTATAATAAAAGATATAAAGATTTACGGAGATTTTCTCGGGTATGGCGATATGAAAGACATTGAAAATGTTTTGAAAAATAACCATTATAGAGTAACAGAAATTACAAACGCACTGAGAGAGATTGATTTAAATTATTATTTTGGACCAATTGAACTAAATACATTTATAAATTTTATTTGTCCCGGATAAATGTCAAAAATAAGAAATAAGAAAGCAGCAACAGGAATCATTATAGCAAATATAATATTCAGCCTCCTTGCGGTTTGTGCAGTAATTATTTCAATATACTACTCTGATTATTTTGATGTTTTATCGATAAGCCACAGAAGAATAGCATTCATCCTTTCTCTAAGCATATTGACTTTTCCGTTTACAACGGTGTTGTCATATCTTGGATGGGTATTTTACAGAATAGAAAGATACAGTTATGCGATAACAGCAAGCCTTCTTCCCCTGGGAAATCTTTTTATATGTCTCGCCGGCTGGGTATATATTTAATTTGAAAATTAAAAGTTTAAATTTAAAATTTTTATCTTCTGCTTAGTTGTTAATTATAGTTTTAATATCTGTGTTACTCAATGTTAATCTGTGATTAAATAATTTGCAGTTTTAGTATTTTTTAAACCCCCGTGTATTTAACAAATTTTAGCCTTTTAACTTTTTATCACGGTATAATCGGTAGTTTCGGTTTGTGTTTTTGTATTGTATACAACTCCACAAAAAATAATTAAAAAAAGTATAGACTTTTTGTTTTTTATCTATTATTTTTGAAGCGTATTATTTTTTTTATAAAGCCTCCTTTTGATGCGGAACACCCCCTTTGTTCCGCATCCTTTTTTATATAGCAAATTTTTTAATCTCTTTGTATACAGAGCCGTGCGAATCAATAACACTCTGCATTAAATAAAAACCATTGACGGAAAAATTTATTCCGAAATTTATACTTTTCATTTCATTTTCTATATTAAACCTTCCCCGATATTTTACCCTGCCGAACGTTATATGCAGATGAAATTTTTTATCGGGGATAAAACCCGCGTTCTTTAGTGGAATAAGAAGTGCATCATAAAATTCAAAAACGTCATTACCGGGATTAATTACATCTGCAAAGATAACCCTTGGATTTTTCGGATTAGGAAAACACCCGAGAGAAGAGGATTCAAAAAGGAATTCTTTATAATTCAAACCTGCAGAAAAACTTTCCAGTCCGCTAATTAAAGAGCTCATTTTGGGATTATCCACATCTCCGAGAAAAAAGATAGTAAGATGAAATTTTGATTTATCTTCCCATTTGATTGCACGCTGCGGCAGATGAGATAGCTTTCCGGATAATTCCCGCTGTACTTTAAAAAACTCATCTTTAATATTTGGCTCGATATTAAAAGACAAAAATAATCGCATAAATGTTTTTTATTAAAAATTAGTATTAATAGACAAAAAAGAAAATTGAATAAAAGAGTTTTTTGACGCAGATTTTCGCAGATTGATTATGATTTGTATGATAAAAAAAAATAATACCAGTTCAAAATATTATTTTCAAAGCGGGAATGCCAATTATTTAAACCGTGAAAATCTGTCTTTTCTGTGTTTGTCCGTGTCGAAATTGTTTTTCTTTTTTATCTTGAAATAAACCGAATAATTTCAAAAGTTAATAAAAACAAACAAGTTCAATGAAAAAAACGAATTCAGTAAGAAACAAAAAGAAAGAAATTCTGATATCATTTGTTGGAAAAAAAGACAAACCCAAAGGTGCCATCCTTACATTACTTGAAGCAAAAAGATTTGATGAAGTAAATTTAATCTGGACAAAATCAAACAAAGAAGAGACGGATTATTTCAAAATTGCCGGGTACATTGAAGAAAAAATTTACGCAACTAAACTTTGTAAAAAAGTTATACTCCATCCAATGCAATTAAAAAATGTTACCGACCACAATGAAATTTATATAAAACTTTTAACTTTATGTAAAAATCAATTCGAGACCCGGTTAAATGATATAAACCTGACAGCCGCAATATCTTCGGGTACGCCGTCTATGCATACATGCTGGGTGTTGATGTCTGAACTAGGAGATTTTCCGATGATACTATTGCAAATATATAAACCAAAACATAGTGAAGTTCCATATGTAGAAGTAAAAGCGGGCACAGGTTTACCGAAAATCACTAAACTTGAAGAGGAAATTTTTGGATTAAAACCCGAAGTTACCCTAACCATTAACCCGCCGTCTTTAACAATAGACAACCAGAAAGTTATACTTGGAGCTATTGAGTTTTGTTATTACAGGTATTTTCTGATTAGAGCAAAGAGCAGAGAAAAGTATATGCAGACTAGGGGATTCGAGCTTCCCGGCGAAGTTCTGGAATGCATAATAGAATTTCATAACGAAAGTTTTCCCAATCAGGATCAGGATATACTCGGTTATAGAAAAATGAAGAATAAAGAAGAACAAATAACTACTGACAGATTTTTGCCCAACAGGTCAAAAATAAACAAAAAAATCCGCAGAATATTTAACAACCCGAATCGAAGTCGTTATTGTGAAATAGAATCTGACGGAATGAAAACCGCAAAAAAATACGGCATCAACCTCCCGCCGGAAAAAATAAAAATCACCAAGTAATCATTACGTTAACCCCTAACGCTATAAAAATAACCATTGAGATTTAATCAAAATATGAGTAGCTTGCTACTCAAATTAATATAAATATGAGCACCACACTACCCAGATTTTTAGAAAAAGAGATTAAAAACAATCTCAAGGAAAACAAAGTAATAGGAATATTCGGCGCCAGGAGAGCAGGAAAAAGTGTATTACTTGAAAAGATTGCAGGAGATATAAAAGAACCAAAGCTTATTGTTAATGGAGAAAACCTTGATGTTGCAGAAATACTTACACAGAACCGGCTTTCAATATTAAAAAATTTTTTAGCAGGATATAAATATTTATTCATTGATGAGGCACACAAAATTCCCAATATAGGCACTAGTTTAAAACTGATTGTTGATAATATAAAGGGGATGAGAATTCTTATAACCGGCTCAGCTCCGCTTGATCTAAAGCAAAAAATAGGTGAGCCCCTTACCGGACGCAGTTTTTATTACCATTTATACCCGTTTTCAGAAATGGAATTGAAAGAAGATTATATGTCTGCAAGAGCAGGCTTAATAAATAAACTCATATACGGTTCTTATCCGGAAGTATATCTTGAAAAAAAGATATCGGAAAAGAAAAAATTGCTAGAATCAATAAAAAACGGATATTTATTGAAAGATATACTTGAAATTGATAATCAGAAAGACAGTCTTTTTGTTTTGAATTTACTAAGACTTGTGGCATTTCAGATTGGCAAAGATATTTCATATAATGAACTTGCAAGACAGCTTGGAGTGAACTCAAAAACCGTAATAAGATATCTGAATATTCTTGAAAAAATATATATTTTATTTTCTTTAAGAGGATATTCCCGGAACTTAAGAAAAGAATATTCAAAAACCCCAAGATATTATTTCCGGGATAACGGAATCAGAAATGTTTTAATTAATAATTTTAATTCTCCCGAATCAAGAAATGACATTGGAATGCTATGGGAAAATTATGTTATTTCAGAACGTTTAAAAAGAAATGATTATAAATTGGTATACGCGAACTGTTATTTCTGGAGGACGTATGACAGAAAAGAAATTGACCTGATAGAAGAAAAAGGAGGAAAATTATATGCATTTGAAATTAAATGGAAACAGGATAAAGTGAAAAAACCAGAAGAATTTCTGAAAACTTACCGAAACTCAAAATTTATATTAATAAACAAAGATAATTATCTGAATTTTATTACAAAATAAAAACATTTCCTTAGAATTTTATGATTTTATAGATAGTTCCATATGTTTTTTTATCGGTGAAAATCCGTTTTTTCCGTGCTCATCCGTGTCAAAAAAAATTCTTTTATCAAAAACAGTGTTTATCAAATACAATCATTGTTTTTCAGTGTCAAAATTCTTTTTTTTCTTTGCGCACTTTGCGGTTAAGTTTTTATATCAGTGAAAACCATAAGCAATCATTGTTTTTCAGTGTCAAAATTCTGTTTAAATATTTTATACAATAAATTTAATATTTCAAATATAGTTTTGATTTAATATTTTTATTCAAAAAATAAAAAATGCAGGAATTATTAAAACGAATATCGATTGAACCGGTGGTTTGTTTCGGGAAACCTTGTATAAAAGGCACAAGAAGATGGGTATCTATGCTTCTTGATATGCTTGCGAGTGGAATGACAGTTGATAATGTTATTCACAAATACCCATATCTGACTTATGACGACATATGGGCGGAAATATATTACGGTTCATTAATGTTTAATGATAAGTATGTTGATTTAAAATCTTTTTGAAAAAAGATGAAAAAGGATAATAAAAAAAATAAATATTTTGAATAAATTTCTAAATAAAATAAACACCCAAAATCTTAATGCTAACCGAAGAATATAACAAAATAATAAAAAATAATATTAAAGGTTATAAAGCATTATTTCTTCTTGAAAATTATCTTAGAGGCAAAATTGATGAGATATTATTAAATAATTACAGGAGTGATTATTTTACACCTAAAAAATATTTCTTTAATGACAAAAAAAATAATGTTATTGATATATATGAAAAAGCAAAAAAAAGATTTAACAGAGAGACAAAAGAAAAAAGTATTAATTTAAACAAAGAAAAATTAATAAACTTCATTGATTTTAATGATATCGTTTTAATATTTGAGAAAGAGTGGAATATCCTTTCAAAATTTTTTCCAAATAATTGGAATCTTAACCTTATTAAAGCAAAATTATCTGCATTAGAAATAATTAGAAATAAAATAGCACACAATAGAATAATAAGGGAAATAGAATATCAAGAAATTAATACTGTATTTGATTATTTTCTTAGAAACCTTGATGATTCTACAATTGAACAATATTTACCATTTACACTCGACGATAAAAAAGAAAAACAAATTAAAACAAATATTGAAGGACTAGAAGAAATATTGAGAAACATAACAAAATCGGTAGAGATCAAAGATAATTTTATAAAGATACTTTTAAATACAAAAAGAATTTTACGGCAAAAAAAAGAGTTTATCTCTGATAGTAATGATTTGTTAGATAATATTGTTGAAAGTTTAAAAAAGTATAGTAATCTACCAAGAACATTAGGAAAACATACTGAAATACAAAGTTTTGTAGAAAAAAACAAAATAAAGGAAAATTTAAAAATAATTATTGATTATTTATATGAAAAATTATAAAAAAACAATATTTGATATTCCAAATCCCTATGACTATACAAGACCGGTTATTAATGCCGAAGAATTTGCGGGGAGAAGTAATGAAGTAGACGAGGTAGAAAGAATATTTGACAATGTAAAAAATAACATAAGTTATAATTTAGCTATATTAGGAGAAAGGGCTTGCGGGAAAACAAGTTTGATAAATTATCTTATTGAAAAAGTAAAAAAGAAAAACGGATTACCCATAAAGATCGATCTTAATGAAAATCTTATAAAATCGGATATCACTTTTTTTATAGAAATTTTTGATAAAATAATCGAAGAAGGAATAAATAAAAATCTTATTGGCGGAGAAACATCAGAATATTACAAGTCATGGAGAAAATCAATTGATCAATTAATTTTAAATGAAGATATCACAAAAGATATTTTAAGAATTGGAAGAATCTTTGTTACTTCAACAAAAGAAAATCACGAAATTCCACTTAGAGACTCTGTTATAGAAAATGATCTCAAGACCATTGTTAATAATGCTAACGAAATAGGAATTGATTTTATTGCTATTTTTATAGATGAATCAGATCTATTTCATCACAATAAAGCACTTTTACAAATTATTAGAAACATTATTCAGAGATTAAAAAAGGTAATATTTGTTTTAGCTGGAACAAATAAAATGTTTGACAGCATTGATGAAGTGTTTTCTCCAATACCACGCCAATTCAAGAAAATAAATTTAAAAAATTTTACAAAATTAACAGATACAATTGATTGTATAATAAAACCAATAGAAAGTCAGGAGATAAAAAAAGACATTATTAAAGAATATATTGACTTAAACACAATTCAAAAAATCCACACAAGAACAGGGGGTAATCCCTACCATATTAAATTAATTAGTCACTTTATGTTTGATGAATTTATTAATTCTTCTGGGGAAGAAAGAAAATTAAGAATTAATAATATAGTCCTTGAAAGAGTTTTTAATGAGTTATATCAGTATTCAACAAAAAGAAGCAGATCAATAAATGAATTATTACACAAATGCAGTAATGATGAATTAAAAGAAATTAGAAGTTTATTGGAATTTTGTAATTTAACGGTCTTTGAAGCCGCCCTTGCAACTAACTATTTACGAAGCCCAGACAAGAATACCATAAAAGCAATAATTGAATCGATATTAAGAACATATAATAAGATACAGCACACAACAATAGTGTGTATAAAAAACAGTGAAAACGGAACAGATATTATAGAGTCAAAATACAATCCGGAAAAAATACGAGAATTTGACAATTTTAAAATCTGTTTTAATGGAGATGAACTTGATAGCTTATTTATAGATTACTACCTCCAGGATAAATTGGGAAAGTTCGTAAATGTCACCTGTAATAAAAGGTACGAAGAGTTAATCTTATTTTATATATTACAAAAAGTATTTGTTGAGTATGTGGCTTTAATTGAAAAAGAATATGGAAAACAAAAAGGATTATTAGCGAATACAATATTATTAGATAAAGGTCAAGAAAAGATTCAAGTTTTAAATCAACCAATCATTGAAGTATATACAAAACTTTTAAATTTAATAGAAACCGAACATGACTCTTCCGAGGCTTATAAAATAGGCATTGATTTAGGTTTAACGGATGTAATTGATATTTTAGATCCCTGTGATTTTTGCAATATATTTCAAATTTCAGGAACAATAAGGGACAGCTATTTTGCAATTAGGATATATCAACCAATTATAATTAATAATGAAAGAGAAACCAATAAAATTTATATTGAAGAGAAAAAAATCAACGAATGGGAACATAAAGATTTAATACTAAAAAACGAGAAAGATAATGATAAACTTACGACCGATGATTATCAAATAGAGATTACCAGAAGGGAATCAATATTACTTAGTGGTTATATAATAAACCAATTTGCATTTATGAATATAAACGCAAAAACACAAGTAATGATAGAAAATATTATAAAAAAAGAATATGATAAATCTTTAAAAATTGCTAAACATATTTATAGAATAACGAAAGAATATTCAAGTTTAAACAACCAAGGATTTATCGAAATGCTAATTAATGATTTTAATTCAGCCGAAAATTCATTCAATAATGTGTTAAATAAAAATAGAAATTCTCATACAACGTTGTTTAATCTCGGCTATTTGTATTATAGAAAAGGTGAACTTGTAAAATCTGAACAAAAATTTAGAGATGTTGAAAGACTTTGCAAAAAAATGAATGATACCGAACGACAACATATCTTTTTCAAAATACCGCTTTTAAAGCACCAAGAAGCAAACGAAATAAGAGATATGGATTTAATAATGAATCCAGATATTTTGCAGGTCACATATTGCTCGCTGGCAATATTATGTAGCATGGGCAACAAAATTCCAAATGCAAAGCACTTCTTTGAAAAGGCAAAACAAATTAGCAAGAATGCGTTATTAATAAAACGCGTTGAATCATATATGGAATTTCATTTTGGTGATTATGGAGAGGCCATAAGAATTTCCAAAACAATATTAGACACACTAAACGAACAGGAATCGTCTGAATTTGTGAGCGAAGAGCAAATAAAACTTGACATAGAATACTTTCAAAAATACAACGGTAATTAAAGCGAATTCAAAAAAATAATATCTTTTGTAGATATTTTTATTGACACACCTAAGTATTAGTTTCTTTTTGTAATTCTATAACTCACTTAATAAACGCCAACCCCGCAGTATAAATAAGACCAATTAGTATACTTTATAAATTCTCGCCAAACAGTTTGTATGGATTTTACTTTTTTAATAGGACATTTTTTTCAAACAGGTGGTTTGTCATTATAAACGTGCAAATCTATTGTATCATTAAAAAATATCTAAAGATTTTTTAACAATTTTGAAAAAAAGCACAGAATTGTCATTCTAATTTTCTGCCTGTTGCAGACAGGTATTTCAGAATCTTCAATTTTTTGTTTTATATAAAAAAACGGTGCTAATCTAATGTAATCTGTGTTTATCTGTGGCAAAGCCAAATCTTTCCGCAAACTTGCCGAAAGTTTAAAAGGGGTTTTTCTTTCTATTTTTGTAATAAAAAGGAGAAAGATGAACAAAATTAAAAATAAACTTTTCGAACGTATCCGAATAACAAAGGTGGAGTTGTTGTGCAGAGAATCTACTGGAAGCTCAAAAACAGCAAACAAAAGAGTATTTTTGAATAGCCAGGAGATAAGTAAAATGGTATCCGATTTTATGAATGAAAATAAATTTTCAACCGGAGACATCGAGGAATTTTTTGAGAATGAATGTGATGATTTTAACCCGGAGGAGATAGGTAGTTTTCAGTTACACGCGGATAAAATTTCAGCAAAAGCTTTTATTGATATGTTTAAAAATATAATAGCGGTTCATTACTGTGAAAAGATTTTAAAAGAAAATCTTCCCGTTATGGACCGCACTCCGCTCGAAAAAGTAAATATAAACTGACTAATGCATATACAGTTACCCAAATATCTCGATGATTTTATATTTAATAAACTTGACGGCAAATATCTTACCCAAACCAATGTTGACGATAATCTGAACAATGATTCTCATAAAAATAAAATTTATATCGGAACATATTTGCCAAGGAGTTTTGCAGAAAGTTACAATATATTTTCAGATTTATTTCTCAATTCCAAAATCAAAGAAAATTTTAATCAAAAAAATACAATAAATATTCTTGATATCGGAGCGGGAACGGGAGGAAATCTGCTCGGTCTATTAACGGCATTAAGGGAATCATTCGGAACAAATAAACAATTAAATGTTTATACAATCGAGGGCAATGCAGAAGTAATCGAATATCAGAAAAAATTTGTTGATAAGTTTAAAAGTCACAACAATTATTCCGGAATTAATTTAATAAATATAAATAGGGTGTTCACCAATAAGAATAATTTTATTGAAGTGATTATAACAACTATAAACAGTTTGCACATAAAATTTGACATTATTTCCTCTTTCAAATTTTTCACTGAATTTTATAATAGGAATAATGATGACTCATTTGGTTTGTATTATGTTTATTCATACATATCGTCCTCATGGTTGACTGATGATGGTTTATCGGTATTGCTTGATGTAACAACTACGGATTTGAGACAACTAAGACCGTTTACCCCATTTATAGTTTCCAGAGAAATAAAAGCATATTTAAGAAACAATAATGGTTTAAAAATAATATTACCTAAGCCCTGTGCTTTATGGCATAGTGATTGTCAAACGGAAAAATGCTTTCAGCAAAGAGTTTTCAGGGTTTCTCATTCGCGTTGTATGAATGATAAATCAAAAGTTTGTTTTATGGTTTTTGCAAAACCAGAGTTTGCAGATAATATCATTTGTGATTTTAATGGAAATATATGCTATACCACAAGTTATAAACATTACAAGAATGGGGGTTATGCAGATGAATATTGTAAAAAAGGAGAAAGGAAAAAACAAAAATATGTTAATTTCCCTTGTGCGTTCAGATTGAATGGATAAGTTGAATTTTTTTTGCGTTCTTTGCGGTTGATGTTTTCTTTGACGCAGATTTTTTAAGATAGTTATGATTTAATATGAAAAGAAATTTTTGAGAGTTATTTTGGCGAACTTTGCGGTTGGATGTTTTTTAAACTGTGTTCATCATTTTAATCTGTGGTTTGTGCGTGCTGTTCTTTAATTCATTTTCAAGGGGACAAGCCCCCTTGTCAAACATAGCAAGGGAGCATCTGCTTGTTGCAGACAGGAGCCCCCTTGTATTTTGCCTTTCTTTGTGCACTTTGCGTTCTTTGCGGTTGAATGTTTTAGTTAATGGATTCCAGTGTTCCCAGCCTTCGCTGGGACTGGAATGGAAGGATGAGGATGGAATGACAATAGTGGGAAAAATCTGTGGAAGTCTGTTTTTTTCTGTATCATCTGTGTACTGTTGTTTTACTAACTTTAAAAACTTTATAAACTTTACTAACTTATTTGAGATATGTTTAAATCCTGGGAAAAGGTAAATATTATTAATGATGCAGGGGAGCAGGTTGAGGCTTCTGCACCTGTTATTATTTCCGCATCCCGCTCGACCGATATTCCCGCATTTTATTCAAAGTGGTTTATAGAAAGATTAAAAAAGGGTTACCTTGTCTGGAGAAATCCGTTTAATAATCAGAAAACGTACATTACTTTTGCCAATACAAGACTTTTTGTCTTCTGGTCTAAGAATCCGAAACCGTTAATGAAATATCTGCCCGAATTGAACAAAAGAAAAATTAATTATTATTTTCAGTTTACGCTGAATGATTATGAAAGAGAAAATTTTGAGCCAAAAGTTCCTCCGCTTGAAAAACGTATTGAAACATTTAAGAAACTGTCAAAAAAAATCGGGAAGGAAAAAGTAATCTGGAGATTTGACCCGCTGATTCTGACAGATGAAATTGATGAAAATAACCTGCTCAGGAAAATTGAAAAAATAGGAAATGAGATTTATAATTTTACGGAAAAACTTGTGTTCAGTTATGCGGATATTAATGTTTACAGGAAAGTAAAAACAAATTTGAAAAGGGAAGGAATTGAATATATTGAGTTTAATAAAGACTCAATGAACAAAATAGCAGAAGGAATTGCGAGTCTTAATAAAAAATGGGGGCTTGAACTTGCTACCTGCTGTGAGGAGATTAATCTTGATGAATTCGGAATAAAGCACAATAAATGTATAGATGATGAATTGATTTATAAGCTATTTAACAAAGATAAATTGTTAATGGATTTTCTTGGATATGAGGAAACGGAGCAGGGAGATTTATTCAGTGCGGAGAATAATGTTAAAAGACCAAATCTGAAAGACAAAGGACAGAGAAAAATCTGCGGATGCATTGTAAGCAAGGATATCGGGGAGTATGATACGTGCAGTCATTTGTGTGTTTATTGCTATGCGAATTCATCTGTCGAGAAAGTAAAATCAAACCAGAAAAAACATACATCACTCAGTGAAAGTCTTGTATAGAATTTTGACGCAGATTGAATATGATTATTAAGATTTATTAAGAAAGAATTTTTGCCACAGACCACCACAGATTTCAATATGATTTACACCGGACACATCTCTTAGAAAAAATTTTCGAGATTAGTAATTATTAGTAATTAAAACCCCATTCCGAAGGTGGCTTTCGGAACAAGAGAGGGGAAATGAAAAAGGAGGGTCAACGCTGTTGACCCCTACAATTATTTGTTTGAAGTATTTACGCAGGCTAAAGATCTGCGGCAACATCTTCTGTTTATGCTGTTGCGATGGCGTTTTTCATAAGTTTTTGTCCCGCTTCGAGTGCGTCACGATTAAGTTTTAACAGGTGATGGTATCTATCGGGCAGAACCTTTTTAAGAGCGGCTATAACCGAATCAAAACTCACAACGGGTTTTTTTGCAAGGTATGAACCAAGCAAAATCATATTAGCAACTTTTATGTTGTTTAGTTTATTCGCCTCTTCCGCAGCCGGTATGCCGATAACCTCTATATCGGTTCTTTCCGAAGCATGAAGGATATTTGTGGATTCATACAAAAGCAATCCGCCGGGTTTAATTCTGCTTTCGAATTTTTCCATCGAGGGCTGGTTGAGGATTATTCCCGTATCGAATCTTGAAATAATCGGTGAACTGATTTTGCTGTCAGACAATATTGTTATACAGTTTGCTGTTCCACCCCTCATTTCCGGTCCGTAGGAAGGCATCCATGTAACCTCTTTTCCTTCGACCATAGCGGAGTATCCAAGTGTCTGCCCCATAGACAGTACCCCCTGACCTCCGAAACCTGCAATAATAATTTCTTCTAACATATTATAATACCACTCCTTCCTTTTTTTCAAGTCCTTTAAGGTCTTCCCGTGACGGCAGTTTCACATCGCCAAGCGGAAAATATTTAAGCATATCCGTTTCAATGAATTCATTGCACTGAAGCGGAGTCATTTTCCAGTTAGATGGGCAGTTTGAAATTATCTCTACAAAGCTTGTTCCTTTTTTCAATTCCTGATACTTGAATCCGTTCATAATTGCCTTTTTCGCTTTCCTTACAGCACCGGATGTATGCACCGCCTGCCTTGTAACGTAAAATGCACCGGGAAGATTTGAAACCAGTTCAGCCATTTTCATCGGGAAGCCAGCAAAATTCACATCCCTTCCGTAAGGCGAAGTTGTTGTCTTCATTCCGGGCAGGGTTGTGGGGGCCATTTGCCCGGATGTCATTCCATAAACGGCATTATTTACAAAAAGAATTAAAATATTTTCACCTCTGTTTATTGTATGGATTGTTTCTGCCGTTCCTATTGCGGCAAGGTCGCCGTCACCCTGATATGTGAATACATATTTATCGGGATTGGTTCGCTTCACGCCTGTTGCACAGGCAGAAGCTCTTCCGTGTGCGGCTTCCTGCATATCAAAATCAAGATAGTCGTATGCAAATACGGAACAACCCACGGGAGCAATACCGATGACTTTATTCTGAATACCCAATTCCTGTACAACTTCTGCGAGTATCTTGTGCACGGTACTATGTCCGCATCCGGGACAATAATGGAATCGCGCACCGGTTAAAGTATATGGTCTTTCATACACAAGTTCAAATTCTTCATCGGACGGGAAAGAACATTCGCGCACTATTGATTCGTCGTCTTTTGTATTTGTTCCTAAAATTTCGTTTTCACTCATAATTCTTTAGTTAATAGTTAGTAGTTAACAGTTAATATTTAAAGTAGCATGTAGTTAGTAGTAAGTAGCATATATTAATCATCATTGATTGTCAATTATCAACTTTCAATTGATTTTATTAATTCTTCCAGTTTTTCTTCCACTTCTTCCGGAGATGGAATTATACCGCCCATTCTTCCGTAATGTTCTACGGGAATTCCGCCGCCGAAAGCAAGCCTTACGTCTTCTATCATTTGTCCTGCATTAAGTTCAAGCACAAGGCATCCCTTTACCTGTTTACCCAGTTCGGCCAGTCTATTATACGGGAACGGATATAATGTTATAGGTCTGAGTAAGCCAACTTTAATTCCACGTTCGCGGGCAAGCAGGACTACTTTATGGCTGATTCTTGCAGAAAGTCCGTAAGCAACCATCAGATATTCAGCATCTTTTGTTTCAACCTCTTCAAAGCGGACTTCGTTTTTGCAAATCTCTTCATATTTTTTATTCAACACAAGGTTTACCTTTTCCATAACTTCCGGTTGTATAAAAAGGGAAGTTATAATATTTCTTTGTCTGTCTTTCGGTTTGCCGGTTGTTGCCCAATCCTTCTTTACCCTTGGAACTTCTTTATTGTGGAATACAACTTTTTCCATCATCTGCCCAATAGCACCGTCGGAAAGCATCATAACGGGATTGCGGTATTTATCAGCAAGTTCAAACCCGAGACTTACAAAATCAGCCATTTCCTGAACCGAAGAAGGTGCAAGTACGATTAAATGATAATCCCCGTGTCCGCCGCCTTTGGTTGCCTGAAAATAATCTCCCTGGGAAGGCTGGATAGTTCCGAGTCCCGGACCACCCCGATTGATATTGACAATCAGGCAGGGGAGCTGTGCCGCGGCAATATATGAAATTCCTTCCTGCATTAAACTTATGCCTGGGGAGGAAGACGTTGTCCATACTCTTGCACCCGCACCTGCTGCACCGTAAATCATATTTATAGCAGCTACTTCGCTTTCGGCTTGCAGTGCAATTCCATATCTGCCGGGAGTTTCTCTGGAAAGATATTCCAGCACTTCGGATTGCGGCGTAATCGGATAACCAAAATATGCATCAGCTTCCGCCTGTATTGCGGCTTCCGCCATTGCTTCATTACCTTTCATTAATCTTATATCTTCGCTCATATAATAATAATTAAAATTTTATGTTTGGAATAATTGCGGTTAGTCAACTTTTACGCTGATATCCGACTTTACATTTTTTATTTCGGCAACAAGTTCTTTTTTCTTCTTGCCGGTTCTGTACACTTTGATTATGCCGTCGGGGCATACAAGTGCACAATTCATACAGCCGTTGCAATTATCTTCGTTAATAACAACAGCATATCGGTAACCCAGATTGTTGATATCTTTTGACAGTGCAAGAACATTTTCCTTGCATTCGACGGTGCAAATTTCACACCCCTTGCACTTTTGTATCTCTACTTCAACTCGTCCTTTTACTTTACGGGCTTTTACCGCAGGTTTATTTTCATCCATATCGTTTGTATAATTTTGGAATGATTTTTTAAACTAAGTCTTCAAAATTATCCAAAATAAAAGCGAAAAAAAAGCGAGAAAGAAAAGGATATTAAGGTTTTTTAATCTCCTTGACCAGCCAAAATCATCCGCTCAGGTGGAAAAAAAGTAAGAATTTGAAAATTAAAAGTGAAAATTTAAAAACTTTTACTTAAAATTTAAAATTTTCTATTTTATTAAGCAATAGTTTAATCTTTTGTACCAGAACTATTTATAAAACTATAATGTAATTAAGTCCTTAAATCTGCGTAAATCCATTTTATCTGTGTTTTCAGTGTTCTATTTGTTTAAATTTTTCTTGTTAAATTCTTCACCCATTAACTTCTAATATCTTTCCCTTTATTCTCTTTAAATAAAATCATATTTTTTAATATATGAATCTCGAATATATCCGCGATTATTATCTAAAAAAATCATTTGTTACGGAAGAATATCCGTTTGATGAAGTTACTCTTGTTTTTAAAGTTAAAGGAAAAATCTTTGCTTTGATGGCAATTGACGAAGACCCGTTGTGGCTGAACCTGAAATGTGAACCGGAACTTGCAATCGAGTTGCGGGAAAGATATGAGTCGATAACCCCCGGGTATCATATGAATAAAAAAATGTGGAATACAATTATACTTGATGATACAATTCCGGCAAAGGAAATTCTGAAAATGATTGACCATTCGTATGATGAGGTGTTGAAAAAAATTCCGGAAAAACGAAAACAAAAATGAGCAGATGAAGATATTTAAAAAAATAATTTTATGGAAACTCAGAGTTATTACTCATCCTCTGTTAATTTACAGGTTTTCCGATGTTCTTTATTTTTTTATTTATTATATCCTCAGGTTCAGAAAAAAAGTTGTTTACACAAACCTGAATAATGCTTTTCCGGAAAAACCGTCCAAAGAAATTCGCAAAATAGCGAAACAATTTTATAAAAATCTTTGTGATTTAGTATTTGAAACACTGGAATTGATTTGCGACGATGGCAGGCGGTTGTCAAAAAAATTATTTATTGAAGAAGAGACAACAAAAATTGTAAAAGACTCTTATGACAAAACACGGAATATTTTAATTTTAAACGGTCATATTTTTAACTGGGAGATGATGGCATTTTTTCCAAAGTCAACGGATTATAAAGTTCTGATATCATACAAGCAACTCAACAATGAAAGAATCAACAGTATTATGAAAAATGCACGTGAGAAATTCGGTGGCATTGCGGTTGATTTTAAAAAAATGTACAGAACAATAAAAGAATACGACGCACTGGGAAAACCAACACTGACCTGGATTGCCGCCGACCAGAGACCGGGCGGAAATACGAAAATAATCAATATGAGATTTCTTAATCAGGATACAAAATTTTATGACGGACTAGATGCACTCGCAAAAAAAACAAACCAGAGTGTTTATTTTGAGCATATGACAAAACTCGGAAGAGGAAAATATATGGCGTCTGCACGACTGATAACAGAAAATCCGAAAGAAGAGAAAGAAAATTTTATAATAGAAACCTACGCAAAAATGCTGGAAGACTTAATAAGAAAAGACCCGGCAAACTGGCTGTGGGGACATAAACGATGGAAATAAAAAATATGATAATTCTTGTCGATATGGACGATGTACTTGCCGATTTTGACGGTGAGTTTTATCGCAGGTGGAATCTTCGTCATCCGGAAAAACCAGTTGTTCCTCCCGAAGAAAGGATATGTTTTTATATTAAAGATGAACTCTCCGAAGAATATAAGCCGCTTGTTCGTGAGATAAATACCGAAAAAGGTTTTATCCGCTCGCTACCTGAAATTCAGGGAGGAATAAAAGCAGTGAATGAATTATTAAATATGGGAAATGAAGTTTTTATATGTACAGCACCGCTTGACAGTTATTACAATTGCGTGCTTGAAAAATATGAATGGGTTGAGGAACATATGGGATTTGAGTGGACAAAGAGGTTGATTCTTACAAAAGAGAAAGCTTTGATATTGGGTGATATATTAATTGACGATAAGCCCGACATTAAAAACGAGCACCTTGCAAAATGGGAACAGATATTATTCGATAAGTCATATAACAGACATATTACGGGAAAAAGAAGATTAACGTGGTATAACTGGAAAGAGATACTCCTCCCCTCTTGAGACCTGTCTGCAACAGGCAGAGGGGGTAGGGGGTGTGTTGATTGAACAATGACTAATGAATAAATTTCATTACACAAAGGACTGATTTTTTAGTAATTTCCATTGTGTTTCATTGATATTTGACCTAATGTTTGTATTTATATTACAAAGATTAATAATAATTTATGGGTTATAAGTACAAATATTCGGCAAATTTTGTGTATTGACTATTTTAAAAAGTAGTTTGATATTACATCAAAAACCGATATGGTAAAAAGACATTTTGAAAATTTAGATGAATATTTACAACCAAATAAGGTACTAATAATCTATGGTCCCCGAAGAGTAGGAAAAACAACATTACTGAAAAATTTTTTATCCAAAACGTCGTTAAAATATAAACTTGATTCTGGAGATAACATTACTGTTCAGAATATTTTAAGTTCACAAAAATTTTCTTCAATAATGGATTACGCTCACGGGTATGAACTTATTGCAATTGACGAAGCACAGTTAATTCCAAACATTGGGATGGGATTAAAAATTCTTGTTGACCAGATAGAAGGTATTAAAATTATTGCAACAGGTTCGTCATCATTTGACATAGCCCAGCAAGTAGGAGAACCTCTTACAGGAAGAAAAAGAACATTAAGACTTTTTCCCGTATCTCAATCGGAATTACTTTCCATTAATAATAAATTTGAATTAAAGGAGAAAATTGATAGTTTTTTAATTTTCGGCTCTTATCCGGAGATAGTTACAAAAACAAATAAAAATGAAAAAATAGAACTTCTAACAGAATTGGTAAACTCATACCTACTAAAAGACATTCTTTCTTTTGAAAATTTAAAAAGTTCAAAAACCATACAGAATTTATTAACACTTCTTTCTTTTCAAATAGGCAATCCTGTTTCTTTTAATGAACTTGCGACTCAGTTATCCATTAATGTACGGACAGTTGCCCGCTATATTGATTTGCTTGAGAAATCATTTATTTTATTCAGACTTTCAGCTTACAGCCGGAACCTTAGAAATGAAATTAAAGCAAAAAATAAATATTATTTCTATGATACCGGGATTCGCAATGCGCTCATTACACAATTTAATGATTTAAATTTGCGAAACGATATTGGTCAGTTATGGGAAAATTTTTTAATGATTGAAAGATTAAAGAAAAAAGAATATAATAATTTATATGGTAATAATTATTTCTGGAAATCTTATAATGGAAATGAAATTGACCTGGTAGAAGAAAAAGACGGAAGAATTTATGGTTTTGAGTTTAAATGGAATAAAATACAAGCAAAAATACCTAAAGAATTTTTAACAAAATATCCGAACTCTGAATTTAGTACGATAAACCAATTAAACTATTTAGATTTTATCTTATGAACGAAAAACACATTGTAAAAATATCCGCCGAGCTTAATCTTAAACCCAAACAGGTCGAAGCCACGGCTTTGCTCCTTGAAGATGAAGCGACTATTCCGTTTATTTCCCGATACAGAAAAGAAATGACGGGAAGTCTCGATGAAGTTCAAATAACGGCAATCCGAGACCGGCTTGAACAACTTGCAGAACTCGATAAACGCCGAGAAGCAATTCTGAAATCTCTCGAAGAAAGAGAACTGCTTACAGATGAACTTAAAGAAAAAATATTAGCCGCTGAAACCGTCACAGAACTTGAAGATATATATCTGCCTTTCCGCCCGAAACGCAAAACCCGTGCATCGGCAGCTAAAGAAAAAGGTCTTGAACCGCTCGCTCAAATGATTTTTGCACAGGAAGAATTTGACCTTATTGCCGAAGCAGAAAAATATATCAATGAAGAAAAAAATGTACCGTCCGTAGAAGAAGCGATTGCAGGTGCTCGCGATATCATTGCCGAATGGATAAGTGAAGATAAAACTACCCGCGAAAAGATGCGGAATATATATGAAAAATCTGCTGTATTCGAATCAAAAGTGATTGAAGAAAAACAGGAGGAAGGGGCAAAATATAAAGATTATTTCGACTGGAAAGAACCCGCCTCAAAAGCTCCGTCACATAGGGTTCTTGCTATGTTCCGCGGAGAAAATGAAGAATATTTAAGGCTGAATATTACTCCTCCGGAGGAAGATGGAATCGCCTTACTTGAAAATCAATTTATAAAAGCAAACAATCAGGCATCCGAACAGGTAAAGACTGCTGCAACCGACAGTTACAAACGGCTTCTTTCACCCTCGATGGAAAATGAATTCCGCGAACTGCTGAAACAAAAAGCAGATGAAGAAGCAATTAGAGTTTTTTCCGAAAATCTTCGTCAGTTATTGCTTGCCCCTCCGCTTGGAGAAAAGCGTGTACTTGCAATTGATCCGGGATTCCGCACGGGTTGTAAAATTGTCTGCCTCGATAATCAGGGAAAACTACTAGGAAATTTCACCATCTATCCGCATAATTCCGAAGGTGAAAAAATTAAAGCGGGAGATTTAGTAGTCGATGCCTGTAAGAGATATAAAATAGAAATTATTGCAATCGGAAACGGTACGGCAGGGAGGGAAACCGAAACATTTATAAGGGCAGTTTTTTCTCGTATTTTAAATTTCCTTAAACCGGAAAACGCAGGATTAGTTCAGATGACATTCGAAGAAAAGAAAGAGCTTGAAAATATCAGCAAGATTCCTGTTGTAATGGTAAACGAAAGCGGGGCTTCGATTTATTCAGCATCAGAAGCGGCAAGAGAGGAATTTCCAGACTATGATGTTACAGTAAGGGGCTCGGTTTCAATCGGAAGAAGATTGATGGACCCTCTTGCCGAACTTGTAAAAATTGACCCGAAATCAATAGGTGTAGGGCAGTATCAGCACGATGTGAATCAAACTTTATTAAAAAATAAACTTGACGATGTAGTTGTCAGTTGCGTTAATAATGTCGGAGTAGAATTAAATACCGCAAGCAAGCAATTACTGCAGTATGTATCCGGGCTTGGACCAAAACTTGCAATGGGTATTGTAGAACATCGAAACAAAAACGGAGCATTTCGTTCCCGCAATGAACTGAAGAATGTTCCGAGACTTGGCAGTAAGGCATTCGAGCAGGCGGCGGGATTTCTGCGAATCAGAAATGGAGATAATCCGCTTGATGCAAGCGCGGTGCATCCCGAGAGTTATCACATAGTTGAACAAATGGCAAAAGATATTGGTTGCACAGTTGAAGAACTGATAAAGATTCCGTCGAATCAGTCAAAAATGGATATAAATAAATATGTAACCGAAAAAACCGGATTGCCGACACTCGAAGATATAAAAGCAGAACTTTCAAAACCCGGACGCGACCCTCGCCAGAGATTTGAAATTTTTGAATTTGCGAAAGACGTTGAAAAAGTTGAAGATTTAAAAATCGGTATGAAGCTTCCCGGAATTGTTACAAACATTACGAAGTTCGGTGTGTTTGTTGATATAGGTGTACATCAGGACGGCTTAGTTCATATCAGCGAAATTGCAAACAGGTTCATAAAAGACCCGACGGAAATTCTGAAAGTTCACCAGAAAGTTAATGTGACGGTTCTTGAAGTTGATTTGAAACGCAGGCGGATACAGTTGTCGATGAAGGGCGATTCACCTGAACCCAAAGCAAAACCGCATAAAAAACGAAAAGAGGAAACAGGTTTAAAACTTGATAAACTCTTTGAAAAATTTGGGAAAAAGGAAAAACGGTAACACAATTAATAATTAAAAATTAGTAATTAGAGATTTCTGAATAATGATGATTTTATAAAAACGACAAATAAAAAACTGTGTTTATCTTCTGGATTCCAGCCTTCGCCGGAATGGAAGGTTGTAGTTTTATGGTTTTTCAGAAGTCTCTAATTAGTAATTTTAAAAAAAGCTTTTTTGACTTTTGACCCTTCGACCTTTCGACTTTAAAAATAAGATATCTCAAAATAGTAACCGCCGATTAGATTTCCGTTGCAGTCTTTAACGTAAACTTTATACCACGCTGGAACGTAGTTGCGTGAAGAGGAAATACTTAAGCATAACTTCCAATATAGCGGATAAAAATATTGTTATTATTCTCTAAAGACTGCGTGAAAACCAACCATTGTCATTCCGAACTTGTTTCAGAATCAAAAAAAAAATGATTCAAGATCCTGAAATAAATTCAGGATGACAAATTTAAGTAATAGAGAAAATATAAATATTATTTAATTCGGTATTTTTATTTATTCTAATTTTAATATATCAGGGATTGCCGCGCTCACAAAAACCGTTCGCTCGCAATGACAGATATTATATTATCAATTACCGCTTTTAATTGTCAATTGTTTTGTTTTGACTTATTATTTTAAATATTCTTTATTTATTTTAAAGATTTAATATTTTAACAGTATGGAACTTACATTCGGAAGATATACCGATAGTTTTAAATCAAAGGAAAAACTTAATTTCTGGAACGAATCGATAAAATTATTCGAAAGCGGGAAATTTTTGGACGCATATAATTTGTTTTTTATGTATTTATGCGACGATAAAATTTCCAACGTTACGGTTACCAAAGGCGGTAATTTTATAGATGTGTCCCTGATACAGGGTTCGAAACTTGTGAAGGCACACATAACCCAGGAAAAAGTAACGGCAGAGGCGGAACTTGCAATGTTCGATAAAGTCAGTATTCCCGTGATGAGAAGATTGCTTGAAATGAATTATTCACTTTATTATTCTCGATTTGCAATAAAAGAAAACGGGATTTACCTTAGGTTCGACAGCAGAACAGAAGACTGTCCTCCCGGAAAAATGTATTTTGCATTAAAGGAAACTGCGACAAAAGCGGACAAGATGGACGACCTTTTACTCGATGAATTTTCCGTCCTTCATCCAATTGATGAAAGTATTACGGAACAACTTCCCGAAGAACAGAAGGAAATTAAATATAAGTATTTTATTAAGTGGATATCGGGAACGTTGAACAGAATTAAAGAATTAAATGAAAATAAATTTGAGGGCGCAATTTCATATATGCTTTTAAATCTTATCTATAAAATTGATTTTTTAATTGTCCCCGAAGGTAAAATTCTGAACGAACTTGAAATACTTAACGGCATTTACTGGGGTAGTGAAGGCAGGCCGCTCGTGGAAATAAACACTGAAATTAAAAGCGGATTTGAAAAGCTGCTTGCAAAGCCAAAAGAAAACGTAACAAAGGAATTTTACAAAGTAAAGGCAACCTTTGGAGTGAATGCACCGGCATATCACCAGAGCGTAGTGAATACAATAAATGACAATTTAAAAAATCCTAAAAATTATACTGAAAACGGATATGAAGATATTGCAAAAGTAATTTTTGAATATATAGTGAACCACTGTCTTTATACATACGGACTTTCACAGCCAACTTTAAAATTATTCCGTATGTATTCTATGATTTATAATGCAGAATATTTTTCCGAACTCGGCTTTAAGGAAAATTATTACAACCCGGACACAAAGATGTTAAACGGAGAGCTTATTAAAAAAACAATTACAGAAATTATTGAGGAAGGGAGACATCAGTTTCCACAGCTTTCTTTTGATTTATCGAAAATAAATTTTGCATCAATTAATGAATTTACAAATTCTTTTCTTACGGAAATTCTAAACCTGAATTTTGAAAATTAATTTTTGAATCTATGCAGACAAAAGAAATAATAAATTTATTCCAGCCCGTTATAATTCAGATTGCAACACCGCAGGGAACGGGTACGGGATTTTATATAAGAGATTATAATTTAATAGTTACAAACAATCACGTTGTACAGAATAATTCCGAAGCAGTAATTGGCGGGAAACTTTTTCCCCAGCAGATGTCAACGGTATTTTTCAACGACCCGAAATACGATATATCATTCATCAAACCGCCCGACAGTATTGATTTTCCCGATATAAAACTCGGCAGGAGCCAGCCGCAGGACGGAGACAGGGTGATAGCAATCGGGCATCCGTATGGTTTGAATTATACAGCAACCGAAGGAATTGTATCAAAAGCAAAAAGGATGTATAACGGATTAAACTATATTCAGATTGATGCGGCAATTAACCCCGGCAACAGCGGCGGACCGCTTGTTAACGACACAGGGGAAATTATAGGGGTAAATACATTTATTATTTCAGGAGGAAACAATCTTGGATTTGCGCTTCCCTCAAATTATCTTTCCGAATCTCTTGAGGAGTACAAAGACCACATCGGCAGTATTGCAATCAGATGTCCGAGCTGTACGAACATAGTTACAGAGCAGAATATTGATAGTGAATACTGTCCATTCTGCGGAACGAAAGTTATATTGCCTGTGAAAAAGGATACACAGGAATATAAACCTGTCGGAATCAGTGCCGTAGTAGAAAAGATTATTACCGAAATGGGGAAGAATGTAAAAATTGCAAGACGCGGACAGAACAGCTGGGAACTTCAGGAAGATACAACCAAAATATTTATTAATTATGCACAGAATGGATTTATAGTGGGAGATGCATTCATTTGCAAACTCCCTAAATCCAATATATCAGCGATTTATGAATTTTTGCTGAGGGAAAATTATAATCTTGAGTTCGTTGAGTTCTGTATCAGCAGACAGGATGTGCTGATGTCATTTTTAATTTATGACCAGTATCTCGAACCTGAAGTTACGAAAAAAATATTTACAGCCCTTTTCGAAAAAGGAAAATATTATACAAAAGTTCTTATTGAACAATACGGATGTCTTCCGAAAGTAAATGATGAAGAATAAAGGACGGAATAATTTGCAAATTGAAAAATTTTAACAATGGCGAATGATTCCGAAAATACGATATCATCATCAAAGCTTGAAGACCAGAGGCTGATAAAGGAAGCTCTTTCGGGCAGTCAGGAAGCATTTGACAGACTGATGAAGAAATATTATTCTTTTATTTACAAACTGATATTCAGAATGATAAAAAAAGAAGAAGACACCGAAGACTTAACACAGGAAGCATTTATAAAAGCATTCAATTCACTCAGCAAATTCGACAACCAGTTTGCTTTTTCCACCTGGCTTTGCAAAATCGCAACAAACAACAGTATAGATTACATAAGAAAAAGAAAACTTCACACGATATCAATAGATAAAGAATTCGAAGGCGAAGATGAGGATATAAAATTTGAAATACCCGATTCCCGGTTTCTTCCTGACAAAAATATTATTGATATTCAAAAAGAAACAATTATAAACGAAGCGATAAATAAATTGCCTCTGAAATATAAAACAGTAATTATAATGCGTCACAAGGAAGAAAAAGATTACGACGAAATTGCAAAAAAACTGAAGTTACCGCTTGGAACAGTAAAAGCACATATTTTCAGGGCAAGAGAAATGCTGAATAAATATTTAAAAGATAAGATAAAAAATTATTAAAAGAGATGTCACGCGGCGATACACCTTTGATGAAGCAATACAGGAAGATAAAAGAACGTTACCCCGATATGATATTACTTTTCAGAATGGGCGACTTTTTTGAAACATTTGAGGATGATGCAATAACGACATCGAAGGTACTTGGAATAACACTTACAAAGAGGTCACACGGAGCTTCCGCAGAAGTACCGCTTGCAGGTTTTCCGCACCATGCACTCGATAATTATCTTCCGAAACTTGTTAAGGCAGGATACAGGGTTGCAGTTTGCGAACAGCTTGAAGACCCGAAATTTGCAAAGGGAATTGTAAAGCGGGACGTAATTGAAGTAGTAACCCCCGGAGCGAATTTTTCGGAAAAAATACTGAACCACAAATCAAACAATTTTCTTGCTTCGTTATATCTGCGTGATGAAGTATGCGGTTTTTCATTTTGCGATGTGTCCACAGGTGAATTTGCAACATCGGAAATCGGCATAAACCAGATTAACGGACAGATAGATATAATTAATCCGATAGAAATTTTAATTCAGAAACGGGATAAAGAAAAATTATTCAAACTACTTGATTATAATCCTGACGATATAACTGAAAACGGACAAAGGAAATTTGTAATTACAAAAGTTGACGACTGGATTTTTAATTTTGATTATGCAAAGGAAATATTGACAAATCATTTCGGGACGCAGTCACTAAGGGGTTTCGGAATTGAAGAAATGACGGAAGGAATTATTGCGGCGGGATGCGTGATGAATTATCTGAATGAGACGCAGAAAAATAATCTGTCACACGTAAAGAAAATTTATAAATACGATTATACCGATTATATTGTACTTGACCCCGCAACAAAAAGAAATCTTGAAATCACATATTCCCTGAGCGAAGGCGGAAGGGAGGGAACGCTGATTTCCATTCTTGACAGAACGCAGACACCGATGGGGGCAAGACTGATTAAAAAATGGATTTCCCGTCCGCTGAAAATAAAAGATGCAATTCAAAAAAGACTTGACTCCGTAAAGGATTTATATGAAAACAAAAACCAGAGAAAAAAAAGCACAGAGATATTAAAGTCAATAGCCGACCTTGAAAGACTTCTATCAAAAGTAGCAACGGGAAAGGCGGTGGCGAGAGATATTGTTCAGTTGAAAATCTCATTGAAGAAGTGTATCGAGTTAAAATCACACCTCGATACATTTGCAAGTGCATCTATCAAAGCAATTGCAAAAAATTTAATAGAAATTCACGAACTGATAAATGAAATAGAAAAGGTTATAAATGATAATTACATTCACGGAACAGACAATTACGGAGTTATAAACAAAGGGTTTGACAAAGAACTTGATGATTTAAAAGACATTCATATAAACGGAAAAACCTGGATTGAAAATTTTCAAAGCAAAGAAAGAAAAAGAACGGGAATAAATTCACTTAAGGTGGATTACAATAAGGTTTTCGGCTACTATATAGAAATCACAAAGGCAAATCTCGACAAAGCCCCGATGGATTATGTACGGAAGCAGACTCTTGTAAATTGCGAAAGATATATAACCGACGAACTGAAACAGTATGAAGATAAAATCCTGAATGCAGAAGAAAGAATTAATATTATTGAAAACAGGATTTTTAATGAGTTAAGAAATTTTATACTTAAATATACCGATGATATTCAGAAGAATGCAGGGCTGGTTGCCGCAGTTGATACGCTTTTGAGTTTTGCCGAAGTGTCGGAAAATTATAAATACACAATACCCGAAATAAATGAAACGGACACTATTGAAATTAAAGAAGGAAGGCATCCCGTAATCGAGCGGTTACTTCCCGCAGGAGAAAAATATATCGCAAACGACACACTGCTGAACACGAAAGAGAATCAGATTGTAATTCTCACTGGACCAAATATGAGTGGAAAATCGAGTTATCTGAGGCAGGTAGGATTGATTGTTTTGCTTGCACAAATCGGATGCTTTGTTCCTGCAAAGAGTGCGAAGATTGGAATAGTGGATAAGATATTCACACGCGTGGGGGCATCGGATAATATTGCAAAAGGTGAAAGCACGTTTCTTGTCGAGATGCACGAAGCGGCGAACATACTTAATAATGCAACGCAAAAAAGTCTTATCCTGCTTGATGAAATCGGGAGAGGTACAAGCACATACGACGGAATATCAATCGCATGGGCAATCACGGAATATCTTCACGAGAATCAGAACATTTCCGCAAAGACGCTGTTTGCAACACACTATCACGAACTGAATGCACTTGCCGATATGTACGACAGGATAAAAAATTACAGGGTTGAAGTAAGGGAATACGGAGATAAAGTAATTTTTCTAAGAAAGATAACCGAGGGCACTGCCGACCACAGTTATGGAATTCAGGTTGCACAAATGGCGGGACTTCCCGATACAGTAACGGAAAGAGCTAAAGGAATTTTAAAAATATTCGAGGATAAAGAATACAGAAGAAAACACAGAGATGATTTACAGATTAGTTTATTTGAAATAGATACAAAATCAGAAAATGAAAACGAAATACTTTCTGAACTTAAAAAAACAAACCCCGAAACACTTACCCCGATTGACGCACTGAACTTATTGAAAAAATTTAAAGATAAACTTCAGTAAAACTATTTCTTTTTATTATTCTTTCTAAAATGCTTTATTAATTCTTTAAAAATCTTTTCGTGCCGGTTGTTCCACATTAAAACAGCCTGCTTAATTTCACCCTTTTTACAAAGTTCAAGAAAATAATTATATTGTCCGATAGGAAAGCTGAAATTATTTATCTCTTTATAAAAAATACCCACAATTACCATATTTTTATGAAGCATTGACATCATTGTGTCTTTTATAAATGGCATTTTGGCATAACCATAAACAAGTTCAAAAAACCGTAAAAAGTTTGGACTATATCCCTTGAAATCTTTTGCTTCATTTATAGCCGATAATATTTTTTTTGCCTTTTTGTAAAAATTACTGTCAAAATTCGCAATTGCTTTTTCAAGAATTATTTTTGACAGAGTTTTATATAAAAGCAGGATTTCCTCAAGATTGCTTAAATAATAATTTTTTATATGATAAGAAGAGAAAGAATTATATATAACGTACCCCTCTTTTTCAAGCAGGCGAAGTGCTTCTCTTACGGGAATACGGCTTGAATTGAATTTTTTTGCAATTTTTGATTCAATCAATCTTTCCCCAGGTTTTAATTCATGATTAATAATTCCCTCCGCAATTGAATTTACAATTATATTTACTTTTGTATTCTTTGTCGCCATTATGCTGTTTGTATTAAAGTTTAATTTGTAATCCGATATTAATATTAAGGAATGTTTTTTCAGTTATATCAATCGCATTGTAATTGAATCCCATTTCGCCCATCAGAGAAAATCCGCCGGACAACCGATATTTTAAACCAAGCCCGCCGTTCAAAATAAAATTTGTTTTTACATTATCATTCCGAATTGAATTTACAGTTTCGGCCCATTTTAATTTTCCTATTCCAGCTCCGCCAAAACCATATGGCATAAAATCCTTTTTGCTCTTATAATCTGAATATACAGCATCGAGTTTTAATTCAAAGGAAGCGAAATAAGCATCTGTAATGCCGGGGGTTGATTTCCTCTGAAAATAATCAAATTTTATTCCCGGTCTCAGCCCCCACTCATCATCTAATTCAAAAAGAACATCAAAAAAAACATTATACCCGGGCGAATATTTATCTCTGAAAAGTTCTTCCGCAACAGGAATATTTAATCCAAAGCTCACATCACAAGCCGTTTTCGACACTGTATTTTGTGAGAATATTTGTCCGGCTATTGTAAAGAAAAAAACAAAAATAAAAGAATATTTTCTCATAGACTCAAAATGTGTTTTAATCAAGATACACTATATAAAATATCTTAACAATAACATATTATAGTATACAATAATATATACTGTACAAAATCTGAAATTTCGAAAAAAAACATTTTACCACAGATTGAAACTGATTAAAACTGGTTGACACAGAATATTTGAAAAATATAAAAACCGGATTAACAGAAGCACGTAATAAACATAAATAACTCAATGAACTTAATAAACTTTTAACTTCTTGCCATTTTTTTTATCAACGCCCATGCATTATTTATATAAGATTCCGTAACATTCGTTTGTGAAGCAACGAATCGCAAAGAATATTTTCCGTTCAGTCTTGTATGTGACATAAAAATTTTTCCGGTTGAGTTAATTTTTTGTAAAAGTTTTTCATTGATTAAATTTAATTTCTCTTCAGATTTTATATGTTCCGGCCTGTATCTGAAACAAATTAGATTTACCGTTAAGGGAGCAAGAAGTTCAAAATCGTTTTCAGATTTAATTTTTTTAGCAAGGGCTTTTGCAAGTTTAATATGTTCGCGGATTTTTTCTTGCAGTCCCGTTATCCCGAATGAACGGATTACAAACCATAGTTTAAGTGCACGGAACCTCCTGCCGAGCGGAATACACCAATCGCAGTAATTATTCACTTTTTGGTCGTCCGATAATGTCTTCAGATATTCGGGAATAATTTCAAATGTTCTGATTAGATAACTATTGTCTTTTACAAAATAAGCGGAACAGTCGAAATTCGTAAACATCCATTTATGCGGATTAAAAACAAAACTGTCTGCTTTATCTATTCCTTTAATCATCCAATGATATTCCGGAAGAAGCAAGACTGTTCCAGCATAAGCGGCATCAACGTGCAGCCATAAATTATACTTTTCACATATTTCGGAAATTTCATAAAGCGGGTCAATTGCACAGGAACCGGTTGTACCAATAGTTGCCACAATGCATAAAGGTTTTTTTCCTGCTGATAAATCTTTTTCAATAGCTATTTTGAGTTCTTCGGGAATCATTTTGAAATCACGGTCTACTTTGACTTTAACGAGATTCTTTTTTCCGATCCCCGATATCTTTACTGCTTTTTCGATGGATGAATGTGTTTCGGTAGAACAATAAATTCGCAAATTATTAAAATTTTCAAAACCGGAATCATTAATTTTAAAATCAGTATAGACTTCTCTTGCTGTGAGAATTGATGCAAGGGTTGAAGTCGATGCCGTGTCCTGAATTACCCCTGACCAGGTTTTCGGAATACCCATCATATTTTTCAGCCAGTCGAGGACTTTCTCTTCGAGTTCAGCTGCCGCAGGTGAAGTTTCCCATTTCATACATTGAGTTCCCATTGCAGCAGTAAGCATCTCTGCAAGCAAAGAAGGAAGACTTGAATTTGCAGGGAAGTATGCAAAGAAATTAGGACTTTGCCAATGGGTAATTCCCGGAAGAATAATTTTCTGAAAATCCTCAAAAATTTTTTCAATGTTTTCGGATTCTTCGGGAGGAAATTCGGGAAGTTTGTTATATATTTCCCGCGGTTTTACCTGTGATTTGACGGGATATGATTCTATGTTTTTATAGTATTCAACTATCCAGTCGATAAAATCATATGCATATTTTTTGAATTCGTCTAAATTATTCTTCAAAAGTTTTCTTTATTTATAAAAATGTTTGTGTTTTTTAATAATATATAAGACATTAATTTAAATGGAAATATTAAATCTTTTGACGTTTTAGTTATTACATCTTCAAAAGTTTAATTTAATAATAAATACGGGTGTTTTTACAAAAAAATGTAAGGAACATATAATGCAAAAGAAAACATTTGAAGAATACAATTATAATTTCAGAATGTCCAGTCCCTGATTGAAAATTATATCCACCGGGATTTTTTGTTCGTTTATCCTGTTTAAATCTTTCTGCAAATCGGGCTTTATTCCGCCGTCTTTGTCTATTAAATCTTTTGCCGCGTTATAATCACCATCGCCCTGAATTTTTAATATCTGCTGAACGGAGGAAATTACCGCTTCTTTCATTTTGTCGAAATTTACGCTGTATGTTCCATCGTCATTTTTTGTGAACGCCCCCTTTTCTTTGAAGTATGTAAAGCGAATCATATTTGCTTTTCCGTGTGCACTTCCCGCACCGAATCTGCAGGAGCGGAAAATTCCCGCAAGGAATGTAACATAGTTATCCATCACCTCGCCGGATTTCAGTTCGCCCATTTCGTAAAGTTTGGTAACAAGATACAAACCAAGTATATCAGCTTTTCCTTCTTCGATTGCACTGTAAGTTTCCTTGAGTGCTTCGCGGACTGTGGTTTTCCCGCCGACTACATTTTTTATACCAAGTCCGTGAGCAACTTCATGAAAAGTAACATCCTCAAAAAATGCATCAAACTTTACATATTTTCTCTGGTCTCTGTGTATTAAAAGATTCGCAATCGGCATCATAATGTTATCAAACTTTGCCTGCATAGAATTTTTTAATTGAAGTCTTCTTGAACCCTTTTGTTTCTGCACCTCTTCATCATTCGGCAGATTGATTGCAATTGTCTTGCTTCCGTCATTGCAGTCACCCGCATAATACAACGCATTATAAACATTCATATCCGATTCGGTTCCCGGGACTTCACTCTTATATTTTTCTTCTACGGGCAATCCTTTTTGTAAACCGGGAAGAAGTTTTGTGAACTTTTCGAGTTTTTTGCTCCATTCAGGGTCTTTCACAAGTACAAAAGCTTCGAATGCGGTTTTATATCCGAAAAGTTTGTCAGTATAGTTTTCAATAGGTCCGACTACAAAATCTATATTTGAAGTTTTCATATCCATCCATGCTAAATCGCTTGGCTGATATTTATCATTCAAAAGGGCATCCGCTCTCAACATAAGATATTTTTTTAAACCTTCGTTTTCGGCAATATCAGCCGCCTGCCTCAGAAAGCCCGCCGCCTTCGATAGTTTCTCTTTGTATGCAACCGAATAGGGCTCCACAATAATTTTTTTCTGAGCATCTCTTTTGAGAATTGTATATGGACTGTTTTTATCTTTGTTATCAAGTTTTTCAAATTCTTCCTTTGTCATATCAGCGGGGTAAAAATTTGCACCTTTGGGTTTTTCTCCGTAGCCATCGAGAAATGATTTGTCATCATTCAGCACTTCCCAGGGTCCATAATTTATTAACACATAAGCTTTTGCATCTTTATCAGTAATTTTTGACAGCAGTTCCTCTTTATTTCCGAAAGTTTGTTCCCAGAAAAGTTCATCCATAATCTTAGCGGCATTTACGAGAATCGGAATTATTTGTTTTTCTTTTGCAGAAAGCCAGGACAGGTCAGCTTTAAGTTCAAACAATTTAAACTGGCTCACTTTTTCTTTTATATATACTTCCCGCATTTCCTTATTGAGATTACCAGAGCGGGTACATCCAATAACCGACATTACGATTATCAGCAAACAGAAATAAATTAATTTTTTCATATCCAAAAGTATTTAATTATATAAATATTATTTGAGAATTAATTAAAATCAAATTAAATATTTTTCAAGCAATGAGAAATTCAAAAACCCATATTCCGTAGAGATGAGCCAGCGGTTCATCTATTTATCATTTCATCCCCTTTCCCAAATCCATTTAGGGATGAGTTTCATTATGTATGCAATAAATACCCAGCGTTTTGTAATATAGGCAACATTTTTTTTCTTTTTTATTGCTTTGAAAATTTGGTGAGCAGCTTTTGAAGCTGGAGCGACCCAGAATTTGAGAGGTGATTTTGCCATTGCCGTGTCAACAAATCCCGGACGGATGTCTGTAATAGTAACATTTAATTTATCGTGTCTTGATTTCTGCCGCAAACCTTCAAGAAAATTAATCTGAAATGCTTTCGATGCACCGTAAGAAGGAACAAACCTTCCGCCCCGAAGTCCCGCAATTGAACTTATCACGACAAGATGACCAAAATTTTGCTTTTTAAAATAATTAAATCCCCGGATTGCAATTTGTGTAACCCCGCTTACATTAGTATCTATTATTTCTTTTTCAATTTCAAAACATAAATCCGCATCTACCGACCCGGTTCCCGAACTTATTATAAGCAGGTCAAGTCCTCCAAGTTCAATAACAAGTTCATTTAGATTTTTTTCATTTGCAGATAAATCTTTTATGTCAAAGGATTTAACGAAATATTTTAATGGATTTTCTTTTTTAAGTTCTTCGAGCAAATTTTTCCGTCTGCCGGTAATGCCTACAAGATAGTCATTCCGAACCAGAACTCTTGCAAGTTCCAATCCAATCCCCGATGATGCACCGACAATGATGGCTTTTTTCATAATTGAGATTAAAAGTAAAAATACTTTTTTTATAAAGATATACATTTTGATTTAAAAGGAATTTTTTTCTTGATAAATTTATTTAAAGAAGAATACGAAAAGTTTTATTATATTATATTAATTAAACAAAAAACAAGATGGAAGAACTTCAATCGAAATTAGACATTATAAAATCAAGAGAATCATTTCTTGAAAAAATAAAGAGATTCATTCCCGGATACAGCGGGTACGTAAACCGGGACAATTCAAGAGAGCTCGACACAATTCTCCGGAATCAGCTTGCGACGGGACTTGAACTAAATAAACCGAAAATAAAAAACACAGTTATTAATCTTTCCCGCAATAAAAAATTATTCGAAGCGGCGGATATAGATAAAATTGATAAAAAAAATGAAATGGTAATTGCAAAATTCCGTTCAGCGGCGAGAGGATACAGCGGTGCTTTTGACGTAGTGAAAATCAAAGAGGATAAACTGAATATGCTTTATGAATTCGATGCTTCTTTACTTACAAATGTACAGGACGTAGGAAATCTTTTTACCGAACTTGAAAATAATTCCGCAGCAGACCTTGATTTGAAAGAATCAATAAACAAGGTTTCCGGCTCATTAGATAGTCTCATTAAGAAATTTGACGAAAGGGAAAACCTGCTCAGGAATTTCAGTTAGTAGTTAATAGTTAGTAGTTAATAATTATAGAATTCTGAATTACAATGATGTTATTAAAAAGACAAATAAAAAACTGTTTTTTCTTCTGGATTCCAGCTTTCGCTGGAATGGAAGTTTGTGTTATTATTGTTTTTCAGATGTCTCTAATTAGTAAAAAATCAAATTTTAAATTTCAAATTTCAAATTTTAAATAAATTATTATGGCATTAATAGATGTAGTTCAATTTTTTGACGAAACAGGAAAAGTTATGGTTCATCGCGAACCGCAGGACGGTTCTGCCTCTTACAGACTCGGTACTCAGCTGATAGTACAGGACGGGCAGGCGGCATTGTTTTATAAAGACGGAAAAGTACTTGATTTGTTTTCTGCAGGAAGACATACCCTAACAACCGAAAATATTCCGTTTCTTACAAAACTCATATCACTTCCATTCGGAGGAACGTCGCCGTTTCAATCACAGATTTATTTTATTTCCCTGAAAAAATTCATCGACCTTAAATGGGGAACGAAATCACCAATTAATTTCCGTGATGCGGAAATATCTTTTGTACAGTTGAGAGCTTCGGGAAAATTTTCTATCAGGATAAAAGACCCGAGACAATTTATGCTTGAACTTGTTTCCACTCAGGGATTATTTACTACAAATGAAGTGGAAGATTACCTGAGAGACGGAATAGTTTCACGCTTGAATACAGTTCTTGGACAGAATCTGAAAACCGTCTTTGACCTCGGGCAATATTACCCGCAGATTGAATTCGGGGTAAAAGCTGAAGTGACCGACTTCTTTAACTCAATGGGAATTGAACTGACGGATATGATTATTGTCGGTATTGTTCCCCCGGAAGAAGTTCAGGAAAAAATCAATGAAAGAAGTGCAATGGGAGCAGTTGGCAATCTTGACCAGTATATGAAATTCAAAGCGGCACAGTCACTTGAAAAAGCTGCGGAAAATCCGGGAGGCGGCGGAATGGCAGGAATGGGTGCGGGAATGGGCGCAGGTATGATTATGGCAAATATGATGGGGCAGACTATGGGACAGAATATACAGCAGCAAGGTCAGGGTCAGGGACAAGGACAGGCACCAGTACAAAAAATGTCAGCGGATGAAATTATGAGCACAATTGAAAAACTTGGTAAGATGAAGGAGGCAGGATTGATTACACCGGAAGAATTTGATGCAAAGAAGAAAGATTTGCTTTCGAAACTGTAAGATAGCAAACTTCGTTTGTATTAGTTTTGCCACAGATAGCAAACTTCGTTTGCATAGGTTTTGCCACAGATGACACGGATTGAAACGGATACACACAGATTCTTTTATATAGAAAAACCGATTAGTTCATTAAGTTCGTTAAGTTCGTAGAGTTCATAGAGTTTGTGGAGTTTATAAGGTTCGAAAGAAAAGAAGGCAGTAATTTATTTTGACTCCTGACTTTTGTGTTCTGACTTCTTGATTCTAACTTCTAAATTATATCTTCTAACTTCTTTAAAAAGATATGGAAAACATTACTTCATCAACAATTATCTGTCCGCAGTGTGCGGCGGAGAATCAACTTCAGGCTGACGAAAAATTTATCGAGTGCAGTTTTTGCGGCTCGGTGATTTATATTGACAAAAGCAAGATAGTCTCGCACTATGTTGTAACGTCAACATTCAAACAGCAGGAAGCCGAAGGAAATTTGAGACGCTGGATGGCGGGAAATTTTCAGGTAAAAGACCTCGATAAACTTGCACGGATTACAAACGTGGAGTTTTATTATTTTCCGATGTGGTATTTCAAAGTGAATTTACCGACAGGGGAAAAAATTTATCTTCAGCCGGGAACATCAACCGCGATTACGGAAATTAAAAAGATGAATATTCCCGCAGGTAATCTGAAACTATACAGCAAAAAGGAATTCAACGAGCAGGAATTTATGCAGGCAGATGTATTAATTGATTCTGCAAAAAGCTGGCTGCAGCAATCCGGAGTTGATTTAAATTATATCGGAGAAACAAGTCTTGTACACATTCCGTTTTATAAATTCACATACGATTATAACGGAAAACAATACACTTGCCTTGTTGAAGCATCAAGCGGAATGGTATATGCAAATCTCTGGCCCGCAAAAAGCGAAGCACCATTCAGATGGATGTTCGGAGTAAGCATAGCAGTTTATTTATTAATCAGTATTATAGCAATTGTTATTGGTAGTGTTTCAAAAACATCGCATATCGCAGCGTTTGAAATCATTCGATTTATCGGATACATAGTAGTAACAATACCACTTATATTTATTGCATATCTGATTGCTAAAAAAGTTTAATAAAATTATAATTTTAAAATAATGGACGAAACAACAACAACCCAGCAGGCAATAAAGTTAAGAAAAGAAAAAATTGTTAAAGGAATCACCTGTCCTTCCTGCAACGGCGAACTTGATTTGAAAGAAGGAATGAAATCCTTTAACTGCAAATTCTGCGGTTCATTGCTTGTTGCAAAAGGCGGAGGCGGGGCGTTGAAATATTATGTTCCCAGAAGCGTAAAGCAGGAAGATGCAATAAAGAATGCATATAAGTGGCTCGGTTCGGGACTTGCAAAGGCAAAGGGACTTGCTTCGAGTTCGAGAATTGACGAAGCATATCTTGCATACGTTCCGTTCTGGAGGGTGAGGGCGGATGTAGTCGGATGGGTTTTCGGTCAGGAAAAGAAAACAAGAACTTCAGGCAACTCTACCGAAACATATTATGAAGATAAAGAAGTAAAGGTACAGGATTCATACGACTGGACATCACCTGCCTGCGAAATTGCAGAGCTCGGAGTTAAAAAGATTAATCTTGAAGGAGATGAAATACTTCCTGTGAATTTTGAAGAACTGCAATCGCAGGGAATGCTGTTCAACATAATTTCTTCTGAAAAGGAAATTACGGATTTAGCGAAATCAAGATTTTCCGAAAGGTCGAACAGAGCTGCAAACCTTGATAATGTTACATTTCAGCATCTCGACCTTGTTCGTGAAGATGTATATGTGGTTTATTATCCGCTCTGGGTGGTAAGGTATGTATATGCGAACAGAGTTTATCAGGTTGTAGTTGACGGACAGGACGGGACAATCTGTTATGGCAAAGCTCCGGGAAGCACCTTATACCGCGCAGTGATGGGAATACTCGGAACAGCACTCGGAATGTTTCTGGCAACTTTTTTTGAAGCATTTTTTATTTTTAAGGCTTCAGGAAAAACACCGTATATAATTTTTATTATCGGTTTAATTCTTGGAATTGTTGTGATGAGCTGGGCGTATAAAAAATTCCGATACGGAGGCGAGGTGGAAGAAGGAACAGGACTGGAAGCGGACAAAGGAGATAATATTATCAGCAAGACACAGGTGTTTGGAATTTCAACAAGCAGTGACGTGAAAAGTCTTGCGAAAACAGCTATCGGTTCCGCGGCAGCGGGTGCAGTGCTTGGTGCATTATTTGGCGGAGACGATTAGAAAAAATCAATAGAACACGGATGACACAGATGCAACAGATTGACACTGATTTTTTTAATAACTTTACGTTACTACGCTGGAGCGTAGTAACGAGAGAGTTTTTCGTTTGCGTTGGAATATGACCCGGATATAAAAATTTTTAAACCTTGGCGTTCTTTGCGGTTAATCATTAGTAATTAATTTTAAATTTTTTTTATATTATGGCAAATTTTAAAATCGAAGTTGTAAAATGCAAAAACTGTGCAAGCGGTTTAATGGTAGAAATGAACGACAGTGTAACATATTGTTCAAGCTGCGGAAACGGTTATGAAATAATCGACGGGGATTTATACCCGATAGAAATAAATTTTGCTGCCGCTGCTCTTCCGTCGGAAGGAGAACTTATTTACAAACCTTTCTGGTATTTAAAAGCAAATGTAACAATTCTTGTAAGGGAAAGTGATAAGGGATATTATTCCGACGGAGGGGGAAAAAAAGCTTACGGCGATATAATATTTTATATACCTGCCTTTTCCTGTCCGGTTGAATCGATGCGGCAGCTCGCAATCGCTTATACACAGCGGAATCCCGTGGCTTCACCACAGAAGTACAACGTAAAAGTGACAGGTTTTAATTACGGAAAAGAGGATGCACGCAAACTTGCGGAATTTGTGTTGATTTCCCTTGAAGCAGAAAAGAAGGATACAATGAAACAATTTGAATACAAAATAGATTTTAACTCATTCGAAATACTTGGTATTCCGTTTTATAAATTATCAAACGGAAAATTGAAAGATGCAGTTCTTGGAATAACAATTTAAAAATTTTTGAGTGTGTAAGTATGCACAATAACAAAATTATTTTTAAAAAACACTGTAAATAAAAATTTTTTACAAAAAATTTTTATTTTTTCGGTTTCTCAACAAAAAATTTTTAAAATCAAGCAAAAAATTTTCAAAAAAATAAATTTTTTTAAAAAAGACGTTTGACTTTAAAAATTATTTATTATAATTTGTTAAAAGTTTTTTAATACAACCTCAAAAAATTTTAAGAACTAAAAAATAAAACATATAAAATAATTTTTATTGCTGTAAAATAAATAATGAAAATCAAAAGAGTTTTACTTGGAGAGAAAGACAACCCGTTAGAATCAATAGAGTTTGAAAAACGCACATCAGTAATAAGAAACCCGGACGGTTCATTAGTTTTCGAAATGAACGATGTTTATGTTCCAAAATTCTGGTCGCAGGTAGCAACGGATATTATAGCACAGAAATATTTCCGCAAAGCAGGAATTCCAAAATATCTGAAAAAAGTAAGTGAAGACGATATTCCGGAATGGCTGCAGAGGTCGGAACCCGACAAAGAAACGATGCTTGGGAAATGTGATGACGATTGCTACACATACGAAAATGATTCACGACAGGTATTTAACCGTCTTGCAGGATGCTGGACATACTGGGGATACAAGCACAAATATTTTACAAACGACGAAGATGCATTAAATTTCTACAATGAAATTTATTATATGCTTGTTATGCAAATGGCAGCACCGAACTCTCCACAGTGGTTCAACACAGGACTGCATTGGGCTTATGGCATATCCGGTCCTTCGCAAGGACATTATTTTGTGAATCCCGAATCCGGAGTTCTTGAAGCATCACAGGATGCTTATACACATCCGCAGCCGCATGCATGTTTTATCCAGTCGATAAAGGACGACCTTGTGAACGAAGGCGGAATTATGGATTTGTGGGTGAGAGAAGCAAGACTGTTTAAATATGGTTCCGGAACCGGAAGTAATTTTTCAGATTTAAGAGGCAACGGTGAACCGCTGAGCGGAGGAGGAAAGTCATCAGGGTTAATGTCATTTTTGAAAATAGGAGACAGAAGTGCAGGGGCAATTAAATCCGGAGGTACAACACGGAGAGCGGCGAAGATGGTATCGCTCGATTTAGACCATCCGGACATAGAAGAATTTATTAACTGGAAAGTTGTTGAAGAAGAAAAAGTTGCTTCACTTGTAACGGGTTCGAATCTTCTTAACATACATCTGAATAGAATAATGAAAGCCTGCTTCAGCGTTCATCCTGAAAATGATGGAACCGACAGAAAGACAAACAAACTTCTGATGCAGGCAATATCGGATGCAAGGAAAGTTTTAATACCGGAGAATTATATCGAGAGAGTTATACAGCTTACAAAACTTGGATATAAAGAGATTTATATTCCGGCATATAACACTGACTGGAATTCAGAATCATATTCAACCGTATCAGGACAAAATTCAAATAACAGCATAAGAGCAACAAATGATTTTATGAATGCTGTTAAAAATGACAGTGCCTGGAATTTATACTGGAGAGTTGAACTTAAAAAAGCAAAAAAAGAAGAACGTCCACCGAAACCCTGCAGAACAGTAAAAGCAGGCAAACTATGGGATGATATTGCATATTCCGCCTGGGCTTGTGCAGACCCGGGAATTCAGTTTCATACAACAATTAACGAATGGCACACCTGCCCCAACAACGGGGAAATAAAAGCATCCAATCCATGTTCGGAATATATGTTTCTCGATGATACTGCATGCAACCTTGCCTCACTGAACCTGATGAAGTTTTATGACACAGATGCAGAAATGATTGATTTAAAGAAATACAAACATGCCGTAAAATTGTGGACAATGATTCTTGAAATTAGTGTACTGATGGCGCAGTTTCCGAGCAAGAAAATTGCGCAACTGTCATATAAGTTCAGGACACTTGGACTTGGTTATGCAAATCTCGGTGCACTACTGATGACTATGGGAATTCCCTATGATTCAGAAGAAGCACTTTCGATTGCCGGTGCTCTTACTTCCATACTTCATATGAAGGCATATTCTACTTCCGCAGAAATGGCAAAAGAGCTTGGAACTTTTCCCGCTTACGAAGAAAACAAAGAAGCAATGCAACGTGTATTAAGAAATCACAAACGTGCGGCTTATAATGTTCACCATAATGAATATGAAAATCTTTCAATTTCTCCGCAGGGAATAGACAAGAAATTCTGTCCTGATTATCTGCTTGAAGAAGCAAGAAAAGTTTCCGACGAAGCAGTCGAACTCGGAGAAAAAAACGGATTCAGAAATGCACAGGTAACGGTAATAGCTCCGACAGGAACTATAGGATTACTGATGGATTGCGATACAACGGGTGCAGAACCGGATTTTGCGCTTGTAAAATTCAAGAAACTTGCAGGCGGCGGATATTTTAAAATTATAAATGAATCTGTTCCGCTTGCACTGAAAAAACTTGGATATACAGATTCCGAAACAGAAGATATTATCAAATATATAAAAGGCAACGGCTCGCTGATAGGTTGTCCGAATATTAATCCACAGACACTTACCGATAAAGGATTCACAATGGAAGTGATTAAACTTATAGAGAAAGCACTTCCTTCGGTTTTTGATATCTCTTTTGCATTTAATAAATGGACTCTTGGTGCGGAATTTTGTAAAACCGTTTTGCATTACACCGATGAACAGCTTGATGATTATAATTTCAGTATATTATCTGCTTTAGGATTTACCAAAGAGCAGATTGAAGAAGCGAATGATTATATATGCGGAACAATGACAATTGAAGGAGCACCACACCTTAAACAAAAACATTATTCTGTTTTCGACTGTGCAAACAAATGCGGAAAAAAGGGAACAAGATTCATTGCACCGGAAGCACACATAAAAATGGTCGCCTCGATTCAACCGTTTATTTCCGGAGCCATTTCAAAAACGATAAATCTTCCGAATACATCTACTATAGAAGATATTAAAAAAGCATATTTGCTTTCATGGTCGCTTGGGATGAAGGCAAACGCACTTTACAGAGACGGCTCTAAACTTTCACAACCGCTTAATACAGTTACCGATGAAGCTATTGAAAAAAGAGAAGACGGAGAAATAACCGAATCACCAATGCAGCCGACCGATATTGTTAAAGTGGCAGAAAGAATAATCCACAGATATATTGCGAAACGAAGAAAACTTCCATACAGAAGAAAAGGTTACACCCAAAAGGCCAAAATCGGAGCACACTCGGTTTATCTCAGAACAGGAGAATATGACAACGGACAACTCGGGGAAATTTTTGTTGATATGCACAGGGAAGGTGCGGCGTTCAGAAGCCTTATGAATTGTTTTGCAATTTCAGTTTCTCTCGGACTTCAGCACGGAGTACCGCTGGATGAATTTGTAGATGCATTTGTGTTTACGAGATTTGAACCGAGCGGAGTTGTAGTAGGCAATCCAACAATAAAAATGACAACCTCTATAATAGATTATATATTCCGTGAACTTGCCGTAAGTTATCTTGGCAGGCATGACCTGGCGCATATTGACCCGGAGCAGATTAAGGCAGGTACAATTGACGGTCCAGGAAAAACAGAAGAAGATGTTGAATTTAACGAAGAAGAAATTTTCAGTGAAAGAATAATTGAAGAACCGATACAAAGACTGAAAACCGAGTTTACCATACCGGCAACACCGAATATAAAAGTTATACAGGCGACCAAATCAAAGGCAAAAGCGGAAAAAGAAAAATTAAAAGAAGCAAAACTTAAAGGTTATGAAGAAGATGTTTGCTCGAACTGCGGGCAGGCAACAATGGTAAGAAACGGAACCTGTCTTAAGTGTATGACTTGCGGAGAGACGAGCGGATGCAGTTAATAATTGATAATTATTAATTATCAATGAATAATGTTTTTAGAAAAAAGAAACATAAAGGGAAAATAAAATGGCGGATGATAAAGCGTTAAAAATTAAGTCGCTTGAGACAGCGATGGAACAAATCGAAAAGGACTACGGTAAAGGTTCGATTATGAGACTTGGAGATAAACCTTCTGCAAAAATAGAAGCAATATCAACCGGCTCGATATCACTTGATGCTGCACTTGGCATCGGAGGTGTTCCACGCGGAAGAATAATGGAAATCTACGGACCGGAATCATCAGGAAAAACAACAGTTTGTCTTCACATAATTGCAGAGGCACAAAGAGCGGGAGGACTTGCGGCATTTATAGATACAGAGCACGCACTCGATACGAACTATGCTCAAAAACTTGGAGTGGATGTGAGCAACCTTTTAATTTCCCAACCCGAATATGGCGAGCAGGCACTTGAAATATGCGAAACACTTGTAAGAAGCAATGCGCTTGATGTGATTGTGGTTGACTCGGTTGCGGCTCTTACACCAAGGGCGGAAATTGAAGGAGAAATGGGAGATTCTGTAATGGGAATGCAGGCGAGATTGATGTCTCAGGCATTAAGAAAACTTACTGCAGCTGTTGCAAAATCAAATGTGAGTCTGATTTTCACAAATCAACTGAGAGAAAAAATCGGAGTAATGTTCGGCAATCCCGAAACAACAACCGGAGGAAAAGCATTGAAATTTTATGCGTCAATAAGAATGGATATCAGAAGAATAGCGGCGATCAAGGATGGGACCGATACTGTCGGAAACAGGACAAAAGTAAAAATTGTAAAAAACAAAGTTGCACCACCGTTCAAGGAAGTTGAATTTGATATAATGTACAATGAAGGAATATCGAGACTTGGCGATTTAATTGACACGGCTATAAACAAAGATATAATTAAAAAAGGCGGAGCATGGCTCACATACGGAGATACACGTGTGCAGGGACGCGATGGGATGAAAAGAGTGCTGAGCGAAGACGGCAAATTGCAGACAGAAATATTTGCGAAAGTTAAGGAAGCACTTGGCTTTGGAAATAATGCCCCCAAAGAAGAAACAAAAGATATACAGATAACAAAGGAAAAGAAAAAATAGGAGAAAAACAGAATTAACTTTAAGACTGTTAATTTAAAAATTAACAGTCTTTTTTATTTAAAGAATAGCACACAGATGACACAGATACAGCAGATTAACACACCCGCTTTCCGCAGGCCTACCTGTAGTAGACAAGCAGGGATTTTTTTAATAATTAAAAATAAACAAATGTCATTGCGAGGAGTCCCGATGGAATCGGGATAAACTCCGCGAAGCGGCAATCTCTGATTTAAAATTTAAAACATTATGAAAATCACCGCAATTGAAAAACAAAAGAAAGGGAAAAGATATAATATCTTTCTTGATGGTGAATTTGCATTCGGCATTTATGATGACACGCTCGGGAAATACGGTCTCCGCACAAATGACGAACTTGATGAAAAGAGAATTAAAGAAATAAAGAAATATGACGAAATAAGTTTCGGGAAACGGGTTGCATATACATTTCTATCACATCAGCCCCGGACAGAAAAAGAAATCCGTGACAAACTAAAACTCAAAAAAATTTCAGAAAAGAGTATAAATGAAATAATAAATAAATTAAAAGAACTGAAATTTATAAATGATGAAGATTATGCAAAACAGTATCTCGAGTCAAGACTTGAAAGAAATCCACAGGGAAAAAGAGTTCTTGAAATAAAACTGATTAAAAAAGGAATAGACAGAAATTTAATAAAGGATATTATTGAAGAAAAATATAACCCGCAAACCGAAACAGAAAAGGCTTTGGAAGTTCTGAAAAAATATAAAAAAAAAGTAAAATCAAAAGATAAATATGATTTAAAAAGAAAATGCTTCGCACACCTGCTTTCGAGGGGGTTTGAGTATGATGTGATTAATGAAGCACTTAGTTTAAATGAAGAATTATGAATTCTGAATGTAGAATACATTCAGCCCTCCAATTACTACACCCTTGAGATTGTGTGGAATATAATTACTATTAAAGAGAGACTTCTGAATAACAATGATTTTATTAAAACGACAGAAAAAAAACTGTGATTTTCTTCTGGATTCCAGTGTTCCCAGCCTTCGCTGGGACTGGAATGACAAGTTGTGATTTTATCGTTTTTCAAAAGTTTCTAAAGAACAAGCACAAACACGTTCCGAAAAAAGACTTTATTGAAACATTTTTTAATAGTTTTTGTAGAAAAGAAAGAGATATATTATAAAATTATAAAATATTATTTTTGTAAAAATTAAAGTCAAACCTTAAATTAACTATTATGAAATATTTAAAAATGACACTAAATTTATTTATTTTATTAGTACTTATTACCGGTAAAGCATACAGTACATCGGCGTTCAATCTGAGTATTAATGACGGAAGACCATTTCAGGTTGTTTTCGACAATGAAATATACAAGGGACCAATGACTGAGTTCAATCTCGAAAAAATATCCGGCGGTAAACATTATTTGAAGGTCTTGTCTGCAAGCGGAGTAATTACTACCGGGATATTGTTTGAAGATTATATACAGATTCCGGACGGTTATAAAATATTTGCTGTGATTGATGATAATTTTAAAATGTATATTTATAAAAAAATAAATTATAATAATTTCGGCTGGACCAACACAATCTGCGGATACAATTGTACTTGCTGTCAGAATTGTCCCATCTGTAATCCCGGAAATCGCAACAACGAAAATGACCCGTGCCTATATGGTATAATGAAAGACAACGATTTTGATAATCTTAAATCACTTGTAGAAACAAAATCTTTTGAAAACACAAAAATAGATTTTCTTAAAACTGCAATTGACGATAATTATTTTATATCTTTACAGGTAAAAGAAATGATGCGACTGCTTTCATTTGAAGCTTCAAAGCTTGAAATTGCAAAATATGCATACAAAAAAACCTGCGATAAAGAAAATTACTTTAAAGTATATGATGCGTTCACTTTTGAAAGTTCAATTACGGAACTAAGGGAATGGATAAAAAAGAATAAATAAGCAACCATTAAATATTTAATATAGTACATCAATAATAAATTTTTCTTTCTATTTTTTTCAAAATAATTAAATTAATATGTCCAGTTCAGTTAATGAAAAAATGAACAGTATTTCCAATGTTGTTGGCAATACTCCGATGTTTGCAATAGATTTTCTGTATAAAAACGAACGCAGAAAAATCTACGCAAAGGCAGAAAATATGAATATGACAGGAAGCATTAAAGACCGCATGGCGTTTCATATTCTGAAAAATGCTTATGAAAAAGGAGCAATCAAAAATGGTGATACAATAATCGAAGCAACAAGCGGAAATACGGGAATTGCATTTTCCGCAATCGGACGCGCACTGGGACATAAAGTTATTATTTTTATGCCAGACTGGATGAGTCAGGAACGAATTAGTTTGATTGGAAGTTTCGGGGCACAGATTAATCTTGTAAGCAAGGAAGAAGGAGGGTTTCTCGGGAGTATCAGCAAGGCGGAAGAGTATGCAAAATCGAATGAGAATACTTTTCTTCCAAGACAATTTTCAAACGAAGATAATTGTGCCGCACATTACGAAACAACCGGTCCGGAAATCTGGTGGCAAATGTATTTCAGGAATTTAAAACCGGATGCTTTTATTGCAGGTGTCGGAACCGGCGGTACAATTATGGGTGCAGGAAGATTTTTGAAAGAAATGAATCAACAAATTAAAATTAATCCTCTCGAACCGTCAAATTCTCCGACAATGTCAACAGGTCATAAGGTAGGAGCACACAGGATTCAGGGAATCTCTGATGAATTTATTCCCGCTATTGTTGATTTGAAAAAACTCGACAATATTGTTAATGTTGATGACGGAGATTCAATCTTAATGGCGCAGAAGCTTGCGTCACAGCTTGGTATTGGTGTAGGCATTTCCTCCGGCGCAAATTTTCTCGGTGCATTAAAAATCCAGAATGAACTTAGCAGTGATTCGGTTGTTGTGACGGTTTTTTCGGACGACAACAAAAAATATCTCACCACCGACCTCCTCAGGAAAGAACCCGTTAAAAATGATTTCCTTTCGAAGGACGTAGAACTGATTGGATTTGAAGTATTCAAAAGGACCTGCTATACGTGTTCGAATTTAGAAACACTAAAGGAGATTAAACTTAAAGAAAAAAACAGCATCAATCCTAATTAATTAATTGTATAGAATAAATCGGACTACGGTTATAAAACAAAAAATCTTTATAAAAAAATTTATTTTACCAAGGTCATCATTTTAGTGACAGAAAAATTTGCACCTTTTAGTTGATAAAAATAAATTCCCGATGGTAAGTTGCTGCCGTCAAAAATTGCTTCGTATATTCCGGGATTTAATTGTTCGTTCACGAGTGTTTGGATTTCTTTTCCGAGGAGGTCAAAGATTTTAAGAGAAACCATGAGAGATTGCCACGTCGCTCCGCTCCTCGCAATGACACGTTGGGTTGGGATGTCGAATTTTATTTTTGTAATTGGGTTGAAGGGGTTCGGGTAGTTCTGGTAAAGAGAAAAATTTTCCGGAATTTTGGTTTCAAGTTTATTCACAAAAATTGTTCCGCCGTTAGTTGTCCGCATTCCAATTCCCCGCTCTCCCGCAACCCATCCTGTAAATGCATTGGAAAAACAAAAATCGAAATAAATATAGTTTGGTTCTAAATTCTGTGCTATCCAAGTACTTCCTTCATCGGTTGTCTTAAATATACGACTTGCTTCTCCGAGTGCATATCCTGTTTTAACATTCAGAAACTGAATTTTTCTCATAAACTCTGATGTTGAAAAAACCCTGTTCCAGTTGAATCCTCCATCGGTTGTTTTAATTATTAATCCCGAATCGGAATTTCCCGCTATGTATCCGGTATTGGCATCATATAAAAAAAGATTGTTCAGATAGTAATCAGAACTGAGAACTCTTCCCCAGATGTAACCCTCGTTACTGCTTTTCATTAATCTGTCAAGACTCAGATAATATCCCGTTGTTTGATTAAGAAAAATAATTTGATTAATAAAAGAGTTTCTTATAGGAATCACACTCCAATTTAACCCGCCGTTTGTTGTTTTATAAAGACTAAAGTAACCGTAGTACCACCCCGTCAGATTATCGTAGAAATAAAGATTAGGCATCGAGCCGCCGATGTATGCAGCAATTATAAGGAAGTTATTTCCTCCGTTTGTTGTTTTGTAAATGTAGCTTCTTACGGGATTAGTAAAAGTTACTGAAAGATAACCTGTTACCGAATCGGGAAAACACATACCTTCGCAGGATACCGCATTCAGTTCAAGAATTTTATTCCAGTTATTCCCCGAATCAGTAGTCTTGTAAATACAGGCACTCCCGTCTGAAACAAAACCCGTTTGCGAATTCACAAATTGTATCCGTTTGAAATCTCTTGTTGAATCAATAATTTTCTTTTCCCAGCCCGATTGCGAATATACTGTCCCAATTAATAATATTGAGCAAAGCGAAATCCCGATAAGCCTGCGAATCGGGAAACAATGATTAATCATAAATGCGAAAAAAATTACAGTTAGTATTTCGGGAATTCGTTTCATTCAACTAAATATAGACACGGAAAATCACAGAAAAAACGGATTAACACGGAATTTTTTTATCTTACATGCCTTAATAACCGTATAAACTTTAAAAACTTTATAACCTAAAAAACTTATTAACTACTAACTATTAACTACTAACTATTTGAGCAGAACCAATTTCCTTGTCTGAACAAATTCTCCACAGCGAAGCTGATAAAAATAAATTCCACTTGGTAAATTTGTCCCATCAAACGTTACCTCATATGTCCCGGGATTTAATTCTTCATTCACGAGGATTTGGATTTCTTTTCCGAGGAGGTCGTAGACTTTCATAGAGACCCCCCCTCGCCCCCCCTTGTTAAGGGTGGGTATATCAAATTTTATTTTTGTAATTGGGTTAAAGGGGTTTGGGTAGTTTTGAGACAAAGAGTATTTATCTGGAAAAGATTCTTTCAGGTTTCTGATATATATTATACCGCCATTAAATGTCCTAAAAACAGTATCACCCGAAGCTACCAATATAGAATCTTTATTAAAACACGAAACATATGAGGTTATGTTAAACGCCAATAACGGATTCCAATTTTCTCCCGAATTAATTGTTTTAATAAGATTCAACCCAGATGCGTATGTGATATTTGGTATTGGACTTGATATTGATTTTAGAAAATTGTTATAAAATAAATAACAAACCGTCCAGTTAAATCCTCCATTTGATGTTTTAACAATTATTGATTGTGATTGAGGGCTATACCCATACCCTGTTGCATAACCATTAAGGTTATCACTGAATGAGATATCGTAGTAATTAGTACTTGTTCCTGTATTTATTACCTGCCATGATAGTCCTAAATCAATCGATTTATATATAATTCCATTAAATGCAGTAATAAAACCTAAGTTCTGATTTGTAAAATATACTTTTGTAAGGTTATCATTGGTAGGAGGAATTAAATTTGACCAATTTAATCCAGAATTTGAACTTCTGAATATTTGATATCCAGATCCTTGATAATTCATTAAAACTAAAATAGTTGAATCATTAATAAATGCGCAGCTAACAACATTATAACCTGAACTGAAGGGAATAAAATTATTAGTCCAGCTTTCACCAGTATTGGTAGTTTTATACAATTGGTTTCCTGAATAATTTTGAAATACAAAAATTCCAGTAGTAGAGTTTAAAAAGGAAATTTTAGAACAACCCCAGTTTTCATATGGCTGCCCGACATAAGTAAACTTAGAATTCCATGTCGAACCATTGTCAGTTGACTTATAGAATTTCATAGTAGTAGCGGAAGTTTGCGGATTTGGAAAATAAGTATAAAATTGTTGTACAAAAGCATTTTCATTACTAATGCATTTAATATCAGTTATGATTCCCGGAGAAGGCAATACTGATGAAGCCCATTGGGCAAGCCCACTGTTTAATAAAATCAAATAACATATTATGTAACCATAAAGATTGTATTTCATTTTAAACACAACAAAGTAATATAAATATTTATTTTATTAACAACATTTTTTTTGTATTCACAAAATCACCAACCCTCAATTGATAAAAATAAATCCCAGACGGTAAATTAGAGCCATCAAACGTTACTTCGTATGTTCCGGGATTTAGTTGTTCGTTTACGAGGGTTTGGATTTCTTTTCCGAGGATGTCGAAGATTTTTATAGAGACCCCCCCTTGCCCCCCCTTATAAAGGGTGGGGACATCAAATTTTATTTTTGTTACCGGGTTGAAGGGGTTGGGGTAGTTTTGATAGAGCGAAAATTTTTCGGGGATGTTGTTTCCGATATTGTTAATGCCCGTTAAGATTGTTGTGCTGAATGCACTTCTGCCGTGTGTCCAGACGACAAGTTTTCCCGTTGGTTGGTGAAGTGTTAAGTCGTGACAGGGAACGTTCGTTGGGAATCCTGTGCCAAGCACATACCAGTTAGTTCCGTAATTTGTCGAATACATTACCCCCACGTCCGTGCCGATGTATAAAGTTTTTTTGTCGTATGGACTTATAATTACATCATTGATTGGAGCATCCGGAAGATTGCCTTTAATTGAAGTCCAGTTTGTTCCGTAGTTTGTTGTGCGGTAAATGTGCGCTCCGAGCGTATCAATTTTATATCCCGATAAAGTTACGTAGCATACATTTGCACTATCGGGATGAACTGTAACCCTTGTTACCCATCTGTTCGGCAGACCGGTGTTTATTTTTGTCCAGTTTGTTCCGCCGTTTTGAGTTACCCAGACGTTCGCATCATCAGTTCCTGCATAAACAACATTGGAATTAGATTTTGCGGCGTCAACGGTTGTAATAGTTCCGAGATTTGCAACGTGTGCATTTGCCAAATCGGGGCTTATTGCAGTCCAGCTTGCCATCCCGTTTGTGGTTTTGTGAACCTTGTAAGTTCCGCAGTATAAAATCTGAGGATTATTTTTGTCCATTACGAATGGAGTACTCCAGTTCGTGAATGTAATATCAAGCCCGGAAGTACCCGACATAAAAGATGTACCTCCATTTGTTGAACGTACAATTCCTGCGTTTTGAGTTTCTGCATATACGTTGTTCTGGTTATTGTAATCTATCAGGCAGTAGAATCCGTCTCCGCCTGTTATGTCAGTCCAGTCACTTAATCCTCCCGTAGTTGTTCTTACTGTGCCGTTATCCTGTGCTCCGCCAAGTATCACATTTGGATTTGAATAATTTATTTCACCTGCATAAAACTGTGTTACCGGAAGTGTGTGGCTATATGTCCAGCTTGTACCACTATTTGTTGAAGATTCAATACCTCCGTCATTTCCTTTTACAATATAAGTCGAATTTGAAGGAGCAAAACACAGTGCGTGAAAATCCACATGCTCATATGAAACAGATGAGAAACTTGTTCCGCCGTTTGTCGAACGTTCACTTCCAAGCCCTCCGACATATACAATATTGGAATCATTTGGATTAACTTTGCAGAATCGATTAAACCACGCATAGTTTGACGAACCCCCGGCAGATGTACTAACCTGTGTCCAGTTAGTTCCCCCGTTTGAAGATTTATAAACTCCGCGTGTGTTTCCGTTTGCATAGGCAAGTAAAGCATAAATATAATTTGGTCTTGTTTTACAGATATCGAGTGAAATTCTTCCGAGGTCGCTTGCATTTGAAGGAAAACCGCCTGATACAACCGTCCAGTTTAATCCCGAATTTGTTGAGAGATATAATGCACTTTGCGGGCCGCCATAGGAAATATAACTTTCCCTGCGGAATCTCTGCCACATTGCAGCGAAAACCCTTGATGGATTTACAGGGTCGACCACAACATCGATTGCTCCGACGGAATCAGCGATATATAAAACATTATTCCAGTTAATTCCACCATTTGTTGTTTTATAAACTCCGCGTTCAGTTGTTTTTTGCCTTAATGCACCGACAACAGCCGCATAAACTTCCTGTGTATTCAGTGGATTGATGGAAATATTTCCGATAGCATAAGAATTTGCAAGTGCCTGAAATGTCCATGTATTCCCAGCATCTGTGGATTTATATATTCCTGTTCCGGGATAATAACTGCGGAGAGAATTTGATTCTCCTGTTCCGCAATATAATATATTGGGGTTATTCGGGTCAATTGCGAGTGCTCCGATTGACGATGTATTCTGGTTATCAAACACGCTTACCCACGACTGACAGAAATTAGTTGATTTCCAAACACCGCCGTTTGCCAATCCGGTATACACTATTTGCGGATTTGTCGGATGTATAGCAATTGTTGTGATACGTCCTTCGATGTTAATTGGTCCTGCAAGTGTCCAAGGGGCACGATACATACTTCCTGTTGTCATATTTTTCTTCACGTAATCAAGGGCTTTCAGATACTCTTCGTTCGGGATATTTTCAAAAGGGTATGCACGCTGTTTTTCAAACCAGTCATCTGCGGGAATAAATGATTTTATTTCTTCATCATTCTCAGTGAAAATATAGTCAGTTTTGAAAATAGTGGTGAGAGATAAAAAAAATAATATAATTATTGTTGAAATAATAAATACTTTCTTCATAATGGTTAGGTTATGTTACTTAAAATTACCTAAAATTGTATTAAAAAAATTTAAATAAAAATACTGATAAAATAACCCTAAAATATTTGAAGACATAGCACACAGATAACGCAGATTAAACAGACGGACGCAGATTTTTTAATATTAAACCGTATTTTGAAACTTTTTAAGGATAAAAAAAGACGACCCGGTTGGGTCGTCTCTACTTAATACTTGATACTGAATACTGATTTATTTCACCAGCATTAATTTCTTTGTTTCGCTATAATTTTCCGTAATCAGTTTATAGAAATATACGCCGCTTGCGAGTGCAGAAGCATCAAATGTTACCTGATGGCTTCCTGCAATTATTAAATCATTTACAAGAACCGCAACTTCTTTTCCCGTTAAATCATAAACTGCAATTTTAACTAATCCGGTTTTTGGAATATCATAATTTATATTCGTAACGGGATTAAACGGATTCGGATAGTTTTGATAAAGTGCATAGTTATTCGGGATAATATTCGTGTTATTATTAATTCCCGTGACAATACTTCCAAATGCCTTTTTAAAAGTTCTCCACTGGCTTGCCCCAGATGGGAAAAACTCACTTGTTGTTGCCGGTGCTGTCGGAAGCGAGTCGGTTGAACTTCTATTGAATATTGTATATGGCCACGTTAGTCCGCCATCAATAGAAACCTGTACAATCAATCTGTCAACATAGCCCGAGTACATTGCATGCGCCCAGTCGAATTTTAAAGTATCACCCGGGTCAACATTATTATAAACTTTCGTTACCATTGTGTCTTTTTGTCCGGTAGTTGAATAAGCATAGAAATTTATATAAGATGTTTTTGTCCCAGTCATAGACGGGCCATTTACACCTGAATATTGAGCAAAGGTTATTCCGCCATCAGGATTTTTTATTGTCCAACCCGCCGGTGGGAAAGAGGTTTCAAATCCTTCAAAGTTAAACCCCGACATTATTCCGTCAGTTGAGCCACCAAACATTCTTAAAGGAATATAAGGTGTATTCATTAATTCAGGTCTTAATAAAGGTTTGTCATTTCCTGAAGATTTTATATTTGTGTTATTTGCAATATCTCCTGTATAGTGTCTTGCTTTTGCACAATTCAGAACTTCAAGTGTATAATTGTTTTGTACTATCGCTGTAGAAAATACAAGTGAATCAATCCAGTTTGCATCTCTTTTGTATTTTATTGTGTAATTATATGTTCCCGGAGCCGTTGGCAATGATATGCCGGATGTGTCGGGGTACATATATCTGAAAATATCCTTGAATGTAGTTTCTCCGTTTGAGCCTCCTGTATAATTCCGCCTTCTTTCAATAGCATCAAGCCTTAATCTGTAAGCACCTGCCGGAAGCTGGGAAATGATATTAACGGAAACATCTGCTTTAATTGTATCTCCGGCGATTCTTGTATCTACAACAGTTACACCAACAGGAGTTCCCTTTGCTCTCCTTGTATTATAGTGGTTTGTCATTACTGAATATCCGCTCACCTGTGTGATTACACCGTCCACCACACAAGTCGGGACAGCGTTAACGTGGTATTGATTTATTCTGTAATTATTTTGGGTCACATTTGCAAGATACATCGGGTCATTATTTGCTCCGGGCCACCACACGTGGTGTTTTACCGCACAAATTGAGTCCCACTTGGAATCAACAAGGGCATCAAGAATTGGATTTTGCGAAGCACATGGACCACAGTTCCATTGCGTAAACGCTTCAAATAATACATTACGTTTTGTTCCGCCAAGATATATTGAATATTGCTTTGAAGTGTCATTAGTACGGTTCTGGTCAAGACTCCAGTTTGAATAAACTTTGAAGTTCATTCCGGTCCCGATGGTTACGCTCAGATTATCGAACGTAACATCTGTAGAAGTTCCAGGAGCCAAACTTGATACCGTTTTTGTACTGGTGTAACCGCTGGGCGCGGTCGAGGTCATTGTAACTGTGAAACTTGTAGCAGTACCGGTTCCGATGTTGCTGATGTTTGCAACCGGTGCTATCGAAAAATTTGTATTGCCATTTGTCGTATAACTCGTATCCTTTGGAATATTGGTAAGTCCGTTTACGGCGACATCATATTGAAACTGACTTCCGATAATGACATTATCCACAAATAAATTATTGCCGTATCCGTTAACCGATACAAATTGAACGACTACATTGTTTGTTGTCGTTTTTTGAGGTGTTTGGTTTGTAAATGAAAATATTACAACGCAAAAAAGAAAGAAAATGGAGAGGAAGAAAACTTTTTTCATAACATTATTTTAAAGATTTTTAAAAACTATCATTAAAGTTAAATTAATTTGTATTAAATCTAAATATATTTATTTAGGTAATTAATTCCAAAATTTGTTTTCCATACTATAAAACATTAATTATATTTAATTTATAATAAATTTTATAAATGAAAGAAATTTTATTAAGTAACTGGAAACGCCTGAAGCACTATAAATTCTTTAAAAAATACGAATATCCGCATTTTAATTTATGTGTGAATATGGATATTTCAAAGGTATTCGAAATGTGTAAAAAGAAAAAGATTTCTTTATTTCTCAAATTACTTTTCGAGATAATGAAAATTGCTAATTCAATAGATGAGTTTAAAACAAGAATAAGAAAAAATAAAGTGGTGATACATGACATTGTTCACCCCGGAATCACAGTTCTGTCAAAAGACAATTTATACGGTAATTGTGCGATTGATTTTTGTAATGATTTTGAAAAGTTTGTAAAGGAAGCAAAAGTTAAAATAAATGAAGCACGGAAAAAAGTTATACTTGAAGAAAATCAGAAATTCAGAGATGATTTTATTTTTGTTACTGAAATTCCGTGGGTATCGTTTACGAACGTTACTCACCCGCTGCGTTCGATTAAAAATGAAACAATTCCAAGAATTGCAATCGGAAAATATTTTGCGCAGGACGAAAAAGTATTAATACCGGTTTCCGTTCAAGGCAACCACTGCCTGATGGACGGGTATCACGCGGGACTGTTTTACAATCTTCTTCAGATCGAATTTAACAAATAAGTATCAAGTATTAAGTATTCAGTTGAAAAAAAAATAAGCAGATTCATTTGCAATAATAATCTTTTATTTTTATTTTATAACAATTTTATAAATTAACTTATAACCATTATGTTTAAAGGGCATCCGAAAGGATTATATGTATTAGCACTATCGAATATGGGGGAAAGATTCGGGTATTACACAATGCTTGCAATCTTTACATTGTTCATCGAAGCAAAACTTGGCATTCCTGAATCAGAAATTGGTCAGGTATGGGGAATCTTTCTTGCTGCCGTTTATGGTCTGCCAATAATAGGGGGATTACTTGCCGACAGGCTTGGGTACGGCAAAGTAGTTATTCTCGGGATTATAACAATGTTCGTGGGATATATTCTTTTATCATATCCTTCAGCGGGAACGGTTCTGCTGTTTGCTTCACTTTTCATTATTGCGCTCGGTACAGGATTTTTCAAAGGAAATATGGCAGTATTGCTGGGCAATCTTTACGGTGATGAGAAATATAAAAATATGCAGGACAATGCATTTAATATTTATTACATGGGAATCAATGTTGGCGCATTCTTTGCACCGTTTGCCGCAATAGGAATGAGAAATTTATTTTTATCATTTGATAAATTCACATACGATGCAAATATTCCAAGACTCGCACACAGTTTTATTAAAGACCCGATAAATGGAGTTGCCGCTGATGCGCTGGTGAAATTCAAGCAAATTGCTGCTTCGATGACAGGAAATGCAAATGTTGATTTACTTGCATTCAGCAAACAATATGTAGCATCTCTTTCAGGAGCCTACAATATGGGTTTTGCAGTTGCCGCGGTTGCAATTATTGTTTCATTTTTGATTTTTATTTTATTTAAGAAGTATTATAAATCTGCAGATGTTACTCACAAAAAAGCACAACAGGCAGGAACAACTGTTGAACTGACTCCCGAACAAACAAAGAAAAGAATTACGGCTTTAATACTTGTATTCATTACGGTAATATTTTTCTGGATGGCGTTTCACCAGAACGGACTTGTGCTTACGCTTTTTGCCAAAAATTATACAACGGATGCTGTAAGTAAAATTACATATGCGCTATTTGATTTACCTGCATTGCTTTCAATTATTGCAGTTATAATGGGAATAATATTTCTGATTTTAAAATCTTCAACCTCAATAAAAAGAATCATTGGAGCGATTCTAACTATTGCGGGAGCAATAGTGCTATATATGCGCTATATAACATTTACGAATGTCAATAAAATTTCTCCGGAACTGTTCCAGAGTTTTAATCCGATTTTTGTAGTGTTCCTTACGCCTGTGGTGGTGGGATTCTTTGCATATCTTATGGACAGAAATAAAGGAATTTCTTCTCCGAGAAAAATAGGATATGGAATGTTCATTGCAGCTATTGCGTACGTTTTAATGGTGGTTGTTTCTTTAATCGGCAAACAGGGCGGAGTGCTTGACAGTCCCTCATTAATCAGGTCAACTACCGGAGGCTCTGTATCGAGTTTTCTTGTATCGCCTTACTGGTTAATCAGTACTTATTTTACACTTACAATAGCGGAATTATTTTTGAGTCCGATGGGACTTTCATTTGTGGCGAAAGTTGCACCGCCTAAATTCAAAGGCCTTATGCAAGGTGGATGGCTCGGAGCAACCGCACTTGGAAATTATTTATCGGGTGTGATTGCAATTCCCTATGCTTCAATGCAGTTATGGCAGACATTTGCTTTGTTGGTTTTAACATCCATCATTTCAGGTGTGTTTATTTTCTCCGTGATGAAGAGACTTGAGGCGGCGGCGAGCTCGTGATAGAGTGTATGGAGTGCTGAGTTCGTAGAGTTTTTAGAGTTAATATTAAAGGAAACCACGGAGGCACAGAGAACACCAATAGAACAGAGATAATCTCCGTGTATTTAAGTGACCTCTGTTTCTCTGTGTCGAGTTAAAACTTTTATATGTATGTAAAACTATCCTATTTTGTATAATGTAGAGTAATCGTATTTTTTCTTTCCGTAAACAGCTATTCCGAAATTTTCAGGACACTCTTTTTCTTCCGAGTGCCAACGTTTTTTGAGGGAGGCATAAGAAAT